>WNGK01006362.1_pt1 | contig 12427 bp, 8 predicted proteins | sample 5400601 | NCBI WGS metagenome assembly WNGK01 (sample SAMN13153376, study PRJNA577476) | soil metagenome | isolation source: 60 cm soil or saprolite under Garry oak tree replicate 1 | place: USA:California | collected 2016-06-15 | reverse complement strand
CATCGGCTCAGCTCGGGTCCGGGGTCCGGCTCGGCGCCCTGGCCGGCGGTGGCCGGGAGCTCAAGGGTGCCGCTGTCGCTTCTCCGCCCGCGGTCCGGGCCCGTTCCGGCCAGATCCAGGACGGCGCAGCTCAGCTCGGAGTCGTGCGTCCACGACCGGCGATTGAAGTTGTCCGAGCCGATGATCGCCCACGTGTCGTCGACGACGCAGACCTTGGCGTGCACGTAGACCGGCGTGCCTGCCTCGTTCTCCAGGCCGTAGACCGCCACCCGGCCGCCGGCCGCCCGGCGCAGCATCCGCAGCGCATCAACCCGGCCGATCAGGTTCGGGGGCATGGACAGCGGCCCGCCGGCGTCGGGGAAGCGCGGGATGACCGCGATCAGCCGGAGCTCGGGACGCTCGGCGAGCGCCCGGGCCAGCGCCTCGACCACGGCCGCGGACCACAGGTACTGGTCCTCGAGATAGATCAGCGAGCGTGCCCTGGCCAGTACCTTCAGGTAGCCGCGGGCGATGCTGCGTTCCCCCTTCGGGGCGAAACTGTAGCCGGGACGCCGCAGCGGGTAGGTGCGCAGCAGCTGGACGGCGTGGTCTCCGCACGGCTGCGGGTCCGGCTGCTGATCGGGCAGCCGGTTCGCGGTGTCGTCCTGCCGGTCGACCAGATCGTGCAGCCTGGCGATCGGGTTGAGCGTGATCGGGACCGGGTCGTTCCATCGCTCCCTGAAGACCGCTTCGACGTCGCCGACCGCCGGCCCGCGGATCATGGCCTGGATGTCGTGCCAGGGCGGCCGCGCCCCGAAGACGCCGGCCATCGGCTGGCGCTGCGGATCACCCTGGTGGCTGGCATCGTCGCGGCGGCTGTGGCACAGGTCGATGCCGCCCACGAAGGCGACATCGAGCCAGGGCCGGTCAGGATGCCGCAGGACGACCATCTTCATGTGGTGCGAACCGCCGGGCCTGACCCGCATGTCGAGCAGGCACTGGCCGCCGTGGGCGACGACTTCCTCGCCGAGGTGGCGGTTCTCCTCGCCGCTGAACTGCAGCCGGTCCCAGTGCGAGCGCCAGATGAGCCCGCGGACGAGCACGCCGCGCGCGGCCGCCTCGCAGAGCAACCGGGAGACCGACGGGCCATCGGCGCTGAGCCGCTCGTCAGGATCGCCGCGCCAGTCGGTGAACAGCAGTAGGTCGCCGGCTTCCATCGCGCTTACCCGCTCGAGCAGCTCGGCGAAGTAGGGCGCGCCGTGGACGAGCGGACGCACCTCGTTGCCAGTCGACCAGGCCAGCCCGCCCGGGCGCCTGAGGTCGATCCGGGTCGCCGGGTTGCCGCGCTCCGACGCTTGCAGGAACCAGTCTTCGATTCGCATCGCCGCCAGCTACCCAGTGCCGGACGGCTAACTCATGCCCATCGCCGAACTTGATCGGTGGCTGGCATGTTAGAACGCCGGCCCGGCGGGCAACTGACGGACCATGGCTGTACTACGAGCAATCGCCCGGCCCATGCTGGCGTCGATCTTCATCGTCCAGGGCTTCGATACCCTGCGCCGACCCGAGCGCGTGGTCAAGAAGGCGGAACCGGTGGTGCGGCCGATCGCGGACCGGGTGTCGTTCGTGCCGGACGACACCGCGCAGGCGGTGCGGCTGAACGGCGCCGTCCAGGTGGTGGCCGGCTCGCTGCTGGCGATCGGCTGGCTGCCGCGGCCGTCAGCCCTGGCGATCGCGGCCACGCTGGTGCCGACCACGGCCGCCGGGCACCGGTTCTGGGAAGTCACCGACGACCAGGAACGTGCCCAGCAGCGGATTCACTTCCTGAAGAACGTTGCGATGTTCGGCGGCCTGCTGATCGCGGCCGGGGACACCGCCGGGCGCCCGTCGCTCGCCTGGCGGAGCCGCCATGCGGTGAAGGCCGCGCGGCACGACGTGTCCCTCGCGACGAAGACCGCGAGGAAGTCAGGCAAGGTCGCGGCCAAGGCGACCCGGATCAAGGACCGGCTGCCGGTCGGCTGATCCGCGACAGGCCCTAGCCGGCCGGCTGCGCGGCCAGCGCCGCCAGCTTGCGCAGGGCAAGCTCGGCGTAGAGCGCGGTCCCGTCGGCCAGGACGGCGTCGTCGAAGACCGCCTCGGCCGAGTGGTTGTACGGCGCGGTCGCCGGGTCCGTCCCGGCCGGGCAGGCGCCGACCATGAGGAACGCGCCGGGCACCTGCTCGAGTACGTAGGAGAAGTCTTCGGATCCGGTCAGCGGGAACGGCGCGGTCAGGAACTTGTCCTCGCCCAGCAGCTCGCCGGCGGTCTGCTGCGCGAACCCGAACTCGGCCTGGTCGTTCACCGTGACCGGATACCCGTCGACGAACTCGGCGTCGGCGTCGAGGTTGTGCGCCGCCGCGATCTGCCGGATCAGCGCCACGGCCGCGTCCCTGACCCGGTCACGCGACTGCGGCGAGAACGTGCGCACCGTCGCGACGAAGGCCGCGTCGTCGGGGATCACGTTGTCGGTGGTCCCGGCGTGGAAGGTGCCGACGGTCAGCACGACGGGGTCGAAGACGTCGAACCTCCTGGTCACCATCGTCTGCAGGGCGGTGACTATCTCGCACGCCACCGGAATCGGGTCGGCCGCCAGATGCGGCTGAGAGCCGTGCCCGCCTCGTCCCCTGACCGTCACGTGCAGGGTGTCGGCGGCGGCCATCGCGGTCCCGGCCCGGCTGGCGACCAGCCCGAGCGGCAGCACGCTCGAGGCCACGTGCAGCGCGAACGCCGCCGCCGGACGCTCGCCGGCCGCATCGAGCACGCCTTCGGCGATCATGAACCTGGCGCCGCCGTTGCCCTCCTCGCCGGGCTGGAACATGAAGATCACGTTGCCCGCCAGGTCGGCCTGCCTGGCCGCGAGCAGCCTGGCCGCGCCGGCCAGCATCGCGGTATGCAGGTCATGGCCGCAGGCGTGCATGGTCCCCGGCAGCTGCGACGCATACGGCACCCCGGTGCGCTCGGCGACCGGCAGGGCGTCCATGTCGCCGCGGAGCAGGACGGTCTTGCCGGCGCGGGCGCCCCGCAGGACCGCGGTCACCGAGCTCAGCGACTGCCCGCAGCTGACCTCGAGCGGCAGCCCGTCCAGCGCGTCAAGCACCTTGCGCTGGGTCTTGGGCAGATCCAGCCCGACTTCGGGCTCGCGGTGAATCGAATGACGCAGCTCAGCGATCTCGGTGCTGATAGCGGCAGCGTCGTCCAGGATTCCAGCGCCCATGCAGGACCCTCCAGCGGTCGATCAACTTGTGCGGATATCGCGGAATGTCCGTGTCAGCATCGCACAGCCGCCGCCGGCCGGGCACCCGGATCCTGGTTGCCTGCCTGGTCCGTCGCGTCTGGCGCGAATCGGGTGTTCGCTCGCCTGCCCAACTCTGCCTAGACTGATGCGCACACCGCGCGACTGCGTGGTTCCTGCCGTGGACGGCAGCTATCAGGCAGGCGGCCGGAAACCACGGCCGGCGGCCGAGATCAGGGATGCGACGTGAATGGCGTCGGCTGGGACATACTAGTCGTCCTCGCCTTCATTCTCATCGGCGGGTTCTTCGCCGCCGCCGAGATGGCACTGGTGTCACTGCGCGAGGGCCAGGTCAGGGCGCTGGGCAAGCGCGGCAAGCGCGGCCAGCGGGCGGCCCGGCTCGCCCATGACCCGAACCGGTTCCTGTCCGCCGTCCAGATCGGCGTCACCGTGGCGACCCTGCTCTCCGGGGCGTACGGCGCGGCCACCCTGGCGAACGACCTCAAGCGCGCGCTGGTTCACCGCCTCTCGCCGCACGTGGCGGACGTTGCATCGTTCGTCGTCGTCACGCTGATCATCGCCTTCTTCTCGCTGGTGCTGGGCGAGCTGGTGCCCAAGCGGATCGCGCTGCAGCGCCAGGAGCGTATCTCGCTTGTCGCCGCGCCCGTGCTGGACCGGATCGCCACGCTGGCCAGGCCGGTGGTCTGGCTGATCAGCGGTTGCGTCAACCTCGTGGTCAGGCTGCTCGGCGGCGACCCCAAGGTCGGCCGCGGCACGATGAGCAGCGACGAGCTGCGTGACCTGGTTGCCGGGCACCAGAACCTGACCGCCGACGAACGGCACATCGTCAGCGAGGTCTTTGACGCCGGCACCCGGCAGATCCGCGAGGTCCTGGTGCCGAGGACGGAAGTCGACTTCCTGCCCGCCTCGATGCCGGTGACCCAGGCCGTCTCGGTAGCCGCGCGCGCCACGCACTCGCGGTTCCCCGTCTTCGAGGATTCCTACGACGACGTGATCGGCTTCGTGCACGCCCGTGACCTGCTCGATCCCGACCGCAACGGGGCGGCGCGGGTCGGCGACATCAAGCGGCCGGTGAAGATGCTGCCGACCAGCAAGACCGTGATGTCGGCCCTGTCGGAGATGCGCAAGGACCGCGCCCACCTGGCGATCGTGGTCGATGAGTACGGCGGGACGGCCGGGATCGTGACGCTGGAGGACCTGGTCGAGGAACTGATCGGCGATATCCAGGATGAGTACGACGAAGAGGGGCATTCGTCTCGTCGGCTGCGAACCGGCGAGATCGAGGTCGACGGGCTGATGAACCTGGACGATTTCGCCGAGCAGACCGGGATCGAGTTGCCTGACGGTCCGTACGAGACGGTGGCGGGTTATCTCCTGGCGGCGCTCGGCCATCTGCCGCAGGCCGGGGAGTCGGCCGAGCTCGACGGTCGTCGGCTCACGGTGACCGAGCTCGACGGCCGCCGGATCGCCAGGGTGAAGCTTACCGAGGCCGCCCCGGGTCCGCCGCCGCCTACGTGGACCGAGACCGCGACCCAAGTAAGCTGACGCGGTGAATCCCTCTGCCGCCGCAGCGCGCCAGGACCAGGGACCGCCTGTCCCGGCGGATCACGAACCGCCTGTCCCGGCGGATCAGGCTGGCCGCTCCGGCCAGGCCGGGCCGCCCGGCTCGGGGCCGGTGCTCGTGGTGGACTTCGGCACCCAGTACGCCCAGCTGATCGCGCGCCGCGTCCGCGAATGCCAGGTCTATTCGGAGATCATCCCGTCCACGGCCACGACCGCGGAGATTATGCGACGCAACCCAGCCGCGATCATCTTGTCCGGCGGGCCGGCGTCGGTGTACGCGGCCGGGGCGCCGCCCGCGCCCGCCGGGCTGCTCGAGGCCGGCCTCCCGGTGCTCGGTATCTGCTACGGCTTCCAGCTGATGGTCCGTGATCTAGGCGGCGAGGTGGCCAGGACGGGCTCTGGCGAGTACGGCGCGGCCGCCCTGCGGCGGAACGAGACCGGGTCGAAGGGCGTCCTGCTGGCCGGGCTCCCCGATTCGCAGCGGGTGTGGATGTCGCACGGTGATACCTGCACTCTCGCGCCCGACGGTTTCACCGTCACCGCCAGCACGCCGGGAACGCCGGTCGCGGCGGCCGAGAATCCGTCGCTGCGCTTGTACGGGATGCAGTTCCACCCCGAGGTCATGCACACCGACCACGGCATGGTGATGCTGAGGCAGTTCCTCGCGGCGGCCGGATGCCGCGCCGACTGGACCATGAGCAACATCGTCGACGAGCAGACGGAGCTGATCCGGGCTCAGGTCGGGACTGGTCACGCCATCTGCGGGCTGTCCGGCGGCGTGGACTCCGCGGTCGCCGCCGCCCTCGTCCAGCGAGCCATCGGTCCCCAGCTGACCTGCGTCTTCGTCGACCACGGGCTGCTACGCAAGGGCGAGGCCGAGCAGGTCGAGCAGGACTTCGTGGCCGCGACCGGCGTCGAGCTGGTGGTCGTCGACGCCCAGGCCGACTTCGCGGCGGCCCTGGCCGGCGTCACCGATCCTGAGGGCAAGCGCAAGATCATCGGCCGCGAGTTCATCAGGGCGTTCGAGCAGGCAGCCAGGCAGATCACCGAGCACGACGCCCGGTACTCGGGCGGTTCGGCCGAGTTCCTCGTACAGGGCACGCTGTATCCGGACGTCGTCGAGTCAGGCGGCGGGACCGGCACGGCCAGCATCAAGTCGCATCACAACGTGGGCGGGCTGCCCGAGGATCTCGGCTTCACCCTGATCGAGCCGCTGCGCACGCTGTTCAAGGACGAGGTCAGGGCGCTCGGCACCGAACTCGGCCTGCCCGCGCAGATCGTCTGGCGGCAGCCGTTCCCCGGGCCCGGCCTGGCGATCAGGATCGTCGGCGAGGTCACGCCGGAGCGGCTGCGGATCGTCAGGGACGCCGATGCCATCGCCCGCGAGGAGCTGACCGCGGCGGGCCTGGACCGGCAGATCTGGCAGTGCCCGGTCGTGCTGCTGGCCGACGTGCGCTCGGTCGGCGTCCAGGGTGACGAGCGCAGCTATGGATACCCGATCGTGCTCCGGCCGGTGACCAGCGAGGACGCGATGACGGCCGACTGGGCGCGGGTGCCGGACGCCGTGCTGGCGACGATCTCGGGCCGGATCACCAACGAGGTCCCGGAGATCAACCGGGTCGTCCTAGACATCACCAGCAAGCCCCCCGCCACCATCGAGTGGGAGTAACCCTCGCGACACCGTCCGGATCCGGCGCCAGTCGCCGACGTCGACCCGCAAGTCCATGATCGTGGTTGATTCACGTCGCATAGCCTGGGCAATCAACCATGATCATGAAAAAGCGGTCGAATACGACGTAAATCCGCCATGATCATGGATGGGGGCGTGCGGGGAGTGGGGGCGCGTTGGGGTGGGTGGGCAGGTGGGCGGTCAGGTTACCCGGGTGAGGTCGGCGGGCAGGTCCTGGTAGGACTTGTCGGCCGCGATCTGCCGCAGGCGGTCGAGCGCGTCCCAGACATCGGCGAACCGGGTCGTGATCGGGACCGGGCCGAGCCTGAGCCGGTCCGGCGTCCGGAAATCGCCGATCACGCCCGCCGCGATCAGCGCCTTGCTGATCCGCCAGGCTTCCGGGTGATAGAGCGTCACGTGACTGCCCCGGCGGGCGTCGGCGCGCGGTGAGGCCAGCCGGAAGCCGTGCGGCGCGAGCCACTCGTCGGCCAGGTGGATCAGGTAGCTGGTCAGCGCGACGCCCTTCTCGCGCAGCCGGTCGATGCCGGCCTCGGCGAGCAGCTTGGTGCCCTCGGCGACGGCGACCGTCCCGAGTATCTGCGGAGTGCCGGTAGCGAACCGCTCGATGCCCGGCACCGGGTCGTAGGCCGGCCCCATGGCGAACTGATCGGCCTGTCCGAACCAGCCCCAGATCGGCTGCCGCAGCCGGTCCTGAAGGCCGGCCCGGACGTAGAGGAACGCCGGGGCACCCGGTCCCGCGTTCAGGTACTTGTACGTGCAGCCGATCGCGAGGTCGGCCCCACTGGCGTCCAGCCTGACCGGCACCGCGCCCGCCGAGTGGCACAGGTCCCAGAGCATCAGCGCGCCGGCGTCATGCACCAGGCCGGTGATCCGCGCCATGTCGGCCAGGGCCCCGCTCCGGTAGGCGACATGCGACAGGCTGACCAGGGCGACGTCGGGCCCGAGCGCCGCGAGCAGTGCCTCGGCGGACAGGCCCTCGTCGAGGTCGGTATGGATCATCCGCAGGTCGCAGCCGCGCTGGGCGGCGATGCCTGCGAGCACGTACCTGTCGGTCGGGAAGTTGTCGTCGTCCGTCACCAGCACCGTGCGGCCGGGCTGTGCCTCCAGGGCGCCATGGACCAGCTTGAACAAATTCACCGTCGTCGAATCACTGACCAGGATCTGGCCCGGTGCCGCGCCGGTCAGGTGCTCGCCGATCAGGTCACCGACCTCGGATGGCAGCCCGACCCAGTGGTTCCATGATCGCACCAGCCCGGTGCCCCACTCCGAGCCGACGACCTCGGCGATCCTGGCCGCGGTGGCCAGCGGCAGCGGGCCGAGCGAGTTGCCGTCCAGGTAGATCAGCGCGTCGTCGGCGTGCGCGAACCGGTCCCGGAACCTGGCGAGGGGATCGGCGGCATCGAGTTGCTCCGCATGTATCCGATTCGATGGCAGCGCGGTCACGTTTCAACCCTAGCCACGCCGCCGACTGGCGCCCAGCGCCCGTGATCACGGAAGGCTGTCGACGGATTCTGCCGACCAGATTCCGTGATCACGGACCAGCAGGATTGGGGATAATCGCTGCGTAAGGGCGGCTAAGTGAGTACTGTCCGAGTCCCAGACCGTCTCTTCACGGCGGAGCGTTGGTGCGGCATTTCGGCTACCTGACGGCAGGTCAGGATGAGTGGCTGTTCGACCGTGCGCCCGAGCCGTTCAGCCGGGACAGTGACCACCGGACGCTCGCGATGGCGCTCGGCGCCACGCTATACACGCCCGGCACGACCTCGGATTACGCGCAGCGGGTCGGAGCCCTGGTGGGACGGGGTGTCATCTCGGCCGTGCTCTGCCTCGAAGACGCCATCCGCGACGCCGACGTGGCCGATGCGGAACGCAATGTCGCGGCCCAGATTGTCCAGTTGCACCGGATGCGCGCACCGGCTCCGCTGCTGTTCATCCGGGTCAGGCATCCCGACCAGATCCGGCTGCTGGTCAAGGACATTGGCGCGGCGGCCAGCATTCTGAGTGGTTTTGTCTTCCCGAAATTTACCGCCGCGAATGGCGCGGACTATCTCGACGGCCTGGCCGAAGTGCGGGCCGAGACCGGCCTGCGGTGCTACGGGATGCCGGTGCTCGAGTCGCCGGAAACCATTTACGCGGAGACCAGGGTCAGCGAGCTTCTCGCCGTCCGGGACCTGCTGACCAGGCACGCCGACGCCGTGCTGGCGGTCAGGATCGGCGCTACCGACCTGTGCGGGCTGTTCGGGCTGCGCCGCAGCAACGACCAGACGGTCTATGACCTGACCTTGGTCCGGGAGGTCATTGCCGACATACTCAATGTATTCGGCCGCGATAGGCAATTTGTGGTCTCTGGGCCAGTGTGGGAGTATTTCGCACATGGTGAGCGAATCTTCAAGCCTCAGCTTCGCGAGTCACCCTTCCGCGTCCGCGACGATCTCCCCAACGCCGTGCAGGTTCGCCGTGAGCTCGTGAGCGGCGCGCTGGACGGCCTGCTCAGGGAGGTGGTGCTGGACAAGGCGACCGGCATCCTCGGCAAGACCGTCATCCATCCCAGCCATGTCAGGCCGGTCCACGCGATGCTGGTTGTGACCGCGGAAGAGTACAGCGACGCCCGGGCCACCTTGTGCACCACCGACGGTGGCGTCCGATCGAGCGAGTACGCCAACAAGATGATCGAGAGCAAGCCGCATGCCCGGTGGGCGGCGGGAATCCTGCGCCGGGCGTCGGTCTTCGGGGTCCTCCGGCCGGATCGCACGTTCGTCGACCTGCTTGACATCGAAGACGTAGACGCGTGACAGCCAGCTCGGTCGCCGGTCAGCTTGGCATCACAGTTCAGGTCAGGCCCTGCTTCCCGGACGCGGCCCGGTTCGCCGGCGCGCTGGAGGTCGGGTTGCGGCACAACCCGCGCCGGGCACAGCTGCTCGTCTCGCGCGTGCTCGGCAAGCACATCCCGGTCCCGGTCGGCGAGGTGCTCTCCGCCGCGCACGCGCTCGGCTCGGCGGTGCGCGCGGCCTGCGCCGGGCAGACTCCGGTTGTGGTCGGGTTCGCCGAGACCGCGACCGGGCTCGGTCACGGCGTGGCGTCGGTCAGCGCGGCCGACGGCGGACCCGCACCGTACCTGCACACCACCCGCCGCCCCGCTCCCGCCGGCGCGCGGATAGTTAGGTTCAGCGAGGAGCACAGCCACGCCGTTGACCAGGCACTCGCCCTGCTCGACGACGCGGATCTGCGCGGTGGCCGGCCGCTCGTGCTGGTCGACGACGAGCTCACCACCGGCACGACCGCGGTCAACGCGATCCGGGTGATCCAGGCTTCATGGCCGCGAGAGGTCTACGTGCTGGCGTCGTTGATCGACTGCCGCGACCAGGTCAGGCGGGCTGAAGTGGCGCGCGCTGTCGGCGCGGTCGGGGCGCGCGTGGTCAGCGTCTCCCTCCTGGCCGGGCAGGTCCGGACTCCCGCCGATGTCATCGCCGAGGTGCGCGAGTTCGTCGGGACGCTGCCCGAGCCGCCCGCCCGGTCGCGGGAAGCCGCCGGTGCGCCAGTGACCTGGCTTAGTGTGCGGCTTCCCGGCGGCGTGCCGACCCTGGCCATGCACGGCTGGGGACCAGCTCAGGAGCGCGCCGCTCGGGAGGCGATGGGCCAGCTGGCCGCTTCGCTGCCGGTGGCCCGCGATAGCCGCACGCTCGTCCTCGGCGACGAGGAGCTGATGTACCTGCCGCAGTTGCTGGCCGCCGCGCTCGGCGGCCAGGTGCGGACCTCGACCACGACGCGAACGCCGGCCGTCACGGTCGACGGCCCCGGCTATCCGTTGCGGACGGCGCTGCGATTCGGCTCGACCGAGGACGGCCGCCGCCCCGGCTATGCCTACAACGTGGCCGCCAGCAGCCGTGCCGAGCCCGGGAACGCACCCGGCTTCGATCACATCGTGCTCGTGACCGACGCGGCCCGCGGCCCGCGCACCGCGCAGCTGGCCGCCGAGCTCGGCGCCAGTGCCCGCGCGAGCGTGCACGTCATCACGCTGCGGCCCGGAGGCCGGCGTGCTGCGCAGTAGCTACCAGCCCGACGAGGTCAGCTTCCTGCTCACCGACCTGTCGGGTCACGCACTCGAGCTCGGCCTTGAGCAGCGGGAGCAGGCCATCCAGGCCGGCCGCAACTACGCCGAGATGCTGCCGATCGAGTTCGCGCCGAGTGCCGAGTACCTGGCGCTCTTCGATGCCCTGCTCGGGCAGTTCGCGCCCCAGATCGCCGAGCATGTCGGCGTGGTCACCGAGATGGCGCTCGCGGCCAGGCGCCGCCAGCCGGTGCTGGTCTCACTGGCCAGGGCCGGCACCCCGGTCGGGATCCTCATGCGCCGGTGGGCTTTGTTCAGCAGAAATATCGAGTTGCCGCATTACTCAGTCTCGATCGTGCGCGGCCGCGGCATCGACACGGTCGCCCTCGACTACATCACCGCCCGGCACAACCCGCGTGACGTGCTGTTCGTCGACGGGTGGACCGGCAAGGGCGCGATCGCCACGGAACTGACCGAGGCGCTGGCGGCCTATGCCGCCGCCGGGGGTCCCAGTCTGCCGGATGACCTGGCGGTGATCGCCGACCCCGGCTGCTGCTCGACTCTGTTCGGCACCAGGGCGGACATTCTGGTGCCGTCGGCGTGCCTGAACTCCACGGTGTGCGGCCTGGTCAGCAGGACGGTCCTGAACGACCTGATCGGGCCGGGGATGTTTCACGGCGCGAAGGTGTACTCCGAGCTGGCCGCCGCCGACCGGTCGGCGCAGTTTCTCGACGCTATCAGCGAGCTCTTCCCGCGGGCGGCGGTAGCGGTGGCGCAGCGCTGGCCGGCCGCCTACGCCGCGGACCGCGCGGTGAGCTTCGCCGGCCAGCGGGCGGTGCGCCGCGTTCAAGTCGAGTTCGGCCTGCCGAGCCAGCACCTGGTGAAGCCGGGAGCCGGCGAGGCGACCCGGGTGCTGCTGCGCCGCCTGCCCTGGCTGGTGCTGGTCCGGCCGGACTGCCGCGCCATGCTGGAGCACCTGCTGCTGCTGGCCAAGGAACGCGGCGTCGAGGTGGTGGACTACCCGGACATGCCGTACAGCTGCATCGGGCTGGTCCGCCCGCAGGCTGGCGGCGAGGCCTGAGATGGGAAGCGCCGGGCCGGGCCCGGTCCTGATCACCACCGACCTGGACCGGACGCTGATCTTCAGCCCGCGGGCAACCAGCCAGCTCGGCGGTGCCCTGCCCGCCGACGCCGTCGAGATCTCCGGCGGCCAGACGGCCGGCGAGCTCTGCCACGCCGCGCGGGACGCGCTCACGGCGCTGCCCGCCCGGGTGCAGATCTGCGTCGCGACCAGCCGCAGCATCGCCAGGCTGGCCCGGCTGCGGCTGCCCTTCGCCCTGAGGTACGCGATCGCGGCCAACGGCGGGGTCGTCCTGGTCGACGGGGCGCCGGATCCGCGGTGGGCGGCGCGGATCCGGCAGCTGCTCGCGCGCGCCGCGCCGGCCGGCCAGGTGCGGTCACTGCTGCACGAAGCGCCGTGGCTGGCGCGGATGGGCGACGAGGAGGACATGTGCGTCCTGGCCATCGTCGACGAGTCGATGCTGGCGCCGGAGCAGCTGGCCGCGACCGCAGGCCGGTGCGCGGAACTCGGCTGGGAGCCGTCGCTGATCGGCCGCAAGCTGTACGCGTTTCCCGCCGGGTTCGGCAAGGAGCACGCGGCCGCGTACGTGGCCGGCCTGGTCGAGCAGGAGGCCGGTTCCGCTCCGCTCCGGCTCGCCGCAGGCGATACCGAGCATGACCGGCTGATGCTGGCCGGCGCCGACCACGCGTGGGTTCCGGCGGGCTCGGAGCTCGCGCGATCGGCGGCCGGGAGCTGCCGGGCCGCGATTGCCGGGGCCGGGGTCACGGGGGCCGG
>WNGK01031160.1_pt1 | contig 12428 bp, 8 predicted proteins | sample 5400601 | NCBI WGS metagenome assembly WNGK01 (sample SAMN13153376, study PRJNA577476) | soil metagenome | isolation source: 60 cm soil or saprolite under Garry oak tree replicate 1 | place: USA:California | collected 2016-06-15 | reverse complement strand
TGCCGAATTAGAAAAATTGGCTATTATCCGCGAGCTCATCGATCATAAAGGTTCTCAACTAGGTGATATCCCGGCTGATGTCGATGAAATCTGGCGTTCAATTTCTCATGCGGATGGCCAGTACTCGCTGAAAGCGAGAGATGATCGAGCTAGGTATGTGAATGAAGCTGACACTCTACATATTGATCAACGTATACTTCATCTGCGTGATGAGGCATTTTGGCGTTTTTACGTCTCGCATGCGCTACGCTTGTCCCTCATGTTAATTTGTGAAGATATTATAGTGAAGCGAGCAAGTCTCATTTTACCACTGCATCAGGAGGAAATTTTTGCCTCTGCCCCTAATTCTCTGGAGAATGTATCTGAGGTTCTTATAAAAGACATCGGTGAGGTTGGCGAATCCTTAGTTGGCTGGCTCGGTCAGAGTCGTTCATTCTATACCTTTCTGACTCAGAAGCCTTCCTTTGAATATCCGACCGATTTTCGTATTTTGCAATTGAAGGCGAAAGAAGAAGCGGTTCCTTGTGATAACACGCTGGTTGTCCTCCCTAGAGAAGATGCTACACTGCTAACGCTTAGTGAACCTGTCGTAAAGATTGTGCGGCGTTTACTAACCCCACTTTACGATAAAAGCTTAAATTGGCAAGAGTATCTAGGTGTAGGTATGCGTGATATCCTCGATCCCCTCATCGATTTCAATAGTAACACAGGTCTTGTAGATACTATTCTCACCGGTCTTGCGGAAAGAGTAGTTCGCTTGGGAGGAAAAAGGAAAGAAGATGAGAGCCAGAATCGCTGGCGTTTTTGCTGTATTCTTGTGCCGAATAATCCGCAATTGCCACTACAGCAACGTAGTCTTGTTGTACGGGCGAAGAGTAAAGAAGCTCCTGTTGCCTATAAATTAGGTACAACCCTTGTCTCTCCCGATGTAGACGTTATTAGTGTTAGTCTTCGTGCATTTGAGGGGGGAAGGATTATCTATCGACATAGAGTTACTAAGGAAGATACATCGATTGCGAACCTTGACGATGAAAAACCAATTGGTTCTGCCATTGCTGTACCTATCGGTGGTGAAGATGGAGCACCAGTAGCTGTTCTTTACATAGTCTCTGCTGAGCCAGATGCCTTCTCTCAAGAAGATCAGAGTATCCTGAGAATGATAGGAAGAATGGTAGAGGAACTACTTCTAACCTATCGTACTCGCATACAGGCGACGGAGAGTTTCACCAGTTTGATTAGAAACTCTAGTATTGTTGATCCAACATATGCAGTTTTTGCATCAGAGGACCAATTTATAAACGATGTGGAAACGCTCCTCAAGCCTATTCTAAAGCAAGCAGGGAGAAGGGAAGATGAAGGAGTACTACTTGCTGATGACGAAGTACGAGCTAGATTAGGGCAACTTGCTAATAATGTAGTATCGTTTATTGCCATTGATATAGACAAACTAACGAGCTTGGCTAATAAGCATGGCGATCGGATGACGAAAAATTTGAGTAAAGCAGTTGGAGAGCGTACTCAGGCACAACTTCGTGTACTTTTTACGAATTCCGCAGATTGTAAACTCTACCATGCTTATGCTGATAGATTCTACTTAATGCTAAAGGGCATCACTCTTGAAAATGCACGGGAGAAAGCTAAGTTACTTATGCAAAACCTGCAAGGTGAATATCAGGTTGATGCTTTACGCTCAGCTGTTGAGCCTCCTTCCCTATCGGAAAGTACACTCATATCGACCCATATTACTGTACGCTTAGGAGTATCTTCTTATCCATATATGCATTTGGCAAGAGTTTTGCGAAGGTATCCTGCTGAAACTGCTGTAGCGTCAATGACAGCATTAATATCTCGCTCCCTTGATGCCATACTTACAGTGGGAAAGGATGAAAAGGGAGATGTTATAATTACTTGGGATCCACAGATTTGGGGCTTCAGACGATTGTAATCCCCTGAGCAGCTCAATACATGAATCATCTCGTAACATTATACCCAATTGGGTATAATGTTACTTCATTGGCTTACTACACGTTATTTTGTCATTGTCAAAGCAAATAAAACTTGAACTACGTTCTCCTATTGCTTGAGATTGGTATGCTTAAATAGGTACGCTCTATTTGGCAATGCTGATCGTATAATTAAGAAAGGGGCGTTGTTTAGAGAAGGTGTGTTCTTATGGAGAAGAAAGTTTTCGTACTAGGGCTCCCTGGAAGTGGTAAATCAACAGCGGCTCGTTATATCCAAATGTTAGCGCAAATCAATGGTTGGGTCCCTACTCGCTTTAACGATTATGATATTCTTTACGAGATGTTTGAAGCTGATGATGGAAGCCGATTTAGCAGTACAGAGCACGATGGTTTCGACGTTCACAACCATAGTGCCTTCGATGATGCATTGAAAGAAGTGGAAAAGAGGCTTTTACAGCGGAAAGCAGCCTCTCATAAGCAAAGTGAGCTAGTCATTATTGAGTTTTCTCGTAATGACTATAACAAGGCTTTGAAGCTGTTTGATCCGAAACTTTTACGGAAGGCTTCCTTTCTTTTTGTTGATGCTGATATACCTGCATGTAAACAACGTATCAGAGAGCGTGTTGCTCATCATTGTATGCCAGATGATCACTTCGTCTCTGAATATATTTTCGAGGCCTATTACCAAATGGATAATCGGCAGTATGTAGATTCGATCGCCTCTGGCCTCAACGAGTGCTGTGATATCAAGAGCGATAGAATACGAGTTATTGAGAACACAGGTGTAGTTCCAATAGTGAGTTTTCTAGAGCAGATCAACGCATTCGCTCCAATCATATTTGGAACGCCAATTTGCTGTCCAGAGCCTGCTTCTGTGATCGAAGAGATTGCTCCAAGCTATGTAAAGCGTAGTGATGAGAGCGAGCAAGCTAGCAAACCATTATTAATGGTAAGCTAATTCAGCGTATTTACACATTCGTTTTTTCTGATAAGCCATGTTAATTTTGTATGTTTATGTGTTTCATGTTTTCATAATTTACTCATTTTTTAGAGAAAAACTCAGAACACATCTGTTGGCTGCTCTGGAGCCAGAAGAAATCCGGAGTCAACAAAGTATCAGTAATATTCCATGCAGATACTAATTGGCTTGTATATTTCATCATACTATGTTATACCTTGATGTATCGTTGTGTTTCAAGCTGTTTTTGAAAGATCATCAAGAGGTGTGTGGTATGACACGGATATTGTTTCTCTTAGGACTGCCGGGAAGTGGGAAATCAACTGTTGCCAGGAAGATAAAAGAGAAATATACAAATCTATCTATTCAGCACATTAGCGATTATGACATTTTGTACACGCTGTTTCAGAAAGATATGGAAAGTAAGGGGGGAAAGTTCGTTCCTACAAAGTATGGTGGTTTTGATGTGCTTGATTTTTCTATACTTGATTTAGCTTTGCAGAAGATGGAAAGAAGGGTTGTTGAGTTTATATATACTACGAAAAAAGCCGAGCTCATTATGATTGAATTTGCTCGCAATGATTATAATCATGCGTTTCGACAGTTTGGCTCTGATTTTTTGCAGGGGGCCTGTGTGCTGTTCTTGCGTGCTGATATAGATATTTGTAAGCAACGGATTCATGAACGTGCTGACCATCCATCTACTGACGAGGATTATTTCGTTTCAGACGATATTTTCAATGTGTATTATAACAATGTAGGTAGTTATGGCTTGCCATCCAATTTTGCAGCAGAGTATGGAATTGATGAGCAGAAGGTAAAGAGTATCGTGAACAACGGTGCGTATCATGATATTCTTGAAGAGCTTAAGCAATTCATTGACTTCATCCTCATGCAGCAAAAGGACAACTGACTTCCTCCAAGTTGATAGTTAGTTGGTTCTGAGGGATCTGCGAGTGTAGACTCTCTGCGATACACTAATCACAAACGACTCCTAACGATCAACAGAAAGAAGTGGAAGGTCTGAGGACGAGTATCAGCAATACCTACCTCTTTTGACACATTAACCGCTATCCAAAGGTTTATCTCCTATTCGCTTGATGGTACTCAAATGACTAGCGCAGTACACCATGCAAATGGTCGTGACCCTCCATGGGGACTAACCCTCAGATGAGCGCCTGAGCAACAGCTCGGCCAGCGACACGACCAGAGAAGAGGCAGCCGCCAAGAAAGGTTCCTTCCAGTGCCCGGTAGCCGTGCATACCCCCTCCACCAAAACCTGCTACTTCACCGGCAGCATAAAGACCGGGAAGCGGCTGATCATCCGCTTGAAGTACCCGACCAGAGAGGTCGGTTTTCACCCCTCCCAAGGTTTTGCGCGTAAGGATGGAGAGGCGCACAGCAATCAAGGGACCCGCGGAGGGATCGAGCAGCCGGTGCGGCTTCGCCACGCGAATAAGTCGGTCTCCCAGATAGGCTCGCGCCGCTCGGATAGCGGTCACCTGAGCGTCCTTACTGAACGGATTCCGTATCTCCCGATCGCGAGCAACAATCTCCTGCTCCAGTTCGGTGAGATCAATCAATGCCTCTCCCGTCAGTTCATTCATAGCGCGAACCAGATCAGGGAGGAAGCGCTGCACGAGAAAGTCCACGCCCTTTTTCTTGAACGCTTCAATGGGGCCAGGCGCACCGGGCAAGATCCGACTGAGTATCTTGGGGATGCTGCGACCCGTCACATCCGGGTTCTGCTCGGAGCCAGAGAGGGCAAACTCGCGCTCAATGATGCGCTGGTTGAGCAGGAACCAGGAATAGTCGTACCCGGATGTGGTAATGTGTTGGAGCGCCCCCAGCGTATCAAAGCCAGGGAACAGTGGGATCGGCAAGCGATGCCCTCGCGCATCCAACCACAGAGGTGATGGTCCACTCAAAATGCGGATCGCATGCTGGCTCCAGATCGGTGCATAGTTGTGAATGCCCTCTGGATAATGCCACATCCGATCAGGATTGATGAGATGCCCTCCGTTCATCGCGACGACTTCCAGCATGTGTCCGTCAACGTGGTCGGGTACCCCCGAAATCAGATGTTTGGGAGGAGGCCCCAGACGTTGCGGCCAGTTCCGACGCACCAGATCATGGTTGCCCCCAATGCCCCCCGAAGTGACAATCACCGCTTGCGCTTTGAGGTGAAATGCTCCCACCACGGTCCGCGAACTCGGCACACCTCGCTCAACAGTGCTTGGTTCCAACACCTCACCCTGGACGCCATCAACAACGCCGCCGCTTGTGGACAGCGCAGTAACACGATGCCGAAAGCGTAGCGTCACCAGTCCTTGCCGCTCGCCTTCACGGACGCGACGGACAAATGGCTCTATGACCCCTGGCCCCGTACCCCAGGTGACATGAAAGCGTGGCACCGAATTGCCATGTCCCGAAGCAAGATACCCACCGCGCTCTGCCCATTGCACAATCGGAAATGCACGCAGCCCCTGTGTACGCAGCCAGGAGTATTTTTCCCCCGCCGCAAAAGCGACATAGGCTTGCGCCCAAAGTCTCGGCCAATGATCTTCGTCCCGATCAAATCCCGCGCTGCCCAACCAGTCCTGCCAGGCCAACTCATAGGAATCGCGAATTCCTAGCCATCGTTGCTCCGGTGAGTTGACAAAGAACAGGCCCCCAAAGGACCAAAACGCTTGTCCTCCCAACGATGCTTCTGGCTCCTGCTCCAGAATGATGACCTGTCGTCCTGCATCAATGAGCTCTGCTGCAGCGACCAGCCCCGCCAGACCAGCTCCAACAATGATCACATCTGCTTCATCTTTCATCTGTTCCTCTCCTTTTCGACAACGAGCAATTCATCGCTTCTCTTTTTTAACAACGAATGATACTTTGCTTGCTACCAGTCCACAGAACCATACTAAAGTAGACTCTATATGATACACTAATCACAGACAACTCCTAACGATCAACAGAACGAAGTGGAAGGACTGAGGACGAGTGGCAGCAACACCCAACCCTTTTGACAAATTAACCGCTATTCATCCGCAGCGGCGTATTACTATGGAGACCGGGCCGACTCCTATTGTGACGCGGCTGATGGATCTCTTTGTGCCTCTGGGCTTTGGGCAACGTGCTCTGGTTGTTGCTCCCCCCCAGGCTGGCAAGACGACTATTTTACGGCAAATAGCTGCCGCGGTCCTCAAGAACTATCCCGACGCCAGTTTATTTCTCTGCCTTGTCGATGAACGGCCTGAAGAGGTGACTGAGTGGCGTATGGAGGTACAGGGACCAAATGTCAAGCTCTATGCTTCCAGCTTTGATCAGCAAGCAGCTCGTCATGGACGGATCGTTGAACAAGCTTTGAATGATGCCAAACGGCAGGTTGAGCGCGGCAAAGATGTGATCATCCTGCTTGACTCACTGACACGTTTAGCTCGCGCTCATAATATGAGTAATGAGATGTGGGATCGGGGGCGTAACCAGCGCGGAGGCTATGGAAGTCGTACCCTCTCCGGTGGTATTGACGCACGGGCACTCGAAGTTGGGCGGCGCGTCTTCGGAGCCGCTCGTGCATTGGAAGAGGGTGGTAGCCTGACCATCGTTGCCAGTTGTCTCGTGGAGACCGGCAGTCGCCTGGATGAAGTAGTCTATGAGGAATTCAAGGGTACCGGCAACCTGGAAATACGCCTCTCTCGCGAACTGGCCGACCGTCGTATCTTTCCCGCCATCGATCTTGCCTCTTCCAGTACACGCCAGGAGGAACGCTTACTCTCTCCTACCGAATTGCGTATTATGGCCTCATTGCGTCGTAAACTTGCTGAACTTCCTCGCCGCGAAGTGACTGAACAGGTGCTCCGTCTGTTTGAAAAGACAAGTTCAAATGCCAAATTGTTAGAAGCGTTAACCAAACAGATTTGATATCTTTACTCTTTGAGCGTCTGTTCTCTTGTTAAGCCTGCTATCAAAAGATAGCAGGCTGGCGACATATGATATACTACAGCAAATAGAGTCATCCAAGTAACAAAGATAGGAGAGCAAGCTATGCGCTGCCCCTACTGCAATGGCATTAACTCCGAAAAAGCACGGTTTTGTGTTCACTGTGGCCGTGATATGCAGGCAACAACGAGACAACCTGTTTCTCGCCAGCAGCCACCAACAACCGTACAAGGTTATCCTCCACCAACACAGCGTCAACAGCCGACATATACGCCACCAACGCAACCCCAAACGCAACAGACACCACGTGTGCGCCAGCAAGCTGTACCCTCAGCGCCAGTCGCTCCACCAGCGCCAGAGGCTCCCGCGCCGTTTCCGCCACGGACGATGGAACAATTGCAGGCACTGGAACAGGGTGCACTTGCCTATACCGTTGTGGATACGACGAGCCAGGGTGGACGAAAGAAACAGGTGCGTATCACCTATCCTCGGTGCGTTCCCTGGCAGCAGGTGGCGACACTGCTGAAAGCTCTACGAGAACAACAAGAGACCCGTTTTGAGACCATTGTCATTCAGGGCTATCTTCCACAAGATACCAGTCCCTACTCCTTTACTAATGGACAATTGACCTTTGACCGTAACGTGCGTCTGGGTAGCCAGACCCAGAATCGCTACCAGATTGAGACTGGCAACGGCTTTGAAAGTGGCTCAGTACGGATTGTCCTCTCAGAGTAATCAGGAAGACGTATGCAAGCCGTAGAGCTTATTTGCAAGAAACGTGATGGCCATATCCTCAGCACCGACGAGATAAACTGGCTGGTTGCGGAATACATGCGCGAGAATATCCCTGACTATCAAATGTCAGCATGGCTCATGGCGGTCTACTGGCGTGGGATGAATGTCCAGGAGACCAGCGATTTGACTCTGGCAATGGCCCGTTCCGGTCAGGAACTGCATGTACGCGATACTATTGCACCGGTTGTCGATAAACATAGTACAGGTGGAGTGGGGGATAAAGTCACGCTGGCGGTGGCTCCACTGGTCGCAGCCTGCGGTGTAGCCGTGGGTAAGATGACCGGACGCGGCCTGGGACACACCGGTGGTACGGTTGATAAGCTGGAGTCTGTGGCGGGTTTTCGTGCTTATGAGCAAAAAGCTCGCTATTGGAGCTTCGCACCTGTTACTAGATGTCAAAGTTGGCAACGGTGCCTTTATGAAGACAGTAGAACAGGCCCAGCTGCTGGCTGAGACGATGGTTGAGATTGGAGGCCTGGCAGGATTACATACTGTCGCTGCCATCACCGCAATGAATCAGCCTCTAGGGCGTGCTATCGGTAATGCCCTGGAAATGGCTGAAGCTATCACTATTTTGCATGGTAACGGTCCACAGGATGTATCCGAACTGTGTTATCATGAAGCTGCCGAATTGCTCGTTATGACAGGCATAACAGCCAATGTGTTCGAGGCTGAGGAACGAGTTGAGCAGGCGGTGTGCTCTGGGGCAGCTGTTGCCAAACTGGCTGAGGTGATAGCAGCGCAGGATGGCGATGCCCGGCAGATTGAGCAGCCTCACTTGCTGCCAACTGCGCCTGTCCGCTCAATGCTGGTCGCTCCGCAGAGTGGCTATATTGCCGGTATTCAGTCCGAGCAGATGGGTCTGGCGAGCATGCATCTAGGAGCCGGACGCTTTAAGAAGGGTGACGAGATCGATCATCGCACCGGACTGGTTTTGCAGGCCAAAGTTGGTGACTATCGCCAGACTGGTGAGCCGTTAGTGGAGATTCACGCTCGCAGTGAGATGGAAGCCGACTCCGTTCGCGAGGCATTGCTGAACTGCTATAGCTGGAGTGATGCGCCTGTCGAAGTGGGACCGCTTATCTATGCGACTATTCGCCCTTGATAAGGGTAGCATGTTTTTAGGTAAAACATACGCTAAACTACTTCCGGTTCATGATCCTGCCGCCATTCTTTACAAGAGGGAGTATTGCCACTGAGTTGCACAATCCTCAATCTGTTAGAAGTCAGGCCAGATCGTGAGCGGTTTTGAATCATTAGTGTCTGTTTCCTCTCTAGTATGAGCTGTGAATTCCACTTCAACTGTGAGTAGATTCGTTTCGCTTTCCTGGTGCTCTCTCTTTATGGCGTCGCGCAGAGGGAGCACGAACTGCTTCCCAACTCCATCCACCTGAAACTCCCGGATGTCCTTCCCTGAGGACACTTTCACGCGTGCGGTTAGATATTCCGAGTGGCCCTCCGGCGTCACGCGATGGAGCCAGACCTTGAGTTCTTGAGCCTTTGTTTCATGTATGTGAATTGTCGCAGAGTACAGAGTAGGAAATTCGGGAATAACACCACTGGCAGTCTGGTACACGCGCTCTGCGTCGGCATAACCCAACTTCACAATAACTGAGGTGGCCACTTGACCGCTGTCGGTCACCATAAATGTGCCAGCATCTTCCTTTACTGAATCTTGCCGTATCTCGATCACCAGGCGGCGAGCAAACGCGCCCTGTCGCGCCATCAGATAGGTCGTTCCCAGGACAACGACTCCAACGAGGAGCGCCAGCACTCGTTGGAACGGGTCCTGCCAGATCAACAAGCCATGCAGGAACAACATACCTACCGAGACCAGATAGATCGCACTGACGACCACCGGGTGGGCTAAAAACCGCAGCACGAACCCCGGCACGTGTTCCCCCTTCCTGCGGCTGGCCAACAAGAGGAGCACCGGGAAGACCCCTGCCACCACAGGCACGGCGACCACTCCCACGAACCCCACCACCTGGGAGAATGACTCCAGTCGCTTGACTAACAGCCACTCGGTGAGCAGGAAGAGGAGGATCAGTGGACTGAGTCCCAGCCAAAAACGACCATATTCCCCTTGCGCCAGTTCTTTCATGGCAGCGAAATGGACCTGGTACACCGTCTGGCCTTGCTCTCTAGCCTCCGACAAGGCCCCTTGCTCCACCAGACGGTTCAACATCATCTGGCTTGCCTGCTCTGTTTGATCCAGGAAGCTGGCCACCTCCTCAACACTCGTCTGCTTTCGACCGGCCAGCCACCTGACCAAGGCCGTATCAGGAGTGTCTAGTCTGCCAGCCATCTCCAGCACATCGAGTCCCAACGTATCCCAACCGCCTTCGTACACTAACCGCATGGAGGTCACAACTTGCACTCGGACGCTCTCTGCGCTTGCCGTCACTATTTTTAACGCTAGGTCTATGCCCTGCGCGGGAAGTTTTGGAGTCACTTCAGCGAGCACATTGCGTGCTTCCCAGGTCGTCTGCATCCCAATCTCAAAGTGGCGCGTGTCCCCTTCCCGTTGGATACCCAGGCGAAACTGCGGTTGGGCGGCTTTCAGGCCCAGATATGTCAACGTCAGGCTCAGATCGGTTTTCCCTCGAGGAGTCAACATGAGTTTCCCTTGTCGTCGTCCAAGGACCAGCGTATGCCGGGCTTGACCAGGGATCCACTCCCGCACCGTGAGGAAGAGTGCCAAACTAAAGTGGATGGAGGCCATGCCCATGGCAAGAATGGCATAGATCGTTCCAAGTACGATCACGGCAGGGCCAACGAGGGTAGCAAGTGGCCCGAGAGCCGTTCCTGAGAAACCTGTCAGGGCCTGTGGAGCAATCGCTCCATTGACGGCCACGACCCAGAGGATATAGAGTACCAGCACACTCGCCTGCGCCGCCACACACCCCTGAGTCAAGGAGCGTCCGCTTGGGTCGCGCTGGAGCATGGTTCTGGCACAACTGTTCACGGAGAAGTGACCGAAGTAGGCGGTAAACGCTACGCCGAAGACCAGGCCCAGCAGAGCCGGTTCGAAAGCGGTATCGTTGAGGAAGGGGACATGCACGTACAGCAGGTGTTCCAGCCGGAAATGTCCCAGAGCAAGCAGAGACAGAATCAGGACGAGGCCCAGGTTGATCGCTCCTACGACCAGGGCACTTGTGACGGTCGCTTGCAAGGTCTTCTGTCGAACAAAATAGATGCCAAGCAGGAAAAGCACTCCCGCCCAGGCTTCGGGAGGGATCGGGGTGGCTGCGGCCAGGGTGAGTGAGAATCCAAGATAGTAAGCGAACAGGAGCATAAACGTGAAGGCCACCACCGTTGTCGTCAGCAGGATTGAACCAGGTCTTCCCAGGTAGTTCCCGACCAGCCGACCCAGGTAGCTTCCCTGGTAGCGGATCGACCCGCTGCGCGTCACCGCTTCCGCCATGGCGGCGATCGTGAGCGTATTGATCACTCCCATAACGAAGAGGATGACCACCCCAGGCAGCGGACCCAGGCCAGCCAGGGCGATGGGCAGCGCGAGGATCGATGCGCCAACCGTCTCGGTGAAGGTCAGCGCGTAGGCCGTCCAAAACGGGGGTAAGTTCTCGAGCCAGACGCCCAGCTTGTTCCACCGCCAGCGCACCCAATTGAGAAGACCTAGCTGCCTGCTATAGATCATCTCAAGCGGCTGATGATACTGGAGCTGGAAGGCTTGTTGTAGCCCTTCGCTGTCCAGTCCTACTGCCTCCCGAATGTGGGGAATGTCGCGCTGGGTAAGGCGGTACTTCTCTGCCAACAGGTGGGCCAGGGTGGCTTGCAGAGTCAGATTGTGCGGCACCAGGGATTGCCACTGGAGAGCATAGCGTTCCAGATCGTGGATCGTCGGACGCACAGGTAGTTCGCGGCCCTCGCCGAGGGCCTCAAAGAACGCCAAGTTCTGCTGCTCAGCGATCTCTTCGGTCAGATAGAGATCGACCGTTCGTCGTGATTCCATCATGAGGTAGGCGGTTCGGCTCTCAATTTGGAAGAAGGTAGTTCCTCTCTCGGGCAGCAAACCCCGCTCCTACATTTCCAGAACCTGTGCGGCGATCTCACGCACTCCCCGGCTGTAGGGATGGTCAGGGTAGGTCAGGCTGAAAATGCCTGCGCTGCCGAGTGCAATCATTTCTTCCGAGACGGGTAGGAGGCCAGCGACAGGAGCCTCATAGGCCGTTTGGACCTGCTGCCGTATGGAGGTCATGTCCAGCTTGGGTAGCACTTTGTTCACAACAAGCAGCAGTCGCTTCACTTTGAGTTTACGGGCGACTTCGATGGTCACTGCCGTTCCCTGGAAGTCTTGCTGATCGGGTCGTAAGATGAGAACAAGGATATCGGAAAGTAGAAGGGAGAGGAGAGTTTCCTCATTGAGGCCCGGATGGGTGTCGATGAGGAGGTAATCGAGCCGAAAGGTCTTGATCAACCTGCGAAAACCATCGGTGAGCAAGTTGACTTCATAGCCTTCGCGTAACACCCGTGTGATCTCACCGACCTTAATGCTGGAAGGGACGAGGTAGAGTGCACCACCCTGAACTGCTGCCGAGCTCAGGGTGGCTGTGACATCGTGCGCTGCCTGCTCGATACGGCACCGTCCGTAGAGGTAGTCGTTGAGGGTCAGCCCACTGGTCTGCCCATCCATGCCAAAGAGGACATGCAGCCCTGGTGATTGGATATCGGTATCGATCACCGCAACCCGTTTTCCCTGTTGCACGAGGCAACTGGCCAGATTGGCGGTGAGATTAGATTTGCCTGTTCCCCCT
>WNGK01021128.1_pt1 | contig 12428 bp, 8 predicted proteins | sample 5400601 | NCBI WGS metagenome assembly WNGK01 (sample SAMN13153376, study PRJNA577476) | soil metagenome | isolation source: 60 cm soil or saprolite under Garry oak tree replicate 1 | place: USA:California | collected 2016-06-15 | reverse complement strand
GATGAGATCCTCCTTGCCACGTGGCAACGCCACAATTCATCGATGGGAGTCTATCAGAGAATCACACGGCTGTCCAAGCAAGCAGGCTCACTTTTTTTAGGGATGAGCCATTCGCCACCAACATCACATTAAGTGTGCCTGCTTGCTTGGACTAGGTGGGCTGCATGTCAGCTAACTTTTTTCACTTGGAGGAAGGCGATCAGCAGAAGTGCGGTTCCAAATCCCCTGGCGCTTGCTGACTGGTGCAGGCGGACGCAGCCAGAGCGAGACATGTGCGGGCTGCATCGTCTCCTGCACGACGGCCAATAAGTCTTCGCCCAACTGGTCCAGGTTCACTTCCTGGCGCAAGGTGGCGCTGAAAGCTGCCACGGTCCTGGTGGCGTCATACTTGCTGCGGTAGAAGCGCCGGTCAATGATCCGCTGGATGCGGCTACGCAAGGGCTGGAACAGGGCCGCAATTGCCAATGTGGAAATGACGAGGGCCACGCTGCTGTCCTGGCTGATGATGCCTCGCAGCAGCGCTTGCAGCCCAATCACCAGGCCCACGTAAACCAAGGCCAGTGATGCCGTCAGCGTGCCATACACTAGCGTGCGACGAATGAGGATATCGATGTCCCACAGGCGGTAGCGTAGAATGGCAATAGCAATCGACAGCGGGATCAGCAGCAGGAAACCATAAATGAGAGTTCCCACTATCAACGTCGTGAGCACACCCGATTGCTGCAGAAAGGCGTACCCAAAGAGGAGGACCAGCAGAAAGCCAATAATGCCGATAGAGATGCCAAAGACAACCCACTTGGTCTGCTGGCGCTCTCTGGACGTGGACACGCGGCGGTAGCGATAGACCTGCGTCCCCACAGTACAGAGCAGTAAAGCGACAAAAACAAGACCAGACCAGAAGCTCTGGATGGTCTGGCCGTTGGTGAGGAAGAAGATCGAATAGATCCAATAGAGGACGACACAGGGGGCAATCCAGCGAGTCCAGCGCGGCTCAAACCGGCCACTGGGAAAGAGGAAAAAGAAGATCAGAAAGCTGGATTGCCCAAGGACATCAAGTGTGCCGATCAGCGCACACCAGGCAGGAGAAACCGGCGCCAGCGTATTCTGAAGGACACTGGTATAGCCAGCGCCACCAAAGAGGACCAGCATAAAAGCACAGAAGAGCGCCATCGGGTCAGCAGATTTGCGCCAGAAGATCAGCGTGCCCAATGCGCAGCAAACAAGGACCGAGACAGCATCCAGCATGACATGATAGGCTGCCACGAAGCCGAGCGAGAGGCCAAGCTGATGCAGAAACTGCTGATCGTGTGCGGTCAACTGGATGGCGAAGCACTGCGGGCCTGGCTGACACTGGGCTTGTAATACGGTGTTGTACCTGGGAATCATGACTATATTGAGCGTCAGGATGAGCAGTATCAACACCATCCAGCCCACACGAGCGATGAGCAGCAAACGTCCATGCAGGCGCGTATCAGCTTCGTGATGCTGTTCTTGACTCGATGTGATCTGTGTCGCTGCATCGCGCAGGTTCATAGCTATTCTCCTCGTGCCGCTCTTGCAGCAACCAGTGAAGCTTGCAAACGCAAAGAAGCATGAAACTACGGTGAATAGACATCTTCGTCTTCCATGATAACATCATAGCATATGATCGTCTTCCAATCGTGACGAAAAGCGTGACGAACGGCCAGACTTCAGCAGCTTCCGGAATTGATACCAAATCCGGTTACACACTAGGAAGACGACGAGGGGTTGCATTTTTCGGTGATAGGATTCCTGAGTGGTCTCCACAGGCTTTCATGACGAACTGCTTGACAGGCCTTGATCTGATGTGGTCTTCTTTGCACCTGCCTGTAAGAGGTGTTTGGCAGACCATCCCTCTTCAAAGAAGGCCTTTGGCACAGGGAAACAGGCTGTAAGCAAGCAGGCATACTTAAATTGACGAAGAGCCCAGTTGGAAGAGGGGGAAAATTGGTGACAGAGGAGCCGAATCCCGTCGGTTCCGATCAGATTATTTATTCATCTTTCTAGTATTACTGTGACACATGTTTTATTGCGTCGATGTCTCCTCCCTACGTTGGCTCTCTGATCTCTGCTTTCTCACACACGCTCTTCCGTGAGGCAGGGGTGATTCCTCCTCTGCATACTCGCTTAGCAAGAATGGGCTTTCAGTTCCTCCTTTTCCCTCATCCTTCTCGAACAGATAGACCAAGTAGCCAGTACAGGGGTGAGAAGACCATCGAGTTACCGATATCTTGAACCTATCTTCTCGCTCACGTGACCGATCCCCTTGCCCCCATGCCGGCTTACCTAGCGCTACCCCTACCACGTATGTTTGTGGATGGGGTTCATTAGATGCGATTGCCCTGTAATATTGCCCTCTCCTCTTATCAAGGACCTTTTCGGGGCATACATCAGGGCTGGTCCTGATACGTGTATGCAAACAAACTGCTAAAGCACTGCCCAGAGGTGAACAGAGGTGTCATCACCTCCTGTTGCAAGCTGCTTCCCATCGGGGGACCATGTTGCCGTCCACGCTGCCCCTGTATGATCTTGGAGCGCTGCCAGTTCTTTGCCTGTCTTGACCTCCCAGAGTTGTAGCAGTTCGCTTTCACGTGTCGTTGCTAGTAAGTTGCCATCAGGCGACCACACGATAGGGTAGGCCCAACCGGCTTCTGGATGCCCGCTGAGCACCTGCATATTCTTGCCGGTTGGGCTCCATAGCTGGACTGTTCCACCATCGTTTGTTATAGCCAGGAGTTTCCCATCAGGTGAATAGGCAGCACCATTGGGTTGGTCGCTGGGAATGAGGGTCTTCACCAGTTTCCCAGTGTGTGCGGCCCATACAAAGGTATATTTATCGTAGCGATTGGAGGCGATACGTTGACCATCAGGTGACCAGGCGACTCCCCAAACTCCAAAGGGGTAGCTCCCGCTGAGAGGGGTTTCCTCCTTGAGTCCGTGCCATTTGCCAAGGTTCTTTGAGGTCTTGACCTCCCATAACTCAAGCGTCCCATCTGCGTTGCCTGTAATGAGCTGATGGCCATCAGGAGACCAGGCGGCACTCAATATACTCTCGAACGAACCTCCTTGTGCGGTATGCTTTAAGGTAGCGGTAGATTGCCATTGCTTCGTATTCCACACCTGCGTTGTACCATCAGTGCTGACGGAGGCGAGCAGTGAGTTATCGTTCATAGTCTCGACTGCCCAGAGATCTATCTGATTCGAGGGGGCAACTGCTAACAGATGCCCATCAGGCGACCAGGCGAGACCATGCACTGAAGCTTGCAGATCTAGGAGGTGGACTTGCTTGAGCCGGGATGCATTCTCAGCCGTAATCCGTTGGAGTCGTGGACGTGGCGTTGCCGTTGGTAAAGGGGGTGACTGTGAGAAGGGAGAACAGCCTGCCAGCAGACCGACGCCGGCGAGCAGCAGGAAACGTCGTCGAGAGAGGTCTGGCTTACGCGTGGAGAAATGGCTTTGTAAGAGTTCGGGATGGCTAGAATGGTTAGCGACCTTCATGTCAATAATCCTCCTCACTATTTGTTACCATGGCTCTTCCTGATGAGAGTATGTTCTCTCACTCTGCATGCCGCTGTTGCAGGGACTGCTCAAACTCTTCTGCCATCCAACGGCACCAGGAGGCATACTCGCGTCCATAGACAATACCACGATGAAGCGGAGCGTACCTGCCAAATGCCGGCATTGTCACCCCCACTCTGGACCGTACTCTTGCTCAATCCTTGCCAGAATCTGTTCATACTCGTTTAAAGTTTACATTTACACACTCGGCTCACTTTTGCTCTTCCACAGTACCAATCCTAGCCAGACGTCGAAGGCGATCACGAAGATGAAGGTGGGCAGGTAGGGTCGTTGTGAGAGCATGAAATAGCTCGATGATTCCTGATTTTACCCTTGCTTTTCCTCGTTTGCAAGTGGTGGAGGAAGGGTATATCTTTCTCGAAAGGCTTATTATCTTGAACGGATGTCTCATGTAGCCAGCACAACCCTCCTTCCAGTCAACTTCCGCCAAATGAGAAGATGAACAGCGTATGCTCCGCATAATCCAGGTAGAGACGAGAAAGGCTCTTGTCTTTTTTGATCTGTGCACGCCACAGCTCCGAGAAACATGAAGCAATCAAGAGCACATCCATCTGATTCGTGAACGGATGTGCCAAGTAGTCACCACACTGTTGGTATAAGGCATTTGATGGTAGAGGTATCTTTCTCGACGAATACTTGAGTATATGCTAAACTGGTGTGTAATCCACTATGCACTGGAGTGCGTATTCAGCTCAGACATAGTTGGGGAAGAATCTCTGGCTGTGAAGGTGATTCTCTGTAAGCAGCTTCGTCAGGTAAAAGGCAATTACGATGGCAGTACCGTTTACTCGATCGATTGTATGTCCTATGCTCATCGGTCGCAGGTCTCAACTTGATACGCTGGTTCAGTTCATGGAGCAGGCGTATAGTGAGCATGGGCAAACAGTGCTGATCACCGGCGAGGCCGGTATTGGCAAATCGCGACTCGTCGCTGAAATTATCAGGTATGCCCGCTCATCTAGTAATCAGACTGAGTCTCAAGCTGCACTGATTCTTGAAGGACGCTGCTTCGAGCCAGATCGTGCTCTTCCATATGCTCCTTTTTTAGATTTGTTGCGTTCTTTCCTTGCTATGCACTCCCCAGATGCAGTGGTCGAGTTGCTGGGTCCGAATGCTGCTGAACTTGTCAAACTTCTCCCCGAATTCGCTGGCTATTTGTCTGAACATGCGCCTCTTTCTATTCTCGATCCAGAACAAGAGAAACGCAGACTCTTCCAAACTCTGTTACGCTTCTTTACACATCTATCAACACTTCAACCTCTCCTCATAATCATCGAGGATATTCATTGGGGTGACGATAACAGTCTTGAGTTTCTGCTTTATCTGGCTAACCATCTAACTACCCATCCCATTCTGCTCTTGCTGACATACCGCAGCGAGGAGGGTAATCCCGCCTTGCTACAGTTCCTTGCCGGGTTGGATCGCGAACGGCTCACCACTGAATTGGCACTTTCCCATCTCACTATCGACGAAGTGGAAGTAATGATTCGTACTATATTTGGTCTATCACGCTCTGTCAGTACAGATTTCGTTGCTGCGATCTATACATCCACCGAGGGGAATCCTTTTTTCATCGAAGAGATGCTCAAATCTCTTGTCGCCTCAGGCGAGATCGTGTACGGTGATGGGAAATGGGAACGCAGGTCGAGCGAAATGGGAACTGCCCAGGGTGTATCCTTGCCCAACCATCCACATCTCCCACGCAACACATTGCTTGCCGTACAGAAGCGTTTCAATCACTTGAGTGTGGAAGCGAGAAATGTGCTTTCATTCGCGGCTGTACTCGGTAGGCGCTTTGATTTTGCCTTGGTGCAGTATTTAACGGGAGGCAATGAGGTTGACCTCGTGCGCCTGATTAAGGAATTGATTACAGCACAACTCCTTGTGGAGGAGTCTGACGATGTTTTGGCATTCCGTCACACCCTGACGCGTCAAGCCGCGTACGCTGATCTACTGGCACGCGAGCGCAGATCACTGCATCATTCAGTAGCTCAGACGATGGAGCGCATCTATGCTGACGAGCTTGATAGCCACCTGGGGGACCTCGCCTATCATTATTACATGGCGGAGGAATGGACGAAAGTGCTGGTGTATGCACAACTCGCGGGTGAAAAGGCACAGGCTTTGTATGCTCCACGTGCTGCAATTGAACACTATACACATGCAGTAGAAGCAGCGCAGCGACTGTCACAGACCTCGATGACCGGGTTGTACCGTGCGCGCGGGCAATGCTATGAAGTACTTGGCGATTTCACAGCCGCTCGCGATGATTACCTGCGGGTATTAGAGATGGCACAAAACACCCATGAACAGACTATGGAATGGCAGAGTATGCTCGATCTTGGCTATCTCTGGACAAGACTCGATTATGTGCAGGCGGGGGACTACTTTCACCGTGCATTGGCGCTTGCGCGAATTATGCATGATCCATTGATATTGGCTCGTACACTCAATCAAGTAGGCAACTGGCTTATGAATCTTGAGGAGCCTCTGAAAGGTCTGGAATACCATCGAGAAGCTTTGAGCATATTCCAGGCAAGCTCCGATCAACATGGACTGGCAGAAACCCTGGACTTCCTAGGGGTGGCAAGCTTAATGAGCGGTAATCTTATCGCCAGCGCCAACTATTATGAGCAAGCCATCGCTCTCTGGCGTGCTCTCGAAGATCGCCAGGCGTTGATCTCCAGCTTGATATTCTTCTCTGGGCGAGGTGGCAATTATTTCGCCTCGACAGTAGTTTTACATGCTACAAGTGAATCAGAATGCATTCGAGATGGAGAGGAAGCGCTTGCGCTAGCACACCAGTTGAGCTTGCGTTCGAGCGAAGCCTTTATCCTGATATTTTTAGGACTTTGCCTGGGTTATCGGGGAGAGTACGGGCGCGCTCTATCCAGCGGGGAAATGGGCTTGAAAATTGCGATAGAGATTGAACATGGTCTTTGGATAGCCGCTGGCTATTTATTGTTAGGTATTCTTTCACTTGAGTTACTGGACTTGGTCAACGCCCAGTACCATCTCGAGCGGGCCCATACACTTGCGAAGGAATCTGGTTCGCTTTATTTGATTCGGGTTGCCACGGCATTTCTTGCCAGGGTATATATATCCCAGGACGACTTTGCACGCGCAGGGTCGCTGCTCGACGATGTGTTCGGCCCAGAGACACCTTACCAGACAGTAGCGCAACGGCTTGTCTGGTGTGCTCGCGTGGAGCTGGAGTTAGCCCGAGCGCGCCCTGACGAAGCTCTCACGATCATTGATCGGTTGATCTCGGCTGCTGCCAATGTTGAGGATGGTCAAGTGATTCCGAGTTTGTGGTATCTACGCAGTGAAGCTCTGATCGCGCTTAATAGAGTCGAAGAAGCGGAGGTTTTGCTTTGCAGCGCGCGTGATGAGGCGCAACGGAAAGTGGAGCGGCCCTTACTCTGGCGTATATGCGTTACACTGGGCAAACTTTATCGTACTAAAGCCAGTCGCGAACAGGCGGAAGAGGCTTTTGCGCTGGCACGCACAATTATTCAGGAACTGGCAAGCACTGTAGCGGATGAAGCATTACGCGGTGAGTTCATGCGAAATGCCTCTATGCAGCTTCCAACTCTTTCACAACCCTCACCTCGCCATGTTGCCAAGCAAACCTTTGGAGGATTAACCGAGCGCGAACGCGAAGTCGCAGTGCTTATCGCCCAGGGAAAATCGAGTCGCGCTATTGCAGATGAACTGATTCTTAGTGAACGTACGATTGAGAAATATGTTGAAAGAATCATGTCCAGGCTGGGATTTACCTCGCGCGTACAAATTGCGACATGGGTTGTCGAAAAAGGCTTGCTGAAGCCCTCGCTTTGATATCTCCTCTACGTATTGCTTGCTCTCACAAAAATATACGTACCTCCCTTTCTCAAATTGTCGTATTTTCCCCACTGTTAAACCGAAGTAGTTCGATTACACTTTCAACTGTGATTGTGGTATGGATACTGGGATTTGGACCCAGTACACAGTCAACACGTTTTGAAGAAGTTCGACATTCAGACCGGAACATCACCTGTAGTTTTCGAGTTTGTATAGTTGAGGTGGGCAAGCCTGCCTTGCCTACAGTTCTGACATGAGGAAAGGAATGAACATGTTAACAGATCTTCACATGTATGCAACACTACCAGCAACTGACCTGGAACGAGCCAGGCGCTTCTATACCGAAAAGTTGGGGTTGATCCCCGAGAGCGAATTACCAGGAGGTCTTTGGTACCGCTGTGGCAGAGACACGAGATTCTCTGTATTCACTTCTCAAGGTGAGGCCAGCGGGACCCATACCCAGGCTCTCTGGCTGGTTGAGGATGTCGAATCGGAAGTAGCCGCTCTCAAAGCCCGTGGGGTCGTCTTTGAAGAGTACGATTTGCCCGCGCTTTCGACCATCAACAGTATCGCGACGATCGGGCCAAACAAAGGAGCCTGGTTTAAAGATAGCGAAGGCAATCTCCTCTCTTTGGCTCAGTTTGAATAGGCCTGAAAGCAGGAGGACACACTGGTGAAGTGTCGAAGAACTGGGTTCTCGAACCCGTTTGGTGAGGGGAGTGGTGGGATATGATGAGCAGGCAAAGAGTGACGCATGACTTTGATGGTCCTGTTCGCTCATCTCTGGAAGAAGAGGCTTCTTCGCCTTCTCCCTGGTCACTCCAAGAGATACAGCGGGTGAGTTCGTAAGAGGATGTGAGGAAAGTCGATGACCACCAACTCTATGAGAAGGAGAAAACACGATGCTCAGCAACTTTCCAATCGACGTGGTGCTGCTAGCAATGGACGAGGGCTTCTGCCAAAGACTTCTATGCAGACAAAATTGGCTTGCCGGTGCGAAGTTCGACCCCAGGTGGAGTGACGTTTCAATGTGGCGGTGACACCCATTTAGTTGTCACGAAGAGCAGTGTGGGGACCAAGGACGAGCAGACGCAAGCTGCCTTCCGCACAGCCTCCGTGCGGGCCGAGGTCAGCGAACTACGTCGGCGAGGCGTGAAGATCGAAGACTACGACCTGCCAGGGTTACAGACCGATGACGGCATTGCTGATATTGGCTTTGCCTGGATGACCTGGTTCATCGACCCCGGCCAGAACTGTGTGGGCCTGATGCAGCTCAAGAACCCATAGCAACGTTCGTGCACGCCACAGAACATGTTCTAAGAAGTGGGGATGTCCCCGCTACTTAGAACATGTTCTGTGACTAACTCCTTACATGGTGTAATTTGACCAATTAAATAAAAGGTCTGTTCTTTGGAAGGAGACCAGTGGTACAGTTTCAACGGCTCTGTTGCGAAAAAGGCAAGGATGCGGTAAACTCGACGGTATTCTGAGAACTGAGAGGAACCGATTTCATGCATACCTCCATCGCATTCAAATGGCGTCACTTCCAGGCCGAGATTATTTTGCTGTGTATCCGCTGGTATCTGCGGTATCCGCTTAGCTACCGCGACCTGGAGGAGATGATGCTCGAGCGAGGCTTGCACGTCGATCACACCATGATCTACCGCTCTCGTGCAACACGACGCACCAGAACTGGAGAAGCGATGCCGATCCCATCTCAAAACCACGAACGATTCGTGGCGCGTTGACGAGACGTACATCAAAGTGAAAAAGGGCTGGATGTATCTGTATCGTGCCGTGGATTCTCAGGGAAGCACTTTGGAATTTTTGCTCGGCCCCACAAGAAATGCGTCACTCGGCCAAATGCTTCTTCTCAAAAGCGATTGCCGCGACACATGTCAGTACACCTCGCGTCATCACGGTTGATAAAAATCCGGCCTATCCAAAAGCATTCAAGGAACTGGAAGCAGAAGAGCTTATGCCAACCTCGTGCGAACTACGACAGAGTAAATACCGCAACAACGTTCGAGACCGCATGGCGGACCTTGCAAGGGTATGAAATGATGAACATGCTCCGGAAAGGTCAGATTCGTGGCGTAGAAAGAAGAGACAGCTTGAAGCAAGCGACATTCATCGCTAGCCTGTTTGGAGTGGCTATCTAATACTACAGGAACACTTAACCAGGAACACTTGGTGCGAAATGCCCACGAGATGCGCAACGAGATGGGGGGAGCCGACGAAACAGCCCAGTTGGCTAGCTTGAAGAGGAGTGGTCACAGTCCGTCCAAACTCCTTCAGCTTGCTTCACTGGGAGGCACTGCCAGGTGGGGGGCAAGAGAAGCATAGCAAGCATATGATGCGAAGGAAGCAGATAGAGTGGAAAAAGAGAGCACGACGACCTCCTCGGACAGGAGATCCTCACCGAGAAAGGAACCAGAAAGGCACGACGGTTCGGATGTGGCGTCAGAGTGCCTGCAGGCCAATCGCTTCAGCAAAGGCTTCTGGTATCCCAAAAAGGGTGATCGAGACGGAAGGCGAGGTAGACGCTGCGGCATTGCGAGCCAGACGCTCTGTCCAGGAGAGTCGCCAATGTGCCCGCCGTGCACGGGAAAGCGGGCGCATTGGTGGCGAGAGAGTCGGCGGGGATGGTTCAGCCAGTCGGACATCGACACACTGGTGACGAAGGAGCTTCACCAACCCCCGCCGATGGGAGCGCCGCTCCCAGTCTCCCCACAGGATGGGATGAGAAGGAAGCCTTGGAGACGGTGGAGAAGGAGAGCAAGCGGCTTGGCCGACTGGCCAGAGAACGGCACTGACGCGGCGCGGTTTCTTGGTAGCAGCGCCATAGCCCTGGCAGTCCTCGCGCAGCGGACAGGGACGACAATGACCGATGCGGGCGGCATAGACAATGCGCAGACTGCCATCGTGTTCTGGTCGTCGTTCCTGGGGATACAGGGGGAAACCAGCAGGACAGCGTAAGGTGCCATCTGGTTGGGGAGTGAATTGCGAACCCGCAATGCATCCCATCCGCGAGACGGCCCACTCCGGCGGCTTGTAGGAAACGTTTGTCGGTGCTGGGTCGCCTGGCTGGGCAACAGGCTCAGGGCTTCTGGCGGGCGCGAATTCGGTGGTGCGCATGGCAGTGGGATGGAGAGCATGTCCAAGTTCCAGGCGCAGGTTCCAGACCCATTGCGAGAGGATCTGCCAACACTCCTGACCGCAGGCCATGTGCGAACACCAGCGGTCAGGATCTTGCTCCTGATCCTCATCAGAGAGAAGCGTCTCGAATGCTCCCCGGTGCAGGTAGAACTCCACCACATCGGCAGGGGTGAACGCACCCACAGGCAAGGCCGTGTAGAACAGCTCGTAGACCACCTCGCCACGCGTCGTGCCGATCTTCGCGCAGGTCTCGGTCGCCGGATGCGTGGCGACGATGACCCGTCTGCGCGGTCCGGTCGGGGTCACAAGCAGATCAGGGCAGTCAAAGAGAGCGCGACAGGTTCCCGTTTCGGGATGGGTCGGCTGCTGGTCAGGTGGCAAGGCCAGACGGGCCTGGACCTGGGGTAAATCGAGGAGCTTGTAGTCCTTGCCTCGCATGACGTAGGCCAGTCCAGCCAGATCGGCGACAATGGCCCCATTGCCATATTGGCCACCCAGACGCATCACAGCTTGGCTGAGTGGAAAAGATCGGGCTTTGACATACGCACTGATCACCTGTACAGCCCGCCGCAGCTCCCCGCGGTAGTCGCCGTTGCCTGCCCCCGAAAACGTGCCCATCCACTCGTGGGTATGGGCTTGCAGCACGGTGGTGCGCGTTCGGACCACTTCGCCCCGTTTGCGCCCAAGATAGCCGGGAGCGCAGACCTCCTGCAACCGGCGTTGCACGGGCGGCAGATCAGGCGTGCATGGCAAAGCTCGTTGGCGGGCGGCTTGTCGCGTGCCATCCACATCGAAGACCAGGGAGTGTGTTCCTTGGCGATCCCACAACCCACCAGGCTGCTCCTCTTTCACCAGCGGGCGAGCCAGGAGATCTTGCAGAAAGAGCGTGCGCAGAGCCTCGACCGTGGCCTGGTCGAGCGCCGCCAGAAAGCGGGAGAGTGTCGAGCGGTGAGGCAGGCGTTGGCGTCCGAACAGAGCCATGTAGGCGTTGGCGAAAGGCTGCAGGCGCTCATAGAACGTTTCCAGCGTGCGTTCGCCGCTGATGGCATACCCCAGCAGCACAGCTACAAAATCGATGAGGTCATAGTGCCCAAAGCGGCGGCGGGCAAAGCGCACCTGCTCTTCTATGGCTGCAAGCACGCCCTGGTGTTTCAAGAAGTGAGCGATCACGGTCACTTCGCCCAACCAGCAGGGTGTTGAGGGAACGGATTGCGAAGAGGTCTGGATACTGACCGGAGAATTGGCGATACTACTCAAGAGTCCTCCTTACATCATGGGAATGTTTCTTTCTTCCCTTGTAAGGAGGCACATTTCTACCCGTGTTCGCTAGCCACTAAGACCTCGTCGCGCATCTCTTCTGAAAAAGTCCCCCCATCAACCGACCCAGGTAAGAGATTACCCAACCAGAGCGACCGGCTGAAGTTCAACGTGATAGCCTAAACGTGAAAGCTGGCGAACTAATCGTTTCTCAGCTCCTTGACGCTCCTGCTCCTCAAAGAAGGTTTCCCCTTTCTCCTGATAGGTGGTCTGCTGACTTAAGAGGTGATAGATAATGACCAGGATACTGTGAGCGACGGCTATTGCAGCTCGTTTGGCCCCTCGTCGTTTGGCTATGCGACGATATTGCTCAGCCAGATAACACTGCTTCTGATGAGAGGCCGAATGAGCGGCCTGAACCAGGAGGCATCGTAACCAGGGATTGCCTTTGCGCGTTTTCCCGGATAATCGCTTGCCAGCACTTTCATGATTGCCCGGGCAGACACCGGCCCAGGAGGCCATGTGCCCCGCAGTCGGAAATTGCTGCATGTTGGTCCCGATTTCCGCTA
>WNGK01032450.1_pt1 | contig 12429 bp, 10 predicted proteins | sample 5400601 | NCBI WGS metagenome assembly WNGK01 (sample SAMN13153376, study PRJNA577476) | soil metagenome | isolation source: 60 cm soil or saprolite under Garry oak tree replicate 1 | place: USA:California | collected 2016-06-15 | reverse complement strand
CCCGATGGTGACCAAGCCGGTGCCGTTGCCGACGTTCTCGATCGTCGTGGGGTTGGCCGCGCTGTTGGTCTGTCCGAGGATCACCGGGTCGCCGTCGATCGCCTGAGCCTGCGGGACCCTGACCACCGACTCGGCCACAAGTACCCCGAGCGCACCGGTCACTCCTGCGAGCACCTGCCGCCTGGACCCGGAGGCTCCGGGCTCGGGTTCGCGCGTCTTCCGTTTGCTCGTCACGACATCGCCTCCTCGTTCGCCGATCCTTCGACAGCCGCAGGTCCACTCGACGAGGGCACCGGCCCGGAGGCCCTCTGACCATCCCCAGAGCGAACGTTAGCGGGTGGTCGGTGCCGGGCTCAACCCGCTTGCACGATGAGGTTCGTCCCGGGCCATCTGAATCGCCCGGTGATGGCGCTCACGAACACGCGGTTCCTTCAAGCAACGACCGCAAGCGTCCCATCCCTCACGGATGCGCTCGTGACGCTGCTCAGCGGAGCAGCCGGCCGGCGGTAGGGTGGATTTTGAATCCACGAGGGAGTTGCCTCCCTAGCGGTTTCGAGACCGCCGCGTGCGGCCATGAGGCGCCTGCGCTGGCCCGAGTGTAGAGGCGCCCCAGACCGAAGCGAAGCACCCGACGACCACAGCAGCGGGCCAATGAGTACGGATCGGTTGCTGACACCGTACGCCGATTAGCCGCTTGCCTGCCCATGTCGGGGCTGCTCACGGGACAGGCTGTCCCATTGACCGTGGATGAACCCCTACGTAGTCTTCAGTCAAACGAAGGGGGACCATCTCACGGTTCACGCTGAGAGGGCACATGCGCTTCAGCGCCTCAGCCGCTTAGCTCTCGCCTCATGGGGCGTGCTCGCGGCGGTGGCACCCGCCGCCGTCGCGGGGCCATCCGTCCAGGCAGCGACGGCGCAGATGCGCACCCCGCCTCGCCACGAGCAGGTCCCGATCACCCGTCGGGCTCGCCCGATGCCGAGTATCCCGCTGGGAGATCGGGGGAAGGGGATTTGATGATCAGATCACGGATGACCGCGATGGTGGCGGTCGCGGCGGCCGCGGCGGTGCTCGCGGCGCTGGTGCCGGCGGCGCCCGCAGTGGCGGCAACAGTCGTGGCCCCGTCGGCCCGCTCCGGCATGGGGATGGCCTACGACGCCGACCACGGCCCGGTCGTGCTGTTCGGAGGGTCCAACGGCAACGGGAGCTATCTCGGCGACACCTGGACCTGGGACGGCACCGACTGGGCCCAGAGGACCCCCGTGCACTCTCCATCGGCGCGGTGGGCCATGGGCATGGCCCATGATGCTGCCCACGGCCGGGTCGTGCTGTTCGGGGGGTACAACGGCTCCCTCCTCGGCGACACTTGGACCTGGGACGGCCAATGGACTGCGCTCATTCCCGCGCACCGCCCCGCCCCTCGGTATCTCCCGGGCATGGCCTACGACGCCGCCCACGGCCGGGTCGTACTGTTCGGGGGGTACGGGACCAGTTCCCTCGGCGACACTTGGACCTGGAACGGCACCGACTGGGCTCAGCGCCACCCCGCGCATGCCCCGTCGGCTCGATACGGGATGGGCATGGCTTACGACGCCGCCCATCGCCAAGTCGTGCTGTTCGGGGGATCCAACGGAACCTCACTCGGCGACACCTGGACCTGGGACGGCTCGGACTGGACCCAGCGCACCCCGGCGCACGCACCCTCGGCACGGTACGTGACAAGCATGGCCTATGACGCCGCCCAGGGCCAGGTCGTGCTGTTCGGGGGGGCCGGCAGCACCGTGCTCGGCGATACCTGGGCCTGGGACGGCTCGGACTGGACCCAGGGCACCCCGTTGCATTCAGCTTCGCCGCGGCTTTCTTCTGGCATGGCATACGACGCCGGTCACGCCCGGGTCGTACTGTTCGGGGGGGGCAGCGCCAAGGTCGGCGTGCTCGGCGACACCTGGACCTGGGACGGCAGCGATTGGTCGGTCCCTCTGCTGGCATCGATCAAGCTAGCCCCATCGTCCGGACCACCGGGAACGTCCGTGCAGGTCCGGGGCGGCGGTTATGCGGCGTTCGAGAAGGTCGTTCTCCGATTCGTGGACTCCACCTCGGGCACCACCATGCTCGGCAGCGTAAGGACCGGACAGGCGGGCGCCTTCTCGACGCAGGTCATGATCCCGGTGACGGCGACCGTCGGCAAACAGTACCTCAAGGCCAGGGCCGAGGCGAGCGGACAGAGCGCCAAGGGGGAATTCACGGTCACTTGAGACTCCCCCACGACTGGCCGAGTACCGAGTCGCCAGCAAGCCATCGCGGACGCGGCACACGAAGCTGCCCGCCCGACGAGGATGTCCAACGGCGAGTTCGGTTTGGTCGCCCGCTTCGTAGACGGGCCGGGTCGCGTGGGCGACAGAGTGATCGGCTCGTCGGCCTTGGCGTTGGCTGCGGTGATTCGGTCGGGGCGAGGTCTCCGCGCGCGAGGTCACTGGAGGGAGAACGTGGCCGCGGCGCTGGCGCTTCGTGATCGAACGGCGCCTCGGTGCGCGACGGTCGCGCCTTCGGTGTTCGGCGATCGAGATTCGAGATCGAAAGAAGCCCCAAAGCGACGTGGCTACCATGAGTCACGATCGTGTAGTCACGATCGTGACGCAGCGGCCAGCCGGCCAGCGAGTTAGCCGCCGCGAGTGCGGCCACGTCACGGCTCACCGACCGACCATCGCCGTCCTTGCGGCGGTCGGCGAGACCTCGACGGCGGTCAACCGCGACTGAACACCTCGGCGCTCGCGAGGGGGGGACCGCCGCCGTAGCCTCCGGCCAGCAGCACGCTGCCGCCCGGCAGCTGAGTGGCCGTGTGGCCGCCGCGAGCCGTTGACATGCGCCCCCCACGAGTCCAGGTTCCCGTTACCGGATCGTAGATCTCGGCGCTCGCGAGGAGGCCGGACTTGTCGTTTCCACCCGCCACGAGGATGCGGCCATCGGGCAGGCGGGTGGCACTGTGCGACGCCCGGGGTTTGGCCATGCTCCCTGTCTTGCTCCAGGTTCCCGTGACCGGATCGTAGCCCTCGGCGCTCGCGAGGAAGCCGAAGTCGTTATGGCCACCCACTACGAGAACCCTGCCGTCGTGCAGGAGCGTGGCGGTATGCCACTGCCGGGGTCTGGCCATGCTCCCTGTCTGGCTCCAAGTGCCCGACGCAGGGTCGTAGACCTCAGCGCTCCGGAGGCTGTTGCGGCCGCCGTAGCCCCCAGCCACCAGAACCCTGCCGTCGGGCAGAAGGGTGGCGGTGTGCAGGTAGCGCCCGTTGGACATGCTTCCCGTCTGCGTCCAGGTGCCGGAGACCGGGTCGTAGACCTCGGCCCTCGCGAGGAGGCTATTGCCGCTGCCGAAGCCCCCCGCCACCAGGACGCTGCCGTCTGCCAGGAGGGTCGCGGTGTGACTGTCGCGACCCCCGGCCATGCTCCCCGTTCGGCTCCAGACGCCCGAGGCCGGATCGTAGATCTCGGCGCTCGCGAGATGCGCCCGGTCGTTCGATCCCCCCGCCACCAAGACCCTGCCGTCGGGCAGGCGGGTGGCGGTGTGGTACGCCCGGGGCGTGGTCATGCTCCCGGTGACGGTCCAGGTACCCGAGGCCGGGTCGTAGACCTCGGCGCTTGCGAGGACGGACGCGCCGTCGTAGCCCCCCGCCACCAGCACCGTGCCGTCGGGCAGCCGAGTGGCCGTGTGGTACGCCCGACCCGTGGCCATGCTGCCCGTCGGGCTCCAGTGCGGTCGAGCTGCGGCTGCGGGCCACGCCGGGAGCACTATCAGAAGAAGGATCGGGAGCACCACGGCGCTTCGGAGCCCGATCGAACGTCTCACGGCCACTCCTCGTAGCGGGATCAGCCAACCGTACTCGGTTGCCGGCTCACTCGCACAGAAGAATCGTCCGACGCCGCAAGGCAGGCCCGGGCGTGAACGGTCACCGTCAGTTGCACAGAGCAAGCGAGCGGTAGGGGTGGGATTTGAACCCACGAGGGAGTTGCCTCCCTAGCGGTTTTCGAGACCGCCGCCCTCGGCCAGCCTAGGCGACCCTACCGCAACTGATTCTACCGAACGCCTCCTAGGGCCAGACGCCCGCAGAGAGGAGGACCACCGTGGGGAAGAAGGTACCCGTCGTCATGCTGGTAGCCCACCGCCCAGTCCTGACCGTTCCTGGAGTCGATAGCGCGAAGGTGCTACTTCGCAGCCGCCGCTGACGAAGTCAACGGCTTCTTTCAGGGGTCCCCGCTCCTTAGCCTCGACGCCGGGGGCGTCCCCGTTCGCGAGACAGTAGAGCTGCCGCCGCGAGACCGATGAGCGCGCAAGCGACCGACAGGCCAATCAGCATTCCCACTGCGGTCCCTGCGGTCCCGGCGAAGCGGCCCAAGACGGACAAGCTCACGGCTATGCGCGAACTGAACGGTTCCTGGACACCGCGTCGTCGCAATCTTTCAGTTCGGACGACCCGATAGGCGGCCAGTCCAACACCGGCGATGCCGAAGAAGATGAGCCCGAGGTCCAATCTCATCCCTGGCAGACGAAGAAGATAAGCGTCATTACCGCGGCCGGCCCGATGGCTTGTTCCCGAACCCTGAGCGCCCGCCTGCGGGAACCTGACCCCGTCATTGCGCGTGCCGGGATGATGGCCCTTAGCGGGCCTTGAGTGCGGCGAGCTGTTTCTTTAGCCCGGCGATCAGGGATGCTTGGGCCCTCGACCGTTCGCCGAGCTTGGCGACGACCGCTTGCTGAGCCGTCACCGCCACGGAGACCGATCCGATCTGGTCTCGCTCGGAGCCGACCTGCGCGGTGAGGGCGGCGAACTCCGCTCGAAGCGTGGTGACCTGGGTTGCGCGGGTCGATCGAGCGGAGGCCGTGGGTAGTTGCCAAGCGAGTGTCCCCGCCAGCAGCAGGGCGACCGAAACAAGCGCGAGCCTGACCGGGACCGTCCGGGCAACCTTCGGCTCAGGCTCAATGGCCATAGTGGCAAACCAGGATGCCTTGCAGGTTGACGGTGCAGTGGGGAACCGGCGGTGCGGGTGGTGCGGGCACGATTCCGCCGCCCGCTCCCGTCGACGATCCGCTAGCCGCTCGTGCCGCCGCAGCAGCAGCGGCAGCAGCAGCCGCCTGCTGGGCCTTGACCGCAGCGATATCGGCCCTCAAGGCGCTCAACTGCTTCGCGCCCCTCCGACCGGGCCTGGTCCGCACTGAGCTGGGACCGCGTGCTCGCCAGCTGCGCCTCGATAGCGAGAGCTTGCCGGTTCAGATCGCGCGCGGACGAGGCCTGTGGAACGGCCCACGCCACCGCTCCCCCGAGAGCCGCGACCAGGACCAAAGCAGCCGGCAAGCGCCAGCGCCCGGGCCGGTGACGATCGGTCGACACCCGAGGGCCTGGATCGAGTGATCGGGTCGATGGCACTTCGGTCGTGATCGCTTGGTTCGGCTCAATGGTTCCCATCGACACTCCCCGGCCGGGTGAGGCCCGCACCGTATCCGGTGGCACTCTATGCGTCAACGGCAGCGAGGCCGATCTCCCAGAAAGTGGCCGCGATGTTGCCTTTCTACACTTGGCGCTCGTGCGTGTGCTCGTGTGGCATGGATGGCTCCTCGAAGGCTCGGGCTCGAACGTGGTCACCGCTCGGGTGACGGCCGCGCTTCGCTCAGCGGGACACGACGTGCTGGTCCTCTGTCAGGAACGGCACGCGGCGCGATTCCCCTTCGTCGATGCCACGGGAGCCGTCGACGCCTCCGGGATCTCTTCGCTGTCCCCGACCGGCGCCGCCCCTGCCTCGGGTCGTGCCGTGTTCCTCAGACCCGACATCGGCCCGCTCCTCCCGGTGTTCGTCGTCGACGAGTACGAGGGGTTCGACGTCAAGCGGTTCGTGGACCTCACCGACCGGGAACTCTCCAGCTATCTCGACCGCAACGTCTCCGCGCTCCGCTCGGCCGCGACGTGGTTCCGCCCTCAGGCCGTGATCGCCGGCCACGCGGTCCCGGGCGCCGCGGTGGCTCGCCGCGCGCTCGGGCCCGACCGATACGTGGGCAAGATCCACGGGAGCGACCTCGAGTACGCGGTCAGGCTGCAGGACCGGTACCGCGAACTGGCTCGCGAAGGCCTGGAGGGGGCGCGAGCGGTCGTTGGGCCGACGCACGAGGCCCTTCGCCGGATGGCCGAGCTCGTGCCGTCGTTCGACGGCCCGACGTACGTCGTCGCGCCCGGCGTGGACACGTCGTTGTTCCATCCCCGCCCCCGTCGCGAGGCGCTCCTCGACGTCGCCGATCGGCTCGACGCCGACCCGGACACGGTACGTGGTCGTCCGGATGCCCTCGACACGCAGATCGCGGAGGCGTTGGCGGCAGACGACGCCGGAGCGCTCGACGCGATGGCTCACCGCTACGACCAGGAGGTACCCGACCCGGGCGCATCCTCCCGGCTCCGCGCCCTCGCCGGATGGGATGGGCCCCTGATCGGCTTCTTCGGGAAGATCATCCCCCAGAAAGGCGTCGAGTTGCTGATCGACGCGCTCGGGCTGCTGCCCGGCTCCATGCGGTGCGTCATCGTTGGATTCGGCCTCCACCGCGAGCACGTTGCCGCGCTCGTCCGATCGCGTGATCTCTCGGAACGCGTGACGTTCACCGGGCGGCTCGACCACCGGTACGCGCCCCACGTCCTCGCGGCCTTGGACGTCCTGGTGGTGCCGTCGGTCCTGGAGGAAGCGTTCGGCATGGTGGCCGCCGAAGGGGCCGCGGCGGGCGCGCTCCCTCTCGTCGCCCGGCACTCGGGTCTGGCCGAAGTGGCCCGAGCGCTGGAGGAAGCCGTTCGTCGCCCCGGCCGGTTCTCCTTCGTACCGGGTGAGGGCGCCGCGGCCCGGATCGCCGAAGGCGTCCAGTCGCTCCTGGCTCTCCCGTCCGCGGAACGGGAGCGTCTCCGCCGGACGATCAGAGCGTTCGTCGGGTCGGAATGGTCCTGGGAGCGAACCAGCGAACGCCTCCTCGAGGCCGCGACAGGGTAGGAGTGCGCCGTCAGCCGTCATGGCAGCGGGGTAGATACACGGCAGCTGCCCGACGTATGGTCGGCTGCCTTGTAGAAGAGCAGGAGGCCGTCGATGAGGATCCAACTGAAGCACCATGCGCCCTCGGGGGAGATCAGGGCGTGGACGTTCAAGGAGATCGTCCAGGGTAAACCGCTCGACCGGCCCAGCCACCCGATGGTCGTCCACTTCCCGATCGCGTTCTACACGGGCGCGCTCGCGTTCGACGTGCTCTCCCGGCTCGGGCGTTTCCCGTCCGCGCCCCTCGACGAGGCACATGCTGATCCAGTTCGCCGCGGCCGCCGTCTTCGTGGTGAACGCCGTCGCCCGATGGTCGAACCGGCATGCCGCCCGGTCGGGTCTCCTGTGGATCGTGCTGGACGTGGTCGGCGTGCTCCTGGTCTCGATCGGGGCGGACCTCGGGGGTCGACTGGTCTACAAGATGGGATTCCGGGTCGGATGAGCGCCCGCTGAGGCGCCCGCGCTCGACGCCCTCGACCCGTTCCATCCCTCCTCCAGAGCCAACGGTCGGTGCAAGTCCGTCTGCACGGAACCGATCGGAGATACCTACGCGTCCTTGACCAAGTGATGAGCGCGGTGAGGATTCGGCGGGCTGCCGCTCCAAGACTCGAGGAGGGTGTGAGATGAGGGAGAGGCTCGATGGAGGGTGGCGCGGGATCGGGAGGATGCTCCTCGCTGCGGCGGCGGTCGCGGCAACGGTGGCGGTGGCGGTGCCCGCAAGGGTGCTCGCCGATGCCGGGCGTCGGTCGGCGATCCCGGCCGGCTTCCAGGCCCAGTCGCTGTCCTGGGTGTCGCCGAAGCACGGCTGGATGCTCGGCTCCGCGCCCTGTGGCCAGACCACGTGCACGACCGTGGTCGGCACCTCCGACGGCGGCGGGACGTGGAACACGCTCGGGACCCTGAGGGCGCCGCTCACGTTGGAGAAGGCGTCGGGGGTGACCGAGATCCGGTTCGCCGACCACCTTCACGGATGGGCGTTCGAGCCGGCGCTGTGGGCGACGAGCGACGGCGGGGCCACCTGGCAGCGGCAAGCGCCGCCCGGCGGCAACGATCTCGTGCTGGCGCTCGCGGGCGACGCCGACGCGGTCTACGCCGTCGTGTCGCCGTGCCGGTTCGACCGGACCTGCACGGACCCGGCGACGCTGTGGCGCACCACGCCCGGCCAGGGATCGTGGGCCCAGGTGTCGGTCACGCTGCCCGTCTTCGTAGGCTTCGACTTCGCGGTCCTGGCCGTGCACGGGGTGGTCGCTTACCTGGCGATCCCGGCCAACCTCGTCGGACCTCCCGAGCCCGACGTGCTGGACGTCACCGTCGACGGCCAGCAATGGAGCTCTCGCCCGGACCCCTGCATGCCGCAGAACAACGAGGTCCTGTCCGGCGTCGCACCGATCTCCGATACGAAGGTCGCGCTGCTCTGTGTGGGCGATCCCGGGTTCGGCAAGGCCGAGAAGCGAGTCCTGCGGTCGAACGACACCGGGCAGACCACCCGCCCGGCGGGGACGACGCCGATCGAGGGCATCGTGTCGCAGCTGGTGACGACGCCGGAAGGAACCCTGGTGATCTCCTCCTTCTCGATCGAGAGTTGGATCTACCGCAACGCCGGCGGCCGAACCTGGACCACGCAGGAGGCCGAGAACGACGCCGGCCAGGGCTGGGGCGACATCATGTTCACGACGAACCAGGTCGGGTACGTGATCCACGGTCCCGTGTCCTGCTGCGGTGGCCGTGGCCCCGGCGAACTCTGGGAGACCGGAGACGGCGGGCTCACCTGGGCGCCCGTCTGACGTCGCCCCGTGGGAACGCCGGCATGGGTCACAGCGTTCAGCGCGAACCTGTGCGACGATCGGTCGGTGCGAGACCGTCGGCTCCCGTGGCTCATCTCGGTCCCGCTCATGGTCGGCGGATCCCTCGCCGCCCACTGGCTGGGCTCCTTGCTCTCCGCTCCTCCTGGAGCGGCGCCCGTCGATCGAGAGAGCGGCGTCGCACTCGCCGGCCGCGTCGACCACGGCTCCGTCACCATCGCTCCGCTCATCGCGGGGGTCGTGATCGCGGTCGGCCTCGTGTGGCTCGCCGTACGGGCCCGGCGGGCCTTCACGGGACGACGGAGCGGTGGCGTCTCGCCCGTGTGGTTCCTGGTGCTTCCCTTCCTCGGGTTCGCCGCTCAAGAGCTGGCGGAGCGAGCGCTGCACGCCGAGGCCATCCCGTTCAACCCGGCCCACGAGCCCGCCTTCGTCGCCGGACTCGTCCTGCAGCTTCCCTTCGGCATGCTGGCCTACGTCATCGGTCGAGCCCTCCGCGGCCTGGGGGTGAGGCTCGCCCGCATCGTGTCGGGGTCCCGTCCCTTCGTGGCGGCCTCTCGCCCCGCTCCGGGACTGCGCCGGGTCCGGGTCATCCGTCCGCGTATCCCGGTCCTCGCTCTCGGACACTCCGTCCGGGGGCCTCCCTCGATGCCTGCCGTCGTCTGACCGCGATCGAGCCGGCCGCACCCCAGAGGCCCGTGCTGGCGCAGCCGGCTCACGAGACGGAGGTCATCATGCGAAGAGAAGGCGATCGCCTGCGGGCGATCCTGGTTCTGCTGCTCGTGTCGTCGGCGGTGCTGTTCGCCATCGGAACCGCCGTCGAGCATCACCATCACCAGGAGAGCACGGCATCCGTGAAGGAGACGACCGCGCCCACCGAGGGCACGCCGGAGTCGGGTACGGGCGAGCATCCGGGCGAGACGCACCCGGGTCAGGGGGAGACGAGCGGCACGGGGTCGGAACGGCTGTTCGGCTTCGACCCGGAGGCACCATGGGTCATCGCGACTGGCGTCGCCGCGTCGCTGCTCCTGGCCCTGGCCGTGTGGACGTTGAATCGACGAGCAGTGCTGGTCGTGGCGATCGTGTTCGGCCTGATGCTCGCGGGCCTGGACCTTCGCGAACTCGTCCATCAACTGAACGAGTCGAGGGCGTCGCTCGTCGCCGTGTCGGTGGTTCTGGCCGTCCTGCATCTCCTCGTGGCCGCCGTCGCCGGGATGCTGCTGCGAGCGGCGAGGCGAGCCGCGATCGCCGCGTAGCAGAGCGGGAACCCGATGCCCCGACCACGTTCGCCACCGCGCGATGCACGATCCGGCCGCCGTTCCTATGATGAGCCTCCTTCACCGATCCCGCGAGGAGGAAGCAGATGCGTCCACGTCGCACCTCCACGATGGTCCGCTGGGCGGCCCCGTTCCTCGCCGCCGCCACCGTCTTCGTAACGGCCGCCTCCGGCAATGCAGTTCCCCGGACGGCGCCAACGAACGTCGATGTCAGCGTGCGCCACGGGGACGAGGCGGAGGACGCCATCGCCATCAACCCCACGGACCCGCACAACATCGTGGCGATGTCGACCCTCACCCAGGCGAAGGCCGGGCTGGCCGAGGGGGTGTCCTTCGACGGCGGTGCGACCTGGACCAGGCGGGTCATCGGGACGGGGACCCCGCTCGGGCGCATCTGCTGCGACGAACAGCTCGCCTGGGACCGGTTCGGGAACCTGTGGATGACGTACCTGCTGAACGTCGGGCCCGACACGATGGTCGCGGTGTCCACCGACGGCGGGCTGAGCTTCACGCTCGTGGCGAAGATCCCCCCGACCACCCCGACGGGGAGCCGTTCGCCCAAGGGCGCCCAGCCCAAGCGGTCACGGCTCGGGGGGAACCACTACGCGGACCAGCCCTCGATCTCGGTCGGCGAGAAGAGCGTGTGGGTGAGCTACACGAGCTTCCCCTCCACCGTGATCCAGGCCTTCGGGGCGCTGGTCACCGGCTTGGGGCGGTTCGGGAAGTTCACCGCCCCGGAGAGCGTGCCGACCTCGGCCGGACGGGGGGACTACGGCGACACCGCCGTGGGACCGGCGGGGCAGGTCGTGGCGATCTACCAGGACCACACCAGCGGCCAGGGCGGCTCGCGCATCTACACCGCGATCGACCCGGACGGGCTGGGGCCGGCCGGCTTCTCCGACCCTCGGCTGCTGGCCAGCAGTCGCGTGGGAGGCTTCGACTACATCCCCGCCCAGCCGGACCGTTCGGTCGACGCCGAGGCGAACCTGGCCTGGGACCGGAGCGGTGGCCCGCACGACGGGCGGCTCTACGCGGTGTGGACCCAGGAGGTGAAGAACGAGAGCGACAACACCGACGTCATGCTCCAGCACTCCGACGACAGCGGGGCGACCTGGACGCGGCCGGTTCGGTTGAACGACGACCGCACCGCGAACAGCCAGTTCAACCCGGCGATCGCCGTCGACCAGACCACGGGTGACGTGGCAGTGTCCTGGTACGACGCTCGGAACGACCTCGGGACCGGCGGGCCCGGCGATACCGACGGGATCCCCAACGACGACGCCCAGATCTGGGCGACGTTCTCCACCGACGGAGGAGCGAGCTTCGCCCCGAACTTCCAGGTCAGCGCGGGCGCCTCGAACGGCGCCGACACCCAGACGTCATTCGACTACGGGGACTACACGCATGCGGCGTTCCAGTCGGGCGCCTTCTACCCGGCGTGGTCGGACAACTCCAACAGCACCGGGACGAATCCGGACGGGACGCTGCACCACCTCGACCTGTACACGGCGAAGGTCGAGATCCCGTAGCCCTCCCGCGCCTCGCGTGGCTCGGCACCCCTCCTCGAAGGGGGGGTCAGGCTTCCGCGATGACTTCGAGCTCTTCCACGGTGAACCGGACTCCGAGACGCTCCCCCACTTCCTTCCGGAGGCCCGCCGCCGCCTCCTGGCTGTCGCGGAGGTGCTGCTCGCTGTCGAACACGACCATCGAGTAGACCTTCCCCGTCTCCCGATCGGCGGCCCAGGTCCCGCTCAGGAACCCATCGAGCTCCCGGGCACGAGGGATCACGATCCGGTTGATGCCGTCGACGGCTTCATCCAGGGCTTCGGGAGAGCCCTCGGCGATGGTGACGCGCGCGTACTTGGCCATGTGGGACCTCCCCCTCTGGATAGCCTGCGATGGACGCAGCCTATCCTCCATGGACGGTTCCCGTGAAGGCTCTCGGTTCGCCGTCAGCCCTTCTGGCCCGATGTTTAGGCCGGACGGCGGATGCGCTTCCGCCGCGACTGCGGTAGCGTCACATCCGGCCCACGGCTTCCCCGAGATGATGACCTCCTTCCCCTCACCCCACCCACAGGTACTCCTGGTCGACGACGACCTTCGCTACCGCAAGGCTCTCCGAGGGGCGCTCGAAGCCGAAGGGGTCGAGGTGGTGGGTGAGGCGAGGAACGGACGGGTCGCGCTGTGGGCGGCGCGGGTCCTCCGGCCCGACGTCGCGGTCATGGACCTGCGGATGCCGGAGGTCGGCGGGATCGAAGCGACCAGGCGGATCCGGGCCGAGCTCCCCTCGACCCAGGTCA
>WNGK01006358.1_pt1 | contig 12432 bp, 10 predicted proteins | sample 5400601 | NCBI WGS metagenome assembly WNGK01 (sample SAMN13153376, study PRJNA577476) | soil metagenome | isolation source: 60 cm soil or saprolite under Garry oak tree replicate 1 | place: USA:California | collected 2016-06-15 | reverse complement strand
CACAACGTCAGCGACTGCGGGCTGGACACCTGGCGGGAGGGCAACGCCCTCGCTCGCGAGCTGCCCGCTCATGAGATCGGGCATTCCGTGGAGAGCGCCAACAACGGCGTCCACGGCTCACCGGCGTATGAGATCTGGGGCGACAGCAAGTGGGCCGAGTTCTACATCTATGACCTCTACACGGCGCTGGGCATGGATCGCGAGGCCAAGGGCGTCTACCGCCGGTTCACCGGCAACACCGACGATTTCCCTCGTCGGGGGACCCGCTGGTTCCGCGACTGGTTCTACCCGCTATGGCGGGACTGCGGGCGGGCAGAGGTCATGAACGGGTTCTTCCGGGAGCTGGCCCGGCACTTCCCACGCGACTCCAGCGGCACCTACACGCGGCGGATGAACTGGGGCGAGTACGTCCACTTCACCAGCGGTGCTGCGGCCGCCGACATGAGCGGCCAGGCCGCCCGTGCTTTCGGCTGGCCCCGCGAGTGGGCCGATCAACTGGAGCACGCCCGCGAGCAGTTCCCCGGCATCACGTACTGAAATACCGGGCCGTGCTACCGGGCCGTGGCCAATCGAGAGAGTTGGCCGGGTGCCGGGATTCGTCCGGGCGGCAGACGGACTATCGCCGGGAGCGGCGCGGGCGGAACTTGATCCAGGCCACGATGGGGACGGCCACCAGCAGCCAGGGCGAGAATAGGAAGTGCACGGCGAGGCTGACGACGATGAGGGCCACGACGGCGATGAAGGCAAGGGCGATGATCCAGGGCATGATGATCGGTCTCCGTTCAAGTTGAGCTGGTCGCGGTTGCCGCGCCCATGCCCGGCACCGGGCGCCGGCTCGGGCCGGGGCGACCGGCCGGACCTGCTCACCAGCGTGGCCACGACCGAGGCGACCGTTCCCGACGCCGCGATGACCACCCCGGTCCATCAGCAGCTGGACGAAAGGCAGCCGCTGCCGTTACGGCGAAACTGCCAGCGTCACCGTTGTTAGCACGTTGACCGTCTGGTATTTGCCGAGGTAGTCACGGTATCGGGACGGCGTCGAGTGACCGCGAGTTCGCGAACTCCAGATGTCAGGCACGACTCGCGCGAGTTCCCGCTGTGTCGATTATCTACTACGGATATATGGCCTGCCGTCGGCGGAGCGTTCCGCGGCGGGTGACCTGTTTACTTGTCGCAGGATCGCTCTAGCGCGGATGCCGTCCTTCCCCTCGGTGGGCGAGGTCTGCCCGCATCTGCTCCAGGCGTACAGCATCTGACCGATCACGAGAGGAAACCGTGATGGACAGCTTGCCGATCGGCGAGTATGCGCTGCTCTCGGACTGTCGCTCCGCGGCGCTGGTCAGCCGGGACGGCTCGGTGGACTGGCTCTGCTTCCCCCGCTTCGACGGGCCGTCGGTGTTCTGCCGCCTCCTTGACCCGGCCGGCGGGCATTTCGCGATCCGGCCTGCAGGCGAGTTCCAGGTCAGCCGCCGATACGTGGACCAGACGCTGGTGCTGGAGACCACCTTCACCACCGCGCGCGGCACCGTGGTACTCACCGACGCCCTCGCGGTCGGCCGCAACGAGCGCGGCCACCACCTGGGTGCACACTCCCCGGGTACGCTGCTGCGCTCGCTGGCCTGCACTCGCGGCGAGATCCAGGTGGACGTCAGCTACGCGCCCCGGCCGGAGTACGGGCTCATCCACCCCGTCTTGGTTCCCGTCCCCGGCGGGCTCGCCGCCCGGGGCGGCGCCAACCGGCTGTTCTTGTCCACATCGGTCAGTTTCGCTGTGGATGACGCCACCGCGACCGCCAGGGTCCGGCTGGCCGCCGGGCAGGCCGCCGTGTTCGCGCTCGGGCACGGGGATATGGCCGGCCCGCCACTCGCCCCATGGACCGCGGAGGAGATCACCGGCCGGCTGGACGACACACTGGAGGGCTGGCGGTCCTGGTCAGCGATCCACCAGAACTATGAGGGGCCGTGGCGCGAACTGGTGCGCCATTCCGGGCGCGTGCTGCAGGCCATGACGTTCGCGCCGACGGGCGCGATCGTAGCGGCGCCAACCACCTCTCTGCCGGAGACTGTCGGCGGCGAGCGGAACTGGGACTATCGCTACACCTGGGTGCGCGACGCCAGCCTGACCATGGAGGCGCTGTGGGTGGCGGCTTGCCCAGACGAGGCGAACAAGTTCTTCGCCTTCCTTGCCAATGCGGCCGCCTCCGGGCTGCAGCGCGACGCGGACCTGCAGATCATGTTCGGCATTGGCGGCGAGCGGGACTTGTCCGAGCGGGAGCTGCCGCATCTGGCGGGCTGGCGGGGCAGCTGCCCGGTCCGGGTCGGCAACGGCGCGTGGCTCCAGCGGCAGCTCGATGAGTATGGTGAGCTGCTCGGCGCCGCGCAGCGGCTGGTCGACCAGCTCGGCGAGCTGGACCCGGTGACCAGGCGGTTCCTGGCCGGGGCCGCAGATACCGCCGCTGCCCGCTGGCGGGAGAAGGACCAGGGGATCTGGGAGATCCGCGGCGAGCCGCGGGACTTCTTGTATTCGAAGCTGATGTGCTGGGTGGCGGTGGACTGCGCGATCACCTTGGCCAGCCATCTCGGCGCCGAAGACCGCGTGGCTGACTGGGGGGCCGCCCGTGACGAGATCCGGGCGGCCATCCTTACCCGCGGCTGGAATGAGCGGGCCGGCGCCTTCACGCAGGCGTTCGGCAGCGAGGACCTCGACGCGTCGAGCCTGATGCTGACCATCACCGGGTTCTTGGCGGCGGATGACCCGCGGATGAAGGCAACCATCGACGCCATCGCGCGGCGGCTGACAGACGAGCGCGGGCTGGTGTACCGGTATCTGGCCCACGACGGCCTGGCGGGTGAGGAGGGCACGTTCCTGCTGTGCACGTTCTGGCTCGCGCAGGCGCAGGCGCTCGCTGGAGACATCGAGGCAGCCACCGTGACCTTCGAGCGTGCCGTGACCGCCATCAACGACGTCGGCCTGCTCGCCGAGGAGGTCGACCCCCGCAGCGGCGAGATGATCGGCAACTTCCCGCAGGCGTTCAGTCACATAGGCCTGATCAACGCCGCCTGGGCCATCACCCAAGCCCAGCAGCGCGCCGGGCGCGCCTAGGCGCCGCTGCCGCTTGTCGGCTCCCGCCGCGTATCGGGTCGTATCGGGCCGGGCTATGTTCGCGTACCAGGGTGCGCTGGTCGAGCATTGCGACACGACGCAGGTCTTACGGGCCAGGCCGCCGATCAGCCAGCCCGCAACATCGCTGGCGCCGCCCCGGATTCGATGCCGACCAGGGCGACGGTCCCGAACCCGCCCAGCCAGCCGAGCAGGCGGGCGTATCCGGCCGTCGTGGCCGGGAACTCCTCAACGCCGAGCAGTCCCCCCGATGGGGTCCAGCGCGGGCGGCGACGTGCATGCCTGCGCGGGTGTCCACGCCGCCGGTGATGGCGCGCGTGTCTTCTACGATAGTCAATGCCATCCTTTTTCTCTGGTTGAAGGGGTGGCACGCACCCGCTGGCCGCCGGACCTGGGAACCCCGGCCTCTTGCACAGGACGGGCAGATCAGACCGGCACGCCGGCAGGTGCCACACTGGGACCCGGCCGACGAATCGTTAGCAAGACAGCCCGAACGGGCGTCAGCCGATTCGGAGGTCAGGCCGGGACCCAGGCCATCGACCTTACGCCCGCACCACCGCAAAACCGCGCAGGCAGGGCCGGAAGCACAACCACATCCTCCCTGCCGATTATCCGCGCCTGGCTCGGCTCCGGGACGGGCGTCGTGACGGGCGCAGATCAGCCAGTTCTGGTTCGGGGCGGGATCCCCAGCTCCAGCCAGACTGCCTCCCGCCTGGCCGATTTCATCATTCAGCCATGAGGCGCGATACTGGGGCTTAGTCAGTAGGCCCCTTCCGGTCCGGACGCGCCTGTTACGTTCACCTGAAGGGAAAGCCCATGACCAAGCGGCTGTACGGTCCGCCGCCGCATAGCGAGGATCCCTACGCCAAGCTCACGTCACCGCGTGGTATCCCGGTGGATCAGCTGGTTTCGGTTCTGCAGAAGGAAATCCGCCGCGGCAACGTCGACAACGCCGTGCTCGCCGCCTACGAGATGCTGTCGACCTCCGCTGATGTCGCTGAGCATCTGTGGCGCCGGCTGAAGCTCATCGCGGTGGAAGACGTCGGCATGGGGGAACCGCTGGCACCGCTCCTGCTGAACTGCCTGCACGAGAACTTCCGTGCCACTGCGGGCGGGGACACCATGATGGCCGTGCACGCGGTCCGTCTGCTGGCTACCGCCAGGAAAGACCGGACCAGCTCAGAACACGCCGACCTGGTGGCGGCCAAGGCAGAACGTGGCGAGCTCGTGGTCAGCGTCCCTGACTATGCCCTGTGCGTCCACACTAGGGCAGGCCAGGAGATGGGACGCGGACTGACCCAGTGGTGGGAAGACGGAGCCCTGGTCAATAACGAGATGGGGACCGCTGATCATTCATACCGGGACGAGCTGATCGAGATCCACCGCGCCGCTGAGAACGACGGAACTACCTGACGGGGGAATCATCGCCCCGCCGCGCAGGGAAGCTCCTTTCCGCCCCGGCAGACGCGGGAGCTAGTGACCGGCTTCAGCGCCCGCCGCCACCGTCCGGACGGGCAGACCGCGCGCCGCTACGGCTTTCCGTCCCACCCCGGAACCCACGTTATGAGCGGCAGTAGCCGAGGGCGCCCGCGTTCATGCCTTAAGTGGGCGGCCCCGTAAGTTCGTCGGGGTTGTTCATGCGGCCTGCAGTAGCGGTTTGTCGTGAGGGTCGTCTTGCTGCTCGTGGCGGCTGATGCGGTCCATGAGATCGTGCAGGTCGCTGGCGGTGAATTTCCAGCTGAACGGCCTGGCGGTCTGGTTGTACCGGTCCACGAACCCCAGCAGGGTGGCGGAGAGCTGGTCAAGGCTGTCGAAGTCGTTCGGGGTGACGACTTTCTTCTGGATGACCGAGAAGAAGATCTCGATCTGGTTCAGCCACGAGGCGTGCAGCGGGGTGTGGATCATGATCGCGTTCGGGTGCGCTTTGGCCAGCCGGGTGATGGCGGCCTGGCCGCGGTGGTCCGAGCCGTTGTCCACGATGACGAAGACCCGGGGCGCGTTCTTGTACTGCGGGCGGGCCATGACCTGCCCGGCGAGGTCCATGAACGGCTTGATCCCCGTGGTGAGCGGCGTGGAGGCGAATACCTGCCCGGTGTGCACGTCCAGGCCGGCCAGCAGCGCGAGGGAGCCCTGGCGCTTGTACTCGTGCTCGTAGCGGACGGGCCTGCCGGGCGCGGCGGGCAGTGTGGGATGCAGGCGGCGGCGGGCATTGATCTGCGGCTTGGCGTCGAAGGACAAGATCCGGTCACCGGGACCGAGCGGCTCGCCCTGATAGCAGCCCTGGTACAGGTCCACGATGATCCTGGCCCTGGCCTCGAAGTCCGGGTCGCGGGGATAGATCCACGACTGGTACTGCCATGGCCTGACCGGGTGCTCAGCCAGGATCCGCAGGACCGATGATGCCGATATGGGGCTGGCCAGCCCCCGGGCCGCCAGCTCGGCGGCCAGTTCCGGGCCGGTCCACCGGCCCAGCGGCACCCCGGTCGCGGCCGGCAGCTGGCAGGCCAGCGCGACCACTGCGGCCCGGTCCGCCGCGCTGATCTGCCGCGGCCTGCCAGGCCGGGCCCGGTCCCGCAGCCCGTCCAGCCCGCGGGCGGCGAACCGGCCCCGCCACTTGCGGACCGTATCGACGCTGATGCCCAGCCCGGCGGCGATCCGGGCATTCGGGTGCCCGCGGGCGGCAGCCAGCACGATCTGCGCGCGCAGCCGGTCCCGCCAGGTCGTCTTCGCCCCCCGAACACGCTTCTTCAGGGTCGTGCGCTCGCCGGCGCTCAGCATGACCGGCACCGCGCGAAGCAGCGGCATGGCAGCTCCGAGGCAGATCACAGCGAGGTAATCCGCTCCCGGGCACGGGATCCTAACCGGCCCGGCCACCCTCGCGCGGCATGATGAGGCACATGCCCGCCATCCCGGAATCGACCCGCAGCTCGATTATCTTGCGGCTGCTGGATCACGCCGGGAAGAACTGGCCGCAGCTGGCCAAGGTCCGGGCCAGATACCACGGCAGCTTCGCCTACATCACCGGCGTGCTCCGAAACGGCGAGCAGATCCCGCTGTTCCGGCTCCGGTACGGCGGCTCCGCCCACTCCTTCGGGTTCGCCATCTACTCCGCCGCCAGCGACCGTTATGAGGACGCCGTCCTGCTCACCGGGTCACCAGCCGGCACACCCCAAGAAGCCCTCGACACCGCCTGCACCGTCCACCTCGCAGGCATCGGACACGAACCCCCGACGAACTTACGGGGCCGCCCACTTAAGTCAGGTGGCTCGGTGGGCGTTCTCCCTGTCCTCTCTTGTGACTCAGCGTGATTGCTGCCGGTCGGCGCAGCGCGGCCTGGCCGGGCGGAGCGGGGTTGATGTATGCCGTGGTTCACGGGCATTGCGGAAGCGCGGGAGTCATGCCGGTTCGGCTCTTGCCGGTGTGCTGTCGTGTGGCTGGAGGGTCAGCTGCGGGCTGGCGGCGGTGATCGTGTCCCAGTCGTAGTGCATGGGGATGAGCTCGCATCGGGACCAGGGTTGGTGCTGATCGGTGTAGTGCGGGCTCGCCGGATCTCCTGATGCGCCGCCGGCGACGATCCACGTGCAGTTGTCCCAATTGCCGACGTCGAACACGTAACGGGCCACGGCACCGTAGACGGCCGCTGTGCCGGACTCGGCTCGGCATCCGTTTGCCCAGACGGTCTCGTTGTCGCCGCCGACCCCCGCGCCGACTGGGCTCAGGGCCGGCGGCGCGCCGGGAAGTAGTGGCGTCAGCGGATGGGTGAGCGCGGCGGCATGGAGCTGGTGCCACGGGATGTCCGGCGGTTCGCCCGAGACCTCCTCGAGCGCCTCGGCCAGCAGCTCATCCCAGGTGCTGCCGCAGGTCAGCGCCAGATCACCCGATCGCAGCAGGGCCGGCAGCACCCACCAGAGGTGGCTGACGGCCGAGACGCTGCCGGGCAGTTGCATCAGCCCGGCGCTTCCGGCGGCGGCGAGGCCAGACCGGCCTGCGACGATCCTGGCCAGAGCCCAGCGCAGCCGGGAATAACAGGCCGCCCCGCTCGAGTCGGGCGACATGCGGGCATCCCAGCCGAGTACGATGTCCCGGACGGCACGGGCGGCTGCGCCGGGCGGTGCGACGTCCGCTAGGACTGCCTGGAACAGCTGAGCGGGTGCGCTGACATCATCGCGGTGGATCGTCGCCATGTCCTGCGGCGACGCGGGCGCGAGCTCGGCGATGAGCTGCTCGATTCTCCGTGCCCGGTATGGCGGATGGGCGTCAGTGCAGAAGTAGTCACCTGTATCCGGGATGGCTGTTACCACCCGGTTGTTAGCGGTCACGATGAAGCCGCGGGCCGGATCATCCACGCGCGGCATCTGCTCGGCGGGAATGACGCCGTCCCACTCGTACTCACCTGTCCACCCCGGCACGGGCAGCCACCCATTGACGGCTGGCCGGCGCGGGATCACCGCGCGCACCATGTGGCCGATGTGGCCGCCGGTATCCGCGGCGACTAGGTTGTGGTCGATGAGCCCCCAGCCGCGTACGGCCTGGAAGAGCGAATCCACCGAGGTGGCTCGCAGCATGGGCAGAAAGCAGTCAAACGACCGGTCGAGGTCAAAGAACTGAACCGATTTGAGCGTCAGCGCGGTGCCGTGCGCCGGATCCCCGGCGACGACCGGGCCGTGAATGGTCTCCACGATCTGCACCGGGTCTGAGTCTGCGCCGCGGACCTTGACGTCCTCGGTGGTCGTCGCGGCCTGCAGCCAGTCGCCCTTATGCAAGTACCAGGACGGATCAGCGCGGTCGAACTGCTCGACATACAGATCGTGAATATCCGCGAACGCATGCGTAACGCACCAGGCCACCTGCGCGTTGTGCGCGAAGTGCGGAAAGGCCGGCACGCCCGGGATAGTGAGGCCGATCGCATCGAACTGATCGCAGCCCAGATGCATCTGCGCGTACATGCCCGGCAGCTCGAAAGCGCGGTGCGGGTCGCCAGCCAGTATCGGCCTGCCGGTGGCGGTCCGGCTCGGCGCCAGCGCCCAGTTGTTGCTCCCGCCGCCGGTCTCGGCACTCGCCGCCAGCAGGCTCAGCGCGCCGATCGGCTCGCGAAGACCGGCCAGGCTAGCGACCCACCGGCTGGCATCGGCGCCGGGCGGAATGCACAGCCGGTCGGCCCCGCCATCGTCGTAGCGCAGCTTGACGAGGTCATCAGCGCTGAGGACGCCGAGCGCCGCAGCGCGCCAGAGCTTGAACCACACCGAGCCCATCAGGTAGCCGCGCTGCCGCATGGCCGCTATGCAATGCCAGCCCTCCCAAGGCTCCGGCGCGCCTGCCACCAGCCCGTACTCGGCCGGAGCCGGATGACTTCGCAGATAAGCGTTCACCCCGGCTGCATAGGCATCGACCATCGCCCTGGCGTCCGCGCCGAGTGCCCGGTAATCCCGGATCGATGCCGCACCAACGCGCAGACGCCGGGCCAGCCGGTCGGCCGGCAGGCCCGCCACGCCGACCCACTCGGCCCATCTGCCTTCCATCTGCTTCCTGGCCGCGTCCATCTGCCATAGCCGGTCCATAGCGTGCACGTACCCCTGACCGAAAAACACGTCATGCACCGACCGCGCGCGAACGTGCGGGATCCCCCACTCATCGCGGTAAAGCCGGACCGGTCGCTCGACCCAGCCTCCCCGGTGCAGCACATCACCGCCTGCCTGGGCACCGAACTGGCCCATCAGCGCCTCCCTTGGAGCACCCCGGGTTTGGTGGAGACTCGATTCTCCCCAGATGCTCTGGTCTGGGTGACTGTTGTCTTCCACGGTACCGCCGCCTGGCGGAACCACGGTCTGATCATTTTTCCGCTTTTGCTTTATCGAACATCTGTCCAGCTGTGCTGTCCAGCTGCCCCGCCAGGTGGCGGGCTCCGCCCGCCATGCCGCCCGCCGGTGGCCTGGGCATCTCCTCGTCGGGCAACCCGCTTTGCGCCGCGGGTTCCCCGGGCTGGGCAAGGGTGACGCGCAGCGTCATCGCATGCGACGCCGGAGGCGCCCTTGACCTGGGCGGGGGTTCCGTGGCACCCGTCCCGAGGCCGGCGGGGAGATGCCCGCCCGCCGCCGCACCCGTCCTGACCTGCCGGGCCATCTCTGAGGAGGGCCGGGGCCCGGGGCGGAGCCCCGGCGGGTGCGGGCGGAGCCCGCCTGGGTAATGAGCGGCGGCCATGGCCGCCTCCTTCGTCCTTCCGGCGGGGCCTGCTGCCCGGCCCGCGGGCGGGGACCTGGCCGAGCGTGCCGTCGCGCCAGGCCTGCTCGTACTCGGCCGGCGGGCGGCCGCCGGTGCGCCGCATCACCCGCGCGGTGTTGTACCAGCTGGCCCATTCGCTGGTGGCGGCCTCGACCTGGGCGGGGGTTTCCCATGGCCCCAGGTGGTCGATGACCTCGGCCTTGTACAGCCCGACGATGCTCTCGGCCAGCGCGTTGTCATAAGAGTCCCCGGCCGTCCCGACCGACGGCGCGATCCCTGCGCCCGCCAGCTCGGCGCCGTACCGGATCGACAGGTACTCCGCGGGTTCAAGGAGTCGTCGCAACAGTGCCGGTAGATTGACTGTTCCTCGTTAACCATACGCGGCGGCCAGCCCGGGCGGGGGATGCCGCGCTGGGGCCGGGGGCAGGCCTTGTGCCTGGCCCTTGGTTCCTGCCGCCCAGGGGCCGCAGTGGTCTCCGGGGTCAAGGCCGGCCGCAGGCCGCCGCCGCAGGCGGTGCGCAAGCAGCCTTGACGCCGGAGGGGCGGCCCCGTACGCTGCGCGGCACCCCTCCGGGAATGAGCGGCGGCGCCAGCCGCCTCCTTTATCCCCTCCGCCGGTCAGGCAGCGGCGTCGTCCAGCAACTCCGCCATCGCTTCTGCCGGGGTCTTCCAGCCGAGTGTCTTGCGGGGGCGGCCGTTGAGGGCGGCGGCGACGGCGGCCAGATCGCCCGGGCCGTGGCGGCTCAGGTCGGTGCCCTTGGGGAAGTACTGGCGCAGCAGCCCGTTGGTGTTCTCGTTGCTGGGCCGCTGCCAGGGGCTGTGCGGGTCGCAGAAGTAGATCTCGATGCCCGTGTCGATGCGCAGCTGCGCGTGGCTGGCCATCTCCGCGCCCTGGTCCCAGGTCAGCGAGCGCCGCAGCTGGGCGGGCAGCGTGGTGATGGTGGCGGCGATCGCGTCCCGGACCGCCTCGGCGCCGTGGCCGGCCAGCGCCGGGCCGTTCTTGGCCCGGGGGCTGGTCCCGTGGCCTTCCATCGGGGGCAGGTGCAGCAGCATCGTGAACCGGGTCGTGCGCTCGACCAAGGTGCCGATCGCCGAGCTGTTCAGCCCCACGATCAGGTCTCCCTCCCAGTGCCCGGGCACCGCCCGGTCCGCGGCCTCCGCAGGCCGCTGGCTGATCAGGATCTCGGGCGTGACGAACTTCTTGCCGCGGCCGCGGGTGCGCGCACGGGGCACGCGCAGCGCCCGGCCGGTGCGCAGGCACGCGGTCAGCTCGCGTCGCAGCGCGCCACGGCCCTGGACATACAGGGCCTGATAGATCGCCTCGTGCGAGACCCGCATGGACTCATCATCAGGGAAGTCGATCCGCAGCCGGTTCGCGATCTGCTCCGGGCTCCACGACCTGGCCCAGCGCCGGTCCGCCCGGCGGCCGTGCCGACGCCCGATCCAGCGCACATCCGGGCCCGGCACAGCTGCGCCATCCGGCCTGGTGATCGTGCCGGCGAGCCGGTCTTGCACGTACTCCCGCAGGGCCCGGTTCGCAGCCAGCTTCGCGACCTTCGGGCGGCGTGCCCGCCGGTCCGCGTGCCACTGGGCAGCCGTGGCCCGGTACTCCAGCCGGCCGCCCCGGGTCGCAGCGTTCCGGCGCAGCTCCCGCGAGATCGTCGACGGCGACCGGGCGACACGCCTGGCGATCTCCCGGACACCGCACCCCCCGGCGCGCAAGACCGCGATCTCCTCCCGCTCCGCCAACGACAAGTACCGCCCCGACAGCGGAGCCAGGCTGACCGGCCGGATCCCACCGCTGTCGCGGAACCAGCGCGTACCAACCACCGGGGACACACCAGCCTCAATGCCGGCGTCCTCACTCGGCATTCCCCTGGCGATCGCCATCCAGAACCGCTGCAGGCCTTCTCGTCCGGCCACCGGAGGGCGCCCCGGCGAACGCATCGCCGACCGCCCCGTTGCAGCTGCTGCCCATCCTCTTGGCCGTCCCATACATACACCTCCAGATCGAGGTGTTGCGACGACCGGTTGAATTCGCCCTCGGCGCCGGCGTCACTGTGATGGATCAGCCCGGCCACCTTCACGCCCTGCCGGGCCCGGTAGGTGACCGCCATCACCAGCGCGTCCAGCACCAGGTCAGTGCGGTGGTGCGCCGTGGTGCGCCACCCGGCGATCAGCCGGGCGAACGCGTCGATGACGAACGCGGTATAGGCGGTGCCCGCCCGGGTGGCCACGAAGGTGAAGTCGACCACCCACAGCCGGTCCGGCGCATCCGGCGCGAAGCCGCGGTTCACCAGGTCCGCCGGCCTGGGCTGGGACGGGTCGGGCACCGTGGTCCGTAGCTTCTTCCACCCGCCGCGGCGCACCCCGCGCAGCCCCAGCTTGCGCATCAGCCGCTCCACGGTGCACCGGGCCGCCGCGATTCCCTCGCGGTTGAGCTGGTCCCAGACCTTCCAGGCGCCGTACCGCTCGCCGCTGTCCTTATAGACCCGCAGGATCTGCTTCTCCAGCGCGGCGTCGCGGACCGCCCTGGCCGGCGGCGGCCGCGCCCGGGCCGCGTAGTACCCCGACGGCGAGATCGCCACGCCCGCCTGGCGCAGCGCCCGGCAGGCCGGCTCGACCCCGAACTGATCCCGGAAGGCCTCGATGAAGGCCGCCACCAGGGTTACCGGTGGCCGAGCTCGGCCGCGAAAAAAGCGCTCGCCGTGCGCAAGATCGCGTTGACCCGGCGCAGCTCGGCGTTCTCCCGCTCCAGCGCCCGGATCCGCGCCGCATCCGCCGACGCGGTCCCCGGCCGCAGGCCCCGGTCAATCTGCGCCTGCTTCGCCCAGCCGCGCAGCGTGTCCGCTTTGATCCCCAGCTCGCCGCCCACCTTCCGGCAGGCAGCCGTCACGCTGGCGTCCTGGTCCTTGACCAGGTCCAGCACCAGCCGGACCGCCCGGTCACGCAGCTCGTCCGGATACTTCCGTGCTGCTCCCATCGTCCCACTCTCCCGTGGATTGGGAGCCTCCACAAAACCCGGGGCGATTCACACTCCCGGCTCCGCGCCGCCGCCCGCGCCTACGACGCAGCAATCGACGACCTCGCCCG
>WNGK01006356.1_pt1 | contig 12432 bp, 7 predicted proteins | sample 5400601 | NCBI WGS metagenome assembly WNGK01 (sample SAMN13153376, study PRJNA577476) | soil metagenome | isolation source: 60 cm soil or saprolite under Garry oak tree replicate 1 | place: USA:California | collected 2016-06-15 | reverse complement strand
TCGGCTGGCGACGATAAAACGGTGCAGGTCTGGGCTATCGGGTAAACCGTTGATGTGAGTAATAACCCCTGAGATGCTTTGAACCCCGTAATATATGGAGGAATTATGGATCCCCTTGTTCTCGTTATTGCAGCGGCATTGATCGTGCTGGTAGTAGGGGGTGTGGTGGCTACGATGCGTTATCGGTACACCCGGCCTAATACTGCCAGCGTCAGGATGATCGCCATCCTCACCGTTGTTTTAGCGATCCTTACCGTAGGCGTCTATGCTCTTCCACGAGTAACGGCATCGCCGGGCGGCAACTCCTCGTCTGGTTTCGCAGGCTCTCCCACAATCGCTCACTCTCCCATTGCGGGGCAGAGTCCTACTTCTACCCTGACTCAGTCTCCGACCGGTTCTACCACGATTAAGATTGGCAGTGATTTACCGATATCGGGGGGCGACGCGAGCGTGGGTCTACCGATCCAAAATGCCATCCACCTGGCCATCGATGAAGCCAATGCCAATCATAGCATTCCAGGGTATACACTCGTGTTTGCGCCGCGAGATGATGTTGGCCCCAGTGGGGTTCACGACCCCGCTGTTGGATCGCAAAACGTGACTGCCCTGATCGGCGACGCGCTGGTGGCGGGAATCGTCGGCCCCTTTAACAGCAGTGTAAGTAAGGCTGAGATGCCCATCACCAACCAGGCTCCTATCGCGCTCATCAGTCCCTCCAACACAACCCCCTGCCTGACCAAGAATACCCCGCAATCTGGTTGTACAGGCGCCAGTGACCTGGTGGCGACTCTTCGCCCTACGGGTAACATCAACTATTTCCGTATCTCAGTAACAGACGACAACCAGGCAATTGCTGCCGCTAACTACCTGTTTACAACGTTGGGCTACAGGAACGCCTACGTGATTGATGATGCTGAGAGCTACGGCATTGGTCTTGCTAATAACTTTGTCCAGGCGTGGAAGGCCAATGGCGGGAGTGTGCCTGGCCACGACAGTCTACCGGCGACTACCACGAATTTCAGCACTGAATTGGCGAAGGTTGCCGCGGCGAAACCAGATGTCATCTATTTTGGAGGAGTAGATGCTACTGGCGGCACAGCCATTCGCCAGCAGATGCTCCAGGTGCAGGGACTTCAGAATACCCCGTTTGTGGGCGGTGATGGCATCAATACTCCCACCTTTGCCACAACCATAGGCGCCAACAGTGGAGGCCCCGTTTACAGCACAACCGCTTTTCTTGATGTGACCAAGCTGCCCCAGGACTTCATCTCGCGCTACCAGAACGCCTATGGTCAAGTGGGAACGTATAGCGCCTATGGCTACGATTGCGCCAATATCCTCATTCAGGCCATCAAGACGGCGCTAGCCAATGGCGCAAACACGCCTGCCAACTCAAGCGATACTGCTGGCGCTCAGGCCTTTCGCCAGGCCGTCATCAACGCTCTCAAGAGTATTGCCTACGACGGCGTCACCGGTCATCAATCCTTTGATGCCAATGGGGACACCACTGCTAAGAATATCTCGGTCTATCAACTTGCCAATGTGAATGGTCAGCCGGGCTGGAAATTTATCACAACAGTGGCGGTGAAATGATGTGAAAGGTACTCAGGCACTACATGGAATGTTTCCTGTTGGTAGTTGCCCGATCCCTATTGTTCCTAAACAATAACTGCCATCACTTAGCCTTCCCGTGTTAGCTAACGCCAATGGCGGATAATAATTATCTGGATCGATAATTTGCACAGACACGTTATAGCTACCAGCGGCGACCGTGGTGGGCAGGGTGAATGTATCAGTACTCGTCTTTGTATCGTTCCCTGGTGAGTCGGCGGAGAATGGTTTTGTTAAGTCAAGTTGTGAAATCCCCTGCCAGATAATATCCCCCGATGCGCTTCTTAGCTGTACCATTACATGCCAGGGAATATAGGCAGGCGCAGTATTCACATTCGTCCATCGACTAACGACTGTAAAGGGTGTACCGGCAGTCAGTTGATTTGAAATGGTGAGTGCGTTTAATTCAAATCGATATCCTGATTCCTTGAACGCTTGTATTATGTTACTTTGATCGGCAAGATTGTAGCTCCCAAAATCTTGCAAGTTGCCGTCGCCATCACCAAGCAGTGATGCATGATATTTTTTAACGTCTTGTGCGGCGAGTGCAAAATTTGCACCGCTGCAATATTCGAAAAATAGCGGCGCAATGCGCCATTGATTATGCTCAATAAGATTTCCCTCCAAATCAGGTCGTGCACCACCCAAACTAGCATAGCCAAGACAATCAATACGAACTCCTGTACGTTTAGGACGTTGGACATTTAAGGCGTAATCAAGTGCAACCTGATCATCTGTTAACATAAGAAACCTTTTGTTCGAAAATGTGCGGAGTTGTATATCAATAAGCTTTTGTTTGTTTGCTTCTGTCATAGCGTTATTGCCAAAATCCCCGCATGATTCATTCCACTCTCCCCAACAACCATAATAACTCATGTCTAAAATATCAACCCGGGGATCATTGTTGTATCGTTGAGCAAATGCCGTTACCATTGCCTGAACACGTTGTAAATAAAAGGGATTGTTAAAATCAGGTATAGGTCCTCCAACAACTGCTTTCAAATAATCGGGTAAACAATTATTACCACTGCCATTAATGGGCATAACACGCCACCCAAATGTTCCACCATGTGCTTTCGCAGTTGCTGCACCATTGTCAATAAGTGAAAAATTATAATTGCCCTCAGATGGTTCGAAATCTTTCCAACAGAGCCGCATTCCATACTGGAAAGGGGAGAAATTAGGGGGCGATTGCTCTCCACCATAATATTCCGGTCCACGCATTGGATTGCCTATTTCTTGTTCTGAAAAGGGAATAATACCCCGTGTAAAGGTGGTAGTAGCTCCTGCCACGTTGCTGTTTGTAATTTGTCGATGAGGCTGAAAGGTGAAAGCAAATCCTGCCACATTTGATGCATTTTGTCGATAAAAAGCATTATTAACCATGATAGGAAGCAGCAGCAGAGCAATATAAAAAACGACTCTTCCATAAAAACGAGGGTGATGTTTCAAAACTCTTTTTCTTTGTATATGCATTTTCCCTCCTGCACGCACGCCGGAAAGGCTCTAAATACTATGGTACTATTCTAACTGCTTTTGTGAACGGTCAACCAGGCTGGAAATTTATTATATCAGTGATGGTGAAATGATGGTAGAGGTACTGCCTGAGCGACCCTCGCGGTCGTCCAATAGGCACCAACCGAAGACCAAGCCCATCAACATCCGTAGGGGCGAGAGCGGTGGGGAGCGGAAGGGAGGGCCTTTATGGTCGCCCGCGTCCTGTTCATCTGGCTCACATTTTGGGGGAACACGACCACACCCCACCCCGCGGGCGACCCTAAAGGCCCTCCCAACCCCACATCATCCTCCCTCGCCCCTACGGATCATCCGGCCCTGTACCTGGTTTCCCAGCTTAGGTTGATGCCTATTGGCCGACCTTCGCGGTCATCCTGTCAACCATTCACAAACGCTGTCTCTGTGGTACAATAGCGTGGACTTTAAATGACATATTTTTGAACAGGGAAGTGAACGAGCGGAATGTTGGAACAGAAAGATTTGCTGGCCGGACTCAATGAGCCGCAGCGAAGAGCGGTGACTACGACGCAGGGGCCACTACTGATATTGGCAGGGCCGGGAAGCGGGAAGACGCGGGTGATTACGCACCGCATCGCCTATATGGTGCAGCAGGAAAACATATCGCCCTGGCGTATCCTGGCGGTCACCTTCACCAATAAGGCGGCCAAAGAGATGCGCGAGCGACTGGAAAAGCTGGTGGGCATCAACGAGTCCAAAGAGATGATGATCGGCACCTTTCATGCCATTTGCGCGCGCGTGCTGCGCATCGAGGCCGACTATCTCGCACCACTGGGGCTTAACCGGTCGTTCGTGATCCTGGATGCCAGCGACCAGGCCATGCTCGTCAAGCAGGCCATTAGAGACTTGAACCTGGATGAGAAGCAGCACCGGCCGCTCGCTATACAGGCGGCGATCTCGCGGGCCAAGAATGATTTGCAGAGTCCAGACCAGATGGCGGAGCTGGCGGCCAGGTATACAGAGGAAGTGGCGGCGCGCGTCTACAAGCAGTATCAGAAGCTGCTGCGCGCCAATAACAGCGTCGATTTCGATGACCTGCTGGTCCTCACCGAACAACTGTGGCGGCGAGAGCCGGATGTGCTGCGCAAGTACCAGCAGCGCTGGCACTACATCCACGTCGATGAGTTCCAGGACTGCAACCTGCCTCAATACAAGCTGATTCGCCTACTGGGCTTTGGCACAGATGAGCGGCACGAAGGGCTGGGCAATGTGTGCGTGGTGGGCGACGATGACCAGATGATCTACACCTGGCGCGGGGCCAGCGCGGAGAACGTGCAGCGCTTCGAGCGCGATTTTCCCCAGACGAAGATAATCCTGCTGGAACAAAACTACCGCTCGACGCAGAACATCCTGGATGCCGCCCAGAACGTGGTGCAGCGCAACCGGCTGCGCAAGGACAAACGCCTGTGGACGGACCTGGGTACGGGCGAGAAGATCATCGTGCATGAAGCCTACGATGAGGAAGAGGAAGGCCTCTTCGCGGGTCACGAGATCCTGCGCTTGCTGGCGCGTGGCGAAGTGCAGCAGCGGGGCGATATCGCCGTCATGTACCGCACTAACGCCCAGTCCCGCGCCCTGGAAGAGCAATTCATGCGCCTGAATATCCCCTACAAGGTCATCGGCAGCCGCAAATTCTACGAGCGCAAAGAGATCAAAGACATGATCGCCTACCTGCGCCTGCTCGTCAACCCCTATGATGATCTGAGCTTGCAGCGCATCATCAACGTGCCCAACCGCAAGATTGGCCCGAAAACGCTGGGTGAACTTCAGAACTGGGCCAACGAGCAGCATATCGCGCCCTACGACGCCATCATGCGCATCGAAGAGCATCCCACGCTGAGCAAAGCGGCGAAAGCGGCCCTGGCAGCCTTCGGAGCATTGCAGGTGGACTTTCGCAATGCTATGGAAGAACTGCAACTGCCCGAACTGGTGGACAGGGTTGCCGAGCGCAGCGGCTACGGCCCCGAATTGCGCGAGCAGCCCGACGGTGAAGAGCGTTGGAGCAACGTGCTGGAATTGCGCCGCGTGGCGGAGGACTACTCCGAGATCGAGACGCATACGGCACTGGAACTCTTCCTGGAAAATGTGGCGCTGGTGGGAGGCGCGGATACGGCGCAAACCGGCGAAGATGGCACGCTGATCAAGGAAGAGAACCGCGACGCGGTGACGCTGATCACGCTGCATGCCGCCAAGGGGTTGGAGTACCCGGTGGTCTTCATCGTGGGCATGGACGAGGGTTCCCTGCCGCACGCGCGCTCGGTCGATAAACCCGAACAACTGGAGGAGGAACGCCGCCTGGCCTATGTCGGCTTCACCCGCGCCATGCGCCGCCTCTATCTCCTGCGCGCCTACCGCCGCTCCTTCTTTGGGGATGTGCAGGTAACGGAGCCTTCGCGCTTCCTCGAGGATATCCCGCTGCACCTCGTTTCCAGCCAGGGCGCGAAGAACGCCAACCTCTCCGGCGGGCTGCGCTCGACCGCCAATCGCCGGGGCAATGGGGACAACGACTACAACCAGGATAGCTACGCGGGGCGCGAGACCGGGCGCGTCTTCGGCTCCGGCAAGCCGCAGACGAGCGGCAAGACACCACAATCATCGCAGTGGAGCTCCCGTCCTTCATCCTCCACTCCACCTAAAGCGCCCTCAGCGGGGAAGGGCAGCAACGTTACGCCGACCGGAGCATCAGCCGCGAAAACACCGGCGACCCCGCCGCCAGCAGCGAAGCCAAAGGAGCAGCAGTTCAAGCCGGGCGATAACGTACGCCATGATACCTTTGGCGAAGGCACGATCCTCAAAAGCGAGATGGAGCAGGGTACGGAGTTTGTCGAGGTGCAATTCCATGGCAAATTCGGTAAGAAGCGCTTGAGTATGGATTTCGCGAAGCTCGAAAAGGTATAGCCATCTCGCCCTGAAAATCCTATTCTGTACCATAAAGTACCATGCCTCTTTTCACTGGTGCTTGTCTGCCCCGAAAGGTCTGGTGGTTGCGTTGATTTGTTTCAGCAAGACATTTCTTCGCTTATGCATCTTCAATGTAATATCTTAAGAAGACAGATGATAGGCAAGACCAGATTCGGGGAGGCTATTTTACATGGTTTCATTACATTTTTCGGCCCGTCGCGCGCTGGCCTTTGTACTGCTTTGTATTGCAGTGGCGGCGGGCGCGCTATTGATAACTGGCTGCACTTTTCCCTGGCAGCATTCGAGTACTATCGTAAGCAGTAATCTGGGCGCGAAGCCGACCGCGCAGCAGGTTATCAGCGCTATGCAGAAAAGCTATCGTACCGTCACCGCTTTTCACGTGGTTATGAAAGTGACGAACCTGGGGACGGCGGAGAGTGGTTCGATACAGATTCGCAGCGCGGACGGCGATGTGCTGATGCCGGATAAAGTGAAGGCGCAGGCGAATGTGCTGTTTTCCGGTCAACTTGTTGCGATCAACCTCGTCAGCATCGGTAAGACGCAGTATATTACCGACCCCATTACCGGGCAGTGGCGCGTGATTACCGGTGTCTTAAATGCCAGCACGCTGACCAATCCCGATACAGGCATTATCGGCCTTGCCAGTAAGCTGACCAATTTGACGGGGCCGACCGATGATAGCGTCAATGGTACCCCATGCTGGCGGGTGAGTGGCATGCTCGACGCGCATTACCTGTCATTTCTCACGGGTGGGAATTCCCCGGCAGGTACTCTGCTCTCGACCAGTGTGTGCGCCGGAAAAGCCGATACCTTACCCTACCAGGTGACGGTTGTTGGCCAGGCGGCGAAGAGCGATACCGCGCAGACGACGCGCACATTTACCATCTCGAATTTTAACGAGACGGTGACGATTACGGCTCCACAGCTCCAATAATTGCAGTGGATACGATGATGAACTTTCAAAAAATCATAAGAGTTATTCTGTAGGGGCCCATCCAGGGCGACCGCAAGGGTGCGCCCGTACCCTATACGAACGGAACGCCCTCCGTGTAGGGTACGGGCGCACCCTTGCGGTCGCCCTGGATGATTGCAGCGACCCTACGGAATTTGTGGCATAATCTTTGTAGGTTCGTCATCGTGTCTGTCGAGATATTCTTTTTATATAGATTTTTGTATTGGTTCTTATCTTTTTTTCAGGGGGTCAGATGTACACATTAGAAGACGACCAGGAGACATCGGCGCGGCTGCGTAAACGGGACTTTATTAATACGTCCCATACGGCGGCGGTGCCGGAAGATGAGGATGCTGGCGCACCGGGCACCTTCGGTGAGATCGGGGCGGTAGGTGGGACAGGAGGAGCGGGCGGGACAGGGAAGATGGAGGCGACGGGGGCGACAGGAGGACCGCCGAAAGCGGCTGGCTCGTTTACCCGGCAGATTACGAGCTCTTTTAAGCGATTCATGGCGCCGGGGAAAAGTGTGAGCAATGTGGGAGGAAGGCGGACGGCGCTGGCGGCGATGATTGTGGCCTGTGTGGCGGTCTTTTTCACGGCGCTTGATCAGACGGTGGTGGTGACGGTACTGCCGAAAATCATTATCGATCCGGGCATCAATATCTCCTTCATTCACCTGGATCACGCGGCGTGGATTGTGAGCGCGTACCTGCTGGGATTTATCATTGCTATGCCGCTGATGGGGCGCGTGTCGGATATCTATGGACGGCGGCGCATTTTGTTGCTCTGCCTGTTCATATTCGGCTTCGGCTCTGTGCTGTGCGGGCTGGCTCCGTTTTTTGGCGAGAACATCGATCTGAGTTTTCTCGGCGCCATCGGCATTGATACCTCCTCTCCGGGACTGATTTTCCTCATTTCGGCTCGTTTCCTGCAGGCTATCGGCGGCGGCGCAGTTGTGCCGGTGGCGATGGCGATTGTCAGCGATTTTTATGGGCAGGAGCGGCGCGGGCTGGCGCTGGGTATCATCGGCGCGGTGACCGAGGCGGGTGGCGTGGTTGGTCCCTTATACGGGGCGCTGGTAGTGCAGCATTTCGATTGGACCTACATCTTTTACTTCAATGTGCCGCTTGTGCTCGCGCTGATGGCTGCCGCGTGGTTTATCATCCCCAGGGGCAAGCGCTTAGCTCATGGCATCGACTGGATCGGCGCTGCACTGCTTGGCGGGGCGCTTACCTGTATCAGCCTGGGGCTGGCGCAGCAGGGTACCGATCTTGGGCCGACCACTACCAATAGCTCGGGGCCGCAGAACAATCCCATTGCGCTGGTGCTGGCCGTGGTCTTCCTGATCCTTTTCATCATCGTTGAGCGGAAGGTACGCCATCCCGTCGTTGACCTTTCGGTGTTCAAACGCTTGACATTCAGCGCTAGCGCGCTGGTCAGCTTACTGGTCGGCGCGGCGCTGATTATCGCGATGGCCGATATCCCGCTGTATGTCGATACGGTGCTGGGAAGCCAGATTCCTGATAATCAGACTGCGCTGTTCAGTGGTCTCGCGCTGCTGCGCCTCACTGCGATGATTCCAATCGGTGCGTTCCTGGGCGGCTGGCTGTGTGGACGTATCTCCTGCCGCGTGACGGGTGTGCTTGGTTTGCTCTTCACCGCCGTTGGTTTTTACCTGATGAGCCGCTGGCCTACTTACGTTGACTGGAGCCAGATGACGGTCAGTACGGTGACAACCGGGTTTGGGTTTGGCCTGGTGATCGCGCCGATCAGCACAACCGCCATCAACTCCGTGCGGGCAACGCAGGCGGGTATGGGTTCGGCCATCGTGACTTCGCTGCGCATGACCGGTATGATCTTCGGACTGGCGGCCCTGACTTCGTGGGGGCTGGCCTACTTCAAGCAACTGGTTTCGCAGTATCCTTCGCTGCCGCTTAATCCTACAGCTGACCAGGCAACGCAATGGGCGAAAGGATATGCCACGCACGTGATCGCCTCGGCGCACGGGGTATACAGTGCTATCTTCTTCACTACTATGATCCTGTGTCTCATAGCTATAGTACCTGCCGTTTTCCTGTGGAGCAGTAAGTCTGTCGCCATCGCGGAGGAGGCGGAGCTTGAACCGGCACTGGCTCCTGATCCGTTTGCGCCGGCAACCCCAACAGAGCCAACACAGGAAATCTCCGCGCCGCTGGCCGGTACATTCCTTGCCAACGCTGAACTGCTGGATACGGTTGATCCTATCATAGCGCCTCCCGTTCCTCCGATCATCGACAACGGCGGGGGAGGCGGAGGCGGCGGGCGCAGGCCGAGGAGACGGCAGCGCTTATTGCTGCTGGCTGCTAGCATTTTGCTGCTGCTGTTGTTAGTGCTGGGTGGCATCTTTGCCGCCTTGTCGTGGCAGTCACCGGATACAAGCACAACACCGGGGACTCCAGGCTCTACACATGGCTCGGGCGCAACCTCGACGCCTACACCCATTGCCGGGCCGCGCATGATGGAACTGGCGCTGGATGATGGCGCGCTGACCTCCATCTTTGTGAAGCAGCTTGGGCTGAAGCAGAACGCGCTGACCGATATGAAGGTTACGCCCATGCCAAACGATGGGATCGATATTAACCTGAACCTGCATATCGACGCGAACGGCATCCATCGCATCCTGCCGGTTGAACTGGACAGCACCATCGGGATTGATAAGCAGCAGAACCTGCAGCTGCATGTGATGCACCTGAAACGCGATGGACTGGACGCGGGGCCTGCCGCGGCGCATCACATGCAGCAGGCGCTTAACCAGTTGCTGATCAGCTCGGTCATGCCTTCCCTGCATAATACGCTGAAAAGCGCGAAACTCATCGCGGTGCATACCAGCTCAAGCGTTGGATGCGGCGGTGGAGCCGAATTGCTGACGCTGCTGATCCAGGCTCCTCCCATTCAGGGCATAGCCGCGCAGCCAACCCCGACGGTGTTCTGCTTTAAAGGGCCAATTGATATCACTAAGCTGTTGCCGAGCTAAGGCAAGGAGAGAACGATGAAAAAGTTACGCTTTATTCAGGCGGGTTGGGTGCTCCTGCTGGCTGTGCTGGTGCTGGGCGTTTCGGTTATCAATCCGGCCCTGGCAACTACAAATACCACACGGCATAGTTCAGCGAATAAGCAGCTTGCCGCCAGCACGTCGCTCAACGCGTCGATTTATGTCACCCTGGCTATGATGGAACCGAGGTTTCAGGATGGTATTTCGCGGCGGGTGCCGCAATCATTTAATAGCGCCATTAATGCTCTGATCAGCAAGCTGCCCGCGCAAGACCAGGGCTGGGCGTTGGAGATGGCAACTACGCTGATCCAGCCTTCGGCTACACTGCAAAACCTGGTGACGCAGCCGGGTGGGTTGGCAGCGACCATTTCAATTTCGCTCTACCCCGGCGATCCCAAGCCAACCATTGCCACGATGCTCTTCAGCTTCAGTGTGCTGGATTCATCTACCATCCAGGTAAGCGCGAATCCGATCAATGGAGGGCCCGCGCTTGCTAGCGGCCCCGTAGATACGCTGCAGATGCCACTCGGTAGAGTCAATTCGGTTAATACTACGCCGAACTGTGGGCAGGCGGCCTTGGATTTCAACCTGCAAATCCCGGTGTCGCTGGGGCAGGCATCCACACAGTCGCAGTTGCCGGTTGCGAATACCGTGGGACATGGCAACCCGATGGCAACCATGCTGCCCGCTATTAACAATGATGCCGCCAACACGTTTATCGAGATTCCGGCCTCCTCGCTTGCCTCGATCGGCAGCAGCATTGGCAGCTTACCTGTTGGCAGCAGCTTTACCGCCCAGAATATTCGTGTTTCGGTGCAGGGCAAAAACCTGCATATCCAGTCGGATATTTACTGGAACGGGCTGAACATCGGCACGGCGGATTCGACTATCGCGCCCTCGGCGAGCGGCGGAAAGCTGGTCTTGACCGTCACGAACACAAGCTTGAGCGTGTTTGGCCTGTTCTCGATACCCATTAACAGCTACAACGCGCAAATTCAGCAGACGCTCAATTCGAAGCTGGGCAATGCTTTCGCCGGTAAGTTCTCGGTCGCGCAGGCCGGAATTGGGCCCACCAGCCAGCTTCCCTGCGCGAAAGGCGATAGCCTGGTGATGTCTGGTACGTCGGCGCTGGGGTGATGCGGTGAGATAGCGGCGAGGATAGGGATACTACACAAAGAAGTGTGGTATCCCTTTTTGTTCCAGTGATTCCTACCCAGGAACGTCAAGGCTCATTTGGCCACAAACTCTGCTATTGCGTCAAGGAACTGCTGACGTTCCTTCATGAAAAAAATAAGATGACTTTGACACTCCCTCAATTTTGTTGTATAGTCTGTATACCTAAAAAATAGTCAGGTAAGTTGTCTACATAATAAGCTACACGTAGGCTCCTGTAAAGGAAAATGCCAGTCATCTGAAAGGAAGATCACTCGCATGCCACGACCATTTCGCTTTGGCGTCGTAGAGGCTCATGCCCCATCCCGTACTGCCTGGGTCACCATTGCCCGCAGAGTCGAGGAGCTGGGCTACGCGACCTTGTTAATCCCTGATCGAATGAACGTAGGGAGCCTGGCTCCCACTCCAGCGCTGGCAGTCGCGGCCTCGGCGACCACGTCGCTGCGCGTTGGAAGTTATGTGTTCTGTAATGGATATCGTCATCCTGTGCTGCTAGCCAGGGAAGCCGCCACACTCGATCTGCTTTCCGATGGCCGCTTTGAACCTGGCCTGGGAACAGGCGTCTCATCGTCCGAGTTTCAACAGATGGGCATTCCGTTTGGGAGCGCGGGCGCACGCGTCGATCATCTCGCGGAAACTCTTCAGATCATGAAACGACTCTTCACAGAAGAGACGGTCAGTTTCAGCGGCAAGTACTACACGATTACCGAGATGAAGGGCTACCCCAGACCCGCCCAGAAACCGCACCCGCCCATTCTCGTCGCAGGCGCGGGAGAACGCATGCTCAAGCTGGCAGCCAGAGAAGCTGATATCATTGCCATCGGGTCAAAGATAAGCGCGCAAGGTGTGGACCCGGCAGACGCCACCCTGGAGCAAAAAATCGCCTGGATCAAAGAGGCTGCTGGCGACCGCTTCGCAGACCTGGAACTGTGTCAGACGATCTTCGACCTGGAAATCACTGACAGTGGAACCGCTCTCGCTTCCCAGCCAGGAGGGTGGTCCATTCCAGGCAGACCACTCACTACTGAGCAGGCGGTTGCGCATCTGCTTGAACAGCGCGAACGCTATGGGTTCTCCTATCTGCAGGTCTCTGCAGGACAGGTAGAGAACTTTGCCCCGGTGGTTGCGCGGCTGGCCGGAAAATAAAGCAGCAAGAAGCTTTATCCTGAAGAGACAATCAACTCGTTACAGAAAGGAGTTACACGATGAA
>WNGK01007558.1_pt1 | contig 12437 bp, 7 predicted proteins | sample 5400601 | NCBI WGS metagenome assembly WNGK01 (sample SAMN13153376, study PRJNA577476) | soil metagenome | isolation source: 60 cm soil or saprolite under Garry oak tree replicate 1 | place: USA:California | collected 2016-06-15 | reverse complement strand
TTTCCGCTCCGGATTCGCGTGCATCATCGGCCGTCCTAACGCTGGCAAGTCCACACTGTTGAATGCGCTCGCTGGGGAGAAACTCGCCATCGTCAGCCCCAAACCACAGACCACGCGCAATCGCGTACTCGGCGTGATGCACGTTGCGAAACAGAAGGGGCGGCAAGGAGCGCAAGTTATCCTCATCGACACTCCGGGCGTTCACCGGCCCGACAGCTCTTTAGGACGCAAAATGATGTCAGAGGTCCGGGCGGCACTGGAGGGATGCGATGTAGTGCTGATGATCACTGACGCCGCCAGAAAATCCGACAGTTCCGAACAGTTCCTGCCAGACCTGATAAAGCGCTCGAAAACGCCGGCATTTCTCCTGCTCAACAAGGTCGACTTGCTAAAGGGTGAAAAACAGCAACTGCTTCCTTTGATCGAGCGTTACGCGTCGCTGCATCGTTTCAAGGAAATCATCCCAATTTCCGCCCGCAAACGAGAGGGTCTCGACCTCCTAGTTGCAAAATTGACAGGGATGTTGCCCGAGGGCCCGCGCTATTTTCCGGAAGACCAGATCACCGACCAGCCTTCGCGTTTTATGGCCGCTGAGTTGATTCGCGAGCAGGTGCTGTTTGCAACCAACGAAGAAGTGCCGCATTCGACGACGGTGATGGTGGAGCAATTCGAGGAAGGCGTCAAGCTCACGCGCATAGCAGCGATTATCTATTGCGAGCGGGATAGTCAGAAGGGCATCCTGATCGGACGCCAAGGGCAAATGCTCAAGAAGATCGGCACCGCTGCCCGGCTGGAAATCGAACGCATGCTGGGAAAGAAGGTCTTTCTGGAATTGTTCGTGAAGGTACGGGCAAACTGGCGTGAGTCGCGAGGATTTGTCGAAGAGTTAGACTGGCGAAAACAATTGGAATATCTAGTTGCGGCTGAGGCGAAGCCTGAAGCCTGAAGCGTGAGGCTTGAGGCTTGAGGCTTGAGGCTTGAGGCCTATTCCTTCATAGAAATACCCAGCGTTCGCATCTTGCGATAAAGATGGCTGCGCTCCAAACCAAGCACTTCGGCGGTGTCTGGAAGTCGCCTCCAGTTCGACGGCTTCCGTCCCGATAAACCAGCGGCGGCAAATGTTTTCGGTCGAAGCGGCTGGCGGTGGGATTCATAATCACAATGCGTTCAATCACATTACGTAACTCGCGAACATTTCCCGGCCACGAGTAACGCATTAGCGTTTCAATGGCGTCATCACTAAGCTCACGCGGCCGGCGGCCATAGCGCCCGGAAAATTCCTTCAAGAAATGGCGAGCGAGGAGCGGAATATCTTCTTTACGCTCCCGCAGCGGAGGCACAGAGAAGGGAATTACATTGAGCCGATAAAAAAGGTCTTCGCGAAAATTCCCCCGTGAGATCTCTTCTTCCAGGTCTTTGTTGGTTGAGGCAATCACGCGAACGTCGACGGTCACAGGCTCGTCGCCGCCAACCGGTGTAAAACTCTGCTCTTCCAGAGTGCGAAGGACCTTCGACTGGGTCTTCAGGCTCATATCACCCACTTCGTCGAGAAAGAGTGTTCCGCCGCTAGCTTTTAGGAATTTACCCTCCTTGTCAGCCGGTGCTCCCTGAAAGGACCCTCGCCGATGGCCGAAAAGCTCGCTTTCAATCAGGTCCTCGGGGATTGCGGCGCAGTTTACTTCAACAAACATCTCTTCCTTCCGCGGACTCTGTGCGTGGATGGCGCGCGCCACCAACTCCTTGCCGGTGCCCGACTCGCCGAAGATGAGCACGCGGCCATTGGTTGGAGCCATCAACTGGATCTGCTGCCGCAGGGCTTTCATCGGAATACTCTCACCTACGATCACGCTCTTCGGCACGAGCTGTCTGCGCAAATCGCGGTTCTCTTGCCGCAGTTTTTTGGCCTCTGCGGCATTTTTCAAGAGAATCAGGGTCCTATCCACAGAGAGCGGCTTCTCGAGAAAGTCGAAGGCGCCTAGCTTGGTAGCGCGCACCGCGGTTTCGATGGTTCCGTGGCCCGAGATGATGATGACTTCGGGATGATTCTCCAATTCTCGAATCTTTTGCAGAGTATCGAGTCCATCCATTCCTGGCAGCCAGATGTCTAGGAAGACGACGTCAAACGGTGTATCGCGCAGCAGATCAAGGCAGCTTTCACCGCTCTCCGTTGCTGAAGCCTGGTAGCCTTCGTCCTCGAGCACACCCTTCAGCGACTCGCGAATGGCAGACTCGTCGTCAACGATGAGGACGTTAAACATGCTGGGAGGCTGGGAACGCCACAGTTTCTGCGGCAACGGGCAACTCGACTATGAATCTGGCCCCGACGGGTCGATTTTCCTCGAGGCGAATCGAACCGCGATGATCTTCAACAATTCGGCTAACGATGGCCAGCCCAAGACCTGTTCCGCGTTTCTTGGTAGAAAAATATGGCAAGAACAGCCGTTCCTTCAGTTCCTGAGTGACTCCGTGACCACTGTCGGCAACGCTGATTTCGACGGCATCGCGGGTACCGACTACGCAGGTGGAAATCTCGATTTCCTTGAGTACGGAATCTTGCAGTGCCTCCGCGGCATTATCCACCAAATTGGCGATTGCGCGCTTGATGGCATCCGAGTCTGCCATGACTTTGGGCAAGTCATTAGCCAGCATCGTTCGCACTGCGATTCCATCCAGCCGGCCGTTGAACATGGACAACGCGCTCTCAATAATCGAGTTGATGTTGGCGGGTTGTGGCTGTGAAGCCGGGAAGCTGGCCAGGGTTGCGAATTCGTTGACCAACGTCCTCACAGTCTCGACCGCGCCACCGATGGTTTCCGCGCAATTTCGCACTACCTCCACTGAGGCAGGTTCCGGTGGCGTGCCACGGTCCAGATGACGCAAGATGCGGTCAGCAGAAAGAGCAATCGGCGTCAGTGGATTCTTTATCTCATGTGCCACGCGCCGCGCCACCTCGCGCCATGCGGCTTGCTTCTGCGCTCGAAGCAAGTCTGACAGGTCTTCGAATACAAGCACATATCCGATGCGCTGATTCTTAAGCTGCAGCCGTGCGACAGTAACGGCCACGTTAAGCTTGATTCGCTGTACCGCAAATTCCATCTGGGTGGTGGTAGTGCCCATGCGATCGGCCCGCCGGAGTAGCGGATCCAGATCCTCCAGAACATCGGACGGGAAAACGTCGCGCAAGGATGCGCCCAATAGAATCGCGGCTATTGGCGACGGTTCTTCCTCCGGCCGTAGCATCCGCAATAATGCTTGATTAACGTGGCGCACCCGCAACTCTGCGTCAAGTGAGAGCACGCCGGTAGGAATACTCTCCAATATGGTCTCAATATGCTGGCGCCTGCGCTCGAGCTCGGAATTAGCGTCGCTCAACTCGCGGCTGGATGTTTCAAGCTCTCGGCGGCTGGAGGCAAGCTCCCCAGCCATTTGATTGAAGGAGCGGACCAGGTCTCCCAACTCGTCTGCCGCCTGAACTTCCACGCGATAGTCCAGATTTCCCCGCGAAATTTCCTGCGTAGCCTCAGCAAGTGCGGCCACCGGACGGGTAACCAGCCGTGAAAGAAACAGGGCGAGCCACATGCTGGCGAACAGCACCATTCCAGTCAGCATCCACAGGAACGCCATATAGGTCCTGCGGACGGTGCGTCGCTCGTGCGCCAGTTCCAGGTAACGGTGCTGGCTCGCATCCAGCTGCTTCTGAGTTTCGGCAAAACTCTTTGGCAGCGGCATCGCCACCAAAATTTCGCCGTTGTCCCGAACCGGGGCGTTGCCTAGAATGAATTCCGTTTCCCCCCACTTCAGGCTGCGTGGGCGTTCGGCACTGATCGGCCCCCTTGGCAAACTGGCTTTTAGTAGCGGCCACGCAGCGGGAGCGCCAAAACTTGCTTCCGCGTTCCCCGATTCAATGGCTATCGCGAAACCGCCTTGCAGAGTGGCTTCGTGCCTTCGGAACTCATTCAGCACACCAGAAAAACTATGTCCGTCGTACGAGTGTTGCGTCTCCGGTGAGGATGCAATCGAGGCCGCCTCCGATTGCGCATTTTCCGCTGCGTACCTTGAAAGCAAGGTTGCCATCAGTGCGGTATCTTGCCGCACATCTTCCACCGGCGTCGAAAACCATTTGTCGATCGAGCGGTTCATCAAGCCATACGAGAACCAGAACATCACAATTACGGGAGTGAATGACAGCAGCAAGCTTCCCACCACCAGCCGAGTTCGGAACTTTGATCCCAAGACCCCCAGGCGGCGCTCGGCAAAAAGCTTGATCAGATTTCTCGCCAATACGAATGTCAGTGTGACAAACAGCAGGAATACGACTGCAGACAGCGCCGCCAAAAACACGGTTTGCTGATTGGTGGACGGATTAATAAAAGGCAAGTCGAAGGACGACAGCGAGAGTAGTACTCCGAAGAGCAGCAGACTTCCGATGGCCAGCAGAACGATCAGTTTCCGCCGGCTCTTCCTAGAACGAGATGTGTCCTGCGAAGCCATTAACAATGACAACTTCCGCAAAATGCGCCAAAAGTCATTATAAGCTGCGGCTATGCAGCTGTTCTGCCGGTAGAAAGGGATGCAACGGGCATGTCTCGCAACTTGGATTCCGTTTCGTGCAATGGCGCTTTGCCGCGCTCACGATCAGGCCATGCATTTCGTTGAAAATCTGCGCCGTCGTGGAACGCGCCGCCAGACTCATGCGTGAAGGTTTATGCGAAGCTCCGCCTCCGGTTCCCACAACTTCGCTCGTCACGGCTTCCGGCATTTTTCCGAGTGCCCGCTCAAACAGAACTCGAAACTCTTCATACTCCGCGTTCTCCGGCAAGATACCGTGGCGCTCAGACAGTCTGCGAGTATAGGCATCGACCACAAAGATTGGGTGCTGCCCGGCATAGAGCAAGATGGAATCAGCTGTTTCCGGCCCGATTCCGTTTAACGACAGAAGCTGCTCTCGCAATTGTGCGGTGGGCTGCGCGAACATCTTATTGAGTGAGCCGTCATGATTCTGATCGAGGAAGTTCACGAACATTTTCAGGCCCCGGGCTTTCTGGCGGAAGTATCCCGATGCGCGGACAAGCGTTTCGAGCTTGCGAATCGGGATGCTGCGGATCCCACCAATATTTAGTATCCGCGCAGCGCGCAACTGCCGCATGGCGATCTCAACACTGCTCCAGCTTGTGTTCTGCGTGAGATAAGCGCCCACGATAACTTCGAAGCGACTTTGTGCTGGCCACCAGTGCTGGCGTCCCCAGGCGCGCGCTAGGGTGGAATAAATCGCCGCGATCTTCTCTTCTGGCAGCAATTCCGGCACTTCAACAGTTTAAGCAAACTTCAAGCTGGATGCCTAAAGTACATGGCCTTCAAGGCACCGCATCCTGTGAAAGTACGCGCCGGATAAGGATTCTGAGGGGTTTCGCCGTGCTTTAGGGGCATGAGTACGAGTACCAGCACCAACGTTACTTTTGAAGTGACCCAGTTAAGGTGACAATTTGTGTCACCGGAGATTGTGCCACGTATCTCCCCTGAACAGGCACACGTCCGCGCCGGGCAATCGTCCGGACCACCGTTTTCTGCTGGATAGATCGGAGATCGAGGCATGTCCCAGAGACTGGGAGACCTTCTCGTAAAAGAGAAGATCATCACCCCAGAGCAGTTGCAGCAGGCGACCAAGGTGCAGAAGGAAAGCAACTGCCGCCTGGGCAGCGCATTGGTGAAGCTCAACTTCCTCAATGACGAGGACGTCACCAATTTCCTTTCCCGCCAGTACGGCGTTCCAGCAATTAATCTTTCATATTTTGAAATCGATCCATCCGTCGTCAAGCTCATCCCCTACGAAACCGCGAAGAGGTACCAGATCCTGCCGCTGAGCCGCGTGGGCGCCTCACTCACAATCGCTATGGTCGATCCCACCAACGTCTTTGCCATGGACGACATCAAGTTCATGACCGGTTTCAATATTGAACCGGTGGTGGCTTCCGAGAGCTCGATCCTCGAAGGCATCGAGAAAACATATGGCACCAGCAAGGAAGACAATCTTGACCAGGTCATGCAGTCCATCACAGACATGGACGAGGCCGACGTCGAGCTGCAGGCGGACCAGCAAGAGCTTGGGCTCGCAGACTTGGAAAAAGCGGCCGACGAAGCTCCAATCGTAAAGCTCGTTAATCTCGTGTTGACGGACGCTGTGAAGCGAGGCGCCAGCGACATCCACATCGAGCCGTACGAAAAAGAATTCCGCGTGCGCTTTCGTATTGATGGTGTGCTGCAGTCCATCATGTCCCCGCCCGTCAAGCTGAAAGATGCAATCACCTCGCGCCTGAAGATCATGGCGAAGCTCGATATCAGCGAGAAGCGGCTGCCGCAAGACGGCCGCATCATGCTGAAGATGAATATCGGCGGCAAGAAAAAGCAACTCGACTTCCGCGTGAGCACACTGCCGACTCTCTGGGGCGAGAAGATCGTGCTCCGGTTGCTGGACAAGGAAAATCTGCGGCTGGACATGACCAAGCTCGGTTTCGAATCCGAGTCCCTGGTCAAATTTGAGAAAGCGATCCTGAAGCCGTACGGGATGGTGCTGGTCACCGGACCGACCGGTTCCGGCAAGACCAACACCCTTTATTCATCGATTTCCCGCCTGAACACGCCCGATACCAACATCATGACCGCCGAAGACCCCGTCGAATTCCAATTGCAGGGCGTCAATCAGGTGCAGATGAAAGAGCAGATCGGGTTGAACTTCGCCGCCGCGCTGCGCGCATTTCTGCGACAAGACCCCAACATCATCCTGGTCGGCGAAATTCGAGATTTTGAAACAGCTGAAATTGCAATCAAGGCCGCTCTCACCGGACACTTGGTCCTCTCAACCCTGCACACGAACGGTGCCCCCGAAACCATCACTCGGTTGATGAACATGGGTATTGAGCCATTCCTGGTAGCCACTTCCGTGCATTTGATATGCGCGCAGCGGCTGGTACGAAGAATTTGCAAGGACTGTGCGGAAACCGTTGAGGTCCCAGTGCAGACGCTGATCGAAGAAGGTTTCACGCCCGAAGAAGCAAAAACCGTAAAGATCCAGAAGGGCAAAGGGTGCGGCATTTGTAACAACACCGGTTACAAGGGACGCTGCGGCCTTTACGAGGTAATGGAAGTGGATGACGAAATCAAAGAGCTAGTGCTGGTCGGCGCCTCAGCAGTCGAGCTGAAGAAGAAAGCCATCGAGCGCGGAATGATTACTTTGCGCCGCAGGGGCTTGATTAAAGTGGCGGCGGGAATGACGACGCTGGAGGAAGTGGCGCGCGAAACGATTCACTAGGACAAGATCTTAAACACAAAGGAAACCGAGTTTCACGAAGGAAAACACTATGTCGCTTTCATTAAGTGATCTGCTGAAACGAATGCTGGAGATGAGCGGTAGCGATCTCCACATCACCACCAATTCGCCGCCTCAAGTACGCGTGCACGGGCATCTGGTGCCCCTCGACCTGCCGCAGATGACGCCGGCTGAGACCAAACAGCTCGCCTACAGCGTCATGACCGATTCGCAGAAGCACCGGTTCGAGGAGCATCTCGAACTCGACTTCTCATTCGGGCTGAAAGGCTTGGCCCGTTTCCGCGCCAACGTGTTCAACCAACGTGGCGCGACGTCGGCCGTATTCCGCGTTATTCCCTTCGAGATCAAGTCATTCAATCAGCTTGGCCTGCCAGCGGTGGTCACGAAGCTCTGCGAAAAACCGCGTGGACTGGTACTGGTGACGGGACCGACAGGGTCAGGCAAATCCACGACTCTTGCGGCCATGATCGACAAGATCAATGCCGAGCGTCACGACCACATTCTGACCATCGAGGACCCGATTGAGTTCGTCCACATGAACAAGAATTGCGTGGTCAATCAGCGCGAACTGCACGCAGATACCAAAAGTTTTGCCGACGCCCTGCGCGCCGCTCTCCGTGAAGACCCCGACGTGGTGCTGATCGGCGAAATGCGAGACTTGGAAACCATCGAATCGGCTCTGCGAATCGCCGAAACCGGCCACCTCACCTTCGGAACGCTGCACACCAACTCCGCGTCTTCGACCATCAACCGAATTATCGACGTTTTCCCAGCCCACCAGCAGCCGCAGATTCGCGCGCAGTTGTCGCTGGTGCTCGAAGGCATCATGTGTCAAAGCCTTTTGGCGAAATCCGACGGCAAGGGACGGGCCATGGCCATGGAAATCCTGGTGCCCAATGCCGCCGTGCGCAACCTGATCCGCGAAGACAAGATTCACCAGATTTACTCCGCGATGCAATCCGGTCAGGAAAAGTTCGGAATGCAAACCTTCAACCAGTCGCTGGCGACTTTGTATTTCCAGAAGCAGATCACGATCGAAGTAGCGATGGCGCGGTCCAGCAATCAGGACGAACTGCAAGAAATGATTAACCGTGGCGCAAGCCTGGTTGGAAGACAGTCAGGCGGAGCCATGGCTGCGAGAGGAACAGCAACCGGCAAGCACTAGAGAGACCGAAATCAGAGTTTAAAAGGACAAGACGCAAAGAGAGGAACTATGCCAGTATTCACATTTTCGGGAAAAAACTCGGCGGGGGAGAAAGTCAGCGGGGAACGGGTGGCTGCCAACAAGCAGGTGCTCGCTTTGCAACTCCGTCGCGAGCAGATCGCCGGGCCAACCATCCGCGAGAAAGGGAAGGAGTTCGCGCTTCCCACTTTCGGTTCCGGCAAAGTCAAGACCAAAGACATTGCCATTTTCTTCCGGCAATTCTCGGTCATGATCGATGCCGGGCTTCCCTTGGTCCAGTGCCTTGAGATTCTGGCGGCCAATCAGGAGAACAGCGCGTTTCAAAAGACGCTGACCGGGGTCCGCACCACGGTCGAGGGGGGCGCGACGTTGGCCAACGCCATGCGCCAATATCCCAAGGTGTTCGATGATCTGACCACCAACATGATCGAGGCCGGTGAAACCGGCGGTATTCTCGACATCATTCTGCAGCGCTTGGCCCTCTACGTCGAAAAGGCCGTGAAGCTGAAATCCGCAGTGAAGTCGGCGCTGATCTATCCCGTCGCCGTCATTTCTCTGGCGGTATTGATTGTGGGTGCGCTGCTCAAGTGGGTGGTGCCCATTTTCTCCAACCTGTTCGCCGGATTGGGCGTGGCGCTGCCTTTGCCCACAAGAATTGTGATGGGCTTGAGTGCCTTCGTTGGACAGTTCTGGTGGTTCTTCATTGTGGGCGGCGTGGGGATGGTCTTTGGCATCAAGCAGATCCGCAAGGACCCGCGTGGTCGCTACTGGTTCGACTACACGCTGCTCAAGCTGCCCATCGTCGGGATCCTGCTGCGGAAAATTGCGGTGGCGCGATTCACCCGTACTCTGGGCACCCTGATTACATCAGGTGTTCCCATTCTTGAAGGCCTGAGTATCACGGCGCGTACTTCCGGCAACGCGGTGCTTGAAGAGGCCTTGATGAAAGTGCGTAAGGCCATCGAAGAAGGCCGCACCATTGTGGATCCACTGCGCGAATCTGGGGTGTTCCCCAACATGGTGACGCAGATGATCGGAGTCGGCGAAGCCACAGGAGCCATGGACAACATGTTGCAGAAGATCGCTGACTTCTACGAAGACGAAGTCGACACCGCGACCAAGGACATGCTCGCGATGTTAGAGCCGGTGATTATCGCGGTACTAGGCGTTCTGGTTGGCGGCATCGTGATCTCGCTGTATATGCCTCTGTTCTCGATGATTGCCAAACTGGCTGGGTAAGAAGCTAATCCGCGGGGCCGAGAGGCCCGGCGTGACTTAAGACTGAGCGAGCAGAACTTTATCATGCAATCCGCTTTCGAGAATCGGGCATGGCTGACCTGGCTTGTCAAGGTTCGCATTCTGATTCTCACAGTGCTGCTGGGTGTCGAACTGGCCGTTGCGCAGTTCACGCCCGTGGCATTTCCTATTCGCTTATTCGTCGGCAGCATCCTCCTTGCTTACGCAGTTTCGTTCTTTTACCTTTTGCTCCTGCACTTCGGGAGCAAGCTCAAGCTCCAATCGGTTTTGCAAGTCATTTCCGACCTGTTGCTGGTCAGTCTTCTGGTTTACATCACCGGTGGAGTCGACAGTTCACTCAACTTCCTGTATCCCCTTGCTATCATCGTGGCCAGCGTACTGCTGCCACGCACCTGGGCCTACCTGACGGCCGCGTTGGCCTTCATTCTGTACGGTACGGTCCTGGAGTTGTGCTATTTCGAGATTGTGCCCTCGTATGCGACCACGCACCCGGGGCTCCGGACGCTGCAAGCCATCATCTTCGTAAACTTGTTTGGCTATCTGGCGGTTGCATATCTCGCAGGACTGCTATCCGCCAAACTACGGCAGGCTGATACCCGCCTGGAATACACACGCGGCGCACTCGAGAATCTGCAGGCCCTTCACGAAAATATCATTCAGTCGACCAGCAACGGCCTCATCACTACGGGACTTGACGAGCGAATCACGCTGGTGAACGCGGCCGCGGAGAAGCTTCTAGAGCAGACGGAGCAGGACCTGCTCGGCAAGGCGATCGCGCCGCTCTTTCAAGATCCGCTTCCCGAACTGGGCGCTGAACACGCTGACGCGGAAGTCCGTTTCGTCGCGCCCAGCAGTTTTCGCAAGACCTTCCGGGTGCTGGTGTCTGAATTGACTGTCCCTGGACGCGGGGTCGTCGGTCACGTCTATACGGTCGACGATCTCACGCAGATTCGGCGCCTGGAGCGCGAGGTTCGCATGCAGGACCGCCTGGCCGCCGTAGGCCGTCTGTCCGCGGCCATCGCTCACGAAATACGCAATCCGTTGACCTCAATTGCCGGGTCGGCCAGCCTACTGGCTGAAATGCCCGACCTCAGTGAGGAGCACCGCCGGCTGCTGCAAATCGTGACCCGCGAGTCGGAGCGGTTGAACGGCATTATCACGGACTTCCTCGCCTATTCGCGCAATAAACAATACCGCTTTGCGAACGTTGACATGATCCCGTTGCTCGAAGACACGCTTACGCTCCTGGGACACCGTCTGGAAGTGCAAAACACGGGAATCGGCATCGAACGCCGTTATTCGGTCGGTACGGCCTGCGCTCTTGCCGACGGCGATCGCATGAAGCAGGTCTTCTGGAATTTTTGCGAGAACGCCGTGCGCGCTATGAAAAAAGGCGGCACTCTGACGATAGGTATCGAAGAGTACGAAAATGATTGGCAATTCAGTTTCGCCGACACCGGCCCTGGAATGAGCCCGCAGATGGTTGAAAAAGTCTTCGAGCCTTTCCAATCCCAATTCGAAGGTGGGACCGGATTAGGCCTGGCGATCGTGTACCAAATCGTGCAGGCGCATGAGGGTAAGGTATTCGTCAGGTCGAAACTAGGACAGGGCTGCACCTTTATTTTGCGCGTCAGGAAGGCGGTTGAAGAAGGAGCAATCGCGGCCGGTCCCGCAGAGTCCCGGACCCAGGCCACGGCAGAGCGGCTCATCGGGGAAGGCGCCCATGCCTAATATCCTGATCTGCGACGACGAGCGTTCGATCTGCGAAATGCTCGACATTACCCTGCGCCGCGAAGGCTACAAAGTCGAAACCGTAAACTCCGGCGAGGCAGCGAAGAAGAAACTTGAATCGGCCCTCTACGATGTGATCGTCACCGATATCAAGATGCCGAACATTAATGGCATTGAAGTGCTGCGCCACGCGCACAAGCTCTTGCCGGAATCTGCGGTCATTCTGATCACTGCAGTCGACGATTACGAGGCCGCAGTTGAGGCCGTGAAGGCGGGAGGCGCGGCCGATTACATTCGCAAGTCTCCTGGCCTTGTTGACGAGATCAAACTCGCAGTCCGGCGGGCGCTGGAAAAAGTCGCTCTGAGCCGTCAGAACTTTGCCCTGAAGCGTGACGCAGCCACGAGGAACTCACTCGACAACATCATTGGGGACAGTCCCGCAATCGAGAAACTGAAACAGACGATCCGCACGGTCGCCTCTACGCAAAGCACCGTCCTGATTTATGGCGAAAGCGGCACGGGTAAGGAGTTGGTGGCGCGCGCGGTGCATACCTGCTCTCCCCGCGCTACCGAGCCTTTTGTCTCGATCAACTGCGGCGCCTTTCCAGAGACGCTTCTGGAGAGCGAGCTCTTCGGCTACGTCAAAGGCGCATTCACCGGGGCCGCCCACAATAAGCGCGGCTTGTTTGAAGTGGCGGATGGCGGAACCATCTTCCTGGACGAAATCGGCGAGATGAGCCTGACCATGCAAGTGAAGTTGTTGCGGGTACTCCAGGAACGGTGCGTACGTCCAGTGGGCGGGACGGACGAGATTGCAATTGACGTCCGCGTGATTGCTGCCACCAACCGAGATCTGGAAAAAGAAGTTGCCGAGAACACGTTTCGTGAAGATCTCTATTACCGGCTGAGCGTAATCCCGATAACGGTGCCGCCGCTGCGCAA
>WNGK01006350.1_pt1 | contig 12440 bp, 8 predicted proteins | sample 5400601 | NCBI WGS metagenome assembly WNGK01 (sample SAMN13153376, study PRJNA577476) | soil metagenome | isolation source: 60 cm soil or saprolite under Garry oak tree replicate 1 | place: USA:California | collected 2016-06-15 | reverse complement strand
GTTCGCCGCGAACGTCTCGGTACTCGGCCTGAGCTACGGCTCGTTCGAGCTTGGCTTCGGCATCTCGTTCTGGCAGGCCACCGCGGCCGGCCTGATCGGCATCATCGCCTCGTTCCTGCTCGTCGGGTTCATCGCGGTGGCCGGCAAACGGGGCTCGGTGCCGACCATGGTGCTCGGCCGGGCCGCGTTCGGGGTGCGCGGCAACAAGCTGCCGTCCGCGATTTCCTGGCTGCTGACGGTCGGCTGGGAGACGATCCTGATGATCCTGGCCACGCTGGCGACCGCCACCGTGTTCGAGCGGCTGGGCTGGGGCGGCGGCACGGCCACCAAGGTTATCGCGCTGATCGTGATCACCGGGCTGACCATCGCAGGCGGCGTGATGGGCTTCGACCTGATCATGCGCTTGCAGACCGTCATCACGGTCGTGACCGCAGTGCTGACCGTGATGTTCATCGCGCTGGTCGCTGACAAGATCCACTGGCATACCGTGTCGGCCATCCCGTCCGGCTCGACCGAGAACGTCATCGGCGCCCTGGTGTTCACGATGACCGGGTTCGGGCTCGGCTGGGTCAACGCCGCGGCGGACTACTCGCGCTACCTGCCGCGGCGGTCATCCGGCCGCGGCGTGATCGGCTGGACCGCGTTCGGATCCTCGATCGCGCCGATCTTCCTGCTGCTCTTCGGGCTGCTGCTGGCCGGCTCATCGGCCAAGCTCAGCAGTGCCATCGCCGCCGATCCGATCGGGGCACTGACGTCCCTGCTGCCAACCTGGTTCCTCGTCCCGTTCGCGATCGTGGCCGTGCTCGGCCTGGTCGGCGGGGCAGTGCTGGACATCTACTCCTCCGGCCTGGCGCTGCTGACGCTCGGCCTGCCGGTGCCGCGGTACATCGCCGCCCTCATCGACGGCACGATCATGGTGCTCGGGACCATCTACGTGGTGTTCATCGCCGGGAACTTCCTCGGCCAGTTCGAGGGCTTCCTGATCACGCTCGGGGTACCGATCGCCGCGTGGTGCGGCATCATGCTGGCGGACATCGCGCTGCGCCGCCGGGACTACGCCGAGGCCGAGCTCTACTCCCCGGCAGGCCGGTACGGTGACGTGCGGCTGCTCCCGATCGGGGTCGTCGTGGCCAGCACAGTCATAGGCTGGGGCCTGGTGACGAACGGCCTGGCGAGCTGGCTCACCTGGCAGGGCTACCTGCTCGGGCCGATCGGGCTTGGCGGCAAGACCGGTGCCTGGGCGTTCGCCAACCTCGGCGTGCTTGTCGCGCTGGCGATCGGCTTCGTGGTGACCCTGGTCTTCACCCCGTCGACGGTGCGGGCGCAGGAGTCCGCGCCCGCCCTTGCGACGGCCTCGGCGTGACTCAGCCGACCGCGTCCGGCCAGGCCGCGCCTGGCCACCCTGGCGACGACCGAAGCCGGCCGTGGCTGGCGGTCATCGACATGCAGCGGGTGTTCGGCGAGCCGGACAGCGACTGGTTCGCCCCTCGGTTCGCCGAGATCCTCGGCCCGGTCCGGCGGCTGGCCGACGCGTTCCGGCCGCGGGTTACGTTCACCAGGTTCATCGCGCCGCGGGCGCCAGCCGGGGCGTGGCGGCAGTACTACCAGCAGTGGCCGTTCGCGCTGCAGCCGCCGGATGCGAGGATCTACCAGCTGGTCGATGACTTCGCGGGCCAGCCGGGCCCGACACTGGATGCCGCCACGTTCAGCAAATGGGGCCCGGAGCTGGCCGGCCTGATCGGGGCTGGCGATGGCGACGACGGCGATGCCGACGGCAGCCCTGGACAGCTGGTGCTGGCCGGCGTGTCGACCGATTGCTGCGTGCTGTCCACGGCCCTGGCCGCGGCCGATGCCGGCGTCGCGGTCCGGGTAGTGGCCGACGCCTGCGCCGGCGCTACCGACGAAAGCCACCGCCAGGCGCTGGACATCATGCGCCTGTACGAGCCGCTGATCAAGGTCGTCAGCCTGGCCGACATCCTGGACGGATCCACCGGTGCTGGTGAGACTGATGCAGTCGAAGGGGGTTGATGTGGTGGACGAGGGTCGCGATGCTCGCCGGTATCAGCTCGGACTACTACCTCAGGCTGGAGTCAGACTACTACCTCAGGCTGGAGCAGGGGCGCGACCGCAGCCCATCCGTGCTGAGACTCGTGGGGCTAGTGAGACTGAGTGATGAATAAGGCGGCCGGATGGCGGTCCTCCCATTACTACGGAGGCTTTTAGGTGCTGCGGCCCCCGAAACCCTCCGCGATCATGGACGGCGCCGGGTGATCAGCCGTAGGCGCGTGCCGAGACCGGCCGCCGCTGCCGTCGGATGCGAACCGCCCGGGGTGAGCGGCGTTGGCCGTGCCTCCTGTCCGGCGGCAGCGCGGCCTTGACAACAGAAAGCCGGGCAACCGAGCGCGCGGCCGGCGCGCTGTACGGGCTGGCGATCGGCGACGCGCTCGGGATGCCCACCCAGTCGCTGCCGCGGCCACAGATCGTGGCCAGCTACGGCCCGCTACTGCAGACCTTCGAGCCAGCGCCGCCCGGCCACCCGCTCGCGGCCGGGAGGCCGGTCGGCGCAGTCACCGACGACACCGAGCAGGCCATCCTGCTTGCCAGGCTGGTCATCGACCAAGGCGGCAAGGTCGACGCCGCCGAACTCGCCAGGCAGCTGGTCGGCTGGGAGGAGTCGATGCGCGCCCGCGGCTCGCTCGACCTGCTCGGCCCGTCCACGAAGCGGGCGATCGGCGCGCTGCTCGCCGGGGTGGACGTCGACCAGGCGGGCAGGTCCGGCGTCACCAACGGCGCCGCGATGCGGATCACGCCGGTCGCCATCGCCGCGCCGTCCGCGGACCTGGACGGCCTGGTTGACCGAGTCGTCGAGGCCAGCCGGGCAACCCACAACACCGGCGTCGCGCTGGCCGGGGCCGCCGCCGTCGCGGCCGCCGTCAGCGCCGGCCTCGACGGGGCAGCGGTCCCGGACGCCAGCAGGCTCGCGGTCGCCGCCGCGCAGCGCGCCGCGCGACGCGGGCACTGGGTGGCCGCCGCGGACGTCGCGGCCCGGATCACCTGGGCGACCGGGCTCGCGGCAGACCTGGCCGGCCGCCCCGGCGGCCCATACGCCCGCGCCGCAAGCAGAACGGAGCCGGGAAACCCGTTGAACCCGGCGTTCAACGGCACCCAACCCGCTCAGCGCCACATCGAGCGGGTTCCGCACCGGGGAGGATCAGCCGATCGGGTGGCTTGGCTCATCGACACGGTGTACACGCTGGTCGGCACCAGCATGGCCACCCAGGAGTCGGTTCCCGCAGCGTTCGCCGTGCTGGCCGCATGCCCGGACGATCCGTGGCTGGCCTGCCGGATCGCCGCCTCGCTGGGCGGTGACTGCGACACCATCGCGGCGATGACCGGCGCCATCGGCGGCGCGTGCCACGGGCTGGCGGCGTTCCCCGAAGACGCGCGCGCCACCGTGGCCGAGGTCAACGACCTGCACCTGGATCAGCTCGCCGCGGATCTGCTCGCCGTGCGGTACGCCGCGGCCGCCGGGCTGGCTACGGAGTGCGGGACTGGCGCCACCGCCGGGTCCGGAGCCGCCGGGTCCGGCCCCGGGTTTGGCCGGGGCGTATCCGGGGCCGGCACCCCGTCCGGGTCCGGGGGCGCCGGGGCCGCAGGGTCCGGCCCGGAGTTTGGCCGGGGCGTATCCGGGGCTGGCACCCCGTCCGGGTCCGGCAGCACAGGCCGCACCGCGCCATGACGCTGCGGTTCGGCCGGCTGCTGCACCTGGGCAACGTGGTCATCGACATCGTCCTGGACGTGCCCGCGCTGCCCGAGCGCGGCGGCGACGTGCTGGCCACCGGCACCCTGCTGGCCGCCGGCGGCGGCTTCAACGTGCTGGCGGCCGCCGCCCGGCAGGGCCTGCGGGCCGCCTACGCGGGCTGCCACGGCAGCGGCCCGCTCGCCGCGCTGGCCAGGGCCGCGCTGGCGGAGGCGGGCATCGAGGTACTGCAGCCGCCGAAGGCGGGCGGCGACACCGGGTTCGTAGTCAGCATCGTCGACGCCGGCGGGGAGCGGACGTTCGTCACGAGCCCGGGTGCCGAGGCCACCATGACCGCCGCGGACCTGGCGGGCATCAGCGCCGGGTCCGGTGACGCGGTTTACCTGTCCGGGTACGGGCTGGTTTACCCCGCCAACCAGGCCGCGCTGCTTGACTGGCTCGGCCGGCTGGACGAGGCCGTCGTGGTCTTCGCCGACCCCGGCCCGCTCGCGCACCTCATCCCGCCATCGGTGCTCGACCGGGTCATGGCCCGGGCAGACTGGTGGAGCTGCAATGCCAGGGAAGCCGAGCGCCTGACCGGCGGCCGGGACCCGGCCGCAGCCGCCAGCGCGCTCGCGGCCCGCGTCGGCCAGCAGGAGGCCGGCCAGCCCCCGGCCACCCGGCAGGAGGCCGGCCAGCGCGCGGCCACCCGGCAGGAGGCCGGCCAGCGCGCGGCCACCCGGCAGGAGGCCGGCCGGCAGGAGGCCGGCCAGCGCGAGGCCGGCCAGCAGGATGCCGGCCAGCCTGCGGCCAGGCCGGGCCGCCGCGGAATCCCTGGCGTGCTGGTCAGGACCGGCCCGGGCGGCTGCGTGCTCTGCCACCGCGGGGCCGCCCCGGTGCACGTGCCGGGATTCCGGGTAGCAGCACTCGACACCACCGGTGCCGGTGACGCGCATACCGGGACCTTCATCGCGGCGCTGGCCGGCGGGGCGGACGAGATCGACGCCGCGCGCACCGCGAACGCGGCCGCCGCGCTGTCGGTCACCAGGCGCGGGCCTGCCACCGCGCCGACCGCAGCCGAGCTGGCCCGATTCCTGTCCGGCGGCTGACGGGGACCGATGCGAGGCAGCGCGTCCCCGGTGGCTGGCCACCGGACAGGCGAGGCGGGCTGGCTGGCGGCCAGCCAGCGAGGACCCCGTATCGAATGTTCTTACTTTGGCGGCCGGATCGGGGCGATCGCGGGGGTGGGGTGCCGGCGCGGTCCGGACCAGAGGGCTGGCACCGCTTCGACGGCGGCGGCCACCGCGTAGGCGGCCCGCTCGTAGTTGACCCGCCAGCCGACGAAGTCCGGCCAGGCGTCGGCGGGATCGCGCTCGATCGGGAAATCAACCTTCTGCATGCGCGCGACCGCGTCGAGGAATTCCGGGTAGCCGAGGCTGATCCCGGCGGCCTTGTCGGGCATGGCGGGAACCTCGATGCCCATCGCCCTGGCGACTTCGTTGAAGCACAGGAAGCCGCTGCGCAGGCACAGCCGGGCCGGGACCACCGGCGCGGCCTTGGGGGACAGGGCCAGGTAGAGCGCGGCGGAATCGAGTACGGCGAGCAGGGCGGTCACCCAGGACGACAGCGGCCTGGGCGAGCGGAACCGCACCAGGGGCAGGTAGGTGGTGTGGCTTTCCGCGATGTCCGCGGCCCAGCGCTCCCACTGGGCATAAAGATCGGGCAGCGTATCGATGGTCGACACGCCCGATCCCAGCGCGTAGTGGGTGCGTGCCAGCAGCTCCGGCCCCCAGGACGGCACGCCCGCCCGCGCGTTCAGCAGTGCCACCTCGGTTTCTCGCCGGTTGAACGCCGAGTACAGGGAGGGGAGGTAGGCGATCTGCAGCGTGACAATCCCCAGGCCAGTCGCCGCGGCGACGAAGACAATCGCCGAGGGCACCGCACCGGCAGGCTCCGCGAATCCGAGGGTGAACATCGAGGACCCGGCATCGGTGAAGGCGGACGTCACGCCGCGGACGAACGGCCAGAGCAGTAGCGAGTACCCGATGAAAGAGATCCCCAGCCAGGCGCCCAGCTGGCAAAGCAGGATCGCCGCGGCCTGCGCGGCGAGAATCCGGTCCCGCCGCCGGTAGTCCGTTATCGACCCGGTGGCCAGCCGGAAGGCGCCGTTCATCAGGCGGTCGACCAGCCGGGTCAGCCAGCTGCCGATCTGCCGTGGCACGATGAGGGTGCCGATGACGCTGACCGCCGCGGTGAGCACGAGCAGTGCTCCGATGCCCGCGGCGACGTCGCGGGCGGCGAGTGGGACCACCATGGGCTCTCCTCGACTGTCCGGTCAGATGCCGAACCTACCGGGGCGCGGCTCCTGAGCTGCCATCCGGTGGGCAGCCAGGTGCCGTTCAGCAGGCGCCAAGGTGTCATTCAGGCAGGTGCGCGGGGGTCCGGAAGGCTGGCGGCAAATGCCGGGCGACAAGCCGACGGGCGCCTAGCATCGCGGAGTCACCTACCTTACGCTCGCACGAGCTTTGCATACTGAATCATCAATTACCTGTACAAAGCAGGTTCAGTCTTGACTCGTGTATGCGTCCGCGCAGCCCCCGCGTGCGGTCACGGCACGGTCCGCGGTCGGAACTCAGGCGCCAGGGGATAACCCGATGCAATTCAATCGCTGGGCACGCCGCGGCAGCGGCGGGCTGGTCGCCGGCACCGTCGCGGCCAGCGTGCTCGGGCTGGCCGCGCCCGCGGTTGCGGCCAGCGGGCCGGTGTCCACGCATCCCGCTAGCGGCACTCCCGCGCTGGCGCCGACCGGGACCACCGAGCAGGTCCGGCAGCTTGTGCAGTGCGGCGGGACCATGTACGCGGTCGGCAGCTTCACGTCGATCCAGCAAGGCGGGACGACCTACCGCCGGAATAACGCGTTCAGCTTCAGCGCGACCTCGCCGTACAAGGTGACGTCGTGGAATCCGAACGTCAACGGCAAGGTCAATACCGTCGCGTTCAACGGCACCGGCTGCAACAACGCCTACCTCGGCGGCAAGTTCAGCTCGGTGCACGGCAGCAGCGCGAGGAACATCGCCGAAGTGAGCACGTCCACCGGGGCGATCAACTCGGCCTTCGCGCACAACGCCAACGGCCAGGTCGAGACCTTGCTGGCGAATCGCGGGCACCTGCTGACCGGCGGCTACTTCACCTCGGTCAACGGCAGCAGCAGCCACAAGTACCTGGCGAGCCTGAACGTCACGACAGGCAAGGACGACGGCTTCGTCCACCTGGGCATATCCGGGAACTACGTCAGCGGCCAGGCGACCAGGGCCTACAACCAGCAGCTGAGCCACAGCAAGGACTTCGAGCTGGTCGAGGGCGTCTTCACCTCGGTCGGCGGCCAGCACCGGCAGCAGATCTTCATGCTCAACCTGACCGGCGGCAGCGCGGCAGTGACCGGGTGGACGTCGCCGGAGTTCAACGGGGCCTGCGTCAACATCGAGTCGTTCTACCTGCGGGCCGCGTCCTGGTCGCCGGACGACGGCACCGTCTACATCGCGACCACCGGCTTCCACCCGCTGGGCGGCTCGTCCGGGCAAACCCCCCGCACCGGGCTGTGCGACGCGGCCGCCGCGTTCCCGGCCAGCCAGTCGTCGGTCGGCCACAAGTGGATCAACTACACCGGATGCGACTCGCTGTTCTCCACCGCCGCCGACACCAACACCGCCTATTTCGGCGGCCACGAGCGGTGGTTCGACAACCCGGACGGCTGCAACGCCGCCGGGCCCGGCGCGGTCAGCGCGCCCGGCATGGCCGGGCTGTCGCCGTCCAGGGGCGCCATCGTGTGGAACCCGACCAGGTCCCGCGGCCTCGGCGCGGACGACATGCTGGTCACCGGCGCTGGCCTGTGGGTCGCCAGCGACAATGCCTTCGGCTCCAGCAAGTGCGGCGGCGTCGGCGGCCACGCGGGCATCTGCTTCCTGCCCTACGGTTAGCCCAGCCTGATCAGCGCGGGCGCCGGGCACCCCGGCGCCCCGCGGTGCTACAGCTGGCCGACGTCGGCCACCCGCAGGACGGCCTCGCCGGCCTCGTCCGAGGCTGCCAGGTCGACCAGCGCGCTGAAGCCCCAGTCATGGTCGCCGGCCGGGTCGTCGAAGATCTGCCGCACGGCCCACTGCCCGGGCTGCTGATCGATGATCAGCAGCCCGGGGCCGCGCGCGTCCGGGCCGGTGCCGATCTCGTCATGGGTGTCGAAGTACGGCTCGATGGCCTCGGCCCAGGCACCGGCGTCCCAGCCGTCCGCGGCGTCCAGCTCGCCGAGCTCGTCGTAGCGGCGCAGCGCGGCGAGCTCGACCCGGCGGAACAGGGCATTGCGCACCAGCACCCGGAACGCGCGCGGGTTGCCGGTGACGGCTGGCGGCAGGTCGCTGGCCTGGGCTGTGGCCTCGGCAGCAGAAGGGTTACGCAGCCGCTCCCATTCATCGATCAGGCTGGAGTCGACCTGGCGCACCAGCTCGCCCAGCCACTCGATCAGGTCGGCCAGCTCCTCGGTCCTGGCATCCTCGGGCACGGTCTGCTTCAGCGCCTTGTAAGCGTCGGCCAGGTAGCGCAGCACCAGCCCCTCTGACCGCATCAGGCCGTAGTAGCCGACGTACTGCACGAAGGTCATCGCCCGCTCGTACATGTCCCGCGCCACCGACTTGGGTGCCAGCTCGTGATCGGCCACCCAGGGGTGGCCCTGCCGGTAGATGTCGTACGCGGCCTGCAGCAGCTCCTCCAGCGGCCTGGGATAGGTCACCTCGGTGAGCAGCTCCATCCGCTCCTCGTACTCGATCCCGTCCGCCTTCATCTGCTCCACGGCCTGGCCGCGGGCCCGGAACAGCTGGGCGGACAGCACCTGCCGCGGGTCATCCAGGGTCGACTCGATGACCGAGAGCACGTCGAGCGGGTAGCCGGGCGAGTCCCGGTCGAGCAGCTCGATGGCGGCAAGCGCGAGCGGGGACAGCGGCTGGTTCAGCGCGAAGTCGAACTGCAGGTCCACGGTCAGCCGCACGGAGCGGCCGTCCGCATCCGGCTCGTCCAGCCGTTCGACCACGCCGCCGGCCAGCAGCGCGCGGTAGATCGCGATGGCCCGGCTGATGTGCCGTCGCCGGGCGGCCTGGTCCTCGTCGTTGTCGGTCAGCAGGTGGCGCATCGCACCGAACGCGTCACCCGGCCGGCTGATCACGTTGAGCAGCATCGCGTGGCTGACCGCGAAACTGGATTTCAGCGGCTCGGGCTCGGCGGCCACCAGGCGCTCGAAGGTGGGCTTGCCCCAGGAGACGAAGCCAGGCGGCGGCTTCTTGCGCACTACCTTGCGCCGCTTCTTCGGGTCATCCCCGGCCTTCGCCAGCGCCTTCTCGGTCTCCGCCACGTGCTCGGGGGCCTGCACCACGACGGTGCCCATGGTGTCGTGCCCGGCCCGGCCGGCCCGGCCGGCGATCTGGTGGAACTCGCGGGCCTGCAGCAGCCTGGTCCTGGTCCCGTCGTACTTGGACAGCGCGGTGAACAGCACGGTGCGGATCGGCACGTTGATGCCTACCCCGAGGGTGTCCGTGCCGCAGATGACCTTCAGCAGCCCGGCCTGGGCGAGGGTCTCCACCAGCCGCCGGTACTTCGGCAGCATCCCGGCGTGGTGCACGCCGATACCGTGCCGGACCAGCCGCGACAGGGTCTTGCCGAAGCCCGCGGTGAACCGGAAGTTGCCGATCAGCTCGGCGATGGCATCCTTCTCCGCGCGGGTGCAGACGTTGATGCTCATCAGCGCCTGCGCCTGCTCGATGGCCGCTGCCTGGGTGAAATGCACCACGTAGACGGGCGCCTGATGAGTGCTGAGCAGCTCCTCCAGGGTCTCGTGCAGGGGCGTTGATGCGTAGCTGAAGAGCAGCGGCACCGGGCGCTCGGTGGAGCGGATGACGGCGGCCGGCCTGCCGGTGCGGCGCGGCAGGTCACGCTCGAACTGACTGACGTCGCCGAGCGTGGCCGACATCAGCACGAACTGCGCGCGGGTCAGCTCGATCAGCGGCACCTGCCAGGCCCAGCCGCGGTCCGGGTCCGCGTAGTAGTGGAACTCGTCCATCACGACCAGGCCGGCGTCGGCCGCCGCGCCGTCCCGCAGGGCGATGTTGGCCAGGATCTCCGCCGTGCAGCAGATGATCGGGGCGGTGGCGTTCACGCTGGCGTCACCGGTCATCATGCCGACGCTGGCCGGGCCGAACATGTCGCAGAGCGCGAAGAACTTCTCCGACACCAGGGCCTTGATCGGCGCGGTGTAGAAGGTCCGCCAGGCGCGGGCCAGCGCGGCGAAATGCGCCCCGGCCGCGACCAGGCTCTTGCCGGATCCGGTCGGGGTGCTGAGGATCACGTTGGCGCCCGACACGATCTCGATCAGGGCTTCTTCCTGATGCGGGTACAGGGTGAGCCCGTGCTTGGCCGCCCAGCCGCCGAACGCCTCGTAGAGCGAGTCCGGGTCGGCGGTGTCCGGCAGCAGGTCAGTGAGCGTCATGACCCGCTGCGCTGGTCAGGAACTCCGCGGTGCGCAGGAACTCCGCGATGGTCAGGAATTCGATGAAGACTTCTCCCTGGTCGGGAGGTGCCGCTGCAGGAATTCCTCGGTGCGCCGCCACGCCCGGGCTGCGGGCTCCGGCACGTGGAACATGGGCGCCATCCGGTTGTGGAAGGCGTGCCCGGCGTCCTCCTCGACGTGCATCTCTACGTTCGGGCGGCCGGCCGCGGCCTCCTCCACCTGGGCGACCTGCTCCCGCGGGATGTACGGGTCGCTGCCGCCGAAGTGCAGCTGCATAGGGCTGCGGATCTGGCTCATCGCATCGGTGTTGCCGGGGATCAGCGAGCCGTAGAAGGAGACCACGGCGCCCAGGTCGGCCGCCGCGGCGTCCAGCTCGGCCTGCGCGGCCACCAGGTAGGCGATCGACCCGCCGAGGCAGAAGCCGATGATCCCGGTGCCGCCGTCGACCTCGGGCAGCGCGCGCAGGTGCCGCAGCCCGGCGGTGGCGTCAGCGACGCCCTGCTCGGCGTCGAAGCGGGACCCGATCTCGAGTGACCTCTTGAGACCGGCCTCGTCGTGGCTGGCCTGGTAGCCGGGCTCGATCCGCCAGAACAGGTCCGGGGCGGCGACCACGTAGCCAAGCCCGGCCAGATCCTCGGCGACCGCCCGGATGTAGTCGCTGACCCCGTAGATCTCCTGGATAAGCAGCAGGCCCGGGCCGGTGCCCGCGGCCGGGAGCCACACGGTGAGGTCCATCGTCGCGGATTCCCCAGCACCGACTGAGCAGGCCTCAACTCTCGATCGCATGCCTCACAGTATCCGGCCAGGCCGGTATGTCGACTCGGTGATCCGGATCTTCCGCGGAGGAGCGCTGGCAGACGGCCGCCAGGCCGTTCTTCCCAGCTCGTGCCATCCGGGCAGGCAGCGGCGGCTCCCGGCCGTCGAGTGCGGCTGTCCGGCAACGAGGGCGGCCGCGCGGGCACATCGAGGCCAGCTGCGGCACGTCCGGTTGCTCGGGAAACCTGTATTTTCGGGCATCCAGCAAGGTCGGTCCGCGCTGCCGGTCGCCACGCGCCGCCTCTGGCCGACGATGTTACTGTACTTATTTGTTAGACGGCACCACTGTCCTCTTCGTCCCGAAGCCAAGTTCGTGAGTCACCATCGTGGGCAAGACACGGCCGGGCTGCTCACATTGTCCGGCTACGTCCGGCGGCGCGTGCGCGCGGCCGATGCGATCGTCACTCAGTTGGTCATTCACCTTCGCCTGGCCGCAGAGGTGATCGTTCCGCGGTTGCCTGCTCATCACCGTGGGACCTTCGACACCATTGAGAGCTGCCTTAGGGCCCTGGAGTTCCTGTCCCGGCCGAGGGACCCTGGCCACGCGAGCAGGGGCAGGTGAGGAGCATGACCGCGGATGCCAGCCAGCGGGGGGTGCCGATCCCGGCCGATCAGGTCGGCTACCTGATAGCCACGGCGGCCCGCGCGCCGTCGGTGCACAACACGCAGCCGTGGCGGTTCCGGGTCGGCCAGTATGTGATCGAGCTGTATGCCGACCCGGGTCGCAAGCTGCGGGTGGATCCGGCCGGCCGGGAGATGCTGATCAGCTGCGGCGCTGCCCTGTTCGGGCTGCGGCTGGCGGTGCGGTCGCTGGGGTACCTGCCCGTCGTCAAATTGCTCCCGGACCCGGCCCGGTTGCGGTTGCTTGCCCGGGTAAGAATCGGCGCCGCCGAGCCGATGACCACCAGGGAGCGCCAGATGCTGGAAGCGCTGCCGCACCGGCACACTCACCGTGGCCCGTTCGCCCCCGGCCCGCTGCCCGCCGGGCTCCTTGCCGGACTCCAGCATGACGCGCTGGCCGAGGGAGCCACGCTAGCACTCGTCGACCCGGCCCTCGCCTACCAGCAGCTGGCGGACATCGTCGGCGCGGCCGGCCACAGGCAAGGTCTGGATCCACTGGCCCGGGCAGAAGTGCGCCGGTGGAGCCGGGGTCCGGCTGATCCCGCTCGCGACGGCATCCCCGCGCACGCGTTCCCCGCCGAGGCTCACCGCCAGCCCGGGCGGCTGCCGCAGCGTGACTTCGACCTGGGCCGCGGCCTCGGGCTGCTGGCCGTCGGCGGGCCGCCGCCCGCCGCCACCGCGGTGCTGCTCACGCCCGGTGACGGCCGGGCCGACTGG
>WNGK01006347.1_pt1 | contig 12445 bp, 13 predicted proteins | sample 5400601 | NCBI WGS metagenome assembly WNGK01 (sample SAMN13153376, study PRJNA577476) | soil metagenome | isolation source: 60 cm soil or saprolite under Garry oak tree replicate 1 | place: USA:California | collected 2016-06-15 | reverse complement strand
AAGGTACACGTGGTCCTGCCCGGCCCCGTGGACACGGATATGACTCGAGACCTTGACATATCGAAAGCGTCTCCGGAGTCCGTCGCGCGAGCCATCTTCGACGGAGTGGAGAAAGGGGAGGAGGACATCTTCCCCGATCCGATGTCAGCATCTATCGCTGACAGCTGGCGCAGCGGTGCAGCTAAGGGGCTTGAGCGCCAGTTCGCGGCCTTCGTGCCGGAACGCCGGTGAATGTTGTGTGACTGATTCGGCGCTACCGTCCGCCAAGCTTGTGAAAGGCGCCAAGCTCAAGATCGTTCCCGGCGGGCCGCACGGCATGTGCTCGACATTATCGCCGCGAGTCCGGTGGCACCAGGTTGTTCGCACGATAGTAGACCACAAGCTGGCCATAGTGCTCGCCGCTGTGCTCGATGGCGAACGTCCAGATGTAGGAGTTGTGGACCAGGCGGTTGCCGAAAAATTTCGTTGTATTGTCCAGCCCCGCGTCACCCTGCTGTTGAATCACTTTCGCTCCGTCGGCGACGGCTTCCTGCACGAACTTGACCACCTCGGCCTTGGTCTTGAAAGCGTCACGCGAAGGATTGTCGCCCTCGCCGAAGTCGGGGCCGAGGTTTGATCCGGAAATCCTGCGTATCACGACGAAATCCAGTGCGGCGGCGTGGAGAAGATTCAGGGCAAAGGTACGCTCGTCCTTCTGCACCTTGAAATCGTACTTGTCTTCGGGAAAATCCTGCGCCATGGCGATGAGTTTGTTCCCGATGTCGTTCCACCTGTCCAACATCTCATCGGATCGAGAGCGCGCAGGACTCGGAGGCTGGTTCTGCGTTTGGGCCTGACTGTGAAGACTCATTCCGAGGGCAGCGAGGAGAGTAACCGCAACTAGCGCAAGCGCAGACCGTTTCATTTGTAGATTGCTCCTTATTTTGATCCGCTTTCAGAAATTCCGTTGGGGGTTAGACGTATCGCTACTCCCAAAGTTTGAGCAAATTTCGGATCAAAACTTGAAAAAACTTGCAAGTGACTGGAAGATTGATACAACAGTTGGATGGCGCCCGAGTCACGGGCAACTCTTCCGCAACCTGATAAGGGAGGATGGCCGACCATCCCCGCACAAAACGACATTGCCGCGTCAACTTCGACGCGCCTCCGTGGCACTTCGTCGATATTCTCTAGGTGCCACGCCCAGGACACGTTTGAAAGCCTTGCTAAACGCCGCGTCAGAGTCGTAGCCAACAGACTTTGCTATCTCGAACAGTTTCCTATCATCTTTCTGCAGCGATCCAATTGCCTTGTACATTCTCCAGTTCGTCAAATATTCGAGCGGCGTTTCTCCCAGTTCCTTAAATCTCAATGCAAATGCTGAGCGAGACATACCTGCTGCCGCGGCCAGTGTTTCCACCGTCCACGGATTCTCGACTTTCTCGTGCATTGCTTTGAGCGCCACTCCAATTTTTGGATCGAAGATGGCGCGAAGCCATCCACTTTTACAATTTTCGGAGCTCGACGCTATGTGGGCACGGACACACTGTATGAACAAAATATCCGCAAGCCGGTTGACCATTACTTCCGAGCCCGGTGCCGGTTCTGCCATTTCCGATGCGAGCAACTGCAAAGTCGAGTGGAGTGCCAGGCTTTGGGCCTGATCTGCCTTGACTAGGATCAACTCTGGAAGCAAGCGTTTCAGAGGCTTAATGCTCGTCGGCGCAAAGCGGAACCATCCCGAAATTATGGTGGTCGGCGCGCCGCCTCCTCCGTAATGGATCACGTTGCTGCCGTTTTTAGGTGCAGCCTCACAAAAGCTGCGCGCCCGCGTGCGCGGACTGTCCCGCAACGCATACGTACTCGCCGGTGCTAACAGGAAGCAATCTCCGCCCGTTAGCGGAAGCGGATCTGGCATCCCTTTTACGCTCAGCCAGCAATTCCCACGGGAAACCATACCGAAGTGCGCTAACTGGGATGGCGAATTCTTCGGGGCAGACGAATTAGCCCCGGCTTCTTCCTCAGCCTGACGAATAAGGCCCCAGGATGCAGTCGCCTCCAGACGGGCCTGCACTACGCTGGCTACGTGCATCGTGTTGAACTTCGAATTGATTCCAGTGCTCGGTCCAGTTCAGTAACGCGACAATTAACAACGAAGTTCGCTGAGGAATGGAAGAAGAACCACCCCGCTGGCGAGGTCATACAGCGTGACCTCACGACAACCGTGCTGCCGCACATCACCGATCATTGGGCTGGGGCACACCTCGAACCGTCTCAGATGACTCCTGCTCAGCGGAGTTATCTGGCCACCTCTGACCAGTTGATCGAAGAACTGCAGGCAGCGGACACCGTCGTAATTGGCGCGCCCATGTACAACTTCGCGATTCCTTCCTCCCTCAAGGCGTGGATCGATCAGATTGTGCGGATGGGGAAGACGATTGGTTATGGAGCAAGCGGCGCGCGCGGACTCCTAGCCAACAAAAGAGTGATTGTCGTCACCGCGCGAGGCCGCGCCTATGGAAAGGGCACTCCCGCAGAGAGGTTCGATTTTCAGGAACCCTATTTACGGCACATTTTCGGATTCATCGGTCTCACTGGTGTGACATTCATTCACGCTGAGAACCAGGCGCGCGAGGAGGCCGGTCCGCGGTTAGCCGCCGCGGCTGAAGAAATTGGACGCCTGGCGTTTGAGCAAAGCCGGCAAGTTGCTTGTTGAAACAGTGCAATAGAGACAAGGAAGCATGCCTGAGCGTAACCCTATGGAGCGTCCAGGCCTGCGAAATTGGAGAAAGGACAACCCATGTCTAACCTGGAATCCCACGACAAAACCGCTAGTGGTCCCGTGACCGCAACCATCATGAAGGAGAATCCTTCTTCCCGGGTCGCCAGACGCACCCCAGGACAGAATCACGGACCCATCACACGCCTGATGTCGCCGTCTGATTTTGGCCGTCTCTTGAAACCCTTCGTATTCCTTGACCTATTCGAGACTCACGGGAGCCCGTTCACTGGTTTCGGGCTCCATCCACACTCCGGCATCGCCACCCTTACCTACGTTGCGGAGGGCAGCGTCAGCTATCAAGACATGAACGGAGCGACGGGTTTGTTGCCCGCCGGCGGTATCGAATGGATGCGGGCCGGCGGCGTCTGGCATGGTGGCGGCACCGGCGAATCGGGACGAACGCGGGGCTTCCAGCTTTGGATCGCCTTGCCGCCCGAACTCGAGCTGGGAACATCGGAGAGCGTCTATCTGTCACCGGAGGTGATTCCCCACGACGGGCCGGCGCGTGTCCTCCTCGGCAGCTACGGAAGCGCGACCAGTGCGATCAATGCCCCGTCGCCGATGAACTATCTCGCCGTTCGTTTGAAAGCTGGGAACGGTGGAGCTACCAGCCGCCCGCGGAGCACGCTGTCCTTTGGACCGCCGTGGGGATGGGGTCCGTTCTGATTCCGGACGAACTGCAGCAGGGCGAACTGGCGGCACTCAAGCCGTCGACCGCCGTAATCGAATACGAGGCCCAATCCGATGCAGAGTTCGTCCTTGGCTCGGCTGTGCCGCATGATTACGCCCTTGTCTTCGGCTCCCACTCCGTACATACAAGCACCGAAGCGCTGCGTAAGGCCGAGGCGCGGATTTCGGAGATTCAAACGCGCCTGATTCAGCAGAGCAAACTTTGAACAACAGGAGGACACCAATGCCGATCGAACGAAAACCTCGGCAAAAATCACTGACTTGTTGCAAAGAGTCCCAGGCTGCTCATTGAAATAATTGAAATTAGAAAGGAAAGACGCATGAACCTAACCCTATGGATCGTCCAAGGGCTCCTGGCATTCGCCTTCATCGCCGGTTTGGGTGCGATTCCCGCGGCAGAAGATCACCGATCCAGCTAACACCGGCGCCGAGGCATAGCAGTACAACTGCGGCTAGCATCCTCGATCCGAGGCTCAGAGGTCGTAAGGAGAGTGCCATACATGTATTGGACACCGATCCCTATCCACGGGCGACTCTCTTAGGTAACCGGCCTGGCCTGCTCAAAGAACAGGAACTTGACACTGCGGAACTTCTTTATCTATCATGGCCATGGTAATTAACCTGGCCATGTTATATACCTTGGCCATGGTAATGCACTCGTTATGTCGTCACGTCAGCAAAATCGTGGGACGGAGTTTGTGAATCTCATGGCCAAAGCGCTTCAGAAGGCGGGCTGGCACATAGAGCAGCCACGGCGGTCCGCAGAGGGTGGCGCCGATATTGTGGCTCGTCAGGGCAAGAAGATATACGTCTTCGAGCTTAAGGCGTCATCTGAAGTCAGAAAAGATAGAGCTATTCCCCTGATTTCACAGGCCATTCTCGAAGCCCAAAGGGCAGCTGCCCACGTTTCCGACCGGGCGATACCGGTTGCTGTTCTAGGCTCCGCCCACGCTTCAGATTCTTTAGCGGAAGATGTCAAAGATTTTGCGTTGCATAATGCTCCTGGCGTGGGTGTTGGAGTTATTGACGCCGATGGCTTCCGCAGATTTGTCGGACATGGTTTGGAGGTTCTAAGTGCAGAGCGGTCCCGCGTCATCGAAACCACTCGAAAAGAGGTCTCACCCGGCAATCTATTCTCTGATTTGAATCAGTGGATGCTGAAGATTCTCTTGTCCCGAAGCCTCCCGGATTCTCTGCTCTCAGCTCCGCGTGGGCATTACGAAAATGCCTCTCAGTTAGCCGAGGCAGCGGGCGTTTCCGTCATGAGCGCGTTCCGTTTGGTGCGCCAGCTTTCCGAGGAAGGCTCTCTTGAGGAGCGAGGCGGGTTACGGCTTGTACGAACTGAGGAACTGCTGGAACGATGGTTGAGCGCGAGTCGTTCTCGTGTACGTGAAACTCCGGCCCGCTGGATCTTAAGTGGAGAGAAGAATAGCTTTTATGCCGCTCTCCGCTCTTATGCGAGGGCGTCCAGTCTGTCGGGCTCTAAGCCTCATCAGGCACGCAGACCGCCGCCACGGCTTTGCCTCGCACTCTTCGCGGCCGCGGAAATCTTGGGTTTCAAATTCGTTCATGGAACCCAGCCTCATCTCTACATAGAGCGCCTTGATCAAGAAGCGCTCCGGGAACTAGGCTTGTCATTAGAAACTGCCGGTCAGCAACCAGATATATTCGTGAGAGTTCCCAAGGACCCTGAGGCAGTCTTCCGCGCGGCCGTGGAACGCGACGGTGTACCGGCCAGCGATATTCTGCAGGTGTGGCTTGATGTCTCGAATCACCCTGCACGAGGCAAAGCTCAAGCTGATCTTCTTCGTAAACGAGTAATTTCCCAGGTTCTCGATAAGGCACGTGCATGAATGCGAATCCCGAGTTCGCCTCATTCGCGAGGCTGGTGGAATCCCTGAGGCTAATGGCTGGATCAGGTCGTTGTTGTTGGTGGTTGGGCGCACCGGCTGTACAGATTGCATCCCCTGGCACAACAACCGCGATACGAACCACTGCAATGGCGGTCGCCTATTACCTTAGCAACCAGCTTTGGAGCACTCTACTCCCTTTTACGAGTTAATCCAAAAAGCGAGCGCCTCAGCTCAATAAATTCAAGACAGTACAGTTGCGTTCGAGCATCTCCTGTTGGTAAGGACTCACCCCCAAAAACTCTATCCCGTAATGAAATTCATTTTGGTTTCTGACCACGCCCCGTACCACAATCGGTGTTGAGGTGTACGGGAGAACGAATTCCAGTAGTAGAGGTGCTCCAGCATCCAACCCTAACGTCAGGAACAATCGCATTCCCCCTTTACTGAAATCGCAGCCCTCCCCTGTGATGGTAGAGCGTCGACCTTCTCGAAATATTGTGACCTTAACTGGTAGCTTGTGCTCAAAGCGCTCCGATCGGCGCTGGCGCTTCTCATTTTCCATTCTGATATCTCACACGCGTTCCCTAGTCTGCGCTTCGTCGACCTTCGTAGGCTCCCGGCGTAATTCTCTCTCGCGAACTTCTCGTGGGCAGAACGCGATGGGTCGAACATTCACTGGGGCAGTTCCCAGCCTTCGTCTTTCATCTGGCGCTCGGTCCAGCGGTGGATCTCTTCATATAGCGCCGGTTCCAGAACGACGAAACGAACACCAGCGCGCCCAGACGAAGACATTGACCGCACGACAGCCTCGGTGATGTATAACCGCCCGCTGACACACGGCAACTGGGCAAGCACGCTTTTATGGGGCCGCAATCGCAGCTCGGAAGGACTGGTTTGGAACGGCTACTTGGCGGAGTCAACCTTACGCTTCGCCGAATGCAACTATGTGTGGGGGCGAATCGAGAACGTAGATCGCACCAACGAATTTTGTTCGGCAGGCACTCAGCGAGATTTTTAGACGCGAAAGCGATTTCGCGGTGTGCGGCGAAGCGGCCAATGGGAACGAAGCAATAAGGGAGGCTCAAGTATTGAGTCCCGATCTGATAGTGCTTGATCTCGCGATGCCCGTAATGAATGGACTCGAAGCTGCCCGCAGACTGAGGCGGCTGATGCCGACAGTGCCGCTAATTATGTATAGCGGGATTGGCGACAGGTATGTGGAGCAGCAAGCCAGATTCATCGGAATATCAGCTCTGATTTCGAAGGCGGAGCCGCCGGGCGCTCTGGTCAGCAGAGCGCGGATGCTACTCGGGCGGCGAGCGACAGTGTGAGACAACGGGTTTGGCGGAGAAGAAGGCGACGCCGACCTCAGCCGGGGCTGAATACTATCCGTGTGGGGGGAGATCAGTTATGCATTTCGACAAGTTTTCTTTCGGCTCGCTCCGAATCGATGGCAGCCTGTATCACAACGACGTCGTGATCGATGGCGGCGAAATACGAAAGCGCAAGAAAAAGCCCTCCAAGCAATTTCGCGAGCAATTCGGCCACACGCCTCTGTCCGTTGAGGAAGAGATACCCTGGAAGTGCAGGCGGCTCGTGGTCGGGACTGGCGCCTACAGCCGATTGCCAGTGATGCAACAAGTGCGTAGCGAGGCCGCACGTAAGAAGATCAAGTTGCTGATTCTACCGACCGTGGAAGCAATTGAGGAGTTGAACCAGCACCCGAAGGACACCAATGCGATCTTACATGTCACGTGCTAACAAAGTGCCATTTTCTCTATGCATCTTTTGAGTGAGCCATTGATCGCGAGCCTGGCCGGGCGCATCGTACTCACTAGACAAATCGAGTCCTCCGCCGCCCACCGGCCGAGCAAGCCTGCTTTCTGTACGTGCTTGCCGTACCGGTGGCGCCCAAGAGGAGGATCTATGGCACATACCAACCGCAGTCGGATCGCAAACGCGAGAGAGGATGTACCCCATGCCGCTCGCTCGTCTTCGAGAATTTCTCGACGGTCACCACGTTAAATATGTTGTCATCTCCCACTCGGTCGCGTACACCGCGCAAGGGATTGCGGCCCTCACACACATATCCGGCAAAGAGCTAGCCAAGACAGTGGTGGTAAAACTCGACGGATCGCTGGCCATGGCCGTGCTGCCGTCCTCCTCGCAGGTTGACCTTTCACGCTTGAAGAGCGTGACCAAGGCAACGAATGTGGCGCTCGCCCCGGAGCAGGAATTTAAAGACAAGTTTCCCGATTGCCAGACGGGAGCGATGCCTCCGTTCGGAAATCTGTACGACATGCCCGTGTTTGCGGACGAGAGTTTGACTCGCGATAAGGAGATTACGTTCAACTCGGGTACTCACCTGGAGCTGGTCCGAATGGCTTGGAACGATTTCCAGAGATTGGTCAAGCCGCAAATGGCTCGGTTCGCGACGGGAAGCACTGGATCCGTTGCAGCCTGAAGGCCGGAACGACATTCCCGATCGAAATGGGTGCGCCCCGTAGCTGTTCGAAGGTTCACACGCTCTCGCCGGTCTCGGTGAACATGCCGAGCACTTTTTGCACGCTCGCGACATCCTGCACTACAAATGCCGCACGGGTTGGACCTGAGCCGACGTGTAGGGTCCACGCACCGTCTCGCATGCGCTCGAATAAATCTTCATCGGAACGATCGTCACCCACGGCGAAAAGAAAATCGGGTTCCGCGTAGGCTGCAAGTATGCGCTCGAAGACCTCGCCTTTGTTTGCCCAGACTGGCTTAACCTCCACAATCTTCTCCCCGCGGAAGGCTCTCAATTCTGTCTCGGCAAGCATGGCTTCGAGCATTGAGACCAGTTCATTCGCCAGCCACGCACCGAATTCCGGCTCGGCCATGCGGTTATGCCAAACTAGTGCATATTTCTTTTCTTCGATGAAACTGCCGGGCGTGCGATCAACGAAGTGCTCCAAGATAGGCATGACAGTGGACTTCCGGTCCGTGGGAACTGGCGAGCGCAGTGGCTGCCATGAAGATGGGCGAGGAGGTCTTAACTCGGCACCATGCTCCGCAGCGAGCCAAATTCCATTGATAGCGCCGAACCATCGGTCGAGATCTTCCGCCGGCCTGCCGGACATCAGCGCCACGCAGTTATGTGGCTCCGCCGCGAGGGCAGTTAAGAGTTGTATTACGACCGGCGGCGACGCGGCTTGCTTCGACGGCTTGGTAAGTGGGACAAGCGTACCCTCATAATCAAGAACCAGAAGGCGCTGGCTGGCGCGCATGTATGCTTCGCGAATGTCAGCTGCAGGAAGTTTTCTCGGCTGCGTATCAATGTAGCGTCCCCGTTCTGAAACGGCTTCTTGCAATGAGTCCAAAAATCGGTCTCCCCAGCGAAAGACGTTATTACGCAGCACCCTGTTGTTCAGCGCTTTCATGCGCTGTTGCCGCTCCTCCTCTTCAAGCGACAGCGCGCGCTCGACAGTGGAAGCTGTACTATCCTCATCATAGGGATTGATCAGAAGCGCCTCGCCCATCTCTGCAGCAGCGCCGGCAAATTCGCTCAGGACGAGCACGCCTTCGCCTTCGCCCTTGCAGGCAACGTACTCCTTGGCTACCAGGTTCATCCCATCGCGAAGCGATCCCACCCAACACACGTCCGCCAGCTTGTACAGGGCGACCAGCTCGCTTCGCTCAATCGAGCGATTAATATAAACAACAGGAGTCCAGTTGGGCGTGCCCAGCTTGCCATTGATTTCGCCGACAAGCCGATTTACCTCCGTGCGCAGATCCTGGTATGTGTCAATCCCCTCCCGGGTGGGCACGGCAATTTGGATCAGCACGACTTTTTCTTTAAGCTCTGAAGACGAGCGGAGCAGTAGCGCATAGGCGCGCAGGCGTTCGAGAAGACCCTTGGTGTAGTCCAGCCGGTCCACTGCCAGCAGTACTCTTCTCCCCCGGTAGCGCGCGACCAATTCGGTATAGTGCTGCGCAGTAGTCTCGTCACTTCTCAGTAAGCCTGTGAATTCCTCGGGGGCAATACCGATGGGGAGTGCCTCGAGGCGGACAGGACGGCCACCCACCGCGACTTCCGCGATCTTGCTTTCGATGCCAAGCACGCGGAGCAGCGCAGAACGAAATTGCTGCAAGTGTCCATGGGTCTGAAAAACCACCAGGTCAGATCCCAGGAGGCCTTCCAGAAGTTCCTCGCGTCGGGGCAGGACTGGGAAGATTTCAGAAGAAGGAAAGGGGATGTGGAGAAAGAAGCCGACGGCTGCATCCGGCAGCTCATCACGCAGCATTTGCGGGAGCAGCATTAGGTGATAGTCATGCACCCACACTAGGTCGCCCGGCCTATAACGTTCTGCGACCGCTTTCGAGAAGATACGATTTGCTTCGACGTATGCCTCCCAGCTTTTGGCTTCGAACTTGAGTTGAGAAGGAAAGTTGTGAAACACAGGCCACAGGGTTTGGTTGGCGTAACCTTCATAGAATCCGGTTGCGACTTCGGTTGGTAGCTCGACGGCAAAACATTGCTCCTTCTGGGCCCAATCTTGAAGCACAGGTCTGCGCTCGTCCGGATCTTCGTCGTCGCTATCGCCAGCCCCGCCGACCCAGTCCCCGCCTCTTCTTCTTAGCAGCGGATTCATTGCGCTGGCCAGCCCGCCAGAGCTTCGCTCCGTGATCCAGGCGTCCGTCGCCTCTTTTCAGGGTCACCGGGAGGCGGTTCGAAACTACAATCAGCCGAGTAGACATTTCATGAACTCTTCTCGTTTTGCACCCCAAAGCTGCTTGTCCTACAAGTAATTTGGATTCATGGCAGCAAGCCTACGACGCCTTCTTCTCCGCCACAACTAACGGATTTCCGGTCTTCGAACTACGGCTTGATTGGAGTTGGGATATTCAAGTTGATTCGGCTGTCAGCACGAACTAATGCCGTCGCACTTCCATTCATTTCCCAGTGTACGAGCATCTGATTGCGGTAACATAAGGTCTTCGAGGGCGGAGGTGCGAGTATGCCTCATTACGAGTTCATCTGCCACAATTGCCACAAAGGTTTCTTGCAGACTCTCACTCGGGAAGATTGCGAACAAGGCGAGATTGCTTGTCCGCATTGTGGGAGCAACAGCGTGGAGCTTCAAGTGGCACTGCCCGAGCTGAAGGTAAAGAAGAGCGCTTAGCAAGGCAGGGTAGTCGAATTCCGAGATGGGCCAGATTCGCGACACGGAAACCAATCTTGTTCCCGTCCTTCAATGTTTTGATCTAATCCCACTACTGCTCACGCTGATTTCGAGATCATCATGTGCGACCATCACCTCAACTCCTCGTTCCCGGCCTAAGCCTTCCACCTGAGCGGCAACGGAATCAGCATCACCTTTGACAATCTGCGAGCCGCAATGCGTGATGATCGCGCGCCGAACGTCCTCCTCGCGGCACCAGTCCAACGGGTCGCGAACCGATGCATGCCCAATCCTTCTCTCACCTCTCCGCCGGACAAGTGGCCTTGTGATGGAAGCGCCGTCGCCAATGTATAAAGCAATTCCCCGCAAAGCTTCGTGCTGCGCGTGGATCCTGACCAGATCGGGAACATAAAAGCGCGAAGTTCGCTGGGCAACGGATTCTCAAGTCCGTTCTCAACACTTTTCAGAATTGCACTGCGGGCTGCGCAGATTCCATCTGGGAGCTTGCATCGGTCTGTCTCGGATAACGCAGCGTCGTACAACGACCTCCAGTTGGAGGGATTCGAAGGAATGGTTCTCGTAACGGAATTCCAGGAGAGAATACTGATACTTCTGCTACTTCTCTGGGAATACACTCAGTCAGGTCGTTCCGCCCCTGAATCTTCGGAGCCAGGGACACTCTTCGGCATCGCCACTAGCTTCAAAAAAGTGCAAAGTACGGGCAATGCGAACCTCGTTTGGTTGGAAGTACATTGGTCTTCAGTAATCGGCAATTGCCCCGATTGCGGAGAACGTCGTCGACATCTCACAATATTCCAGGATGACAATCTCCCCCGAGGTCAATATCCATGACGGTAGAACAACCATTCACGGAGTCAGCAACCCCTCTCTTGCACTCGCGGATACACTTGCCGATCCCGGTGCCCATGCATGCTGTCGGGGAGGAAGAGTACGAGTGCCTCTGGACGCGAGTAAATCGCGTTTGCGACCGGTATCTGGTTCGGGCCGCTGACGTGCGCTGGAAGATTAAAGGCAAACAGCCGCACAATGATTGGCAGGATGGCCAAGCTACTTGACCCGATTGCCTCTTTTTGAAAGCTGCAATCTGATGGACAACTCCAGAGTGGTGGGTCTAACCAGCATCGCCATATTTCAAGCCAAAAGCAAGCGGAGAGCAGCAAGGAAAGCTGGAAAACCGCAACCGCAAAATCACTCACTTTAGCCGCCGCCCGCTTTCCTTCGTAAGTTAAAAAGAGAGGATAATTCCGAGACCACGTAACGCGCTGCCTGCTGCGGAAACTCCTCCTTCTTAACCCAGTCCCGTTTGCGGGCAGCGCGTGATTTCTGGACTTCCCAGCCCATTACGTGCAGGGGTCGTCACGAGCCTCGAAGAGTTCAGGCGTTTGGGAACCTACCTCGCGGCTTCTTTGCACAGCCTTCCGAGCGCGTTGAATGGCAACCTCAGCCTGTTTAATGAGCACATCAGATTTTTGCCAAAGGTCAGCAGGGGTTTGAATTGGAAGCGTGGGTTCGTTTGGAGGATGGAGCTGTTCCACAGGACGTTTCACGAAAGAGGCTCAGGGGCTGGGTCGACTAGCGCGTCAAACAGCTCTGCCCTCAAACTGGCAATTTGCACGGTCTGAGGGCAGGGCTGCTTGACTTGCTGGTTCAGAGTAGAACGCCGCGGAATGCAAAGCGAATGCCAAGAAACGCCACTCTGGAACTCAGAGTCTAGCCTAACCCATTTTTTCAAAATTGGCCGCTTCCCTGTAACTCTCTCTTGCGTTGGGATTAAAGGCGCGCCCCGGCGAAGGGCGCGCCTTTTGTGTTGCCGATGATTTAGCAAACTGACGTGCTTCAAGCCGCTTCGGCGAGCGGCTGTATGTGCCCAAGCTGCGTCAAGAGTGTGTATTGATCGTAGTAGCAACCACCCGCCACCATCCGCCCTTGTTGGTCGAAGTGGCAGATTTCGCAGAACGGCA
>WNGK01010859.1_pt2 | contig 12446 bp, 9 predicted proteins | sample 5400601 | NCBI WGS metagenome assembly WNGK01 (sample SAMN13153376, study PRJNA577476) | soil metagenome | isolation source: 60 cm soil or saprolite under Garry oak tree replicate 1 | place: USA:California | collected 2016-06-15 | reverse complement strand
TGAGTAACGCCAATCCCACCAGTAGAAGCGCTTTAATAGGGTCACGACGGCGGTTACCGATCTCTGCGCTGACGGTGGCGCGGGAGGGAGGAGCAAGTTCCGCTATACCTTTGGAGCCGGGTGCGGAAAGGCTTTCACGACTTTGCTCCTGCAAAAGTCCTTGGGGAGCAAGTTCCGCTGCACCTTTGGAGTCGGGTACGGAGTCACTGCTGATGTCCGTTGCATCACTATTGGCGTGGGCCAGGAAAGCCTGCTCTTCCGGGGGTGCAATCGCAATGGTGAGGATCAATGCACCTTTTACGTCATGACCGCTGGCTGGTTCGACCTGTCCTTCTAAGCGGATTGTCTGCCCATCCTGAGTGCCTGCTGGCACAGAGACAGGAACTTGCCTCCCTCCCAGGAGGGTGAGTAGACGGTGGGTACCCGTCAGTGCCTCTGCCTCACTGATTACTAAGGTGGCGCGAATATCGTTATCGTCTGGCTCCTGTAGGGTGTTCGCTAGAGTGGGACTGGAGCTATCAACGGGCAATGCCTGCTGGAAGGCGCGTGCAAAGGCCGCGATGGAACCAAAGCGCTCCTCAGGTTTTTTCGCCAGAGCATGCAGAATCACCGTATCGACGTCTGCCGGAATGCGTGGATTGAGTTTGCTTGGGGGGGTGGGTGTCACATGGAGGTGCTGGTACATCACTTGCCCTAAGCCTCCTTGAAAAGGAGCATGACCCGTCAGCAGATCGTAGGCCATCATTGCAAGGGCATACTGGTCGGTTGCCGTGACAGGAGTACCTTCCCACTGTTCAGGGGCCATGTAAGCTGGTGTGCCGCGAACAGCTTGGCTCACACTTGCCGTGGTGCTGGTGGATTTTGCCACGCCAAAATCAGCCAACATCACATCAGGACGGCCTGAAGCAACCTCACTACTGCGAATGAGGAAGTTGGAGGGCTTGACATCTTGGTGCACAATCCAGTGGTTGTGGGCGTACTGAAGGGCACTGGCGGCCTGCTGTACAATAAACCCCACATCTTGCGGAGAGGGCAGGGCAGCATTCCTGCGCTGTTGCATCCAGGCAGCAAGGGTGCCCTCTTGACAAAAGGGCATGACCATGTAGGTCAGTGTCGTTCCATGGATGGTTGCCTCACCAAAGTCGAAGAGTGGCAGGATGTGAGGATGGTTGAGCATGGCGATAGCCCTGGCCTCGCGCTGAAAAAGACGAGTCGCATCGGGGTCGGGATATTCAGCCTGAATGACCTTGATGGCTACTTGCCGTCTCAGCTGGCCATCCTCCGCAAGGTAGACTTCACCCATGCCCCCGCGTCCGAGCAGACGCAGAAGGCGGAATCGGCCTATTTGTGACCCTACTAATGACATTGTTTTCCACCATGCTTAAAGTAGGCAAGAAATAGAGTGAAAACGCATCTTTAAAAACAGGAATAGTATACCATATGCAGCAAGGAGATGCTTCAGCATACACAATCGGGCAAGCTAGCAAGCTAGCTTTAATATGAAATTTCTAATAAGGAAATATTGCCTGAAAGGGAGGAATACATGAGCAAATTAGCAAATAATTCTCAGAGCAAATCTACAGAGAATTTGGGCGTAGAAATGGCTTAAAAATAACGGAGGAATAAAAAATTCTCTCTACTGTTGCGTTACCTGCAACATCTATCAGGTATTCTGGTTTTAGAGCAACGATGGCTGCTCATGCAGAACATCTTCGTATCGTACCATTAGAATGCGAGCAACAATATGAATCGCGCAGAATCCCGCAATCAACTGCTTGACCAGGTCGAGCGCCTTCTTTACATGAGCCCTAGACCACTCAGTCCAGCAGATATCGCACGTCGTTGCAACGTACATCGTGCGACGATCAGTCGCCTCGAACAAAACTTGCTCACACGTGGTGTCCCACTGCGGTACGATGATCAGAACCGTTGGTATATCGATCGCAGTGCCTATATCGCCAATATTAAACTGCAACGCGATGAGGCGCTATCCGTCTATTTAGCCTGTCGTTTCCTTGCCCGCTATAGTGACAAACCGAACCAGCACATTGTCGTTGCGCTTGAAAAAATGGCGGTAGCATTGGACGCTATATCCCGGCCGTTGGGTACCCATATCAATAAAACGACACAAGCGCTCCGCTCTCGCCTGCCGCCTACACCCTCTCATCACCAGCATATACTCGAAACGCTAGGCCAAGCCTGGATGGAGGGACGTATCGTTGATATGCAATATCGTCCCCTACGCGCAAAGCAGTCATTTCGCCATCGCTTCTCGCCCTATTTCCTTGAGCCATCTGCCATCGGCTTAAGCACCTACGCTATCGGACACTCAGATCCTCCAGGCAAGATTCGCACGCGTAAACTGGAGCGCATTGAAAGCATTGTTCTCACTAACGATCCCTTTGAGATCCCCGCGGCATTGGATCCTGTCAAATTGCTTGAGGGCGCGTGGGGCATCTGGTTTGATGAAGAAGACAAACCAACGCCCGTTACGCTGCGCTTCAGCCAACGAGTAGAGCGCCGGGTGCGTGAAAATCACTGGCATCCCTCTGAACGCGCCGAGCCTCAGCTTGATGGCGCCCTCCTGTGGCATGCGGAAATCGATGCAGTCGAAGAGTTCATTCCCTGGGTCAGAAGCTGGGGCATCGACTGCGAGGTCGTCCAACCAATGGAACTTCACCAGCAGATGGCTAGCGAGGTCTACCAACAAGCACGGCAGTATGGTTGGCAGGTGAGCAACTCAACAACAACTACTGATAATGTTGATCACTCACTCTTTGACGATATCTTTGGAGAACAATGATGGGACTCTTTTCATACCAGCAGCGCGTGTTTGACGCTCTTCGTGAACACAAACCGGTCATTCTCCAGGCCCCAACAGGCGCTGGCAAAACGCGCGCGAGTCTCTACCCCTTTCTCCATGCTTGTGCTCGTCCCGAGGTGATAGAACTGCCTGGTCAGTGTATCTACAGCGTCCCGTTGCGCACACTCGCCAATCAGTTTGACACTGAGTACCACGCTATTGTGCGGGCTAATCGCCAGACATCTGGACTGCACACTCTGCAACGTGTTTCTCTGCAAACGGGAGAACGGCCAGAAGACCCTCGTTCAAACACTGAGCAGTTTCCTATCCATCCCCTATGCCTTGAGCACGTCTCTTGCCAATTTCAACGCAGGCGCGGTGCTCGGTTCCTACCTTGTCTTCGACGAATTCCACCTCTTCCCAATAAATCGGGATGGAAGTGGAGCATTTGCGACGACCCTACACATGTTACAACTCCTCAGCGACCTCACCCCCTGGACCTTAATGACCGCTACCTTCTCGCGTACCCTCCTGAGTGGCTTATGCCAACTCCTCAATGCTATCGAAATCTCTCCTGCAACCACCGGTTTCGATGATATTCCTAGCCAGCAGGGAAAGGAGCGCTACTTCTCCGTTCGCGAGGAACCGCTTCGTGCCTCCCATGTCTGGGACGACATGCAGGAAAATTGCCGCCAGCGCGTTCTGGTCATCTGCAATACTGTTGACCGCGCTATCGATCTTGCCACTGAACTACGACGCATCGTCACTCCGAATGTCCAGGTCATGCTACTGCACAGCCGCTTTTTTCAGCAAGATCGTTCCGCCATCGAGGGCAAGCTTAGCCAGGAGTTTGGAGAGAAAGCGCAATCGCACACCCCAGAACCCATGATTCTCGTCGCCACACAGGTTGTTGAGGTTGGGCTGAATATCACCTGCGAGGCGCTCCATACAGAACTTGCGCCAGCATCGAGTATCATTCAGCGCGCTGGTCGGTGCGCTCGCTTTAAGGGAGAACGTGGACAGGTATTCATTTATGACGTGCCCAGGAACGACAAAGGTGAGCGTCAATACGCCCCCTACAAAGATCAACATGACGTATGCGAACGAAGCTGGTATCAGTTCCTCAAGCGTTCCGGCGACAAACTCGATTATGCTACTGAACTGGAGATCGTCGATAGAGCCCACCACGAGTTCGATCAACGCCTCTTGGATTCCATGAAATTGCAGCGCCAGGAACAGCGCAACAAGATCAAAGATGCCTGGACAAGTTGTAATCGCAATGTAGGCCCAGACCTCATTCGCGATATTGATAATATCACTCTCATTCTCCATCCAAATCCTTCTCAGGAGACGCTTCCTAATCCCTATGCTTTGCAGGGCATCAGCATTCGCCGCAGCACGCTTATGAGTAAATGGAACCGCCTCCAGGAACTGGGCGCCGACCTGGATTGGATTATTACTATTCCACACGAGCTTCCTCGTTCAGAGCCGGACTTGCAGGTAATGGGCCAGCAACCACGGGTTCTCTACGACTGGAAGCATCGCTTACGGCAAGGATCAGATAGAAAAGACCTTGCTGGCGTAGATCTCATTGTTCTCAATCCTGCTGTTGTTCGTTACGACGCAGATTATGGACTTCGTTTTGCCACAGGCAATCCTAGTCTTTCTTCACCACAAGCAGTGAAACAGACAAAAGAACGGCAAAAAGATCAGGATGCCTACCGTTACGAAACGTATGAGCAGCACATTGAGAAAATGTTTTCTGTCCACAGACGGGATTTTCAGCGCCGATCGGCATATGTGGAGCGACGGCTAGAACAGCGCATGAACCTCGAGCCAGGCACTCTTGACCGCGCCTTGCGTCTCCTCTTCGCCATTCATGATGTTGGCAAGCTTGATGAGCGCTGGCAGCGCTGGGCGCACTCTTGGCAGCGAGAAGTCCGTCAACTCAATCCACATGCTGTGCTGCCTCCACCGGATGCCGCCATCGCTCATACAGATTTTGACCGGCACGATCTGGTACAACGTGACCTTCAAAAGCACGTGACAGCAAGTGTCGGAAAGCGCCCTAACCATGCCACCGAAAGCGTTCTGGCCTGTCTGAATTTAGTACGTGAAGTAGCGGGCGGCTCAAAAAAACTCTATGAAGCCATGGTCACCGCGGTAGCCCGGCACCACAATGCTCTTACTCCTGGCAATGCAGGGGCGTTCATAGGATATGGCATTTCCACTTCGTCGCGAGCAGCCGAGAACGGATTAGCAGCGGCGTTGAAAGCGGTCCATCTCCAGCACCTATCCATTGAAAACGTCCGGTGGCAATTCCCCGGCGAGTCGATCTCGCGTGCTCTCGTGAATCCCCATGAGTCGATCGACGCGACACTGCTCTACTTCCACCTCGTTCGCCTCTTGCGCCGCACAGACCAGCAGGCGGTTCAGGAATAACTTATGAAAGGAGATCATCATGCCTACATGGCCTACCATGCTCTATGTCGATAAGCTGCAGCCTGTGTTCTCTTCAGCCCTTGTCGCATGGGGACTTGCCCGCCTGCTTCACGACCTTGTTGAGCAGCTATATTTGGAGGCGCAGATAACTCTCAGCGACCAAGGCGCTTACTTTCTCATTGCTGCCTCATCTAGCTTCGACATATCGGAAGTATCTTATGTTCGCCTCTTACGCCAGATTCGTACAGCCAGGCAATCTACTGGGCTTGCCGATGATGCCTATGACTACGAAAAGTTTAGGCAGCGAGAGCGGGATTACTTCGCCGCAATCGAGAACCTTCGCAAGGAAGGTACATCACTCGCTCAGCTTCCTCAAACGAGTGAACGGCGCAAGCACATTGAGGGGCTAAAACCTCGTCCTGAATGGCAACTCATTACCATGATCAATCAGATGGGAGCGCTCAGTGTATATAACGAAGTCGCAGGTCTCTGGCAATACTGTGCCGCAGTTTTCCCTGAGCTTCTCCAGATCGTGATTAAAGCCTTTGCCTCATCTCCCAATCGCCTCGAAGAAGCTCAAAAGCATTGGAAGCATTTGCAGAATCAACACACACTTTCAGGTAAAGTAGCGGTCACCGCATCACAGACGATCAATCCCGACCAGGGGAAAGGAGCTAATCGACCCAAAGCCGATGTCCTGACTATTCACAATCTTGATTCCTTCTGGCTGCTCGAAGCGCTCAAGTTTGCTGGTTGCTTTGAAGCAGCAGCCCACTATGTGGTGAGAGGCAGCAAGGACCGCAAAACCTATGTCGCTCTTCCGCACAAACTAGAACTTTCAACGCGCCGCAAAATCTTCGATGAGTTTAGATCTCAACTCTGGCCCGCTACCGCTGTCAAACTGGATGTGCTGGCCACGCTGCGCTATTGCCACGTCTTCATCAAGCAATGGGAGGAAGCGCAAAGTACCGCCAACTTTCTTCCCCATCCGGACGACTATATATCCGGCTTTGCCACAGCCTACTATAAAGATCTGGGCAACGCTGTTGCCACTTTCAACCTCGCTCAGCTCGCCTTGCCGCAATGGACACCGGGGCGTCTCAATGATGTTTCCACCGCTCGCATGTTAAAAGAAGCTCTTGAAGAGTACATCAACGTCCTTTCTCAGCTTGATGAGCGCTTTGGTGAAGAGGAGTCCATGCTGCGGGCCTTCCGTGAGTTTCTCTCCAGCCGAGACCCGACGATGCGTGCCTTCTTCGATTTCACTGATAGCTACGCTGCATATCTCATGCAGCGCTTGATACGCCAACCACAGTTACAAACCAGACAGCTCACTACAAAGAATTTGGAGGTAATTGTCATGTCAACTGACTCCGTCCGTCCTGAAAAACCTATGAGTCCAATCGTCCAGAATCCGGGGTTTCAGCACATCGCCGAGGCGATCAGGCGCTCAACTGTCATCCCCCAGCGACTTAAAAGCAAAGGAGAGCGTACCTATGAAATTCGCTATGGCCTGGCAGACGAGTTGAGGCGTCATGCTCGTTACCCCGGTAAGTTTATCCAGGTCCTCTCAGATTTCATCCAGAGCTACAACCAGGAAAACGTCCGCATCTACGAGCGCGAGCATAGGCAACTCCGTAAAGATGTGACTGCTGAAGATCTTGAGCAGGTTATCACTCTCATGGACGAGTATGGTGCAACAACCGTGGCACATCTTCTCATCGCCTTTGGCTATGCCCGCGATTCGAAAGAGAGGCAGGATCTTCCGGCCCAGACGCAGGATACGGATGATAACATCAAATCATCCGCTGAATTTCAGTAGCACAATTTCACTGATGTTTTTTCACAGAAGGAGCATTACTATGGCAGAACAAATTTACTCTCTTTCCATCGCCGCTAGAGCTACTCTCGACACCCATAGCCTCAACAATGAAGGTGGCGAAGGCAACCAGGTCCACACGCGCATGATAGACATCGTGGGCCATGATGGGCAACTCTACAACGTCAATGCTATCTCTGGCGATATGCTCAAGCATGTCCAGACCGAGCACCTGTTCATACTTGCCCGCGAACGTGGACTTCCCTTATGCGCGGGCTGCCGCCAGTTCAATGCCAACCGCATTAATGCGGATGAGCAATGGATAGACAGCATCAAGGGACTGAGTGACGCCCAGGCTGTGGATAGCCTGCTCAAAACCTGCATCATCGACGATATCGGTGGCATTTTGGTAACCGCCGGTGGACGCTCGATTCCGCGCAAGTCAGTCGTCGAGTTCGGTTGGGTCCTTGGGCTCCCCGACGCAACCTACACCGACAGCTACTTCCACGTCAAGTACGCCAGCGAACGTAGTGAAGAACAGCGCGAACGCGATGCTGCTCGTAGAGTGAAGGAAAATCGTGAGACAAAAGAGAAAACCGGCGGCGCAAACCTCGGCCAGGCCATCTTTCACCGTCCTACCTCCAGTGGCATCTATGCCATTGTCTGCAACCTGGAATTCGCGCGGATCGGCTACAATGATATTCTCCAGCGCTACGTACTGGACGAGGATGAACGCAGAATACGCGGCCAGGTCCTTCTAGAGAGCCTGTTGCACACCTTTGTTCAACTCAATGGAGCTATGCGCTCGACACAACTCCCACACCTCGTATCAATGGAGGGAGTCCTCTCGTGGAGCACAACTGTATTGCCTGCACCCCTCCTTAGCCCCTTAGGAGGGGGCCAGAAGGACCGTGAAACCTATCGCGAGCAAACGAGCACTATTGCCCGCTCATTAGGTGGTGACGCTGTCAGAACCCTGAATTTTGACTCTCTTGCAGAACTCGCTCAGCACTTTAGCAATCTGCACGAAGCAACAAGGCCATACACTATGCGCGTAGGAGTATAGACGATGTGGTACCAATCATCCTACCTGCCCATCTCACTTTTCTCATTGCGCCAGTCGCTCTCGACAAGTTCAGGAGCAAAAACTTTACTTGTTCCAACACCTTTTGCCTTGAAAACTGCATTGCTTGATGCAGCAATTCGCGTTCTAGGGAAAGAGCAGGCCGCACTGCTCTTCCCAACCATACGCGATGTGAAGATCGCTGTCCAGCTTCCCCGGCAACTGGTAGTGATTAATAGTTTTCTTAAGATTGTTCGCCCGAAAAAAAATGGTCCATCTGATGATCTGGGAACCGGGTTGGTCACTCCGTTGGGTTCGACAATTGCATACCGCGAGTTTGTGTCCTACGACGGCACCCTTGGATTGGCACTGTCGAGTAGTGAAGGCGATGCTCTTCCAACCGAAATAGTACGACTCTTTGCCCAGGTCAATTACTTTGGGAAGCGCGGCAGTTTTGTTCAATTGGCCGAACCGCCTCAACTCGTTGATCAACTTGACGAAGGCTGGACGTTGCTAACATCTGAACAGCGGCTGTTCATTGTTGATGGAACGCTTCAAATGCTGGATGATTATGGCCCTTCTATCACTTTTGAACGCGCCGACATCACCAGCGGTATGCGTATTACTCCTGGCAAAGATCGGGTGCAACGCCCTATCGTGCTGCCATGCAGGTTGGTAAGGTCGAGCAGGGCATTTACCCTCTATCAGCGTATAGAGCCTTCTTAAACAGGTCGTGAAAGGAGCCTACTAATGGAACCATCATCTCTTGTTGCTCACCACCTTCAGGTCCACGCCACCGTCACAGAACAATTGGAATTGAACGAACACGCCGGGGCCGCCCTGCGCGGAGCCTTCTTTGACGCCCTCTGGGGCCGCTTCTGCGTCAACAAACAGGCCCCGACGTGTGCGGACTGCCCCCTCGTCAACGCCTGCCCGGTCAGCAGCCTTGTGGCTCCCTTGCGCAATGAAGTACCACGTGGCCGTGATGTTCCACGCCCATATGCTATTCGCCCACCAGTTGAACACGCTCGCACACTCCAACTCGGCAATCGGTTCAGTTTCGGCCTAACCCTCTTCGGCTGCCGTCTCGACCTTTTCCCCTATGTGGCAATGGCACTGCAGCTTCTGGCTCAATCCGGCATTGGACGCCGCACCCAGGAAAACAACTGGCGGCGCGGTCGCTTCACCATTGACGAGATCCAGGCTGTCAATCTCCTCTCCGGCGAAACAAAACTTGTCCAGGCCCCAGGCAGCAACCGAGTCATCGTGCCCGACCTGCCTACTACATGGACCGACGCTGAAACCTATGCTGCCACTGTGCCTTCTGATCGCGTTACCCTGTATTTCTTGACACCTCTACGTCTGACGGACCAGAAAAAACTCGTCAAACATTCGCTGCTGCGCCCCCTGGTCGAGCGCCTGCTGGAACGGCATGATTTCCTGGCGAGCGAATATGGCGGTCAGGCGTTCGCACGCGATGAACGCAATAACCTTATCGAGCAAGCCGCTACAGCTGAAGTGCTACAGGACAAAACCAGCTGGGAGGATGTCAGCAGTTATTCGCGCCGCCAGGGAAAATCTACTCCCATCGGTGGTTTGATGGGGACCATCTCCTTTGGTGGCCACCTCCGGCCCTTGCTTCCCCTACTTGCCTGGGGCACAGTTCTGCAGGTCGGCAAGGATACTACCAAAGGGAATGGTGTGTACTCAATTCAATAAAATGGTGCTTCTTCGGCTCGTTTGAGGGAGCTAGCAGTGATGTTGATATTGTAGACAATTACCTTGATCATCCAGGTGATTGGCATCAAACGGGAGGTTCTATGGAACTTATCGTCGAAACACACGGTGTCCTCGTCTGCAAGCACCAGGGACGCTTGCGCGTCATGCGTGACAAGGAAAAACTGCAAGAGGTTCCCCTGGTCATGCTCGAACAGGTACTCATCACCTCGAATGGGGTCGCGGTAACCAGCGATGTCGTGCGTGTGTGCAGTGAAAACGGTATCCCCATCCATTTTGTGAGTGGAAGCGGCCGCTCGTATGGCACCCTCTATTCGTCCGGTCTCACCGGGACCATTCAGACGCGCCGCGCCCAGCTGGAAGCCTATACCGACGACCGTGGTGTTGTCCTGGCGCGTGCCTTCGTCCGCGGCAAACTCGAAAACCAGGTCAACCTCCTGCGTGCCATGGTCAAAAATCGGCGTGAAACGGACCCGGCCTGCTTCGAGGAAGTACAGCGCATCGTCGCCGAAATTCGTGATGCCCTCCAAGCCGCCGAGGCGCTGACCGGGAACACCTGCGACGACATTCGGCTGCAGCTGCTGGCAGCAGAAGGACGCGGAGCCGAGCGCTACTGGACCGGGGTGCGGCAGCTCTTACTGGCTGATCTCGACTGGCCCGGGCGCCAGACGCAAGGCGCCACCGACCCACTTAATGCCGCCTTGAACTACGGCTACGGCATCCTCTATGCCCAGGTCGAACGCGCGCTGCTGCTGGCAGGTCTTGACCCCTACGGCGGCTTCATCCACACCGATCGGCCAGGCAAACCTTCACTCGAACTGGATCTGATTGAAGAGTTCCGGCAAACCATCGTGGACCGGACCATTTTGGGTCTGGTGAATCGCAAATTCGAGGTGTCCCTCGACGAAAACAGGCGGCTCGACGAGCCAACGCGCAAACGCCTGGCCGAACATATCAAGAACCGCATGGACGCCACCGACCGGTACGAAGGGAAGCGCCAGCGGCTCGCTGTCATTCTCCAATCGCAGGCGCGGCACATCGCCACTTTCGTGCGGCGGGAACGGGAACGGTATGAGCCTTTTATCGCGGGCTGGTAAGAAGATGCGCTACCTTCTCATCTATGACATCACTGACGACCGGGCGCGAACCAAAGTGGCTGACCTCTGCCTGGACTACGGGCTGGAGAGAATCCAGTACAGCGCCTTCTGGGGCGATCTCCCGCGGACGCTTCAGGAGGAATTACTGCTCAAGGTCAGGCGCGTGTTGCAAGGCAAGGCCGCCGATGTGCGCCTCATCCCGCTCTGCGAGCGCGACCTGCAACGCTCGCAACAACTCACCTTCGTGGAGAAAGGAGCCACTCGTGCCAGCTGATCCAAAGGATCCCTTCCTGCTGGAAGTAACTGACCTCAAACAATGGTGCCACTGCCCACGCATTGTCTTCTATCGCTATTGCCTGCCGCGTATCCGACCAATCACGGGCAAAATGGAAGAGGGGATCCTCCGTCATCGCGAGGAACAGGGTCGGGAAGAACGACGCCTGCTGAGAAGCTATGGTCTCAGCGAGGGTGAGCGCTATTTCGATGTGAGCCTGCGTGCACCACTCTTGGGCTTATCAGGTCGTCTCGACCTCCTGATCGTCACACCAGGCAGAGAGGCATCAGCAGCTGAAGGGGTCGTTGTCGAGTACAAGCTTTCCGATCGCAAGCCCGGTCCGCACGTCAAGCTCCAGCTCGCAGCCTACGGACTGCTGGTCGAAAGCTTGTGGCATATCCCAGTGCATGGAGGGTTTCTCTACTTGCTTCCGCTTCGCCGAGCCGAACCAGTGGCTCTGACGACGCAACTCAAAAACCGGGTGCGAAAAACGACTTCAGCCATTCAAGCAGCCATTGAGCGAGAGGTGCTCCCACCACCACCAGATCGTCAAGCAATCTGCGTGAGTTGCGAGTTCCGCCGCTTCTGCAATGACGTCCTCTGAAACACCACTTTAGGAGAGGTGATTGTTCCCAACCCATTTTCTGCGGTGAAAAAGAGCCGTTTCGCAACTCGCCCATTTCGACGCTTCATGTGGGACAGTAATGAGGTACACATGACAAATGGGAAGTGGACGATGACTGATGGAAAGCGCCAGGAAGAGTTTAATGGCTCTCCGCAACTCTCCCTGTTTTTTGTGCAAAAAGTGACTTGCGAATAGATGAGCCAATAGTTTATACTTTGGTCGGAGAGGTTTTCGCCATCGACCCTCTGAAACGTCCAAGAGAGGGGTTATTTCGACGAAAGTGTCTAAAATGAGGTAGAAACCGCTAAAATGTCAAGCGGTGGCAGAGGTTCGACCCGCTTTGAGGGTACTGAAAGGAGTTCCTTCTGGTCGCTGATGCCGACGCGCGCGCAAGTGGCAGAGGTTCGACCCGCTTTGAGGGTACTGAAAGCCAGGTGCGGAGCCAATGCGCCGCACCGACAAAAGCGGTTGCAGAGGTTCGACCCGCTTTGAGGGTACTGAAAGTTGCCTCTAGCTACGTCGGACTATATTCAGGCTGATGTTGTTGCAGAGGTTCGACCCGCTTTGAGGGTACTGAAAGGGTGCA
>WNGK01015416.1_pt1 | contig 12447 bp, 6 predicted proteins | sample 5400601 | NCBI WGS metagenome assembly WNGK01 (sample SAMN13153376, study PRJNA577476) | soil metagenome | isolation source: 60 cm soil or saprolite under Garry oak tree replicate 1 | place: USA:California | collected 2016-06-15 | reverse complement strand
TCTCCTCGCGCGCGCGGCCGCGCATGTGCGCAATCGCTTTGTTACGCGCTTGTTCATGCATTGTCTGGCCGAGAATGCGGGCATGCTGCACATCGCGCGCAAGCTCGGGATGACGGTCTGTCTCGAGGCCGGCGAAGCCAACGCGTTTCTCCATCTGCCGGGCGCCGATCCCGCTTCGGTGGCCAGGGAATTCGTCGATCAGCGTCTGGCGCTCTTCGATTACGCGCTCAAGGCGCAGGCGATGGCTTTCAACCAGATCGCGGTCGATCGCCGGTCGGGCACGACAGAGCGCTAAGCACGATGGCCGCATCGAAGCCCGTGCTGCACCGCGTGGTCATCGTCGGCGGCGGCGCCGGAGGTCTGCCGCTCGCCGCGCGCCTCGGCGACAGGCTGGGACGGCGAGGTCGGGCCGAGATCATACTCGTGGATCAGTACGCGACGCATCTGTGGAAGCCGCTGCTGCACGAAGTCGCGGCGGGGCGCATGGATGCCGACGTCCACGGCGTCGACTATCTGGCGCTCGCGTACTGGCATCACTTTCGCTTCCGGCAGGGTCCAGTCGCCGGGCTCGATCGTGCGCGGCGCGAGCTCATGCTCGACGCCGTCTACGACGACGACGGCGCGCTGATGCTGCCGCGTTACGCCCTGCGTTACGACACGCTGGTGTTCTGCGTGGGCAGCGTCAGTAACGACTTCGGCGTTCCCGGTGTCGCGACGCACGCGATCTCGCTCGACACGCTCGTCGACGCCGAGCGTTTTCACCGCCGGCTGCTCGCTGCCTGCGTGCGCGCCGACGCCGAAGCTGGCGCGGGCCGGCCGACCCGCGTCAATATCGTGATCATTGGCGCGGGGGCGACCGGCGTCGAGCTCGCGGCGGAGATCCGGCACACGACCGGCGCGCACGCGAGCTACGGGCTCGACTATCTCGACCCCGCGAAGGACATCCGGCTCACCATCCTGGAAGCGGCGCCACGCATCCTGCCGCAGCTCTCCGAGCACGTGGCGACGGCCGCGGTCGGGCTGCTGGAGAAGCTCGGCATCTCGGTGCACGTCGACGAGCGCGTCACGAGCATCGACGCCGCATCGGTTCATACCGCGAGCGGCACGACGTACGGTGCGGACCTGGTCGTGTGGTCTGCGGGCATCATGGCGCCGGAGTGGCTTACCCGCCTCGACGGGCTGGAAACGGGCCGTGGCAATCAGCTCGTCGTGTCGACGGCGCTGCAGACGACGCGCGACCCCGACATCTTCGCCTTCGGCGACTGCGCCGCGTGTCCGTGGCCCGAGGCTGGCCGCGAGGGCGCACTGGTTCCGCCGCGCGCGCAGGCTGCGCACCAGCAGGCGACGCTGCTGGCGAAGACGATCGAGGCGAGGCTCGCCGGAGCGCCATTGCCCACGTTCCGCTTTCGCGACTTTGGATCGCTCGTCTCGCTCGGCGAGCTCTCAGCCGTGGGAAGCCTGATGGGGCGGCTCGTCGGCGGCAGCTTGTTGATTCAGGGGCTCATTGCGCGCTGGATGTACAGCTCGCTCTACAAGCTGCATCAGCTGTCGATCCTGGGGTACGTCGGCGTGGCGCTGGACACCGTCGGACGGTTCCTGCGCAGACGCACCGAGCCGCGGGTGAAGCTGCACTGACCGCGGCCCGTCGACGACGATCTAGTGCGTCTCGGGCTGGAATCCCTGCACGCCGAACTGCCAGAACAGGAACGCGAACGTATCCGCGCGTTCTTCGTACTGCGATTTCTTGGTCGAGCCGAAGCCGTGCCCCGCGTCGTAGTCGATACGCAGCAGAACGGGTTTGTCGCTCTTCGAGGCCGCCTGCAGTCGCGCCGCCATCTTCCCGGCTTCCCAGGCATCGACGCGTGGATCGTTGATCCCCGTCGTGAGTAGCACCGCGGGGTACTTTGCGCCGTCCTTGACGTGGTGATAGCTGCTCATGCCCAGCAGTCCCTTGAAGCCGTCCGCTTCCTTCACCGTGCCGAACTCCGGGATGTTCGGCACACCGTTGGAGGACGACTCCATGCGCAGCGAATCGGACACCGGCACCTCGTCGATCGCCGCGCCGAAGAGCTCGGGGCGCTCGGTGATCGAGCGTCCGACGAAGATGCCGCCGGCACTGCCGCCCATGATCGCCAGCTTCGGCGCCGAGGTGTACTTGTGCGCGGCGAGCCACTCGGCGCACGCGATCGCGTCGTTCCACGTGTTCGACTTGGTGAGCTTGTACCCCGCCTTGTGCCAATCCTCGCCGTACTCGCCGCCGCCGCGCACGTGCGCGACCGCGAACACGCCGCCACGGTTGAACCACGGCAGAAAGGTCGGCCGGTAGAACGGTGTCGTCGAGATGCCGTACGCGCCGTAGCCATAGAGGATCGTCGGATTGCTGCCGTCGAGCTTGATGCCCTTCTTATGCACGATCGACAGCGGAACCAGCGTTCCGTCCCCGGATTTGACCTTGACCTCGGTCGAGACCAGGTTCGGCGGATTGTCGTATTTGCCCTGCGGTTGGATCCTGGTGTCGGTGACTTTGCCGGCGTTGGGGTCGTAGGCGAAATAGCCGCCGAAGCGCGTCCAACCTCCGAGGTTGAACACTGCTCCCGGCCGGCGCGGATCGGTCGTCAGCCCATCGACGTCGCCCGGGAAGGGAAGCTTGACCTGCGCGGGCTTCGCGCCGGGGGCGTAGGTCACCCGGAGAAAGTCGCTCACGCCGCCAGTCATGCGCCGCACGTACAGCGCGTCGTGCGCCGCGGCGATGCCGGTGACCACTGCCTCGCTCGGCGGCACGACAACTTGTGCCGTGGAGAGATCGGGCTTGGCCAGAGACGTGCGCACGACCTTGAAGCGCGAGGCGTTCTTGTGAGTGAGCAGATAGAGACTCTCGCCCATGACGTCGAACGCGATCGCCTCGTCGGCATTGTCGGCGACCTTGACCCACGATGTCTTGTCGCCGGCCATCGAGGCGACCGATAACACGTAGAGCTTGAACTCGTTCTGCACGCCGTTGATCACCAGCCCGATCAGGTATTTCGAGCCGATCGGGTTCGCCACGATCGGAATCTCGCCCGGCTCGATGGCAACGGCCGGCGCGAGGCCGGCGCCAAGCAGCGGGACATCTTCATCCGGATTGGCGCCGAGCTTGTGCACGTACGCCCGCGAGTTCACGTACTTCTCGGTCACGGGCGCATTCGGAGGAAGCTTCTGCAGGCGGTTGTAGAGCAGTCGCCCATCTGCGAGCCAGGACGGCGACCCGAAATTGGCGCGGTCGATGACGTCCGAGGTGTCCTTGCCGGTCGCCATGTCGATCACGTGCAGCACGCTTTCCTCCGACCCGCCGATCGAGATGCCGTAGGCGACGTACTTGTTGTCCGGCGACGCGGCGAAGTAATCGATCGCGTTGTGCTTGCCCTCCGGCGCAGGCACCTTGTCCGGGTCGACCAGCAGCCGCTCCTTGCCGGCGAACCCTTGGCGAACGTAGAGCTTGGCGATGTTCTCGTCGGCGTTGCGCTTGAGGTAGTAGACGTTCTCGCCGGTGAGCTGAACCGAAGTCACGCGCGAAGCCGCGGCGTCGCCGAACGTCTGGACCTCCTTGAGCAGGGTGTCGCGCTGCGGGACCTTCGAGAGCATCGCCCGGGTGTAATCGGCCTGCGCCTTCATCCAATCGACGACCTCCGGGTTCTTCATGTCCTCCATATAGCGATACGGATCCTCGACGGTGGTCCCGAAGTACGTATCGGTGACATTCTTGACCGGCGCCGCGGGCGGCGGGCTTTGCGCGAGAGCGAGCGCTGCACAGCAAAGCAGCGTCGCGCCGGCGAAGCCATGGCGCGGATCAACGAGGAAGGAGGGCATGATGGGCTCCCGGCGACAGTGGCGAAGCGCGCGATTATGCCAGCGCATCACAGGCGGAGCCACCCTCGGACGATGGGCTGCCGCCGGACGCGACGGGGCGCGGCCCGCGTCGACGGGCATCGTACCGCCATGGTAGGTTCCTTTAACCCGGCACGAGCCATTCGCCCTCCCGTCTGACGGCGCCGGCCCGTTCCAGCTCGCCGATCAGCATTTCTGCCAGCTCCGCGGTCGAGCGCTTGAAGAACAGTGTGTTGAAGTCGCGATAAATGCCGACTCGCTCCAGGTACGCCGGCATGTCGGCGAGCGCCAGGCGCCGCCGATCGAGCAGGGCAAAGGTCAGGACCACTTTCAGGGCGTGTCGGGCGACCCGCAGCGAATCGGCTTCGAACGCGGCGGTGCGCGCAAAGGCGCGCTCGAACGCAGCGCCGACCTCGACAAACGGCTCGCCGTGTCCCGGGATGACGATGCGTATGTCGAGTCGCGACAGCATCTCCAGTGTGGCGCGGGTAGCCCGCAGCGCGTGCGGATCGATCTCGCGGGGCATGACGAAGCCGTAACCGTTCGCCCACAGCGCGTCGCCGGACACGAGGATGCCGTGTTCCGGGTTGTAGAAGACCAGCGCGCCCATGTCGTGTCCGGGCGCAGCGAGCGCCTGCCATTCGAGATCGCCCCAGACGCGGGTTTCGCCGGGACCGATCGTCTCGTCGTAGGCGAACCGCGGCGCGTACTGATCCGTGTATGCGAGGAGCAGCGTCCGCTCATCCCAGGCGTCGATGAGCGCTGCCTCGCCGACCGGTAGTGCGATCGGGCACCGATACCGAGCCTTGATCGCGGCATTGCCGCCCATGTGATCGCTGTGGCAGTGGGTGTTGACCAGTCGAACGGCGCGTGGCGTGCGTAGCCAGAGTCGATCAGCACGTTGCCGTCGCGGCTCTTGAGCAGGACATGGTTCGACGAGAGCCAGTCGCGAACGAAGACATGGACTTGCGGCGGGAGGCGGGTGGAGGCGGCGGACACGTGCGCGCTTTGACGCTTGAATCGAGGCTGCAGAAAGCATCATAGCAACCCACCGGCCCGTCGTCTTCCTGACTACGCTCGACCGTGCGCAATGGGAACGCTAGTATCGCAGCCATGGAGACGAACGCTTCGCTCGCCTCTGCACTCGCCGCCTACCGCGCCGGTCGTACTGCCGACGCGCGCGCTATCGCCGAGGAAATCTGGCGCGTCTCGTCCGATGCAAGAGCGGCGGGTCTGCTCGCGCTGCTCGAGATCGACGCCACGCGCCTCGACGAGGCCCTGGTGTGGAACGACCGCGCCCGCGCTGCCGACCCGGGCGACCCGCGTTACGCGTTGCAAGGCGCGCGGATCGCCAGCCTGAGCGGAGACCACGCGGGCGCGTTCGATCGGTTCGCGGCCGTGTTGCGCGACGCACCGCGAACCCGGGGCGCGTGGTCGGAGCTCGCGTCGGCCGCGAGGGCAAGCGGCCGCGACGCCGAAGCCATCGGCACAGGCATTCGCGCCTTCGACGCCGATCCGACACTCGCGCCAGCGCTCCAGATGCTGCTGAACCTGCTCCCGGATACGCCCACGGTCCAGGCGCCGGTTGCGTCACTGCCCTCATCACGGCGCCGCCCGATCAGCGTCGTCGTCTGCAGCGACAACGACGCGCAATACGCGGCGATGGCGGAGAGTTACGGTCGGGCGCTCGCCGACTGGCCGCACGAGATCGTCCGCATTGCCGACGCGCATTCGCTCGCCGAGGGCTACACGCGGGGCATCGCGCGTGCGATGGGCGAGATCGTCGTCTTCACGCATGACGACGTCGAGATCCTGGCGGCGGATTTCGGTGAGCGCCTCGCGCGTCGACTCGGCGAGTGCGATCTCCTCGGCATCGCCGGCGCCACGCGCGCGACCGGTCCGGCGTGGCCGTTCGCGGGCTGGCCGTATCTGCATGGATCGGTGATCTACCCGGAGGGCTCGGGCTACCGCGTCACTGCCTACAGCCGCAACGTGCCCGTTGCGCACGGCATCCGCGTGATCGACGGCGTATTCCTGGCGATGCAGCGCGAGATCGCGCTCTCGATCGGGTGGGACGCGGAAACCTGCGACGGCTTTCACGGCTACGACGTCGATTTCACGTTGCGCGCGGCAAAAGCGGGCTTGCGCCTGGCGGTGGCGAGCGACCTCGGCGTCGTGCACCGATCCTATGGCAGCTACGACGCGCGCTGGGAAGCGACCACGCGAAAGCTCACGGCGAAACATCCGGAGCTCAACGGCGAGCGCGGCAGGGAGACGGGCTTCGTCGCGCGGACCGTGGCCGACGCCGCGCACGCGATGGCGTTGGTCGACAACTGGGCGAGGATGGGCGGCTAGGCGAGCCGCGCCAGAAACTCGCGCACCAGCGCCGACCGCTCTTCCAGCGTCGGCGCCGCGCGCTCGATGCGCACTCGGTCCTGGCCCGCAAAGCGGTGGCGCCCGTCCTTCTGGATGAGCGCGATGAGCTTGGCGGGATCGAACGGCGGCTTGGGCGCGAACTGGATCTGCGAGCGCTCGGGGCCGGCGTCGATCTTGGTGACGCCGAGCGGTCTTGCCGCGATGCGCAGGCGATGACACGCGAGGAGCGCCTGTGCGGCCTCCGGCGGCAGGCCGAAGCGATCGATCAGCTCTTCCTGCATGGCGGTGAGCTCGGCTTCGGTCCCGCAATTGGCGAGCCGTTTGTAGAGCACGAGCCGCTCGTGCACGTCGCTGCAATAGGTTTCCGGCAATAGCGCAGGCACGTGGAGGTTGATTTCGGTCGTGACCCCGAGCGGCTCGGTGAGATCGGGCTCGCGGCCGGCTTTCAACGCATCGACTGCGGCTTTCAGCATGTCGACGTAGAGCTGGAATCCGATCTGCTGCATCTCTCCGGATTGCTCCTCGCCGAGCACTTCGCCTGCCCCGCGAATCTCGAGATCGTGCATCGCCAGGTAGAAGCCCGACCCGAGCTCCTCCATGAGCTGGATCGCTTCGAGCCGTTTTTTAGCCTGCGTGGAAAGGGCTTCTTCGGGTGGAGTGAGCAGGTAGGCGAACGCCTGATGATGCGAGCGTCCCACGCGGCCGCGCAACTGGTGCAGCTGCGCGAGTCCGAAGCGATCGGCGCGGTCGATGATGATCGTGTTCGCCGTCGGGACGTCGAGACCGCTCTCGATGATCGTCGAGCACAGCAGCAGGTTGCAGCGCTGATGATAGAAGTCGCGCATCACCTGCTCCAGCGCGCGCTCGGCCATCTGCCCATGCGCGATGGCGAGCCGCGCCTCCGGCAGAAGCGCACGCAACCTCTCCGCCTTGGTCTCGATGGTCGCGATGTCGTTGTGCAGGTAATAGACCTGGCCGCCGCGCTTGAGCTCGCGCAATACCGCCTCGCGCACCACCCCGGTCGCGTACGGCGAGACAAAGGTCTTGATCGCGAGCCTTCGTTCCGGCGCGGTCGCGATCACGGAAAAGTCCCGCAGGCCCTCGAGCGAGAGCGCCAGCGTGCGGGGGATCGGCGTCGCGGTGAGCGTCAGCACGTCGACCTCGGCGCGCAGACGCTTCAACTGCTCCTTGTGCCGCACGCCGAAGCGGTGCTCCTCGTCGATGACGATGAGCCCCAGCCGCTTCAACTTGACGTCGGACTGGAGCAGCCGATGGGTGCCGATGACCAGATCGATGCGGCCGTCGGCGAGCCCATCGAGCACGGCCTTCGCTTCCTTGCCGGTGCGGAAGCGCGAGAGCTCGGCGAGCTTAACGGGCAGCTCGGCGAAGCGATCGGAGAAGGTCTGGAAGTGCTGCTCGACTAGCAGTGTGGTGGGTACGAGCACCACGACTTGCTGGCCATCGGCGAGCGCGATGAACGCCGCGCGCAGCGCGACTTCGGTCTTGCCGAAACCAACGTCGCCGCAGACGAGCCGGTCCATCGGCTTGCCGGTGATGAGGTCCTTGATCACCGCTTCGATCGCTGCCGCCTGATCGGGTGTCTCCTCGAACGGGAATCCGGCGGCAAACGCTTCGTAATCGTGGACATCGAAACGGAACGCGTGACCCTCGCGGGCGGCGCGCTGCGCGTACAGGTTGAGAAGTTCCGCCGCGGTGTCGTGCGCGCGCTCCGCGGCCTTGCGCTTCGCCTTCTCCCACTGTCCGCTTCCGAGCTCGTGCAGCGGCGCCGCTTCGGGCGCGGCGCCGCTGTAGCGGCTGATCACATGCAGGCTTGCCACCGGAACGTAGAGCTTGGCGTCGTTGGCGTAGAGCAGATGCAGGAACTCGTTCGGGCCGTCGCCGAGATCGAGGGTGGTGAGACCCAGGTAGCGCCCGATCCCGTGCTGCTCGTGCACGACCGGGTCGCCGATGCGCACTTCGGAAAGATCGCGCAGCATCGTCTCGACGTTGGAGCGGCGCGCTTCACGCTTGGCTGCATTGCGGGTGACGTCGGCGTACAGCTCGGCTTCCGTGATCAGCGCGAGGCCGCCTTCCGGCCAGATGAAGCCGCGATGCGCCGGCCCGACCGCGAGCGCCGGGCTCGCGTCGCTCCGAACGAACTCGTCCCAGTCGGCGCATATCGCCGGCTTGAAGCCGTACTCGGCGAAGTACTGCTGCATGGTTTCGCGCCGCCCGAGCCCGTCGGCGACGATCAGCACGCGCTCGCGGGTCGAAGTGGCGAAGCGCTTGAGCGCATGCAGCGGATCGCCCGCGCGGCGATCGACCTGGAGCGGCGGAAGCGGTTCGGTCACGTTCCGCCGCGCCCGTTCACCTTCGGGTGCGGCGACCTCGGCCCCGAGCTCGATGCGCGCAAACGCCTTGACGGCGCCGTTGAATTCGTCGATCGGCAGGAACAGCGCGTGCGGCGGCAGCAGCGGGCGCGCCGAATCGCCGCGCAGTAGCCGATAGCGCGCTTCGGTGTCCTGCCAGAAGCGCGCGATCGCCGCACCGACCCCGCCGTGCACGCACAGCGTGGCGCTTGCGGGAAGATAATCGGCGAGGCTGGCCGTGGCGTCGAAGAACAGCGGCAGGTAGTACTCGATGCCGCCCGGCGCGATGCCGTTGGTGATGTCGCGATAGAGGGCCGATTTCAGCGGATCGCCTTCGAAGACCTCGCGATAGCGTCCGCGGAAGCGCGTGCGCGCGGCGTCGTCGAGCGGAAATTCCCGCGCCGGGAGAAGCCGAACGTTCGGCACTGGATAGAGTGTGCGCTGGCTGTCGACGTCGAAGGCCTTGATCGACTCGATCTCCTGGTCGAGCAGATCGATCCGGTAGGGCAGGGCGCTTCCCATCGGGTAGAGGTCGATCAGTCCGCCGCGAACGCTGAATTCGCCGGGCGACACCACCTGCGTGACATGCTGGTAGCCGCCGAGCGCGAGCTGCGAGCGCAGCGCATCGACGTCGAGCTTCTCGCTCTTCGACAGAAAGAACGTAAATGCGGCGAGATACGATGGCGGCGCGAGACGGTAGAGCGCGGTCGTCGCCGCGACGAGGAGCACGTCGCACTCGCCGCGCGACGCGTGGTAGAGCGTCGCGAGCCGTTCGGACACCAGGTCCTGATGCGGCGAGAAGTGATCGTAGGGCAGTGTCTCCCAGTCGGGCAGCGTGGCGACGCGCAAGCTGGGTGCGAACCACGCGATCTCCGCCGCCAGGCGCTGTGCCGCGAGCGCCTCGGCGCAGACGACGGCAGTAAGCTCGCCGCGCTCCGTCGCTTCGGTCGCGTATTGCGCCAGCGCCAGTGCGTCGGCCGAGCCAGTCAGCGGCCTGGCGAGCGTCTTTCTGCCGGCGAGCGGTCGCTCCGGCAGCAAGCGTGGCAGCGCCGGCAAAACGGCGGCGCCGGCAGACAGCGGCAGGTTCAACGGAAGGTTCAAGGAGGGGCGCACAATTGCTTCGTTGAGACATCGAATTATACGTTGCGTTCGCCACGCGACCGGAGGGCGCTGCGTGTCGTGGCGGTGACGCAGCGGCGCGCTCATCGGCGATAATGCGGCATGGCCGTCCCTTCCGCGCCGGCCGCGGCGCGCGTTGCCTCGCCCTACCTGCTGCTCACGCTGACGCCGTTCTTCTGGGCGTGCAACTGGATCGTCGGCCGCGGACTGCATTCCGAGATCCCGCCGATGGCGATGACGTTCTACCGGTGGTTCTTCGCGCTGCTGATTCTCGCGCCGTTCGCGCTGCCGCACGTTCGCCGCGACTGGGGAATCGTCCGCCGCAACTGGCGCGTGCTCCTGCTCCTCGGCATCGTCGGCGTGGGCACGCACAACGCGCTGACTTATCTCGGTCTCAACTACACGACCGCGATCAATGGCGTCATCCTCAATTCGTTCATTCCGGTGATGATCATCGCGCTGTCCCGGATCTTCCTGCGTCAGAGCCTGTCCCGGGTGCAACTGGTCGGGGTCTGTGTGTCGCTCGGCGGCGTGCTTGCGATCCTTTCGGGCGGAAATCCGGAAACGCTGGCGTCCTTGACCTTGAACCGCGGCGACCTGCTGATCATCCTGGCGCTGCTGCTGTGGTCGGTCTACACGATCGGATTGCGCTGGCGGCCCGCCGGACTGCACATGCTCACCTTCCTGTTCGTGATCGCCTGTATCGGCGACGCGGCGGTGTTGCCGCTGTACCTAAGCGAGATGGCGCTTGGCGCGCGGATGACCTTCTCCTGGCTCAACCTCGCGGCCCTGCTCTTTGTCGCAACGTTTTCATCGGTACTCGCGTACATTTTCTGGAACCGCGGGGTGGAGCAGGTCGGCGCGAACGTGGCTGGACTGTTCGTGCACCTCATGCCGGTCTTCGGCACGATCCTGGCGTGGCTGCTGCTTGGAGAGCGGCTATTGCCGTTTCATGTCGTCGGCATCGCCCTGATCCTGACCGGCATCTACGTGACCAGCCGGGCGGCGCCGCCGCCCGTTCCCGCGGCGCCGGAGTAGCGGCGCGAGCAGCGAGAGGGGAACCCGCGCACGAAGTGCGCGGGGGTCGAGCGTCCGCGAGTCGCCGCTAGCGGCCGACGCGCGACCCAACGTAATGCGCTGTCGGTCCGGGGAGGCCGCGGCGCGAGCAGCGAGATGGGACTCCTGAACGCTTGGCGCAGACTTGTCGCGTTGAGTCGTCGTCCCTCGCGAGCGGCTCGGGTCGCCTCCACTCGCTAGCGCTCGCGGAGCCTCGCTCCGCCTCGCCGGTCGCCCCGCTTGCGAAGCGCGGTGCGGACGAGCGCTAGCTCGCGACGCGGCCGTACTTGTCGTCGAAGCGCACGATGTCGTCTTCGCCGAGATAATCCCCGCACTGCACCTCGATCAGCAGCAAAGGCGCTGCGCCTGCATTTTCCAACCGATGCCGGGTCTCGACCGGGATGAACGTCGATTCGTTCGGGCGCAGCGTGTAACTCTTCTCGCCGTTCACCACGCGCGCTTCACCGCCGACGACGACCCAGTGTTCGCTTCGCCGATGGTGCAATTGCAGAGACAGCGCCGCGCCGGGCTTGACTTCGATGCGCTTGATCTTGAAGCCGGGTCCTTCATGGAGCGTCGTGAACGCGCCCCAGGGCCGGAGCACGGTCTTGTGGATCCGGTAGGCGTCGTGCCCGCGCGCCTTGAGCTCGCCGACGACGTCCTTCACCCGCTGCAGATGATCGCGGTGCGCGACCAGCATGGCATCGGGCGTCTCGATGATGAACAGTCCCTCGACACCGACGGTTGCAACGAGGCGGTCGGCGGCGTGCACGTAAGTGTCGCGCGTGGCGATGGCGATGCGTTCGCCGTCGCCGCGATTGCCGTCCGCATCGGGCGACGTCAGGTCGGCAAATGCCCGCCAGGAGCCGACGTCGCTCCAGTCGAAACCACCGCGGACCACCGCAACTTTCGTCGCTTGCTCCATGACGGCGACGTCGAACGAAATCTCGGGGACCGCCTCGAAGAGCGTGCGGTCGATCTCCAGCATCGCGTTGCCGAGCTGACCGCGAACGGCCTCCCACACGTTGCGCACCGCAGCAAGCATCTCAGGCGCGTGTCGCTCGCACGCCGCGATCACCGTCGCCGCGCCGAAGCAGAACATGCCGGAGTTCCAGGCATGCTGGCCGTCGGCCACGTAGCGTAGCGCGTCGGCGAGCGGCGGCTTCTCGATGAAGCGACGGGCGCGGAATGTATCGGAAACCGTCAGCGCTTCGCCGAGCTCGAGGTAACCGTAGCCGGTTTCCGGGCTCGTCGGCGCGATTCCGAAGGTGACGAGCCAACCCTCCCGGGCAAGCGTCGTCGCGCGGCCGACCGCGGCCGCGAACGCTCGGCTGTCGCGGATCAGATGATCGGCGGGCAGGACCAGCAGCGTCGCGTCTGGCCCGAAAGCAGCTTCGGCGTAAAGCGCGCCCAGCGCGACCGCTGGCCCGGTGTTCCGCGCACAGGGTTCCAGCAGGTACGCGACGCGTGGCGGAAGCGGCGCGCCCGCGCTCGCGTAGGCGTCCTTGGTATGAAAGTAGTAATCGCGGTTGGTGATCGTCACGAGCCCCGCGAGATCGGGCAGCGCGGCGGCGCGGAGGAAAGCTCGCGCCAGCAACGTGTCGCCGCTCGCGCCGTCACCGGGGAGCGGCATGAACGGCTTGGGTGCCGTTTCGCGCGAAAG
>WNGK01006344.1_pt1 | contig 12450 bp, 11 predicted proteins | sample 5400601 | NCBI WGS metagenome assembly WNGK01 (sample SAMN13153376, study PRJNA577476) | soil metagenome | isolation source: 60 cm soil or saprolite under Garry oak tree replicate 1 | place: USA:California | collected 2016-06-15 | reverse complement strand
AAACCCGGGTGTATGAGCTTGCCGAGGCATTGCCATGAAATCGTCGGCGCTCTGGGCTTGTCGCCGTCCCAAATGGGGGTTGCTTGTGGTGTTGCTGAGCTTTGCTGCGCCAACTGCAGATGCCGAAGATAATCCAATCAAGGTGGGCATTCTGCATTCTCTTTCCGGAACGATGGCTATCAGCGAAGCGGTGCTCAAGGACGCGGTCCTCATGCTGATAGACGATCAGAATAGAAAGGGTGGCCTGCTCGGGCGCAAACTGGAGCCCGTCGTCGTCAATCCCAATTCCGACTGGGATCTATTTGCCGAGAAATCCCGGGAGCTACTGGCAAAAGAAAAGGTCGCGGTTGTATTCGGCTGCTGGACATCGGCCTCTCGTAAGTCCGTGTTGCCGGTCTTCGAGGAACTCAATGGCCTCCTCTACTACCCGGTACAGTACGAAGGCGAGGAAAGCTCCCGCAATATCTTCTACACCGGGGCCGCTCCCAATCAGCAGGCGATCCCGGCGGTCCGATACCTGATGAGCAAGGAAGGCGGCGACGTTCGCAGATGGGTTCTGCTTGGCACGGACTACGTCTATCCGCGCACGACCAATCGGATATTGCAGGCCTTTCTCGACACAGAGGGCATATCGCCGGACGACGTCATGACAATCTACACACCATTCGGCCATGCCGACTGGCGTGGGATTATCGAGACGATCAAGACGTTCGGCTCCGCAGGTAAAAAAACTGCAGTGGTGTCGACCGTCAACGGCGACGCCAACACGCATTTCTACAAGGAACTCGCCGCGCAAAAGGTGGACGCCGCTGTCATTCCAGTCATGGCATTTTCGGTCGGCGAGCGCGAACTAATCGGAATGGATACCAAGCCCCTGGCCGGCCATTTGGCGACCTGGAACTATTTTCAATCCGTCAAATCTTCCGAGAATGATGCGTTCGTCAGCATGTGGGCCAATTTCACCGGGCACAAAGATGAAGTAACAAACGACCCAATGGAAGCCACTTATGTTGGCTTCAGGATGTGGGCACAAGCCGTCGCGCAAGCGGGCACGGCGGATGTCAACGCGGTTCGCCAGGCGATGTATGGGCAGAGGGTAAAGGCCCCAAGCGGCTTCGAGGAAGTCATGAACACCAATCACCACCTTTCCAAGCCGGTCATGATTGGCAAAATCGATGCACTCGGGACATTCAACGTCATTTGGCGGTCGATTAACCCGGTGAGGGCCGATGCCTGGAGCAAATATATTCCAGACAGTGCCAGGCGCACCGCGGATTGGACCTTTCCCTGGGTATGCGGAGGTTGCATCGAACCCACTTTCAAAGAGTGGTAAGGTCCGCTTCAAAGCGGCAATGGACTTCGAAAACGATCCACGATCATTCGGAGAACGCCAATGAAAACGATAACGGCGATCGCGGCAAACAAGCTCGGCAATTTCCTCGCCAGGGATTTTCGCCGAATTTTTGGTTCCGCCTGCGACGATTGGGCGGAGCGTATAGGCTCGGCGGCGCGGAGCACCATCGAATGTCTGGCCATGAGCGACGCGCTTTACCACAATTACGAACACACGCTGCAGGTCACCATGGTCGGACGCGACATTCTGCATGGAATGATGGTGCATCAACGATTAGAAGCCGAGGACTATGGCCATCTGATCGCCGCCTGTCTGCTGCATGACATTGGCTATGTGCGCGGCGCCCTGAGCGGCGATACCGAAACTGAATTCATCATTGACGCCGAGGGAACGAAAATCACGCTGCCTCGCGGCGCATCGGATGCGGCGCTCGCGCCGTATCACGTCGACCGGTCGAAACTATTTGTATTCGAGCGATTCGATAAATCTCCAATTGGCGACCCTGCGCGTGTTGCGGCGGCAATCGAGATGACACGCTTTCCAGTCCCGGAGGATCGCGCGGAGCCAAGCGATCTGGAGCCGAGATTGGTCCAGGCTGCCGATCTCATCGGGCAGCTTGGCGATCCCCTGTATTCGCGCAAGGCAAACGCGCTCTATTGGGAATTCGAGGAGATCGGTACCAACAGGCAACTGGGCTATTCGTCGCCGGCCGACATTGTTGAGAGGTACCCGGCCTTTTTCTGGGACAGCGTCTCGATGCATCTCGACGACGGAATAAAATACCTGAATATGACGGCGTCCGGCCGGCAATGGATCGCGAACCTCCATCATCATGTTCTATGCGCGGAACGTGCTCAGCGGCTGATGGGGCCCCAGATCTGAACAGGGTGAGTGTTGGGGCGATCCCGAAACAATCTCACGCTTTCGCGGGGGGCAGCGCCTCACAGCCCCTGCAGCGTGTTGATGTACACATTGATCGTACCGGCGGCTTCCGCGATCACGCGCAGCGTTTTGGAATCGAAGGCGATGTCGGCAAGGCGCAGGCTGGTGATTTCCGCCGCCACCCGCACGCCGTCTTCGTTCTTCTGAAAGCCCGCGATCACGTCGGCGATCTTCTTCTGCGCATTGGAGGCAAATGGCTTGAGGTCGATGGTGGCCTTTTCCGCCAGCGCCTTTTGCAGATGCGGCACGGCCGCGCGCGCCGCCGCCCCAAGCAGCCCGAACGCCGCCTCCGATTCGACGGCGAGTTCGATGTCGGTCAGCCGCAAGGTCTGCTGCGTCTGGTCGAGCACCGGCTTGCCCCAGATATGCACATTGGCCTCGCCGCCGAATCCAAAGAAACTCTTTTTCTCTTTGGCGTTGACCAGAAGCGAGATCAGCAGCCGGTCGCCCGATGCGGAGACGACGGCGCGCTTGACGGTGACGTCGACCGAACCCGAACCGTCTTCAGGGAAAGTCCGGCCTGCGAATTGCGCCTCCACGATCTTGTTGATGTCGGTAAACGGCATATCGATCGGCACGCCGATGCTGACGCGGCCAGGGGTCGGGGGCACGATGACGATGGTCGCCGGAAACGGGCAGTCCGGCTTGGTCTGCGCTGGCGTAATGCGGGTCTCCGCCTCGATGCCGAGCGTCAGCGTCATCGCCGATGCATCGATGCGCGGCTGTGCCGCGATCGCGCGGGTCGGCCGCAGTTCCAGCCAGAGTGCCGGCAAAGAGCCGGGCGTGCCCGCGCCTTGCAGCGGAATCGAGCGGCAGGCCTTGGCCCATTGCAGCCGCGCGCTGTTCTCGAACGCGGGATCGTTGCTGATCTTCGCATGCACCGCGGTGAGCTGATCGTTGACCGTCTTGTCGATCAGCGGCTTGATCTGCGCCGGGACGTTGACGCGCGCGCCCGCCACCGACAGGTTGGTGTCGCCCAGCGTCACCTGCGCGGCCAGGTTAGGCTCGATGCGCCAGGCCGCGGCGAGCTTCGGCCGCGCGGTGATGGTGACGTTGCCCTTGATCTCGGCGTTGGCATTGAGCGACTTGATGTTCACGCTGCCGATCTGCTTGGCGACATTGCCGCCGAGCAGACTGCCGAGCGCGTCGCCGACCGCGCCGGTCGCCTTGGCCGACAGCGAGCCCGTCGCATTCAGCGTTCCCGTCAGCGGCGTTGCCAGTGACAGCACATCCTGGGCACCGGTCGCGGAGATCGGCCCACGCGACGCGGTCCAGCCGATGTCGGCGTTCTGCAGAATCTGCGCCGCCGGATTATCGGCTTTTCCCGCGAAGGTGCGGGGTGCGCCGCGATCGGCGGCGTCGCGAATGGCGGCAAGCGTAATCACGACCGGCGCAATGATGCTGGAACTGCGCGGAGCGGGGGACAGCGGCGGCAATTGGACAAGCACCGGCGCACCGACCGTGCCGTGCGGCGACAGCCAGTCCATGGTCTTCAGGCTGACTAAAAACGAGACCGCGACCACCGCGATCCCGAGCAGGATCGTCTTGAGACGCATCGTCCCCCCGCAACTGGACTGATTCCGCAGCCGAGTCTACAGGGCGCCTCCTGCGGGCGCCATCCCACCGGGGCAGAAGCACGGTTACGGTTTTGTTATCCCAAACAAAAATGGCGCGGAGACCGCGCCATCTGCATGCAACGCTGCATTGTGGCGGCGCTCAGCGAATCAGCCCCGCTTGCCGTCCGCACCGTCGGCGCGGCGGTCCATCGGCAGCACGATCACCTTGGTGCCGACGTTGACCCGCGAATAGAGATCGGAGACGTCTTCATTGGTAAGGCGGATGCAACCGGACGACACGCGGGTGCCGATGGTCCCCGGCGCGTTGGTGCCGTGAATGCGATAGACCGTGCCGCCGAGATACATCGCGCGGGCGCCGAGCGGATTGCCTGGGCCGCCGGCCATTTGGCGCGGCAGATAGGGCTGGCGCGCGATCATTTCCGGGGGCGGAGTCCAATCCGGCCACTCGGCCTTTTTTGTAACCGACTGCACGCCCGACCAGGTGAAGCCCTCGCGGCCGACGCCGATGCCGTAACGGATCGCCTGACCGCCACCGAGCACATAATAGAGATAGGTGTTGGGCGTATCGATGATGACGGTGCCGGCGGCCTCGCGGGTGGCGTAGCTGACGATCTGGCGCTTCAGCCGCGCCGGCATCTCGACCGCGGCGCCTTCGTCTTCTGATGGTGCGGCCTGCGCCGGCGGCGGTGCCGATTGCACCGGCGGCGTCATGATGAATGGAAACAGCGGCAGCGGCGTGGCCGTGGCGGACGCGGAAAATGCCACAGCGCCAATCGCCAGCGCGCCAAAGGCCGCGGCGGCACGGCGGGAATTGAACTTCAATGCATCCAGATTGAACATCGGTCGTCCCCCTGTCTGGTCGCCAGCGCGCCATTCGGCGCGTCATTAACCTCACCAGTAGAGGGCAAAGGTTTCCGGAGGTTTGCGTCAAACCCGCGAAATCGTTTCGTCAGGGTAGGGAATTGTTTCGTCCCGGTGTCGTGAGGAAACAATCTTAACGATGCGACGCGTGTTCCCCTGATTACAGCGCACGCCTGCGCGGCAGATCCGGTGCGGGAGCACCTATCGCCACGCGTTGGTCGGCGACGGCGTGATGAAACTGCTCCAGCACGAGGCCAATGGCTGACAGGTCGCCTTCCTCGATGGCGCCATCATCGTAGCTCTCGAGCGTTTCCCGCAACAAGCCGTCCACCTCGGATTGCATCGCCGTCAATTCTTCAGATGATTCCGCCTGGCGCACCTTCGAAATCATGGCCAGCAGATTGTCGCGATGCAACGTGCTGTGTTGTTTTTCATCGCGCTTCAGATATTGGCGTAGCCAGGCGCCGGCGGACCCGAACCCGGAGAGAACCAGAATACCTCCCCACAAATAATCGCTGTATTTCTCAAGGAAGGTGCGCTCGGTGCCATCGATGTAGGCCGCCGCTCCCTGATGCGCGGGCAATGCGGCGTCTTTGTCGGTGTCCGGTTTCTCGATCTTTGAGGCGCTGGGCACTTCCCTGGCGACGGTCTGACGAACCGCGAACAATTGCCGGGTGAAGGTGCCAACCGCCGTGTCCGACAAGGACTTTGGCGCGACGATGAGATGATTGACGCTGACCGTATCGATTTTGTCGTCCGGTCTGGCGGGCGATGAACCAAAGGTGCTGCCCGGAATTTCCTCGGCTTCATACAGCGGATGTTTCTGGGCGATCACCTCCGACACGTCGATCGGCAGAAATTTTGGCTCGCCCCTGGCCTTGGCGGTGGCGGCGATGGCTTCGGTGGTGATCTTGCTGTCGAGCGGCCCAACCGCCATGAACGCATCGAGAGCGGCATCGCGCGTCAACTCGGCGATCTGATTGGTGGCGAACTGGGTGACCGCGACCTTTTCGGGATTGACGCCCGATTCGGTCAGGATCACACGCAGCAAGGTGACGTTGGCCTGGGTTCGGCCGATGACGCCGACGCGATGTCCCGCGAGATCGTCAATTCCCTTGATTTTCGATGCTGGTGGTTTCTTGGAACCCTTGGCCGGGAGGCCGGAAGGTGCCCAGAGAACAACGACGTTCTTGCGCAGGATGGCGACGGACTCGGCATTGGCCGGCAGTTGAAGATCGCCACGCGCAACGGCGAGGTCGGCTTTCGAGGCCGCAAGAAGCGCGATACTTTCAGTCGCGCCCTCGGTCGCGATCGGGGCGAGGCGAACCGAACTCCCGTCGCGGGCAAAGGTCTGCGCCAGGGCCCCAATCAGCTTCTGGTCGTCACTTCCGGGCGGGCCGACAGCAATCCGCAACGTCACCGGCCGCAACGCGAAATACAGCGCGCCCGCGGCCGCGGCAAACAGCAACAGGCCGGCGGCCAGCACCAGCAGCGAATTGTCTTTTCTTTTCCGGCGCCTGAGAGGCGGGCCTGACGTTGTGCCGAGGTCCGGTGAAGTCTCTGATGAAGTCATTGTTCTGCAATTGTACACGAAAAATACGTCAAAGCGGCCCGAAAAAGCATGACCGGAACATCAATGACGTCACACGCTTGAAATATCCTTAGCGGAACGTCGGGAATTGAGAATCAGCAAGCCCTCAGGTTCCCGCGATGCGAATCCTAATTGCAACCGACGCTTGGCATCCGCAGGTTAACGGCGTGGTTCGCACGTTAACCTCGTTGGCCCGCAGCGCTTCAGCGCTGGGCGCCGAAATTGACTTTCTGACCCCGGATGGGTTTCCGTCCGTGGGTGTCCCGACCTATCCGGGCTTGCGCGTGGCGCTGCCGAACCGGCGCGAGATCGCCCGCAGGATCGAGGCGGCATCGCCGGACGCCATTCACATCGCGACCGAGGGGCCGATCGGATGGGCGGCGCGCGCCTATTGCCGCCGCCGGAAATTGGCTTTCACGACGTCCTATACGACACGGTTTCCGGAATACATCGCGGTGCGCTCGATCATTCCGGCCGGCGTGAGCTACGCCGTGCTGCGACACTTTCATGCGGCGGCCGCCATGACGATGATCGCCACCGCATCGCTGAGGCAGGAACTCAGCGCCAGAGGTTTCAGAAAGCTCGGCACCTGGACCCGCGGCGTCGACACCGACCTCTTTACGCCCGACGATGCGGCCGAGCTTGATTTGCCGAGACCGATTTTCATGACCGTCGGCCGTGTCGCGGTCGAAAAAAACCTGGAGGCGTTTCTGGCGTTGGACCTGCCCGGATCCAAGGTTGTGATCGGGGGCGGGCCGCAGCGGGCGGTGCTGCAACGCCAGTACCCGAAGGTCAGATTTTTGGGCGAGAAGATGGGTAAGGATCTGACCTCGCATCTGGCGGCGGCGGACGTCTTTGTTTTCCCGAGCCTCACCGATACTTTCGGCGTGGTTCAGCTCGAGGCGCTGGCGTGCGGCACGCCCGTCGCCGCATTCCCGGTGACAGGCCCGCTGGACGTGATTGCGGATCACCCTGTGGGAGCTTTGGACACCGACCTGCGAAGCGCGTGCATCCGCGCACTCGGCATTTCCCGTGAATTGTGCCGGAGTTTTGCGCTTGAGCGTTCCTGGGAAAACAGCGCAAGGCAGTTCATCGGCAATCTGAGCGCATTGCAGCCGAGCCGTTCGCCGCTTCCCGCCCGCCGCGTAGCGGCGAGCGGCGCCGTGCGCGGCTAGCGCATGATCCCGAAAAGATCATGCTCCAACCAAACGATCAAACACCAGAACAGTGAGCGAGAGTCATCATGGCAGAAATCATCAAACTTGACGGTACACAGCAGCTGGACTTCGACCGCGAGATGGTCGAGCAAGCCTACGACCGCTGGGCCCCCGTCTATGACCTCGTGTTCGGTGGCGTGTTCAGCAAGGGCCGCAAGGCCGCTATTGCCGCCACCAACAAGATCGGCGGCCGCGTGCTTGAGGTCGGCGTCGGGACCGGGATCTCGTTGCCGCAATATGCGCCGCACCTTCGCATCTTCGGCACCGATATTTCGGAGGCGATGCTGCAAAAGGCCAAGAAGCGTGTTGCCGAGCTTCGGTTGAAGAATGTCGAGAACCTCGCGGTTATGGACGCCGAGGAGCTCGAATTCCCCGACAATTCGTTCGATGTCGTGATGGCGCAATATGTCGTGACCGCGGTGCCGAACCCGGAGGCCGCGCTCGACGAGTTTGCCCGCGTGCTGCGGCCGGGCGGTGAACTGATCGTCCTGACCCGGGTCAGCGCCGATGCCGGCGTGCGCCGTTTCATCGAGCAGCGGCTGCAGCCGGTGGTGCGTCCGCTCGGCTTTCGGACCGCTGAATTCGCCTGGTCGCGTTATGCGAAGTGGTTGGCAGGCTCGCGCGGAATGGAGCTGGTCGAGCGCCGCCTGGTGCCGCCTCTCGGCCATTTCTCGCTGATTCGTTTCCGCAAAACCGAGGTCGCAGCCGCTGCCTAGCCCGCGCGGGCCGGCGTTCGCTGAACCCGTCAATGTGAAACGTCATATGTCATTATGATATCGTCACACAGCGGACATCGAATCGCAGTAACCAAGATCCCGGCATACCTTTTGGGGAGAAAAAATGATTAAGAACTTTCGCGAACAGTTGCGAACGCAGCGGTGGGACGATCATCGCTACTATCATCACAGCCGCATCAACCAGTCTCTGCACTTTGTCAGCGCTGCGAGCTTTCTGATCGCGTATGCGCTGCTGTTCGTTAATCCGGTTGCTGCCGCCCTGGTCGGGTGGCTGGTCTCGATGACCACGCGGCAGGCGGGTCACTTCTTCTTCGAGCCCAAGGGCTACGATCACGTCAACCACGCGACGCACGACCACAAAGAGGAAATCAAGGTCGGCTATAATCTGAACCGGAAGATCGTCCTGATGACGATCTGGGCGCTTTCGCCGCTGGTGCTGTTCCTCGATCCGACCCTGTTCGGGGCGTTTACGCCGTGGACCTCGCCGGCCGATTTCATGCGCCAGGTCGCCAAGGTCTGGCTGGCGATCGGGATTGGCGGCCTGCTGTTTCGGACCGTGCACCTGTTCTTCATCCGCGACGTCGAGACCGGCCTGGTGTGGATGACCAAGATCCTGACCGACCCGTTCAGCGATCTCAAGCTGTACTACAAGGCCCCGCTGTACTTGATGAAGGGCGAGTTGATCGACCCCGGCCTCGAGAAGCACGTCAGGCACGCCTGAGTGTTTGACACCAAATGCCGCCAGACGGCCGGCCGCAAAGTTCGTCATGCCCGGGCTAAAGCGCGAAGCGCGTCTTCGCGCAAATGTCCCGGCCATGACGGAGAATGAAAGACTCCGCCTAGCGGGAAAATACCCGCCGGATGATCTCTTTCAGGACTCGCCGGCGGATGTTCTTGTTGGTGAGCGAAGCGTCGCGCCACCACCAGCCGTCCTGCTTCATTTTCTCGGCGGCGGCGACAAAGCGTTGCGCCACCTCGGCAAAATCCACGTCGGTGTAGTTCAGGCTGAAGATCAGGCGACCGGTCCCGACCCAGCTCAGGGCGAGCTGCTCTGCACGCAAATAATACTGAAACATCCAATTGTAGCGCGACGGCTCGGTGTAATGGACCATCCAGATCGACGAAAGGTTCCCGACCCGCACCGGCAGATCGTGCTCGGCCAGCATTTGGTTCAACCGCCGCGCCCGCTCATCCCAGATGGCATCGAGCCCGCGGTAGACCGAACGAAACGCCGGGTCGTCAAGCCGGTTCAGGAATTCATCCATCGCCGTCATGACATAGGGGTGCGAATTGAAGGTGCCGCGCGCGAAGCAGACATCGACGGGATGATCTTCACGAAAGCGACGCATCAGATCCTTGCGCCCGCAGACCACGCCTACCGGGAGTCCGCCCGCGAGGCTTTTGCCATAGGTCACCATGTCGGCGCGCACGCCGAAATATTCCTGAGCGCCGCCGGCGGCGAGCCTGAAGCCGACGAAGACCTCGTCAAAGATCAGGACGATGTTGCGCTCGGTGCAGACCTGCCGCAGCGCCTGGAGCCACGCGCTATAGGCGGCGCGATCGAAATGACCGCTGCGCGAACTGTCGACCAGCGCCGAATCGGCCGGCGCGCTGGCGTTGGGATGAAGCGCCTGCAGCGGATTGACCAGGACGCAGGCGATATCGCGTCGCGTTTTCAGGACCCGGAGCGTCCGCTCCGACATATCGGCCAGGGTATAGGTTTCGTGCGGCGAAATCGGGTTGCCCACGCCGGGCTGCACATCGCCCCACCAGCCATGATAGGCCCCGGCAAAACGCACCAGATGCGAACGGCGGGTGTGATAGCGGGCGAGCCTCACCGCCTGCATCACCGCTTCGGTGCCGGACATGTGGAACGAGACCTCGTCGAGCCCCGAGATGCCGCACAGCCGCGCGACGTTTTCGACAATGACGGGATGGTACGGCCCGAGCACCGGGCCGAGCGCATGGGCGCGCGCTTCGGCCTTCGCAATGCATTCTTTGTAAAAATCGTTGCCGAAAATATTGACGCCATACGAGCCGGTCAGGTCGTAAAAGGTATTGCCGTCGAGATCCGTGACCGTGACCCCCGCCGACGACTGCACGAACGCGCCGGTGCCCAGATGCTCCCGGACCAGCCGGCTGTACTGAAACGGCACCCGGTAGGCCTCGGTGAACTGCAGGTCGGAGATTTTTGCCGAAGCTTGCAACGTCATTTCCCGGCTGCGGGCGAACCGGTCCCGGTAGAGCTGGGCGAGCCGGAAGAAGCCATCCTGACGCTGGGTGGCCACCGCGGCTGGCGCGCCGTCGGAACGGAAAAAATCGTTGATGTCGAATTCATAGAACGGGATCAGACGCGCCACCCGGCGCGACATCTTGGAATGCCCGGTCAGCGAGCCGTGCTTGGCCCGCGACAGCGCCAGCCGCGCCCGCAACTTGGGGTATGCGGCCGCGGTGGCCATGACCGCGACGCCGGCGAAAGAGAGAATCGGGAGAGACGAATCCATGTCGCTAAGCGCTACTCAGTCCAGCTGACAGATTCATGACAATTCGCGGCCTGATCTCAACTCTGTCGCAACAGGAAGATCTGAACTTCCTGCTGACCAATCGGATTCCGCGCGCGGCGCTGACACGGTTCGTGGGCTGGTTCAGCAAGATCGAACACCCCCTGATCCGCTACCTCTCGATCGCCTGCTGGCGGCTGTTCTCCGATCTCGACCTTTCCGAAGCGCGCAAGACAAGCTTCACAAGCCTGCACGATTGTTTTACGCGCGAACTGCGTCCGGGGCTGCGTCCGCCCGACCCTGATACGTCGATCGTGGTCAGTCCGTCCGATGGCATCATCGGCGCGTTCGGCGCGATCGCCGACACCGAACTGTTTCAGATCAAGGGCGCGCCTTACTCGCTGCTTGACCTGATCGGCGATCCCGCGCTGGTGGCCGCGCACCGAAATGGACGGTTCATCACGCTGCGGCTGACCTCGAGCATGTACCACCGGTTTCATGCGCCGCACGACTGCCGGATCGAGCAGGTCACGTTCATCAGCGGCGACACCTGGAACGTCAATCCGATCGCGCTGAAACGAATTGAAAAGCTGTTTTGCAAGAACGAGCGCGCCGTCATTCGCGCCCGCCTGCAAAGCGGCGAACCCTTAACCCTGGTGCCGGTCGCGGCCATCCTGGTTGCGAGCATCCGGCTGCATTTTCTCGATATCGTGCTCAATGCCGCAAGCCGCGGGCCAACCGTCTTTGCTTGCGATACCAGCGTCCGCAAAGGCGATGAACTCGGCTGGTTCGAGCACGGATCGACGATCATCGTGCTGGCGCCGGATCATTTCGAGTTTTGCGACAACGTCGTGGAATCCGCGCGGATTTTGGCCGGTCAGCCCTTGATGCGAAAACCGGCTGGCGCGGCTGATTGAGCCGCCCGGGCAAGCGCATCTTCGCAGTCGCGATTTGCGCCGCCTTCGCCAGTCGATGAACCTAACTTCCGTGTCAGAAACTGTCGCATTTGTAAGTTGAAATCATCGGACCATTTGAGGTCTGCTGGTCTTCTTCTTTCGGCGGCGGTACCCGTCGCCAGGATTCAACCACGGAGGAATTGGGATGAACAACAAGCTCCTTAGCTGCATCGTCGCGGGTGCGCTTGGTACGTCGCTTGCTCTTGCGTCACCAGTGTTTGCTCGCGGTGGTGGCGGTGGCGGCATGCATGGCGGCATGGGAGGAGGGATGCATTCCGGCGGCATGCATGTCGGCGGCATGGGCGGCGCGCATTTCAGCGGCAGCCATTTCGCAGGTGCGCGTTTTGCGCATGCTGGATTCTCGCCTCGCTTTTCAAGCTTCGCGTTCCGTGGCCACCGCTTCCATCACCGCTTCCATCGGTTTGCGTTCGTCGGCGCGCCGTTCGCCTACGCCGCCTACGACAGTTGTTGGCGCAGAACCTGGACGCCCTATGGACCGCAGTGGGTCGACGTCTGCAGCGGCTACGGCTACTAGAGCCTTTGCCGTTTCGATAGAATCGAAACGGGGCTCTAGCTTCTTGATTTGACGCGTTTTCTTGACGCGAACCGGTATCCACCCCGGATCAAGTCCGGGGCAGGCTTTCGCTTGAAAACGCTCTGGCGATCTGGTGAGTTGCTGGAGTGGCGCCTGATGCGTTGGCGGTGTGACGGGTC
>WNGK01010133.1_pt1 | contig 12452 bp, 5 predicted proteins | sample 5400601 | NCBI WGS metagenome assembly WNGK01 (sample SAMN13153376, study PRJNA577476) | soil metagenome | isolation source: 60 cm soil or saprolite under Garry oak tree replicate 1 | place: USA:California | collected 2016-06-15 | reverse complement strand
CTGACAATCCGTACATAACCGTTGTCGGCGGGACGGATTTGACGACGACCCAGGGAGGAGGCGCGCGGACTTCGGAAACCACCTGGCCCGGCAGCAGCGGCGGCATCAGCCTTACCTACGCCATTCCTAGTTGGCAACAAGGCATCAGCATGACGGCCAACCAGGGCTCGACCACCTACCGAAATCTGCCGGATGTCGCCATGGTGGCTGATAACTGTTTCCTCATCGCCGACAATGGCCAGGACTACGCGGTGAGCGGAACCAGCATCTCGGCCCCGTTGTGGGCGAGCTTTACCGCGCTGGCCAATCAATTGGCCTTGACCAATGGCGAGTCGGCAGTCGGATTTATCAATCCGGCGGTCTATGCCATGGGAAAGGGGTCGAATTCTTTGAGCTATACCGCCCTTTTCCACGACATCACGACCGGCAACAATAAAAATCAGAGCAGCCCCACCCGGTTCTCGGCCGTGGCCGGCTACGACCTGTGCACCGGGTGGGGCACGCCGACGGGCAGCAGTCTCATCACAGCCCTCGCGATCCGCGAGCCTTTGCAGATCACACCTGGCGGAAGCACGGTGATGAGTGGGCCGGTGGGCGGCCCGTTCAGCCCGGCACCGCCGGCGTACTCCTTAACCAACAATGCAGGGGGCTCGCTGAGCTGGAGCCTCGAGAATACATCGTCGTGGCTCAATGTCTCTCCGACCGGCGGCACACTCAGCCCCGGTGACCCGGCCACCACGGTCACGGTGAGTTTGGCCGCCGCCGCCACCAATCTTCCTGCGGGCAGTTATTCGGCCACGCTGCGGTTTACCAACCTCAACGATAATTTCGGCCAAACCCGCCAGATTACTTTGGCCGTGGTCACCCCGCCGGTGATCACCGCACAACCGACTAACCAGGCGTTGCTGCTGGGGATGACGGCCAATTTCAGGGTGGGGACGGCACCCAACGCGCTGTTGCTTTACCAATGGCAGGAGAACGGAAACAATTTGAACGATGGTGGCAACGTCTCCGGCTCCGCCACCGGCACCTTGACGATCAGCAACGTGCTTTCGGCCAGCGTCGGCGCCTATTCCGTTATCGTCAGCAACGCGGCCGGTGTCGTGCCCAGCTCGAATGCATTCCTGACGATTGTGCCTTCCGAGCCGGTCATTGTCTTGCAACCGACCAACCAAACGGTGTTGCCGGGAGCGCCAGCCAGTTTCAGCGTTGCCGCGGTTGGGGACACACCGTATTTCTACCAGTGGCAAGCTGATGGAACCAATTTAACCAACAACGCTAATTTCTCCGGTGTGACCAGCAGCACCTTGACGGTCAACAATGTTTCGCCCTCCAACGCAGGCACCTATTCGGCGCTCGTCACCAATGCCCTTGGCCGGGCGTCCAGCACCGGAGCGGTGTTGTCGGTTATTTCGGTCACGGTGCCTGGGCTGACCCTGTCCACGCTGTGGTCGTTCAACGGTAACTCAGGCGAGTTTCCTTACAGCCCCCTAGCGGGGGGCAGGGATGGCAATTTTTATGGCACCACCATCGAAGGCGGCGCCAACGGCTATGGCACAGTATTCAGGGTCAACACCAATGGGTCACTCCTCACCTTGTTGTCATTCAATGGAAACAATGGCGCGATTCCTTTCGGCGGGCTGGTTTTGGCCAGGGACGGTTATTATTATGGCACTACTTACGCCGGCGCCTTCTATGGTGATGGGACGGTATTCAGGATCACCGGTGGCGCGCTCACCACTCTGGCAACGTTCAATGGGAATAACGGCGCGTTTCCCGTCGCTGGGCTGGTCCAGGGCAGTGACGGGAATTTCTACGGCACTGCAAACCAGGGTGGCGCCTACGGCTATGGCACAGTATTCCGAATGACCAGCGGCGGCACGCTGACCACTCTGGTCGCGTTCAATTACACCGACGGCGCATTTCCTTCGCCGGTGCTGGCGCAAGGCAGCGACGGGAATTTCTACGGCACGACTGAGAATGGCGGCACGAACGGAGGTAATGGGACCATATTCAAAGTGACGCCCTCCGGCACGTTCACCAGGCTGCACTCTTTCGGCACTAATGACGGCGCTACCCCTATTGCCGGCGTCGTCCAGGGTTTCGATGGCAATTTCTATGGCACAACCCTCCAAGGCGGCAACGGCGATTATGGCACCGTATTCAAAATAACACCGTCGGGCACGCTCACGACCTTGTACTCGTTCACTGGCGGCAATGATGGCGCCAACCCGTGGGGCGGTTTGGTCCAGGCCAGCGATGGCAACCTATATGGCACCACCCAATCTGGCGGCGCCTACAGCTTTGGCACGGTATTCAACATCGCTCCCAATGGACCGTTGACCACCCTGGCTCAGTTCGATGGCTACAATGGCGCAGCGCCCTCCGCCGCCCTCGTCCAGCTCCCTAACGGGATCCTTTATGGTACCGCACAGACCGGCGGGGACAACGACGATGGCACGATATTCCGGCTCAGCATCAGCGGCCCGCTCCAAATTACCGGGCAACCTGCTGACCAATCGGCCTATACCGGCGGCAGCGCGCTATTCACGGTCGCGACCTTTGGACGTTCACCGGTCTTCTACCAGTGGCAGCGGGACGGAATGAGCCTGAGCGACGGCGGTAAGATTTCAGGCGCCACCACTCCTACCTTGAGAATCACCAACATAACCACCGACGATGCCGCTCTCTATTCAGTCGTCGTGAGCAACGCCGTCAATTCCGTCACCAGCGATAATGCGGTCCTTGAGGTGATCATTTCTCCATGCGGTCCTTGAGGTGATCATTTCTCCACCGCACATCATCGCCCAACCGGTGAGCCAGACGCGCGTGGCGGGAACTTCGGCTGCGTTCACAGTAGGGGCGCTAGGGGACCTGCCGCTGTTCTACCAATGGCAGGAGAATGAAACCAATTTGACTGATGGCGGCAACATCTCCGGCGCCGCCACGAGCACGTTGACCCTTGCTAATGTGAGTGCCGCAGATGACGGCACCTATTCGGTCATCGTGAGCAACGCATACCGCGCGGTGTCGAGCGACAAAGCTGTGCTCACCGTTGTGCCGGCCACCCCGGCGTGGGCCTCCTTTGCCAGCCTTCGCCTGTTCACCGGCGGCGGCGACGGCGCGTTCCCTTATGCGGGTCTGATGCAGGGCAAAGATGGCAATCTGTACGGCACTTGCTCGGGCGGTGGCTTGAGGTTCTATGGCACGATTTTCAGGATGGCTCTCAACGGCGGGCTGACCACCCTTTACAACTTCACCGATGGCGTCAACGGCGCCTATCCTTACGGCGGTCTGGTGCAGGGAACCAACGGCAACCTCTACGGCTCCACCCTTCAAGGCGGCACCAACGGCTATGGAACGCTCTTCAGGATGACTACCTCCAGCGCCGTGACATTCCTCCATTCCTTCACCAGTGGTCTTGACGGTGCCTTTCCTTTCGACGGCCTGGCGCGGGCCTCGGATGGCAATTTCTATGGCACTGCCTACGAGGGTGGCGCGAATTCCTCAGGGTCAGTGTTCAAGATGACACCGACCGGCGCGGTCACTCCCCTGTATGAGTTCACCGGTGAAAGCGATGGCGCCTATCCCTACGCCGGACTGGTTCAGGGCAAAGATGGAAACTTCTATGGCACGACCATTGGCGGCGGGGTAAGCGGTTATGGCTCGGTTTTCAGCCTGAGCACGAACGGCACATTGACAACCTTGGTTTCCTTCGATTACACCAATGGCGGTTATCCTCAAGCCGGGGTGATCCAGGGCGCCGATGGCATGCTTTACGGCGCGACCTATCAAGGCGGCGTCAACGACTACGGCACGGTTTTCAGCCTGACGACTAACGGCATCCTGACCACCCTCCTTTCGTTCGGTTACACGAACGGGGGTTATCCTGCTGCCGCGCTGGTGCACGGCACCGATGGCAATCTCTATGGCACGACTTCATCCGGTGGCGCTGGAGGCCAAGGCACCGCGTTCAGCATAACCACCAATGGCACGTTGAGGACTTTACTTTGGTTCGATGGCTTCAACGGCGCAAGTCCCCAGGCGGCGTTGGTGCAAGCCAGCAATGGCAATTTTTATGGCACCACACCACAAGGCGGGACGGGTTACAATCCCTCCGCTGGCGGCGGTAACGGCACGGTTTTCCGGCTCACAGTGCCCATCTTCATTAGCAATTCTTTCGCGGTCGTGTCGGCAATCGCCAGTCTGCCCTATTCCGCCAACCTGGCCGACCAGGCCATCGCTCCACCGGGTGATCCACTCCTTTTTGCCAAAGTCAGCGGCCCCGCCTGGCTGAACCTGGCAAGCGACGGCGCCCTCTCCGGCACGCCCGTGAGCTCGGACGTCGGCACGAACGTCTTTGTGGTGAGCTTGACTGATTCCAATGGCGTGTCCGCTTCGGCGACCATGAGAATGGCCGTCAAGCCCAATTCACCGCCCACGTTCATCAGCAACCCTTTCTCCGAACCTAGCGCCAATGTGGACCAGCCTTATTCGGGTACGATTGCCACCAACGCCAGCGACTCGGAGCTTGGCCTTGGGGACGTGCTCACCTTCGCCAAGCTCAGCGGCCCGGCCTGGCTCAGTGTGGCCTCAAACGGCGCGCTCTCCGGGACACCGGAAGCCTCCGATGGCGGCTCGAACACCTCTCTAGTAAGCGTGACCGATTTGGGCGGCTCCGCCAGCACCGCGACCCTGTCGCTCTATGTGAACAGCGCCCCATCGTTCATTCCCCACAACTTCACCAAGCCTGCTGCCACGGTCGGCTTCCGCTATTTCGGCACAATTGCCACCAACGCCACTGACCCGGATCTCGGCGCTGGGGACTCGCTCACCTTTTACAAGGTAACCGGCCCGGATTGGCTCAACGTCGCTGCGAACGGTGGGCTCTCCGGCGCGCCCTCGAATTCCGATCTTGGTGTCAACACTTTCCTGACGCTGGTGGCCGATTCGGGCGGACTGGCCGGCATCGGTTCCTTGGGAATAACGGTCAACACCGACCATCCACCTGCCTTCACCAGCGATCCCTTTACCGCTCCGCGGGCCAACGCCGGCCATTCTTATTTCGCTACCATCGCGACCAACGCCAGCGATCCGGATTTTGGCGACACACTCACGCTGGCCAAGGTCAATGGCCCAGCCTGGCTCAGTGTGGCGTCTGATGGCGCGCTCACGGGCACACCGGGAACTTCGGACGCCGGCACCAACACGTTCGTGGTGGGCGTGACTGACTTTGACGGCTTGTCCAGCCAGGCGACCATGTACCTCGAGGTAGCGGCTCCAATCACCTTGGGGATTTCGCAGCGTGGCAGCCAAATCACCTTGAGTTGGACCGGCGGCAGCCCGCCCTATCAGGTGCAAACCGCCTCCAATCTGGCCAACAGCGCCTGGGGCGACTTCGGCGGCCCGATCAGCGCCAACACTTTGATCCTCACGCCAAGCAACGCTGCGGCCTATTTTCGCATTCAAGGGCGGTAGCTCGGGGAGCAGCCGGCGGACATTTGGGCAAGCTTCTATGTTCAAACACCAAGCTTCAGGGAAACTCCAAGCACCAAGGTTCAAGCGCAGGCCGACTTGTGGTTTGTGGCTTCCCTGGTGCTTGGAGTTTGGTGTTTGGAGTTTTCTTCGTTTCCCTGGTGCTTGGGCCCGCGCTTTTTTTCGTGCGCTTTTGGCCCGGTTGTGAGAAGTATCCCTATGTTCTCGCTCCAAAGATTACTGGGCAAAGAAGACAAGTTCTTCTCGCTGTTGGAGTCCAGCGCACAGGAGGCGCGCACCAGCGTCCAGGCGCTGGTCAAGTTGAGCAACTCTTTGGATCAACCGGTGGTGCTCGATGACTTCGCCCATTCCCGGCGCAAGGACAAAGAGATCACCAAAGAGATCAGCGACGCCGTCTATACGACGTTCGTCACCGCCCTCGAGCGCGAGGACATCGAAGACCTCTCCAACGCGCTGTACAAAATCCCCAAGACAGTCGAGAAGTTCACCGAGCGCGTCCTGCTGGCGCCACAGTTCGTTCGGGGGGTGGATTTTTCGACCCAGATCAACCTGCTGGAGCGCGCGACCAACCTGGTGCTCGAGATGGTCCGCTCGCTACGCGGCGGCATGGACCTGGAGAAAGTAAAGGACCTTAACGATAAGCTGCAGTATCTGGAAGGCGAGGCCGACAAACACATGATGACCTTGTACAAGGATCTTTTCAGCGGCAAACATGAGCCGCTTCAAGTCGTGGCATTGAAGGACCTGCACGAGTTGCTGGAAAAAGTCATCGACCGTTGCCGCGACTCAGGCAACGTCATCGCCCATATCGTGCTCAAGAATTCGTAACCGTTCAGGTTGTGGGGCAGACCTCTGGTCTGCCGGTTCAAGGAGCCTCTGGCTCCGTGATCCTGGTGGTTCAAGGCCTTGGCAGCTCAATAAAGCCGTGATAAAGGCCCAGGTAGTACGGCAGCAGGTACACCGTGCCTGCTGCCAGCTCGCCGCCGTTGCCACCGTAATCCAGTTGCCACGGGTCGGTGTTCCAGTGGTTGAAGTGTCGGTTCTCCACCGGAAGCACTTTGCCATTCACTCGATAACCTCGCTCGCCGCGGCGGTCGGGTTCATCCAGATCTTGCGAGCGCAGGGCCGGCAGTTCAATGATGTCCAGCCGATGGCTGTTGTGGTGCGGCCAGTTCAGGCGATCCAGCGGCAGCCCGTATAAAGTGGCCATCGCGTCCTCGTGCCAGCCTGGCCAGGGCTTGAGGGAGAAACGGCCAAATGGACTGGCCACACTGGCCTCCAGGTTGTGCGCCGCGTAAGCGAAATTGAAGAACGGGTTCATCTCGGGCGCCTCGTTCAACCAATAACGAAAGAACGAATAGCGGATCATGCCCTTCAACTCTTCGTCCTTCGAACAGCGCAGCAGACTGTAGTAACTCATGAACGCCATCTCGTCGTCGGACTGATTGCCTGAACCCGGGCCATGCTGGACCTTCGGATACATCGCATTATGAGCATAGCCGTGCCGGTCAATCAGCTCCCGCGAAGCGGCCGCGTATTTTGGATCGCCGGTGACATGGGCGGCGACCGCCAGGTAACTCACAATGCTAAGAGAATTCAGCCCCCGCTCCGGCCACCAGTTCGGGTCGCGGTTCAGGAACTGCGGACCATAGATCGCCCAGCGCGTCGGCCTTCCGTCGTGATCGGTGAGCGTGTAGTCATGCGTCAGTAAATGGTCCGTCACGTCGCGCACGACTTCGCGGACGCGCTCCCGCTCGCCATCGGTGTCGGCGCAAAGATCGTAGTAGAGAGGGTAGAAGAAATAGTGGCCGTCGAGTTCATCGCTGCTGGTGTCGGACTTCCAAAACCATTTTCCGTCGGCGCTCCTGGGCCAGCGCGGCTCATAGACTTTCCAGAGTTTATCGCGCTGCCGTTCCTGGCGATCACTTTCCAGCCGGCCCACATTCGGGTCGGGCCACTCCACAGGCCGGATGGTGCGGGCGATAAAGCCTTTGGGCGGCGCTGGTGTGCCGCCCTGCGTGACTTTCTGCAGGAACCGCAACGCTTCGAAGGCCTTTTTTGCGCGCTCCTTGGACTTTGGATCCTTGGTTGCTCCATAGGCGAAGCATTCGCCGGCGCCGTAAGTCGCCGTCCAGAAGCCGTCGTTGTCGCTGTCCAGGGGCGCCGCGCTCGACTTGTCCCCCGGCTTGCGCAGGGCGGCTTCAGCGACGAACCCGAACGGCGTGCGCTTGACGTAGTGCTCGATCTCCTGCTCGTAAAACTCCGCCTTCTCCGCCAGCGTCATCGGGCGGCGCTCGATGCAGCCCACACCTCTGGCCGTGGCAAACCAGGCCCGGCTTTGCCCGTCCACAGCCACCTGCGCCACCTCATCGTGCGGCAGCCAGCGCGGACCCTGGCGGTAATGCCATTCCTTGCCATCAAACCGAATCGCGCCCAGGCGTGTGCCAAACCAGACCTCAGACTCAACTCCGGCAGTTATACCCGTGAACTGGTTCCACGGCAGACCGTCCTTGCCTTCGTAGAACTTCCAACCGTCGGCTGTGCGACACCCCACGCCCGCAAGGCTGGCAAACCAGAGCTGGCCCTTCGAGTCGAAAGCAACACCAAGCGCCTGTTTCACCGCCCAGGCCCGCCCGCCGCTGTCCTCAATGCCGATCGGCACCCAACGGCTTTGTTTTTGCTGGAACAAGCCGCTGTCGGAGGCGACGTGCAACACGCCGCCAGCCGAGATGGCGATTTGATTGACCCGCAGGCGGCTGGGCCAGCGGCGGGAAGTCAGTTTCCCATCCACAACGGCGAACACCTCGTTGGACGACGCCAGGACTTGGGTCGGACCAAAGCGGAGGAGTTGTCGAATGCCACGCCAAGGCAGCCGCACTTCCAGTCGTTGACCTTTTGCGTCGGCGAAGCTGAACTCCTGCTCGGTGCGGGGCGTTAGCGCGGCGTTTATTTGCCAGCGTCCGTCGCCAAACTCGTACCACCGCCCATCGGCGAAGGCTCGAACGGTGCCGTCCGGGGCAGACTCGATCAACTGCACCGCTCCGGCCGGCAAGCCATCTCTTTCGGTAAAGTGCCGGGCGATTTCCTGACGAAACCTTTGTGCGCCAGGAGTGAAGGTCGCTGCGCTGATCGGGCCGAGCAGAACCACGGCCAGGCTTGTGGCAAGAGTGAATCGCATGGAGGGCATCTTCGCACGACCTGCCAGTTCCAGGCAAGAAACCCTATGGGTGACCGCCGAAGTCTTGACAAGGCTCCCAGTGCCGTAAATAGTGTAGTGGTTTTTGGTCTATGTGCCGCTCCCGTGGAGATTGTTGAGATTGCCCCGGGCGATTCTTCTGATCATACCGGGAGGCAGCAATCGCCTTCTACAATTCGTGAAATGAACTGTTCTTGGTCACCGGCCCAATGAGCGGGCTCCAGAGTCGCACCACCCGCAAAAGCTAGATGACTCGCCGGGAAGCCCCTTATAAATTTATGCCAGGAACCGCCCAACTTAAATCGAGTTTGTCCACTGCGGCGTTGGCCTTCTTAGCCTCGCTCGACTGCGCGCAGGCCGGCAGCTTCAGCACGGACTTCAATTCCGGTCTGCCAGCCGGCACCGCAGTTCACGGCAATGCGATGGTTTCCACCAATGACGGCACCGGGGGCGGATTCACTAACAGCGGTTGCTTGCAACTGACGACCAACACGCCCAGCCAAACTGGCGTGTTCATCATCACCAATAATTTCGACGGCGGCCAGGCGGTGGTCAGCTTCACGGCCAGGTTCAAGGCCTTTCTCGGCAGCTTCGGCAATGGGGCGGACGGATTGAGCTTCAATTTCGCTTCGGACCTGGATCTTTCTGGAGCGTGGAGCATGCCGGAGGAAGGCAGCGGCACAGGGTTGACGGTTGAATTCGACACATTTCCGAACGCCGCGCTGGACACGGCGCCTTCGATTGATGTCAAGGTTGGGGGCGCAGAGATTAGCACCAATTTCTTCCCCGGACTCCGTCCGGGGGTTTTTGTTGACGTGGTGATCCAGCTCAATCCGGATGCGACGCTAAGCGTCATTTATGATGGTTTTTATGCCGTCAGCAACCTGGACGTAAGCGCCCTGGGCCAGGTTTCGGGCGGCCGCTTCGGGATTGGAGCGCGCACCGGCTCAGTTTCGGACAACCATTTCATTGACGATCTGAGCATCACCACGCGCACCAATGCCGGCCCATTCGTTCAATTTTTTGCGCCGCAAGGACGCAGAGTGCAAACCAACGGCACGATTGACATCGTACTGACCGATGCCACCACGCATGTGAACACCAATTCGATTATGCTCAAGCTTGATGACACCAAGGTCTTGCCCACCACCCTCATGCAGGACACCAATGGGAACACCTCCATCCACTTTGCGCCGCCGGCAGGGTTCGCCCCAAATTCGACCCACACGGTCAGCCTAGTGTTTGCTGATGACTCAACGCCCACGCCGCACACCAACACCTGGCAGTATAGTTTCACTGTCGCCGCTCAGTACGTCGTCCTGTTCTCGGAGAACTTCGAAAGCCGCAAACGAGGCGCGCTGGACATGAACTTGTCCGGCGGACCCAACGCCGCGCCCAACGGCGGGCCGGGCAATCCGTGGTTTGGCCCAGCGCCGCCCAACAGCCAAGTGGTGGGACCGCAAGCTGGGGTCACTCCGCACAGCGGCACCAACATGATCCAAGGCACTGCTCCGAGTAATCTGGATGAGAACTGGTACAATTTGGCTTATCGGCTGAATGGCGGCAATCCTTATACGGGCGATGTCATGCTGGACTGGTGGTTCTACGATCCCTTGGGCGCCAGCGACACGAGCGTTGATTTGGCCGATTTCATGGCGATTGGATATTACGACACTGCACCTACTGATGTGGACTATCCTGGGACGGGAAGCCTGAACATGGGCGCCTCACAAATCCAGAGGCTTTCGCTAGGCGCGTCTCCAGATCTGGGCGCCGGCTTCGATAACACCAAGTACCAGGCCCGCGTGGCAAGCGCGGACGACGGCTATGACAATGGATGGTTCAACACCCCAACAACGCGGAGTGTTGGCTGGCACCATGGCCGGATCATCGTCGGGCCGGCACTTACGAACAGCGCGAACAACGCAGATTTTTACATTGACGACATGACCAACCCGACTTTCACGCACAATGCCATCGTGGATTACGGTTACAACGTGATCGAGATCAATGTTAATTATGGCGCGACCTCCGGTTACTACGATGACATCAGCTTTGCGGTGGCGACGACGCCGAACGTGCCGGTGCCGACTCTGGCCGCCAGCCTGATCGGCACCGACCTGGTCCTGACCTGGCCCGGGCTGGGCTTTACTCTGCAATCCTCGACAAATTTGGTCGGCAACAGCTTTGTTGATATTGCCGGGGCCAAAAGTCGTTACACTAATAGCGTAGAGTTGAATCCAATGCGCTTCTTCCGGTTGCGCAAATGATGCTCAGAAGCCTCGCGGCCCTGACTCGCCGAGATACGCCCCGCGCGTTATCCGGAGCGGCTCAGGCTTTCAAACTGTACTCCGGATAAAGCCGCTGGACACATTCGGGGCAGATGCCGTGAGTGAAATCGGCATCGGAGTGTTCGCTAATGTAGGTTTCAACGGCTTCCCAGTAACCGTTGTCATTGCGAATCTTTTTGCACGAGGCGCAGATCGGCAGCAATCCGCTGAGCGTCTTAACTTGCGTCAGGGCATCGGTCAGTTCCTGGATCAATCGCAGGCGTTCTTGCTCCTCAGCTTTGCGTCGCGTGATGTCACGCGCCACGGTTGAAGCACCCATTACCCGCCCGTCACGGTCCCGGATTGGCGAAACGGTCAGCGACACATCGATCGCTTTGCTATCTTTGCGAAGGCGAACTGTTTCAAAAGGCTCCAAAGGTTGTCCGCGCTTGAGTTGGTCGTAGATTTCCGGCAAGTCGTATGACCGAAAGGCTGGAACCAGGATGGAAACTGGCCGGCCGATCATCTCCTGAGGAGCATAGCCGTAAAGCCGTTGGGCGCCGGTGTTCCAACTGGTAACGACACCGTCCAAGGTCTCGCCGACGATGGCATCTTCGCACGACTCGACAATGGAGGCCAGATGGGCCATGGCGGCTTCGGCTTGCTTGCGCACGCGCCGTTCTTGTGCGGCGCGCAATTCGCGGCGCACCGCCGGCGCCAGCCGGGCAAGCCTGCTCTTCATGACGTAGTCGTCGGCGCCGGCTTTCATCATCTCCACGGCGGTGTCTTCGCCGATGACACCGGAAACAGCGATGAACGGGATGTCCAATCCCTGCTGCTTAAAGAGGCTCAGGGCGGCGGAGCCGCCAAACTGCGGCATGGAATAGTCGCTGATGATGAGGTCCCAGGCCTGCGCTTGGAGTGCCGCCGTCATGGAGTCGGGAGTTTGGACGCGCTCGAAAACCGGATCAAAACCCCCGCGCTGAAGCTCGCGCACCATCAAAAGGGTGTCATCTTCCGAATCCTCTACGATCAAAACTCGAAGGGGATCAAGCATACTTTTGCAGCTTATCGCTTGACCTGCTATTCTGCATTGCCCTTAGTTTAGTCCAGCTTTGGAGCGCGGTCAACCGAATGAAGTCACCTGATGTTCTCATTGTGGACCAGATGGGGACGCCGGGTGAGGGCACCCGGGCTACAAGAGGGCAGTTCTGTAGGCGGTGTAGGCCGGATGCCCTCACCCGGCGCGGATCGAATCGGCCATAATGAGAATTGCTGGTCACCTGATGGAAGTCTCCGAACCCATACAATGCCCGTTCTGCGGGCAGAGCTTCGAACTGCTCATAGACACCAGCCTGCCGCTGCAGCAGTTGACGACGGATTGCGAAATCTGTTGCCGCCCATTTGAGGTATCTGTTGAATGTGAGCCCGGCCAAGTCCTGAACCTCCAAGTGGGAAGCGGATAAGGGCCGCGAATATATGCAAAGCAA
>WNGK01007969.1_pt1 | contig 12453 bp, 8 predicted proteins | sample 5400601 | NCBI WGS metagenome assembly WNGK01 (sample SAMN13153376, study PRJNA577476) | soil metagenome | isolation source: 60 cm soil or saprolite under Garry oak tree replicate 1 | place: USA:California | collected 2016-06-15 | reverse complement strand
CAACGCCGTGATCACGCTCTCGTGGCGAACCATGCGGCGCGCTTGCCGCCGCGTCATCCCGAACGCACGCAGCATCCCCAGCTCCCGCGTCCGCTCGAAGACCGAGAGGACGAGCGTGTTCAGCATCCCGAACAGGCTCACGATCACGCTGAGCGCGAGCAGCACGTAGAGCAGGTTCAGCATCGTGTTGATGAAGGACGACTGCGCAGTCACGTAGTGGGCCCGGGTCTGCGGCTTCGCGTCGGGGAACGCCGCTAGCGCCCGGTCGAGTCCCGCCTGGGTCGGCGAGCCTTTGATCAGCGTCAGTGAGTTGGTCGGCCGCGGGAAGGTCCGGTCGAAGGCGTCGTTCGAGATGACGACTCCGCCGAGCAGCTCCATCACACGCGGCGGCTGGAAAATGGCTGCCACGGTCAGCCGAATGGGCTTCCCGGCCGGCGAGCGCAACGTGAAGCCGTCGCCCACGGCGAGATCGTGCTTCTTCGCGAAGGCCTGCTTCACGAGCGCCCCGTGGCCGTCGAGCTTTGCGAGCGTGACATCGGAGCCCTGCTTCCATTGGAAGTGGTAGACGCGCGTGATCGTGGCCGGCTCGACGCCGTTGACGGTCACGTTCGCCTTGCCGATCCGTCCGCGGTCGGAGCGGATGCTCGACGCGAGAATGACGCCAGGCGCCTTCGCGGCGGCGGTGCCCGCTGCCGCGGGGAACGACGACCAGCCGTTCTGCGAGGTGACGACCCAGTCGGCGGCGACCTGCTTGTTGAGTGCACGGTCGACCGAGCCGTGCAGGCCCTTGCCGAGCACGGCGACGAAGGTGACGAGCGCGAGCCCGATCATCAGCGCCGCTGCCGTGGAAGCCGTGCGGGCGGGATTGCGGGTCGCGTTGTCGGTCGCGAGCCGCCCCGCCGCGCCGCCGAGCCGTCTCGCCGGGATGCCGACGACCCCGGCCAGGGCCGTCACGAGCACCGGCGCAAAGCCGGCAACGCCGAGCAGTCCGAGCAGAGCCCCGCCGGCCAGCGCGAGCAGCGACTTGCCCGAGCCGAGGTGGCCGCCGAGCGTTGCGTAGGCGATCAGTGCCGAGGCGATCCCGAACAGGACAACCCCTGCCGCGGGCCCGAGCCGCTTCTTCCGCTGGATCACGGCGCCTTCCCGGACCGCTGCGATGGGCGGCACGCGGGTCGCGCGCAGCGCAGGCACGAAGCCGGCGAGCACGGTCACGACGACGCCGAGGAGCAGCGAGATCACGAACGTGTGCGTCGCATAGACGGACGAGGCCTGCGGCAGCGTGAGCCCGAGCGCGCCGAAGAGCGAGCTCAGCCCCTTCGCGAGCCCGAAGCCCGAGACGAGGCCGATCGCCGAAGCGAGCAGCCCGATCACGAACGACTCGAGCACCACCGACCGGAGCACCTGCCGCCGCGAAGCGCCGAGCGTCCGCAGCGTCGCCAGCTCGCGGGTCCGCTGCGCGACCGTGATCGAAAGCGTGTTGAAGATCACGAACGCACCGACGAAGAGCGCGATCCCGCCGAAACCGAGCAGGAAGCCGCGGATGAAGCTGATGAAGCTTGCGACGCCCTTCTTGTCCTCGTTCGCCTGCTCCTTGCCCGTTCGCACCTGCGCGGTCTGCGGCAGCTCGCGCTTGAGGTCCGAGACCAGCGTGCCGGAGGAGACGCCCGGCTTCGCCGCGACCGAGATCACGGAGTAGCCGTCCAGGTCGAGCAGCCGCTGGGCGGTCGGGATCGAGAAGATCGCAAGCGTGGCGCCGCCGAGCGATTGCACGTCGCCGTAGGTCGCGGTGCCGACGATCCGGAACCGTTCCTTCGGTCCGCTGGCAGCCACACCGATCGTGTCCCCGACGTGGAAGTGATGCTTCTTGGCGGTCTCCGAATCGATGACGACGTCGTGCCCCCCGGTCGCCCAGGTGCCCGACTTCAGCTTCAACGGGTTGAAGCGGGATTGCGAGGGGTCGATCCCGAAGCCGAAGGTCGGGTTCCCGTTCGACTGGATCGCCTTGCCGTCGCGGCCGATCAGGGTCGCGTGCGTCGAGTCGCCGTTCAGGTCGATCAGCGCGCCCGAGGCGGCCTCGACGTCCGGCATTCGCTTGATCCGTTCGAGCAGGCTCTGGGAGACGGTCGCGTTGCCGCCGTTCGAGTAGTCGACGAGCTTCTTGCCGCTCACGACGGCGTCGGTGTGGCTGTAGGAGCTGGTGAAGATCGAATCGAACGCCTTCGAGATCGTGTCGGTGAGGACGAAGCTGCCGCTGACCATCGCGACGCCGAGCACGATCGCGAGCGCCGTCAGGACGGCTCGGACACGGCGGGCAAGGAGCCCTCTGAGCGCGACGCCGGTCATTGTCCTGCCACCTCCTGGATCGCGTCGATCACCTGGGCCTGCGAGGGCCGGGCGAGCGACTTGGCGATCTGACCGTCCGCGAGGAAGAGGACGCGGTCGGCGATCGTCGCGGCCGATGCGTCGTGGGTGACCATCACGGTCGTCTGGCCGAGCTCGTCGACCGAGCGCCGGACGAGCTCGAGGATCTCGGCGCTCGTGGCCGAGTCGAGGTTCCCGGTCGGCTCGTCGGCGAAAAGGACCGTCGGCCGGGAGACGAGCGCTCTTGCGATCGCCACTCGCTGTTGCTGTCCACCCGAGAGCTCGGACGGCCGGTGCTTCCGGCGATCCTGGAGACCAACGCTGTCGAGCAGCTGCTCGAGCCATGCACGCTCGGGCCTTCGTCCGGCGATCGTCAGCGGCAGGACGACGTTCTCCTCCGCCGTCAGCATGGGCAGGAGATTGAAGAACTGGAACACGAAGCCGATGTGCTGGCGCCGGAGCTTCGTTAGATCGTTGTCCTTCAGGCTCGTGATCTCGACCCCGGCAATCTCGACGGAGCCGCTCGTCGGCTGGTCAAGGCCGGCCAGGATGTGCATGAGCGTCGACTTGCCCGAGCCCGACGAGCCCATGACGGCGGTCAATTGCCTGTCGGGCACCTCGAGCGAGACACCGCGGAGGGCGTCGACGGCGGTGTCACCCTCGCCGTAGCGCCGCGCGACCTCGTGCGCCGCAACGGCCGGGGGGCTGTGATCGATCAAGACGCGCTCGTCGGTGAGCGCCGCTGCAGCTGCATTCATGGTGACTCCTTGGGTCGTAGGTTTCATCGCTGCCCACGCTAGGGGGCCGCGCTCTGCAGTTCGTCGGCCTGGGGCGCGATTTCTACTCGTCCGCGCGGATGATCTTGAAGTCATCCTCCCGGACGACGACACTCTGGCGGCGGTGGTCTACCTTCAAGACATGGCGACGAGCATCACGAACCTCGCGCGCCGGGTCTGGCCGCTGATCCGGCGCTACGGCTTCGACGCCCTCGTGGTACTGGCGGCGCTCGAAGCCTCGCTCGAGCTCGCGTACGGGCGTACCGACAACAAGAACGCCCCGACCGGATCGCTGTGGGTGCTCATCCCGTTGACGCTTCTGGTCTTCGTCCCCCTGCTCGCGCGAAGGCGATTCCCGTTCGGGGCGCCGGCGGCAGTCTTCATCTACTGCGCCGCGGTCTCGTTCTTCGAAGGACGCCTCGTGACCTTCCCGTTCGGCATCTTCTTGGCGGTCCTCACATGCTCGTTCCTGTTCGGCATGCTCCCCGAGCGGCGGCAGGCGGTGTCCGGATTGGGAATCGGGATCGGAGCCGCGGCGATCGTCACGCACAACAACCCGACGCAGGGCGCCAGCGACATCCTGTTCATCGGCGTCCTGTTCACGATCGTCTGGCTCGCCGGGAACGCGCTCGGCGCGAAGCTGACGCAGTACAGGCAGGTGGAAGAACGCGCAGAGCGGCTCGAGCGTGAGCGCGAAGAGCAGGCGCGCGCCGCCGTCGCCGAGGAACGGGCTCGCATCGCGCGCGAGCTGCACGACGTGGTCGGCCACAGCGTCAGCGTGATGACGGTGCAGGCATCTGGTGTGCGCCGCCTGCTCCGGCCCGAGCAGGAGCGCGAGCGCGAAGCCCTGCTCATCGTCGAGCAGACCGGCCGTGAGGCGCTCGCCGAGATGCGGCGATTGGTCGGGGTCCTGCGACGGCCCGAGGAGGCGCCGGCGCTTGCCCCGCAGCCAAGCCTCGAGCATCTGGACAAGCTCGTCGCCCAGGTGCGAGAGTCTGGCCTTACTGTCGACTTGAAGGTGGAGGGGGACGCGGCGAAGCTCCCGGCGAGCGTCGACCTCGCTGCCTACAGGCTTGTTCAGGAGGGCCTGACGAATACGCTCAAGCACGCACAGGCTCATCGGGCAGAGGTTCTCGTCCGGTACGGCAACGGCGAGGTCGAGCTCGTCGTCGCCGACGACGGGAACGGCATCGGCGGCGGGGACGGTGGCGGTCACGGCCTGGTTGGGCTCCGCGAGCGGATTGCCGTCTGCGGCGGCCAGCTCGAAACAGGCCCGCGCACCGGTGGCGGCTACGAGGTGCGCGCGCGTCTACCGATGAACGGCGAGTGACGGCGCAGCTTCCGACCGGCACCGTCACCTTCTTGTTCTCGGACGTCGAGGGCTCGACCGAGCTGCTGCGGCGCCTCCGAGACGGCTACGCGGAGGTGATGGCAGACCACGAGCGCTTGTTGCGATCAGCGTTCCAGGACTGCGGCGGCCACGAGATCAACACCCAGGGCGACTCGTTCTTCATCGCCTTCCGGAGGCCGAAGGACGCCGTCGCCGCCGCCGTGCGCGCGCAGAGGGCGCTCGCCCGGCATCCCTGGCCGGAGGGGACCGTGATGCGCGTCCGGATCGGGATCCATACGGGCGAGGTCACCGTTGCCGCAGAGGACCGGTACGTCGGTCTCGCCGTGCACCGGGCCGCCCGCATTTGCGCGGCTGCGCACGGGGGACAGGTGCTTCTGTCGCAGACGACCCAGGCGCTGCTCGAGGACGAGGAAGAGCTCGGTGAGCTCGATTTCACCGATCTCGGGCCCCGCAGCCTGAAGAACTTCGACCGCCCGGTGCGGATCTACCAGCTGCTCGCTCCCGATCTTCCGGCCGAGTTTCCCGAGCTTCGCTCCGCAGAGGAAGGCGCCCGCGGCTCGGCCGAGCTCGCAGACCGGCACGAGGTCGCCGACGCCGAGGCCGCGGCGGCCGTCCAGGACGCTACGGGCAAGGTCCGCGTCCTGATCGTCGACGACCAGGCGCTCGTCCGCACCGGCTTCCGCATGATCCTCGACGCCGAAGCGGACATGGACGTCGTCGGTGAGGCGGCGAACGGGAAGGAGGCCCTCACGGAGGCCGGCCGCCTCAGGCCCGACGTCGTGCTGATGGACGTGCGGATGCCGGAGCTCGACGGGATCGAGGCGACGAGACGCCTGCTTGCGGACGGCGGCGTCGATTCGAAGGTCGTGATGCTGACGACGTTCGACATGGACGAGTACGTGTACGAGGCCCTGCGGGCCGGTGCCAGCGGCTTCCTGCTCAAGGACGCTCCGCCGGAGCAGCTCGTCGACGGCATCCGCGCCGTTTGCTCGGGCGACGCTCTGCTCGCACCGTCGGTCACCCGGCGCGTAATCGAGGAGTTCGTCCGCCGTCCTCCCGAGGCCGTTCGCACCGCTCCGCCCGAGATCGAGGAGCTGACGCCGAGGGAATGCGAGGTGCTGAGGCTGATCGCGCGCGGTTTGTCGAATGCAGAGATCGCGCAGAGCCTCGTCGTGAGCGAGACGACCGTGAAGACGCATGTCGCGCGCGTGTTGATGAAGATGGACCTCCGCGATCGCGTCCAGGCGGTCGTGATGGCGTACGAGTGCGGCCTCGTGCAGCCTGGCGAAGCCAATTCGGCGCCCGCCACTGCCTGATCCTCAAGCCGCGGTCCAGGTTCCCTGGCACAGTGTGGGAACGATGCTCCGTCTGGAGCGACACCCGTTCGGACCGCGGGTCTACGTCCTTCACCGCCGGATCCACGAGTACCACCTCGGGCTCGCGGTCCTGGCCGCCCTCGCCGTGGGTGCGTTCTTCGACGTCGTCGACCTCGGCCTCGCGACCGCCCTGGCGGCCGTCGCGGGCGTGTGGCTCGTCGCGAAGGACTGGCGCGACCTCGTCCCGTCGAAGCGGGACTCGGCCTCGTGGCAGCTGGGACTGCACCGGCGGGCGGCGCCGCTCCGTGGGTTGCGCCGGTCCGACTCGCTGCCCACACTCGCCGCACTGGCGGCCCTCACGGCTGGGATCGTCAACCTCGTCTCCGCAGCGACCCCGAACTCCGGCTGGCGGCACCGCTTTCTGCTGAGGAACGTCGAGTCGCTTGATGAGATCCGGGTCTTCCACGCGCTCGCGCTACCCGCGGCGGCCGCCCTGATCGTGACCGCGTTCTACCTCTACCGCCGGCGCCGGGGCGCGCTCAACGTCGCGGTCGCGCTGCTGCTCGCGCTCGGCGTGCTCAATCTCGTGAAGGGGCTCGACTTCGAGGAGGCGCTGTGGAGCTTCGCCGCGGCGGCCCTGCTCTGGTGGGGCCGAGGGGCCTTTCACGTCCGGCACGATCCGGTCAGCCTGCGCTCGGCGCTCCTGCGTGTTCCGGCGATTCTCGCCGGTGCGGCGGTCCTGATTGTGGCTTCGGTTGCGCTTGCGGCGCCGGCCAGCGCGTCGTTCGGGCAGATTCTCCGCGCGTCGGTTGACGCGGTCATCTGGCAGCCGGGGCCGATCGCCTTCAGAGACGATGTGGGCCACCTGCCCTTGGCCGTCTCCCTGCTTGCGCTCGGCGCGCTGCTGACCGTCGCCTACCTTGTCTTCCGCCCGCTGGCCGCGCCGAGGAGCCTTCCCGACGCCGAGGCCCGGCGCGTCGCCAGGGGGCTCGTCCGGCGCTACGGCACGGACACGCTCGCCTTCTTCAAGCTTCGCCGCGACAAGCAGTACTTGTTTGACGAGGCCGGCAGCGCCTTCCTCGCCTACCGGATCGAGAACGGCGTGATGCTGATCTCGGGCGACCCCGTCGGCCCGGCCGCGGCCTTGCCGGGACTCGTTTCCGAGGCGGTCGCCTTTGCCGAGCGGCGTGGGTTGAAGCTCGCCGCCAGCGGCGTCAGCGAGGGCCTCGTTCCGCTCTGGCGTCAGGCCGGGCTGCGCGCCCTCTACATCGGTGACGAGGCCATTGTCGAGACCGGGCGCTTCTCGCTCGAGGGTCGGGCGATTCGGAAGGTGCGCCAGTCGGTCGCCCGCCTCGAGAAGAGCGGCTACGCCGCGGAGCTGGCCGAGCTGGCCGAGCTCGACGAGGGCACGCTCTGCGAGCTCGAGGCTGTGACCAAGCGCTGGCTCGCCGGCGCGTGCGAGCGCGGCTTCTCCATGTCGATGGACTCGCTCCGCACCGAACGGGGCGCCGGCGGGGTCGTCTTGCTTGCCCGCGACGGCGATGGGCGCATCCGCGGTTTCCTGCACCTGGTCCCCTCGTACGGACGCCCGGCGATGTCGCTCTCGTCGATGCGGCGCGATCGGGAGACGCCGAACGGGTTGATGGAGTTCCTGGTCGTCCGCGCGATCGAGGCGCTGGGGGACCGCGGGGTCGAGGAGGTCTCGCTCAACTTCGCCGCCTTCGCCCGCGTCATGCACGGTCCGCGGGGCCGCTTCGAACGGCTGCTGGGCCGCCTCGTCGCGCTTGGCAATCCCTACTTCCAGATCGAGAGCCTCTACCGCTTCAACGCGAAGTTCTTCCCCCGCTGGGAGCCCCGCTATCTGCTCTACGAGGGAGCGCTGGGCCTGCCCCGTGCTGGGCTCGCGGTCATGTGGGCCGAGGGCCAGCTGCCGAAGCCGCGGCGGCGCGTCCCGGTCGAGGGCGAGAGCTGAGCTCCGAGCTCGCAGCCGAGCGAAGCCTCCTCCGGGTCCGGCACTGGGCGTTCGTGATCATGGGCGGTGTCGCGATCGCTCTGCTGCCATGGACCGTCTACCTGAGCATCACGCTGCCGCCGAAACACGAGTCGGCCCACTGGGACGTCGTCTGGCCCGGGCTCGACGTCGGGATCGCGCTCGCCGTCGCGGTAACCGTTTACGGCCTGGTGCGTCTGTCCACCAACCTGCCGATCTTCGCGGCGATCGCCGGCACGCTCCTCCTCTGCGACGCGTGGTTCGACACGCTCACCTCCCAACCCGGCAACGAGCTCGCCTGGGCGGCGGTCGAGGCGCTGGTGGCCGAGCTGCCGCTGGCCGCGTTCTGCTTCTGGATCGCGTTCGACGCCGAGGCGGTCGCGGTCGCGCGCCGATTCGTCGGCGCATCTGTCCCAAGCGGCGGTGGCGAGCCAACGGGCTAGAATCGGGGCCATGGCGGAGCTCGGAACGATGCGCGTCAAGGGCGGACTGGCTGAGATGCTCAAGGGCGGCGTGATCATGGACGTCACGACCGCGGAGCAGGCGCGGATCGCCGAGGAGGCCGGCGCCGTCGCGGTGATGGCCCTGGAGCGCGTTCCGGCTGACATCCGCGCCGAGGGCGGCGTCGCCCGCATGGCCGACCCGGACAAGATCCGCGAGATCCAGGAGACCGTGACGATCCCGGTGATGGCGAAGGCGCGGATCGGGCACTTCGTCGAGGCGCAGATCCTGGAATCGCTCGAGGTCGACTACATCGACGAGAGCGAGGTGCTGACGCCCGCCGACACCGCGAACCACATCGACAAGTGGAAGTTCACGGTCCCGTTCGTCTGCGGGTGCACGAACCTCGGCGAGGCGCTGCGCCGCATCTCGGAGGGCGCGGCGATGATCCGGACGAAGGGCGAGGCCGGCACCGGCGACATCGTCAACGCGGTCACGCACATGCGGGCCGTCTTCGGCGGCATCCGCAGGCTCGGGTCGCTCCGTGAGGACGAGCTCTACTCAGAGGCCAAGAACCTGCAGGCCCCGGTCGAGCTCGTGCAGTGGGTGGCCGAGCACGGGCGGCTGCCGGTCGTCACCTTTACGGCCGGCGGCATCGCGACTCCGGCCGATGCGGCCTTGTGCATGCAGCTCGGCGCGGACGGCGTCTTCGTCGGCTCGGGAATCTTCAAGTCGTCCGACCCCTCGACGCGCGCGAAGGCGATCGTCGAGGCGACGACGCACTACCGAGACGCCGAGGTGCTGGCGCGCGTCTCGCAGGGCCTCGGCGACGCCATGAGCGGCCTCTCGGCCGCCGCGCTCGCGCCCGAAGATCTGCTCGAAACGCGCGGCTGGTAGCGGTTCAGCGCAACAACGGCTGCAGGCGCGACGCAAGCTCCGCCTCGTGCTCCGCGCTGTCGAATGCGTGTAGCGGGTGCGGGGCAAATGGATGTTCGTCGACGCGGCCGGCATGTCGCACGTAGAGCACCGGCACGATCTTCCCGTCCGCGTCGACTTCGACAGCGGCCGCCACGGCGTCCGGGCCGGAAGCGTCGACGAAGTGCGCAAGTGGCACGATCCCGTCGTCGTAGATTCCATCCGAATCGAAGCAAACGGCCCGGGCGAGATAGCCCTTTTGGATCCAGAGCTCCGGTGCTCTCGCGAGCTCGGCAACGAGAAAGCGAACGACCTCGTCCCGACGGAGCGTCGGCCGAGGTGGGTCAATGCCAAAGTGCTTCGCGGCCATGTGCCGAGCGAGAGTACGAGCGTTGTAGCGGAAGCCGTTCACGGAGGTCGAGTTGGCGGCCGCGCCGTGCTTCTTCATTCCGGACGAACCCTGCGTCGCATTGCCGGCGAAGTAGACGCGTGGCGCCGAGATGCTTTCCCAGAAGGGTGTCTGCGCCGGAATCCGCCCGTCCGCGATCGTCGCGATCTCGAGGTCCGCGAGCGGCTCCAGCGGCGTCCGGAACCCGGTCGCGACGATCACCTCGTCTCCGTCGAGCTCGAGCTTCCCGGTCCAAGTGGTTCCCTCCGCATGAACGCGGAACCCGCTTGCCAGCCGCTCGATGCGGTCGACCGCGGCGTCGAGCACGTACGTGCCGGAACCGCCGCGGACGTACTCGTCGTAAGGCTGTAGATAACGGACGCGGAGCGCGGAGAGCGCCAGCACGGCGGTCTGCACCGGTCGAGGCGAGACGAGCGTGATCTGCTTGGCCCACGGGAGGAGGCCCTGAGCCAGCTCGAACCCCGAGTTCCGCTTCCCGATGATGATCACGCGCTTCCCGTCGTAGTCGGAGGGAAGGCCGGTATCGACGTAGTGGCGCGCGTTCTCGACACCGGGCAGCGGAGGCAGCCACGCCTCGGTCACCCCGAGCGCGAACACTGCCGCCCGGCAGCGGTACTCGCCGTCGGAGGTCTCCAGCACCAACGACTCCTCGTCACGCCGCGCGCGTTCCAGCGTGCAGCCGTAGCGAACCTGAAGGTCGGTCCGTTCGACGAACGCACGCAGGGCCGCCTCCATCTCCTCGCGCGCGGGGACGTCGAAGCTGCGATCCATGAACAAGGGCATCAGCGAGCGATGGCTCGGCTCGTCGCCGAGAAGCGAGTTGTGGTCGTACCACTCGTACTCGCGCGAGCCGCGCTCGACGGGCGCCTGCGGCTTCGTCCAGCTGATCAGCCGCTGGAACACAGGGAAGCGACGGAACATCCCGCCAGGCTCGTCGTCACGCGAAAGGACGGCGACGCTGGGGATTTGGGAGCGTGCCAGACAGTACGCCGTCTGCAGGCCGCCCGGTCCGCTCCCCACGACGACGACGTCGTACGACCCCGGTGGATACGGACGTTCCGGCGCGATCACTCGTTCGCTGAACGCACGCGCCGGGCTTCGGCCTTGAGCATCCGGAGCATCACCCGCGGATGGTCGAGCAGGAACGGCTCGATCTCGGGTCCTGAAAGCGTCAGGCAGCGGAGGAGCGTCGTTGCGACAACGTCCGCCGTGGGTGCAGCGCCGGTGAGGGCGGCGATCTCTCCGAAGAATGTCGCAACACGCGTTGACCCTCGGCGAACATCTCCTCATCGACCGTGTGCGCGACCTCCTCGAGTTGTGGCCGGGTGAGGTCGGCGAACAGCGTCAGCTGGGCGAGCGCCTCGACCACGGTGCGAGTTTCGGTCGGCATGGCGCTAGCGTAGTGCGACCCGAGGCCGGCAACCAGGTCGGCGTCCGGCTCGCCCGTCACAGTTCGGCGCTAATGAACGCGGTTCGCGCACCGTGGTCGCACGCTTCCTTCCTGGCCTATCTCGGCGGGATCACGATCTTGGTCGCGGTATCGGTTTTCCCGGGGCTCGTCGGCTGGTCGGCGCTCGCGTTCGCGGTCCTCACGGTCCTCGCGTTCGCGTCCAGGCGGAACGGCCGCCTGGTCACAGCGGGCCTCTACGCTCTGAGCGCCGTCGTCACCTTCGTCGTCTTCCTCGGGTCGCTGCTGGACTGGTTCGGTTGGCTGCCCAACACCGCCGGAGGCCCGTTCGAGGGCTTTCGCTTCTGGCTGCTCGTGCTGGAGCTCGCAGCGGTCGTTGCGTCGACGGTCGCTCTGCGCATCTTCCGCTTCCCGCTGCTCGTCCTCTTCGTCGCCGCGTCCGCCTGGTTCTTCGTGACCGACCTCGTCTCGGGCGGCGGGGACTGGTCGGCGATCGTGACGATCGCCTACGGGCTGGCCCTGCTCGCCGTTGCGATTGGCTATGACAGCGCGGGCTCGCGCATCTACGGATTCTGGCTCCACGTCGTGGCGGGTGTGACGATCGGCGGCGGCCTCCTCTGGTTCTTCCACAAGGGCGACTTCGACTGGATCGTGATCGGGGTCGCGGCGCTCGTTTACATCTTGCTCGGCGACCGCCTCCTGCGCTCGAGCTGGGTCGTCCTGGCTGCCTGGGGGCTCCTTCAGGTAACGACGCACTTCGCCGAGAGGTGGGCCGACGTTCGATTCTTTGCGTTCTTTCCGGTGGGGTTCTTCTTCTTCCCGTTCTTCGGGTTCAGTAGCAGCGGGCCAAGCGACCAGCACACCTGGGCCGCTCCGCTCGTGTACGCCGTCCTGGGCCTCGTTTTCATCGTGATCGCGCAGCTGCTTGCGCGGCGCCGCCGTGGCGCGATCCCGGCCGCCGAGCTCTTTTAGTGGCCTGACCGGCAACGTGGGGCCATGCTCCCTGGCCCGCGATCACGCTGCACCAGAGTCCACGCTCGCCCTTGTCAAGGCTGCAAGCCTTGCCTGCGGGCGATCGCGGCCTCTGGCTTGGTGCTCGCGACCCAGGAAGCGGGCAACGTCACCGGCCGGGCCACTAGCCCGAAACTACAATCACCCTGATGAGGATTGGAGTCCTGGCGGTGCAGGGAAACTTCCGCGAGCACGTGGCGATGCTGCGGCGGCTCGGCGCGGAACCAGTCGAGGTCCGGAAGCCGGAGCAATTGGGGGGCCTGGACGGGCTCGTGATCCCGGGAGGCGAATCGACGACATTCATGCGGCTGATGCGCCTCTACGGGCTCGACGAGGCGGTGCGCGAGTTCACCGGCCCCGTGCTCGGCACCTGCGCGGGGATGATCGTGCTCGACCGGCTGCACCTGGGGGCCGTCGACATCGAGGTCGACCGGAACGCCTACGGCCGCCAGGTCGCGAGCTTCGAGGCCGATCT
>WNGK01006340.1_pt1 | contig 12453 bp, 12 predicted proteins | sample 5400601 | NCBI WGS metagenome assembly WNGK01 (sample SAMN13153376, study PRJNA577476) | soil metagenome | isolation source: 60 cm soil or saprolite under Garry oak tree replicate 1 | place: USA:California | collected 2016-06-15 | reverse complement strand
CACGCCCACAAGGGCAACCGCGGCGATGGCGGCGAGGATTGTGGTCCTAGTTATAGTGATTTCAATTGCATTCATAGGTTTTGGTTCGTTTGGTTTCGTGTCTTTTTTTCAGACCCAAGCCTGGCTATTTTTGGCCACGTCTGGGCTGCCCATTTCAATGTCCTTCTACGATCCATGCGCCATCCAAAGCTGATTCCCCTCAAAAATTGCGCGCAGGGGAGGGTAACCATCAGCGGCCGTGCCTACGCGGAGATTAACCCGGTAAACCTCGTGGCCTGAAATACCGGCGAACCAAAGGGCATCCTCGCTGACAACGATGGCCGAAAGCTCTCTCCATCCCCAAAGGGGAGAGGCAAGCTCTCGCTTGCTCGCGGTCGTGCCCTTAGGCCTCGCGAAAGAGGTATCAAGGTGGGGGATCACCGGCTGCAAGCGCACCCCCATAGGGATGTTACTATAGACAGCATCGACCCCGATCGAGGCAAAGAAATTCCACTCGGCCTCCGTGCCTGCCGGATCGGCAAAGACTTTGAAGCCCAATGAGTGCGCCGCCGCCACGACCGCTGCGCCACTGCCGGGTTGTTGCTGCTCCGCGGGCCCGAAAAAGTTCATCTCACCGCCCACAATGCGCACGCGCGTGGCGATACCGGCTCCCAGGAATTGTTGCACCGAAGCATAGCCCGGCAAGCGGTAAACCGGTCCAATCTCGGCCCACGCAAGGCCAAGTGAGATTTTCTTGTCGATAATGGTCACCGGCAATCCCGTAATCGCCGCGATCTGTTCGGCGGTTAACAATTGAAGACCGTTAATATCGAGTTCGCGAGGAATCTCCGGCGCGACTTGCGCCGCCAGATAGAGCAAAGCCGGTGAGAACGAATCGAAGATTACCTGATCGGCCATCTTTGCCTTCCGAACCTCTCGCACTGCTGCAAACACGAGCGCCTGCTCAAATTCGTCTCCCGGATCGCAGTGCGGCGAGAATGCCTTCAACTCGACAATCAAGATGCCACCCAGATCATCGCCGGCCTTCTTGTTGAAATGGCGGGCCATGTCGAGCACCTGGTGCAGCTCCGGCACATAGGGCAGGCGCTGCTGGAGTTGCTCGAGGGTGAGCGAGTGGATACACGTAAAGTCGCTGAGAAAGTCATCATGGAAGACAGCCAGCTTCCCGTCGGCGGTAAGCTGCACGTCCACTTCAACGACGCGGGCGCCCAGGCGATAGGCCTGCTGCACTGAATCGACGGTATTTTCGATCGGCAACGCGGGGTTCTCGCCGGTGTTGGGCCCGACTCCATGGTGGCCGATGGCGATTGGCTTTACTTGCAGGCTAAGGAAATCTTCGGCGGTGCTGCGCTGGTGATCTCCGTCGCGATTATGGTCATCGCCCGCGACGGCGGTGCCGCAGCAGATGCTCAGAGCGACAGCGGTCGAGCAGATTAATAATAAGTTGCGAGGTATTCTTTGCTCCCATTGAGTCGGGGTTTTCATAGCTTATTTGTTAGTTGCTTTTGTTATTTTGGGCTGGAATGGCCGATAGTTCAGATGAAGCCCAGAGCGGGGCGTTAATCGATAAAATTTTGCGGAGCATAGTTTAAAGTGAACGCGCAGGTTTCCTAGGCGTAGTGATCTCCAGGTTTGGCGCGTTCCGCTGGTCCCCACCCCCAACCCAGCGTGTGACAAGCGTTGCGAGAGCACCTCTTTGGTGGGGTGGTTCCGCGGAATGCTCTCATCGATTTCACCTGCTGATGCGCCGTTTTGATGCAAAGTCTCGGATAGTTTCCAAGCCAGTTATTAGGTTTCATGGCCACGTCCGGGCTGTCCATTTCAATGTCCTTCTACGATTCATGCGCCATTCGAAGTCGGTACCCCTCAAAAAAGTTTGGACTCGAAGCCGGCCCTAAGGTGCGGAGCCCAGGTGACCGCCCAGAAACCACCGACTTTTGGCAGGCCCGCGTTTGCTTCCGCAAATCATCTCCTGTAAGCATGCTCACCATGATTTAGCTGCGCTTGTGAAGAAAAGTGAACTAAAGCACCGCCTCGTTTTGCAAATCGTGCAGCAGATTGAGTATTAATTGCTCGAGGACCTCGGCGAACGCGTCATTCAGCGATTTGGGTTCCAGACCTTCCGGACCCTTTTTGTTTCCGATCGTCGAATGCAGCGCATGCTGGTAGATCTTGGTCACGGGGGTCTTTCCGGGAGCGGTGTAGGTGGCGGTGAAAAGGTAGGCATCGGTGACCAGACTGCCGGCGCCGCCGAAAGTAAGCCCGGTCATCAGGCCCTTGCCGACTGCATCGCCGATGTCCGCCGGGTCGTTCATCACGATCTGGAGTTGAGCTGTGTCGGTAGAGTTGCTGGACGAGATCGTCGAGAACAACTTTGAATCAGACAGCACCCGAACGACCTGCGGTCGGTACTTGCGGGCGATGGAGGGATGGCTTTTGCCGTTAATTTGGAACTTGAAAGCAAGCTGTAGAGCTTGGGGCGATGCGCTGGGATGAACGTCGTTCAAACTGGCGCGCGGCAGTTTGGGATCGACATAGGACCTGATCTGGAGGCAGCCCGTCAAGGCGAGGGCTGCCAGTGAAAAAACGGCGCCGAAGACAAGCCGGCGCGAACGATTGATAAGTGATGTTTCTTTCATGCGATTTATTTCCTTTTGAGGAGTTCGGCAAGGTCTGCCAGCGTGTCTTTGAGCTGGTTCTATACTCTTTTTCCATCGTTCGCCGGTGATCATTTCAAGGTTCTTCAATGACCCATGCGATATCCGAAGCCGATTCCCTTCAAAAAAGTCCGACCTCAAAAAGGTCTGGCATGGATCATTCGTTCGGAGCGAGCACTAGGCCGATTTGGAGACGGGTCGTTTATCGAGACTTTTGAGCAGACTATTGATTAAGCAGATAGCCAGCGTGAGGCCGGCAAAGGAATAGCCTGGAAATGGCGCTAGTTGCGTTCAAACCTTGGAAAAACCGATGACTGCTTTGAACCGGAGCCCCTCGGACCGCCGCGCCCCGATGGGAATAGAAGTAAGTGGCAGTGGCGGTTGATATTGCCGGTCCCGAGGGACCAGGGAGCAAGGTTTCATTCATCTCTTGAACCAGGTTCCCGAATTTATCGTAGGTAAAGGTCATTGTCGTGGTGATGTTAACGCCAGAGTTAGGATCGTAAGCCGATGACACCCCCGAGACTGGGTTGCCATCATCGTTCAAGGTATAGGTGGCGGTGAAAACATGCTGCAAAACACCAGGACTGAAGTAATCGCTCTGAACAACGTAAAATGACTGACGATTGTCAAAGTCATAAGTCCAGGCGCCAACCGACCGAAAATCCGGAATGCCATCGGCGTTGGTATCAATCTCCGTCATGGTTCCCACCAGCCGCCCATTGTCAAAAGTGGAAGTGCTGGAGACAATCTCGTCCATCGTGCCATCGGCATTATTGTCAACGAAGGTGACTGTCTGACTCCGGTTGGCGGCAAGGTTCGTGTAAATCGTGATCGAGCGGCTATCAACAGCGCCGTCCGCGTTGAAATCGAGGTCCTCGATGGAAGAGACAAGATTGCCACGTCCATCGTAGAATAGTGTGTTGGTAATCAACACATCCGCGACTCCATCTCCGTCAATGTCCGATGCAGTTAGGGTTTGAGCCAGCTTGCCCTGCTTGTCGAACAGATTGGTGGTGGTGGAACGTTCAAAGATCAAATTATTTCCGCTGCTGTGCACCTCGAAAACCGAGCCGGTTTGGAGAAGGCCACCGTCGTTTGCGAGGCCGGGTAGGGCAGTGAACAATAAGAGCAATGCGAGGACAAGGCGTTGTTTCATAGAAAGGATTGTTTGAGGTGGAGGTCTATCGTTCGAACCATCGAGCACGGTGAATATGGTTGCCAGATGCATATGCGGCAATGCTTGCCATTTGTTATTTCCAGTTCATTGCTCACCGTTTCAATGGTACTCAACTATCCATGCGACATCTGCGATGGATTCCCCTCAAACAAGTTGAACTCGAAGCCGGCCTTAAAGCTCGGTTTCGCAGGCCGTGGACGCATCAAAACTTCACAGCATCAGAAACCTATCCGATAGACCACCGGGTAAGGAAGCCCAACCGGCCAAAGACTGCCCTCGGCGAACACTAAACTGACCTTTTCCCAGCGGTGTCTTCCGTGGAGGTGTGGAGCTACATCGAAAGTTTCAACCAGTTTGTTCGCACTTGGGTCGATTCGACACACTTTGATCCATTTAACCTTCAGCTATCCATGCGGTATCGGAAGCCGATTCCCCTCAAGAAAGTTGACGTGGAAGACCAGACTTCTCCGCGTGGATCAGTAATCTGCCGTGGCAGAGACTATAGAAATGGAAAGGGGAAGTCGGGGTCCCATTTTACCTTGAAGTGTCGGGTTACAATGGGCGCGAAATGGATGTCCGGCACCGGGACGGCAAAGCCAGCCTTGGACAGGCCCCTAACGGATATCGTGAACTTGACGTCCGGATTCGCGTCGACATTGTAATCAAGGTAGAAATAAGCGTGTTCTTTGAGGGGGATGGGTTGCGGATCCCCCGAGCTTAAAACCGGGTCCTTGAAACTCCATCGCTTTTTTGTCCATCCCTCTGCTCGGTAGGGCGCAAGCTGAACCTGGTTGTCGTCGCTGTAAAAGATGCGCGACGCGTCCAAGGTGACTTCCGACCCCTTAGGCTTTACCCCGAAACGGACTGTCAAACGTTCAGGTCTCTCTGATACCTCGCCAGGGATCCGCGGCTCGTGGGGGATCGCACACAGGTTCTCTGCCGCAATCTCCAGATCAGCATCAGCCAGTTCGAAGTGCAAGCAGGGGCTTGGGATCCCTTCATTAAAGCACCTGTGCACCTTGCCAAGACCGGCAGAGGGGGTAAGCTGGCTCATGGTTGTCACACTGATATTCACGCAACCTGAGTCGAGCATCGGCAGGCATGCGAGAATAAGCAGCAGGCGCGTCCTTTTCATCCCTGGTCCTGAAGAGATTGAGTTGATGCACTGGAATGAGCGTCGTTCAGTCCCTCGTCTTTAGAATCCGCGTTTTTCATTTCGGTTCCTTGCACTTTGTCTCTTGCGATGCGCTTCAACCAAGCCTTGCGTTTTCTGTTCACCCATCCATGCGCCATCCGTGCCGGATTCCCCTCAAAAGAGTTGAAAAGCAACCGCCGCTCATTTCACAGGGATAGCCCGTCGGAAGATGCTGGCATGGATCATGCACCGCAGGCGACTCACTGCGCCGTGATTGCGACGAGGAAGGGGGCAGCCTCGGTCATCCGTGACTCGAAGTCGATGGTGCTGATCTCTAAGTCGGGCCGTGGATTCTCCCAAGTGCTCTTGAACAGACGAATGTATCTACCTTCCGCCTGACTTTTTGCGTTGGTTCCTTTCCAAGCGATCACGAGTCCGTTGGTTCCGGGACGCTCGTTGGGCTGAGCCCACCAATCAAGGACATCTTTTCCAAGGATGACGGGGATCTCTACGGCGCCATCGTCAGCGTAATGCACTCGATAAAATCCAACCTCCGTCCCCAGCGATCCCTGGCCCCAAATGGCGCTGTGCAGGAAATTGATTTGGCGAGCCAGCCCTCCGATCCGGATCCCCGTCACTCTTGCGGGAAACCAATTGCGGCTGTCCTCGTGCTGACTTCCAAGTTGGACAAGGCCCCGAACGTCAAAGGGCACACCAGCAAAGGTCTGGAGACCCGTCGGCAGAAAGCTCAAATCATTTTCCGGGTCGTTTTTGTGCCAATTGCCTCTAAGTCCGGCGTTGTAATGGCTCGAAAGATCAATCAGGTTCGGAGCGGTGCGAGGGTCGCGCGGCGGGATAGCCCTCGAGATGGCCGGATCCCTATAATTGTCCGCGACTTGGGATGCCGTGGCGCGATCTAAAACAGTGACCATGATCTCTTTTGGTTCCTCAGGGTTTACCGGGGCGGGCGATCGCTCTTCGTCCCAATCCAAGGCCATCGCGGCCAACTCGGCGCGAATTCGGCCCAGATCCCATAGCCTGATGAGGCGGGCGTCCGCGGCCACCGCCAGTTTGGAGCCATCGGGGCTAAAGCACCCCGGACCGATCCGCTGCGGTCCTGAAGGATCCAGCGCAGCCATTTCTTTCCAATCTCTCCTCGTGTCGAGTAGCCGCACCACCTGGGACGATTTCCCGAGGGCAAAGACTGACCCATTTGGGCTGAAGGTCATAACGCCTGCTTCTCGTTCTTTGGGTAGCTTGTGGCTTAGGCTCCACGCGCCCACCTCCCAAATCCCGCACTCATCCCCTCGATCGATGGCCAACCACCGGCCGTCTGGGCTGAACATGGCGGCGGCGTTAAGGGTCGAATCCACCTGCAGCACCATCTTACCAGAGCCGATCTCGGTAACCCGCACTCTTTGAGGAAATTCATACCAACTACTGGAAGCGACCCATTTGGCATCCGGGCTGATTGAGACGGCAACTATGCTCGGGTGGCCCCTAAGCGTTAGGCTTGCACTTGGATCGTTCAAATCCGCGAGAATCACCTGCTCCCGCGCGGAGTCGGCGACGGCAAGTGTTCTTCCATTAGCGGCCAGGGAAATGCCTTGGGTTCGAGTCCCTTGGGGGAGTTTCAGTCTCTGGGGCGGGCCGAGGCGCAGGCTCACGCCCCGATCGCTCTGGGCGCGCTGAATTGGCCAGCGGTCCACGCCCCCAGTTTGCCGGCAGGTCAGCAAGCTCTCCCCGTTCGGGTGGAACAGTACTGTGCGCGTATAGCCTATTGGTAGAAAGGCGAGCTCACGGCCCGTGACAGTATCCCACAATCGCACACCGTCATCGTGGCCTGATGCCAGCACCGGGCCCTGAGGGTCGAAACTGAGGCTCCAGGGGGTTTTGTCGGACCCCGAACCCGAGTATAGGCAACGACACTCTTGGCCAACCGCAGTTTTCCATAGCCCCGCTTCCCGCCCCTTGATCGCGAAACTTAGCCAGTTATCGTCCTTGCTGAACAGGAGCTGGGGAAAACCGATAACTGGTGCGCCGAAGTCGGTTACCAACTGCCGGCCACCCAAAGGATCCCAGAGCCGGACAGTTTGGTCCCAACTGATGCTGGCTAGCAAACTGGCGGAATGGGAGAAGGCGAGGCTAATCGGTTCTGCTCGATGTCCCTCCAAGATAGCTACAGGCCTCAGCGGAGAGGTCAGATCCCATACATACACACGGGAATCCTTGCAGGCACTTGCCAGTAAACGACCGCTGCTGTGCCAGGCGATTGTGTTGACGCTACTCGGGTGCGGCAAGGTCACTAAAACATTTCCGGTGTCCACGTCAAGAAGGCGGACGCCGAGATCCGACTTGTCGCTGCACACCGCGACGCGCAGGCCTTTGGGGTCAAAAGCGAGGTCGATCTGCCTGCCAACATTAAATTGATGCTCCGTCTTTGACACCAAGCCATAAAGGTGAAGCACCGCTCCTTCAGCGATTGCTATTCTCTCGCTATCGGACGAAAAGGCGACCGCACCGAAGGGCCCTTCGAGTACGCGCTCGCCACGATCTAGCTTCCAGACCTCGACATGTCCCGAATCGTATCTGGCAGCCAGGTATTGTCCGTTGGGACTGAAGCGGAGCGACCAGCAGTTAGTGCCAGGCCCGTCCAGGCGTAGAAACTCCTGGTCGTCGGTGACGGAGCGAACAGTAATATCACCATTGGTGTTGCTTCGGGCATAATGCTTCATGTCCTCGTCAAAGGCCAGCATTGTGGTCCCAGGTGGCGAGCCTCCCCACAATTTGTCGAGAAGTATATCCGGGAGTGCCATACAAGCGACGGCTTCATCGCGCAGCTCCGGGGATGTGCGCAGGGCCGCGGCTTTGCTCACTGCTTTGAGACCGTCAAAGCGCCGCCCGGGTTGCCCACTCCAACGATAAGCATGCGCCTGGGCGAGGTAGGAGGCCCACAGCTTTTCCTTCGCGTCTTTCTCGGCTTCTTCTGCGCGTTCTCGTAACTGGCGCTGGGCGCGCTCCGCGCGAGTTGCGCGTAACGCTTGCCAGGCGCTTACGACTGCACCTGCGGCCAGCAGCAGGACAAGGGCGCTTGCGGCGGCCAGCGCGGCCCTGTGTCGGCGGACGAACTTGTTGGCCCTGTAAAGCGGGCTTGGCGCTGCAGCGGTGACCGGCTCATTGCTCAGATACCTTTGAATGTCTCTCGCCAAACCGTTGGCAGTTTCATAACGCCGTGTGCGATCCTTCTCCAGGCATTTCATCACGATCCAATCCAGATCGCCCCGCACCAGCCGGCTCAAGGCCGCTGGCTCCGTGTGACGATGCTTCGCCACCTCTGAGAACCGCTCGCCCAGCGTGCGCAGTCGTGTCGAAGGCTTCAGCGGTTCTGTCTCCCGAATCATTCGTCGGATTTCATCCAGCCCTGCGCTGGCCAGCGTCTCCCAATCGAATGGCGTCACGCTAGTCAGCAGCTCGTAAAGCAACACACCCAGCGAATAGATGTCCGCCCGCGTGTCAATGTCCAGGCCGCTCATCTCCGCCTGCTCCGGACTCATATACGCCGGCGTGCCGATCATTTGGCGGAAGGTCGTAAAAAGCGTTTTCTCGGTCAGCTTTTGACCCAGCGCTTTGGCTACTCCAAAATCAATCACCTTTGGCACCGGTTCCCCATCGTGCAGCGTCACCAAAATGTTCGACGGCTTAAGGTCACGATGGATCACTGCCTTCTGGTGAGCATGCTGCACTGCCTGGCACACTTTGATGAAAAGTTGCAAGCGCTCGGTCGTGGGTAGGTTGTTCTGGTCGCAGTAGTCCGTGATGGGAATGCCCCGCATCAGTTCCATGACGAAGTAAGGCCGACCGGCTTCGGTCGCGCCGCCGTCCAGCACCCGGGCGATATTCGGATGGTCCATCAATGCCAGCGCCTGCCGCTCGGCTTCGAAGCGGGCGATGACTTCGCGCGTGTCCATCCCGGGCTTGATTATCTTCAGCGCCACCTTGCGCTGTACTGGAACCTGCTGCTCGGCCATATAGACGACGCCGAAGCCGCCTTCGCCAATCTTCTCTAGCAGCTTGTAGCGGCCAATTAGCGTGCCCAGAGGCTGAATTTCAAAGTCAGAAGAGGGCAATGGCATGGTTTGGCTGAGGAAGTCTCCCGCTTGTTCGTGCGCCCGTAGCAGGGAATCTACTTGTCGGCGCAGTTCAGGTTCCCCATGACAAGCCCGTGCCAGATAGGTCTCGCGCTCCGCAGCCGACTTTATTTGCAGCGCCTGGCCGAAGATTTCTTTGAGGCGATCTGAATCGGAATTCATTCTGGAGCTGTTGGGGTCTTGCCGGCAGCGAAATCCTGTATATCTATTCGGTGAACGTACCCCGCCCAAGCGCCACTCCAGAGGGCGCCAGCCCCAAAAACCAGCCCACAACCGGACGGAACGCGGACGCTCTCGACCACCTGGTTGATTCCAGGATCGACGCGAAGGATCGCGCCGGAGGTACCAATCCACACCGAGTCTGCGGCTAGGGCGATGGCCGTTGGCGTATGGAAAAGCGGTATCGCTCTGACGATGCGAAGGGAGTTCGGATCAATCCGGAGCAGCTTCCCTCCCGTCAGATTATTCTCGCTCCCAGCCGGATCCTGCGCGACCCATACCGCCCCTTCACCAACGGCGATTGAAAAGGTCCCGTGACCGAGGTGGACAGTCTCCACGAGGCGATTATTGGAAGGATCCACCCGCGAAAGCAATCCTTCCGATGTCGGCCAAAGATGTGCCTTTGCCAGCACCCATACCGCCCCTTCACCGAAGGCGATTATCCCTACGTAGCCGCCAGTTGCGATGGCTGCCAGAACCCGGTTGGTTTTGGGGTCTATGCGCAGGACTTTTCCTCCTGCATGAAACCACACACTCCCCTCACCCAAGGTCGGACCACCTTTGAAGTAAGGGATTCCATGGTTAACTCCAGGCACCGGGACCCGGGCAACGACCTCGCCGGTCGCAGGATCGAGCCGACGCAAATCATGAGAAATCCATCCGTACTTAATGGCCCAGATTGAACCGTCGCCAACGCCCACGGCACAAGCAGACGCCTCGGGAAACCGGGCTGCGACACTGTTCGAATCGGGATCGATCTTGGTGAACTTTCGTCCGATGACCCATACTCCACCCCCGCCGTACGCCAAATTGAAGACAGGAGCGCTCACAGGGATGGTCGTGACAGTGACCGTCCGGCCAGTCTTCTCCCATTCAGGTCGTCGTCGTTCAGGGGCGAGGGTTTCATCTTCCACCGGGCGAAAGGTGGCCACCTTCTGGACGACCACCTTTTCTTCTGGCCTGGTTGCGCAACCACCGATCATCAGAGCGCAACTGCACGACCATGCCAAGGCTCGGAGGCGGTTCATACTATTCATTCCCGTTCATCGGCTTGACCGTGGCTTTGGAAGCTCTGCCAGATCAACTACCAGCTCACGGAGCTTGCCTTTCACAGCTTCGGCGTTCCGCGCGTCTTCTCCGGAGAACGTTCGCTCGTTCCAAAAGAGCACTTCCAGCGTGCGGGCATCGGCGATAAGAATGGTATGCGCCATCCAGCACGGCGAAGACTTCAATGGAAGCTCCGGCCCTCCAGCCCCGGCTATAGCCAAACCAACGACCAACGGAGTCAGGATCGCGCCGCCCGTCCAGTTCCACTGGTTCCGTTTGTGCTGGGCCCCTGGGGTTTCAAGGAAGGCCTTGGAATCCAAAAAGACGAGCAAATCGGCTTCGCTCCTGCCCAATCTTTTTTGAAGTCCGGCAACGCTGGAGTCGGCCTTGTACTGGCAGGGTTTGAATTTCTGGTTTGGGCGGTTCGCATAAATTTCCTGGCTCAGTTCCAGAAAGTTTGTGCGCACCTCGCTTAGCAACCGGCGTACGTCGGCGTCCAACGCCTCCCAGTCTTCACGTGTGCACAACGGGCGGCAGGTGTGTACCACTTCGTAGCCTTTGTCTGTGAGAGCTTGTGTCAGCGCAGCCAAAAGATTTGTGCCCATTTGGCGACTGAGCGCCTTCAGATCGTTTGTCGTCAAGCTGGCGTCGGTTTTTGCCTGGCCCGCCAGCCAAATAGGCAGAATCTCCACACGCCGATAATCCTCAGGGCGGGCTTCCATGCGCGCCCTGATCGTCTTCGTGACGAAAGGTTCGCTCGCGCAGCCTCCCATCAGCGTCGCCGCGGCCCAGCAAAGGACCAAAGATTGTACGAGATTTGGCACTGAAATCATTGGGGCTTCGTCATGACTGCCGCTGCCATTCTTCTAACTTGTTATGCGCCGTTGACCGGTGATTCCCGTCACCGCCAAACCTCGGACACGGCAATATTCGAATTCAGCCTTTCTGAATCTCGCGGAATAGCCATGCCCGGGCGAAGGCCCAAGTCCGCTCTACGGTGCTGATGGAAACGTCCAATTCCCTGGCGGCCTGTTCTTGGGTCAGCCCGACAAAAAAGCAGAGCTTCACGATTTCAGCAGCGCGTGCGTCGGTCTTGGCCAGCCGATCCAGGGCGGCGTCCAGGGCCAGTAAATCATCATCTGGCATCGGCGAAGCGAGGTTCGTCTCCTCCAACTCGACGCGTTGCAGGCCTCCGCCCCGTTTCAGCCGCTTCTTGCGCCGCGCCTGTTCGACGAGGATGCGGCGCATAGCCTCCGCTGCCGCGCCGAAGAAATGCGCGCGGTTTTGCCACTCACGGCTCTCAGCGCCGGCAAGCCGCAACCAGGCTTCGTGAACCAGCGCGGTGGGTTGCAGCGTTTGGCCAGGGGCTTCATTGGCCAGCTTGCGAGCGGCCAGCTTGCGCAGTTCGTTGTAAACAGCCGGCAAAAACTCCTGCGCGGTCCTCGGCTCTCCCTGCTTAGGAATTTCAGGCGAGCTTGGGCTGCGTTCGCCGTCGGGAAGATTCATGATGTCCTTCCAGCTACATACTTGATCGGATCAGTCGAAAACCACAACTTCAGCTTATAATGTTTTCCCAAGAAAGTCGGCAACGCGAAAAAGCAGATGCCGGCAGAGGCCAGGAGTGCAAAGCCACGACTGCATTGTCCGGTTTTATCGGAGCCGCCAAGCGAAGGATTCACCCACATCGGGGTTATCATTTCGCCCTCAAGAATCCGCAACTCGTCGAACCTGGTGAGGATACCCGCACCTTTTGAGACCATCTTAGGGAGCGCGACCCCTTTCCGAACGTGCTGCCATTGGGCACTAACGCCACCACCTACTTCCGCACCAACTTCACGCTGCTTATCGGTAGGAACACCTTTAAAACCACCATGTCACTGGCTTGCCCACTCGCCGCGCTCCGCCTCACCCGTTTACCCATTCCCCGGCAACAGCCTCGCGCAGGGCTGCCACCATCCGCCTGACCTGTGCCGGCGTGGTACAGTAGGGCGGCATCAGCACAATCACGTTGCCGATGGGCCGCGTCAACACTCCCCGTTTGGCCATGCCTTCGCAGACGCGGATGCC
>WNGK01022312.1_pt1 | contig 12455 bp, 9 predicted proteins | sample 5400601 | NCBI WGS metagenome assembly WNGK01 (sample SAMN13153376, study PRJNA577476) | soil metagenome | isolation source: 60 cm soil or saprolite under Garry oak tree replicate 1 | place: USA:California | collected 2016-06-15 | reverse complement strand
CAGCAACCCGCATCCCTCGCTCGGCGGACTCTGCGTGGAGGCGGCGGGCACTGGCGGCCAGCGCCTGTTCTTCGGGTTCGCTTCCACCCGGGCCGACGGGACATTCCGGATACCGAGCCTCGCCACCGGAAAGTACCGGATCTTCGTCTTTGCCTGTGCCTCCGCCTCGCCCTACCTGCCGGCGGTCGTACGCCATCCGGTCGCCGTGACCGACGGCAAGACCACGACCGGGGTTACCGCCGTCCTGACGCTCGGCGGAACGATCACGGGCGCCGTCAAGGACTCCAATGGCAAGCTGCTGTCCGGAATCTGCGTGGACGCGTCTTCTGACAACAACTTCTCCGGGGGCGTCACCCAGTCGAACGGTACTTACAAGATCATCGGAGTGGCCCCGGGCAGCTATCAGATGCAGTTCAGCCCGGGCTGCGGTAGCAAGGGCGGCAACTACGCGCCGGTGACCTTGCCCAGCCCGGTTACGGTGGCGTCGGGCAAGGTCACGCCCAACGTCGACGCGGTCCTGCCGTTTAACGGATCGCTCACCGGCGTCGTCAAGAACGCCCACGGCCAGCCGCTCGGCGGCATCTGCGTGGTCGCGCAGGGCAGCAACTTCGGCTTCGCGTTCGCGCGAACGGCCGCCGACGGTACCTACACGGCGAAGAAGGTACCGCCGGGCAGCTACCAGGTGCAGTTCATCCCCGGCGGGGTCTTCTCGAACTGCGGCAACAAGGGCAACTACCTGCCGGAAAGCCAGACCGCGACGGTCGCCAGCCAGGCGACGACCACAGCCGACGCAGTGCTCCCGACCGGCGGTGTCATCTCGGGGGTGGTGAAAGACCCGCACGGCAAGCCGCTCGCTGGCGTCTGCGTGTTCTCCGACTCGGCGTTCGGCGGCCTGTCCGTCAGCCACGCTGACGGCTCGTACCAGCTGAGGCAGCTGTTCACCGGCAGCTACTTCGCCGGCTTCGAGGGCGGGTGCGGCAACCAGCAGAGCGTCGCTCCGCGCGCGTACCGCGGCGACCCGACCTTTTACGGGCCCGCCTCGATCCCGGTGACCGCCGGCCAGGTCACGACCGGCATCAACGTCGGCATGAAGCCGGGCGCCACGATCCAGGGTCACATTACGGACCAGGCCGGAAAGCTGGTAAGCGCGGTCTGCGTGTTCATTTCGGGCGTCACCGGCGCCGGCGGCTTCGGCAATTTCGGTGCGTTCGCCATTGACCACGGCGGGCGGTACAGCGCCACGAACCTTCCGCCCGGCCAGTACAACGTCGTCTTCAGCGGCTTGTTCGCCAGGCACCGCGGCTGCGGGCGGTCACCCTGGGCGGATCAGCAGTTCAGCGGGCTCGGTGTTGGTGGCCCCCCAGATCTCGTCTCGGCTCCGGGGGGAAGGACCACCACCGGCGTCAACGCGGCGCTGTCGCTAGCCGGCCAGATTAGCGGCGTGGTGGCCGACAAGGCCGGACGCGCCGTCCCGGGCATCTGCGTGACGGCAACCGATCCGCGCACGGGCACGACGGCCCAGGGCTTCAGCGGGCGGCATGGCACCTACCGGGTGATGGGGCTCCCGGCCGGGCGCTATCAGGTCGAGTTCTCCGGTTGCGGCTTCTTCTTCTTCTTCGGCCAGGCCAGCCCGAACTATGCGAACCAGTGGTACAAGAACCACGCCACGCAGGCGGCGGCCGACACGGTGGTCGTGCGACCCAGCCAGACCACCCCGAATATCGACGCCGCACTGACGGCTGGCGGGACGATCAGCGGCCAGGTCGTCTACCAGCCCAACCAGCGGCCGGTCAGCTTCGTCTGCGTCTTCGTGTACACGTCAAACGTCGGCAGCTTCAGCGCCACCCTGACCGACCGGCGGGGTCACTACACGATCGACGGGCTGAGCACCGGCCGCTACATCGTGGAGTTCGACCCGTGCCTTGGCGAGTCGGCGCTGGCCGGTCAGATCAGGGCGGGGCGCGTGCACGTCGTGGCAGGCCAGGGAGTCCGCGGAGTGGACGAGCAGCTTCGGCTTGGCGGATCGGTCTCCGGCGCCACATCGGTGATCCTTCCGGGCGGGTCCAAACCCGCGCCCGGAACATGCGTCGAGATGCTCCCGCTGAGCCAGACGGCGACCGGATCGATCGCCCTGTCGTTCCAGGGCGGCAGCTACATGGCCACGAACCTCGCGCCAGGCCAGTACGAAGTCCTGGCCGGTGTTCCATTCTGCTCGAGCGATGCGCCGAGCCTGTCGGCACGAGTGTCCGGGCAGATCCAGGTGGCCGCGGGCAAGACCACGACCGGCATCAACATCGGGCTGCACGTCACCGGCACGATCGCGGGCGTCGTGCGCGGGCCGGGCGGTAATCCGGTCCCCGGCATCTGCGCCGAGGCAGTTCCGCTCCGCGGCGGCCTCGGCGTCCCGGCGGGCGTGACCGCCGCGGCCGGCGGCGGCTACCGGATCGCCGACCTGCAACCCGGTGCGTACAAGGTCAGGTTCACCGTCGGCTGCGGTGCGACCGGTTACGCGACTCGCTGGTACAAGAACGCGCGCACGAGCCAGACCGCGACGGTCATCAAGATCCGCGCGGCGACGGTAACCACCGGCATCGACGCCACGCTGCCGCGCGGATAGCTGTCCTGATTGCCTGGCCGCGGTTCCAGCCCAGGCGGTGGCCAGCACCAGCACCGCCGCCCTGAGTCCCGCGCATCGGCCAACCGGCGCGTGCCACACTCCCGAGTTCACCGTCGGCTGCGGCGACACCGGGCTCGTGACGCAGTGGTGGCACGAATACCTTGCGGATCCTCTCGTGGATCTGCCAGGCCCCGGCCCAGCCGCGCGGGAACACGGCCACGTCACCGGGGCCGATCTCGGTCGGCGCGCCGCCGCCGCGAGGAACGCGGTAGCCGGGCTGGTGTCGGTCATCGAGAGCGTTCCTTTCGTGCTGGTCGTTCAGGCCTTCGCAGCGTGCTCACCTAAGGCCTGCGCCTACGGCGTCCCGACTTTTATCACCATCATGGAATCTCGCGGGCTGCGGAGCGCTGGCCTGCAGGTTTGCTGCCCTGGAGCGCGGATTTTGCGCACTAGCCAGGTCTTCCCAAGCCGTAGTGTGGGCGGGTGCTTCCGTATGTTTCGCTCGGCTTCGCGAGACTTGGCCGATGACTTCCGAGCCGGCCAGTCAGCCAGCCAAGGGCGCCGAGATCTGGATCATCTGCGGCAACGCGTGCGCTGGCAAGACAACGACAGCGCGCCTGCTCGCGCAACGGCTCCCGCTCGCCGCGCACGTCGACGGCGATGAGATGCAACGACTGATCGTCTCTGGCTGCCGGTGGGCGGTTCCCAGTGACAGCGACCCCGGCACCGGGCGCCTGACTGGCGAGGCGGGCGTGCAGTATGCGCTGCGCATCCGGAACGCGTGTCTCGTCGCCGCGGCGTTCGCGGATGCCGGGATCACGGCCATCGTCACTGACTCGATCATCAACGAAGGGTTCAAGTCGCTAACACAGGTCCTGGGCGGCCGGCCGGTCAACTTCGTCGTGCTCCGACCGCCTGTAGCGGTGCTACGGCAGCGCGGGATTGACCGGCTGCCCGAAGAAGCCGCGTATCTGGCGGACCGCTACGGCGACTCAGATCACCCCGAGGCCGCGGAGTTCGCCGGCCGAGTCCAAGCTGCAGCCGACGGCCGGCCGGTCAACGAGTTCGAGATGGTCATCGAGCGGGGCCTCGACCGCCTGCCGCACGTCGGACTCTGGATTGATCCCACTGGCCTTGATCCGCAAGGTGTCGTAGATCTTCTGCTGGACCGCAAGGCTGAAACTGCCTGGATGATAGACGTCGGATCAAACAGGAGTCAGTAACAGCGCTGGATCGCGGACCAGACGGGCTGGTCGATCCGCAAGTTCGTCCGCGCCTACGGCGTTTTCGCCGGAAAGGGCAGCGCGATCGGATCGGTGGCCAGGCGGCTGTTGCCCTGATCGTCGAACCGGTCGAGGCCGAGGTCGGCGGTGTCCACGACAGCCGAGCTTCCGGTCATGGCCACGTCGGCCGCGGCCCGGGCGACTCCTGGACCCCACATCATCCCAGCGCCGCCGGCACTGGCCACGGTGGCCCCGTTAATAATCTGACCAGAGATCATCGCTGGGCCGATGATCGGCAGATGGTCAGGCGTGTAGTCGATGGTGGCCGCCCAGGTGCGGCGCAGGCCGAGCCCGGCGGTGACCGGGACCAGCTCGTGCAGCCGCTCGCGAATCCGCTCCAGGTACGCGACGTCGACCGAGCGCGCCTCGCCGGGGGGCTCGTCCGGGTTCGACATCCCGAACAGCATGCCGTCGTCCTCCGGCCGCCAGTACAGGCCGACCGACAGGTCGAAGAGCATCGGCAGCCGGGACGGGGCCAGGTCAGGATGCTGCTCGGTGACGGCGACCTGGTGCCTGACCGCTCCGGCCGGGATCCGCACGCCGGCGAGATTGCCGACCGAGGCCAGTTCCGGGCCGCCGGTGAGGACGACCAGGGGCGCGGCGATCGGCCCGGCGCTGGTCCGCACCCCGGTGACCACGCCCCCGGCGACGTCCAGGCCGGTGAAGCTGATTCGTTCCAGCACCCGCACGCCGCTGACGGCCAGGGCATGCGCATACGCGGTCACGTTCCGCGGCGGATGCAGGTAGCCGTCCTGCGCGCAGTAGGTCGCGCCGAGCGTCTTGCCCGGGGCCATGGACGGGCACATCCGGTCGACATCATCCGGTTCCAGCCAGCGGACGTCGAGGCCGAGAGAGTTCTGCATGACCATGCGCTCGTGCGCCGCGCTGACATCGGCCATCGTGAAGCAAGGCAGCACGTACCCGTGCGGGGTGAAGCCCGAGTCGATCCCGAGCATCTCCGCCTGACTCAGGTAGAACCTGCGGGACCACTCGCCGAGCCTGACCGCCCACGGCGTTCCGCCTTGGGTCCTGACCACTCCGGCGGCCCGGCTGCTGGCGCCCTGGCCCAGCCGGTCCTTCTCGAGCAGGACGACCCGGTCCAGGCCAGAGTCGCGCAGGAAGTAGGCACACCACGCGCCGACCGTCCCGCCGCCGACTACGACCGCATCCGCCCTGTCCGGTATGGCACGATCAGGGAGGTCACTGCCCGGCAGGTCGGCGCCGGGCCTCGAGACCATTGGCATGCCGCCGATGCTGGCATAGACTGAACGTTCAGTCAAGATCGGGCCAGCGTTCGCGCCCACCGGCGCCTGGCCTGGAAGGGGATCGATGTACAGCCTGTCAGAGCGGGACCTGGAAATCCAGGCGCGGGCACGCCAGTTCACCGACGAGCTGATCCCGCTGGAGACCGGGGTCGAGCTAGCCGGCGGCGAGCTGCCTGCCGACCAGGAGGCCGCGCACAAGGCGCGGGCGATCGAGCTCGGGCTGTACGCCGCGAACATGCCCAGGGCGGTCGGCGGCGGCGGATGCACGTCCCTGCAGCAGGTCCTGATCCAGGAGCAGGTCGGCCGGGTCACCAACGCCCTGGCCTGGGTAGTCGCGACACCGCCGTCCTGGCTGCCCGACGTCGCGACGCCGGACCAGCTGGAGCGGTACGTCAAGCCGGCCGCACGGGGCGAGCGGGACGAGTGCTACGCGATCACCGAGGAGGGGGCCGGGTCCGACGTCGACGCGATCGAGGCCACTGCCAGCCGGGATGGCGACGACTATGTGCTCAACGGCGTCAAGTGGCACGTGACCTCGTTCAATGCCGCCGACTACGCGTTCTTCCAGGGCAAGCTGACTAGCGGCGGGCACGCGGGCGAGCACGCCATGTTCCTGGTCGACCTGCCCAGCCCCGGCGTGCGGGTGGTCAGGACCCCTGCTTACATGCACACGCTCGGCCACGCGCACCAGCATCCGATCGTGGCATTCGAGGACGTGCGGGTTCCCGCGGCGCAGCTGGTCGGCGCCGAAGGGGGCGGGATGGCCTTCGCCTACGAGTGGTTCAGGTTCGAGCGGATCATGGTCGCCGCGCGCTGCCTGGGCGCGGCCGACCGGCTGATCGCCGAGATGACCTCGTTCGCGCAGGAGCGCATCGTCACCGGACGGCCGATCGCCGAGTTCGGCGCCATCCAGGCCATGCTGGCCGACAGCCTCACCGAGCTGTTCGCGGCCCGGTCACTGACCTACGAGACGGCTCGCGGTATCGACGCGGGATCAAGGTGCAGCACGCGCAGTGCTCGATGGCCAAGCTTTATGCCGCCGAGATGGCCGGCCGGGTCTCCGACCGCGCCGTCCAGGTCTTCGGCGGCCGCGGCTACATGCGCGAGTACGCCGCGGAGCGGTTCTACCGCGAGCTCAGGGTGGAGCGGATCTGGGAGGGCACCAGCGAGGTCCAGCGCTCGATCATCGCCGACCAGATGATCAAGCGCGGCCCCGGCCGGCTGGCCTGAGCGCTAGTGAGCCCGGCGCTGGCGGATGAGGCTCGCGTCGCCGGCCCTAGCCGGCCAGGCTCGCCTCGATCGCCTCGACGACCTCGGGCGCTTCCGGGTCGGTCATCGGCCTGAACCTGGCCACGACCTTGCCATCCCGGCCGATCAGGAACTTCTCGAAGTTCCACTGGATGTCGCCCGCCTGGCCCTCGGCATCGGCCACGTCAGTCAGCTCGGCGTACAGCGGATGCCGCTGCGGCCCGTTGACGTCGATCTTGGCGAACAGCGGGAACGTGATGCCGTAGCTCAGCGAGCAGAACTCGCTGATGTCCTCGGCCGTGCCGGGCTCCTGGCCGCCGAACTGATTGCACGGGAATCCGGCCACCGTGAAGCCTCGCTCGGCGAACCGGTCGTGCAGTCGCTGCAGGCCCGCGTACTGCGGCGTCAGGCCGCACTTCGACGCCACGTTGACGATCAGTACGGCCGATCCGGAGTAGTCGCCGAGGGTGGCCGGCTCGCCGGCCAGAGTCTGAAGATCGATGTCACGTACGGTCACGTTGGCGCTCCTGGGGTCACAATGCTGGATACGTCCGCCCGTTCGCGGAGGTTCACTGGTGACGTACCTGGCTGATGCAAGCCGTCCTGGTGAGCTCCAGCACCACGGAAATAGCTTCATCCGCGATTACCCGGGCAAATCCGATAACAGTGAATGCGGCCCGGTTATGCCCAGGCTTCGAGAGCTTTGGAAGCCCGCGCCGGAAGCGCGCTCAACAGCTACTTCCTCTTTGCCTAGGATCTTTGCTGGAAACTCACCGTTGTTGCTACGACACGGGGAGTTACCTGTTAGCTTGTGAGCCTTTAGCAGGACACAACCGTCCGCCACCTGCACGAAGGAACAGTAGCCATGAGCCTGAGACGTCGATCCGTCCTATTGAGGGTTGCCCTGCTGGTCTTAGTTCCGCTGATTTTCTTAGTCGGGATCTTCAGTTACGCGATCACCTCATCTGCGAGCGCCGCGCTGACGCTCACCAGGGCGAGGGCCGTGATTAACGACCTGAAGCAGCCGGTCGCGAACCTGCAGCACGCCCTCGCTCACGAGCGCGCTCAAATGATCGTCTATGTGACCCGGCCAGCGCCTGCCGCGTACGCGGCGCTCCAAAGCCAGCAGGCGATTACCGGCCAGGCGGTCGCTTCCTTCCTGGCGGCAGCGGACTCTCCGTCGGTCAGGCACAGCACCACGGCAGCCACGGCGAAGGCCATTGCCGGGCTCCGCATTGGGCTGACGGGCCTGCCGCGGCTCCGCGCGCAAATCACCGACCATTCGATCAACGGTCTGCAGGCATTCACGGCGTACAACAACCTGATCGCCGCCAGCTACCAGATCCTGGAGCAGTCGATCATCGCCGTGGGCAATGCGCGGCAGGTACTGCCCGCGATCGCGGTCATCGAGCTGGCGATCTCCAACGAGTACCTCCAGCAAGAGAGCGCGCTGCTGGACGGCAGCTTCGCAGCTCATGCCTTCCCGGCCAGGGATCAGCAGGCGTTCGTCAGCCTGGTCGGCGCGCACAGGCTGCTGTATGGCCAGAGTTACTCGTACCTGAACCCGGTGGACCGCGCCAACCTGAACCATCAGGTCAGCCCGCGGGTCGCGCGCACGCTGGTCAAGCTGGAGAACGTGCTCGTCGCCAGTCCTGCCAACCCCCACGCCGCGCCGCCCGTGCTGGCGACGACGTGGAACGCGGCCGTGGCCACGCTCACCAGTCAGACCCGTCGTGCGGTCGAGCAGGCCGAAGCGCGGCTCGCCCGGCAGGTCAGCGCACAGGCCACCGCCCAGCTGCACTCCCTCTACCTCGACGGGGGCGCGGGCCTGGCCGCGGTAATCGTCTCCCTGATCGTGTCGCTGTGGATCGCCATCAGGCTGGCCAGGCAGCTGCATGGCCTGCGGGACTCGGCGCTGGAGCTTGCGAACGTCGCGCTGCCCGGCCTGGTGCGACGCCTTCGGGCCGGGGAGCAGGTGGACGTCTCCGCGCTCCTGCCGCCGCTGGAACCGGGTCTTGATGAGATCGGCCAGGTCAAGGCGGCTTTCAACAGCGCTCAGCGCACGGCCGTGGAGTCGGCTGTCGACGAGGCGAGGGTGCGCCGCAGCATCAACGACCTGTTCAGGAATCTGGCTCGGCGCAGCCAGTCACTCCTGGAACGCCAGATGGGCCTGCTCGATTCGATGGAGCAGCGAGCAGCCGAGCCCGACGATCTGGAAGGCCTGTTCCGGATCGACCATCTCACCACCCGCATGCGCCGCCACGCCGAGAACCTGCTGGTGCTGGCCGGCGATGTGCCCAGGCGCGCGTTCCGCGACCCGGTGCCGTTCGTGGACGTCCTGCGCGCCGCAGCGACCGAGGTCGAGGACTACAAGCGGATCAAGGTCATCGCGCGGACGCCGGCCGGGCTGGCTGGCCCCGTCGTCTCAGACGTCATCCACTTGCTGGCCGAGCTGGTGGAGAACGCCACCCTCTTCTCGCCCTCCAACACTGAGGTCCGCATCATCGGCGCGCTGGTGGCGAACGGCTACGCCGTCGACATCGAGGATCGCGGGCCCGGCATGAGCGCTAAGGAACTCGCCGCGGTCAACGCGAGCCTGGCCGACCCGCCGCTGTTTGACATGTCCGGCTCGGACCGGCTGGGACTCTTTGTCGCCGGCACGCTGGCCCGGCGGCACGGGATCGCCGTGACGCTGCGCGAGTCGCCTTACCGCGGCGTGACGGCCATCGTGCTGATCCCGCGAGATCTGGTCATCCAGCCGGATGCCATCGGACCGGGCGCCCAGGCCGACCGGAAGGCAAACGGCCACCTGGTATCGGCGGCCGGCCGGCATGCCGTCACGACGCCGCTCGTCAACGGGGCGAGATCAGCGAGCGGACCATTCGGCTTGGTGTCCGTCGCCGAGGCAGCCGGACTAGCCGAGGCAGCCGGGGCAGCCGGGCCAGCCGAGGCAGCCGGACCAGCCGGACTAGCCGAGGCAGCCGGACTAGCCGAGGCAGCCGGACTAGCCGAGCCAGCCCCGCCCCTGGCGCCCCCGGCGCCTCCGCCGCAGGACCGCGACGCCCTCGGCGCAGATCCCGCGCTCACCGAGAACGGGATGCCGCGGCGAGTACGCCAGTCGAGCCTGGCACCGCAGCTCCGGACGGCGAGCGCGCCCGCCGCTGACTGGGGCGCCGCCGCAAGCCCTCGCCCGCCCGAGCGAGCACGCAGCACCATGTCGGCCTTCCGGCGTGGCTGGAAGGACGGCATTTCCGGGCCCGACGGGCTCACCGGATCGGACACCGGCCATGAGACGGTCGAACCGCAGGACGAGGAAGGCCGATGACGATGAACCTCAGCGGGCAGCTGCCCCAGCGGACCATGACCAAGGACAGCCACCTGAACTGGCTCATTGACGACCTGGTCACCCGCTCGCCGCACGTGCTCAACGCGGCCATCATTTCCAGGGACGGGTTCGCCATCGGCTCGTCGGCGGCGCTCAGCCGCGAGGACTCCGATCACCTCGCGGCCCTGGCGGCAGGTCTGGCCAGCCTGGCCAACGGCGGCGCGCAGCATTTCGGCGCGGGACAGGTCCACCAGACCCTGATCGAGATGGACCAGGGCTTCCTGTTCGTGACAGCCGCAGGACAAGGCAGCTGCCTGGCCGTCTTCGCGGGTCCAGAGGCGGATGTCGGCCTGGTCGGCTACGAGATGGCGCTGATCGTCAGGCAGCTGGGAGAGCACATGGCGCCCGCCCAGCGAACCATGCCGGCCGCCGACGAGCCGAAGTGATGCTGCCATGCCTCCAGCTGGCTATCAGGCGCCCGACGCCGAAGCCGGTCCGCTGGTACGTCCCTTCTGGCTCGCCCGCAAGAGGACGCGCCTGACCGGCGAGATGTTCGACGTGGTCTCGATGGTGTACGCGGTGACCACGTCCGCCCCCGATCCAATCGAGCTTGAGCCCGAGCACCTGGCGGTGCACGAGCTGTGCGCCAGGCCCATGTCGGTAGCCGACCTAGCCGCCAGGCTGAAGTTGCCGCTCGCCGTCGTCCGGATCCTGCTCGCCGACCTTCGCGACCAGGGGATGGTCAGAGCCCGGCGGCCACGCGAGCAGGGGCTCACCGACATCCGGCTTCTCCGGGAGGTGGCCGATGGTCTACGACGACTGTGACATTCCCGCCGCAGATGGCGGCGACGACAGCTGGGTGCCGATAGCCGTCAAGATCTTGATCGCCGGCGGGTTCGGCGCGGGTAAGACGACGCTGGTCGGCTCGCTGACCGAGATCCGGGCCCTGCGGACCGAGGAGGACCTCACCGGGCCGGGAACGCTCATCGACACCGTGGCCGGCGTGGAACGCAAGCGGACGACCACCGTGGCCATGGATTTCGGGCGTATCACGATCAACGAGGGGCTCGTGGTCTATCTGTTCGGCATGCCAGGTCAGGAGCGCTTCTGGTTCATGTGGGACGACCTGTCCTACGGCATGCTCGGCGCCGTCGTGCTGGCGGACACCAGAAGGCTGGCCGACTGCTTCCCGGCCATCGACTACTTCGAGCACCGCAAGACGCCGTTCGTCGTCGCGCTCAACTGCTTCGACGGATCGCCCGTTCACCAGACGCGTGAGGTGAGAGACGCACTTGACATCGACGGCCATGTGCCGATCGTCAGCTGCGATGCGCGCAAGCGAGCCCCGAGCCGGGATGCGCTCGTGACCCTGGTCGAGCACGCGGCCGCCCAGCTGACGTCCGACCCGCTCGCGTCACGCACGCAGCCTGCCAGCCGCTAGCCGACGAGCGACGCTTCCACGCCGACCAGCCAGCCGCGGACCAGTCCGAGCGCGAGGTCGGGCCGCTCGGCCTGGCTCATGTGCGAGCAGCCCGGCAGCACGACGAACTGGGATCGGGCGATCCTCTCGTGCGCCTGCGCTACCGTCGCCGGCGTGACCTCGTCGAACTCGCCGCAGAACAGCAACGTGGGCACGTCGATCGCGCCGAGCTCGGCCGTGACGTCGAAGTCCTTCAGGGGCCCGATCACGTGGAACTCGGTGGGTCCGTTCATCGTGTGGTAGACCTCAGGGGTTCGCGTCGATACCGCTGAAACAGCGGTCCAGCCAGTCCGGGTACGGGCGGACCCGGCAGACATGCCGGTCATAAAACGCGATCATGGCGGTCTGGTACTCGGCGCTTTCGGTGGTCTCGGCCGCCTCGTGCTGCCGCAGCACGTCGTCCACGCCGGCCGGCAGTTCAGCGCGCAGCCGGGCCAGCTCGGTCAGCCAGAATCCGACGCTGGCGGGCGACGACTCGATCAGCAGGCTGATCAGCCCGGCTGGCGGGGTGATCGCGTAGGCCATGCCGAGCATGCCGCCCCACGAGTGACCGAGCACATGACAGTGGTCCAGGCCAAGCTGCTCGCGGACCTCGGCCAGCTCGGCCAGGTACAGCTCGGTCGTCCACATTGAGGGGTCGTGCGGCTCGGTGACCGCCGAATTGCGGCAGCCAAGCTGGTCGTAACAGATCACCCGGCGGCCATCGGCGGCCAGCTCCTGATACGGCTCCATGTGATGCCAGGTCGCGCCGGGCCCGCCGTGCAGGCAGAGCAGCGGAAACTTGCCCGGCTGCTCGGACTCGCCCGTCACGCGGTCCCGTCCTTCCCTCGCCCGGCCGGTCTCCGATCTCCATGATCACGGAAGGCTGCCGGCGGATTCTGCCGACCAGCTTCCGTGATCATGAGCGCGCGGAGGCGGCGAGTTAGAGCCGCGGGTCGACGGGCTCGGACTCGAGCGCGAGCACGGCGAAGACGCACTCGTGCACCCGCCACAGCGGCTCGCCGTCAGCGACGCGGTCCAGCGCCTCCAGGCCGAGCGCGTACTCCCGCAGGGCCAGCGACCGCTTGTGGCCGAGATTGCGGCTGCGCAGCCGGTCCAGGTTGCCCGGCTCGGTGTAGTCGGGGCCGTAGATGATCCGCAGGTACTCACGGCCGCGCACCTTCAGGCCCGGCTGCGCCAGGCCCTTGGCCCCGCGGACCAGGCCCGCGGCCGGCTTGACCACCATGCCCTCGCCGCC
>WNGK01008431.1_pt1 | contig 12455 bp, 19 predicted proteins | sample 5400601 | NCBI WGS metagenome assembly WNGK01 (sample SAMN13153376, study PRJNA577476) | soil metagenome | isolation source: 60 cm soil or saprolite under Garry oak tree replicate 1 | place: USA:California | collected 2016-06-15 | reverse complement strand
CTCAAGCAGTCCGGCATGTTCTGGACGGTTCGTGGCGCTAACGCCATCATCGCCCTCCGTTGCTGCCGGCTCAGCGGTCGCTTTGAGGACTATTGGGAAACCAGGCGTGCGTGATCCGCACTTTCATGTCGTGCACCCGATGATCAGAGTGCGTGTGTCAACTCTTTGGGCTAGCTGTTCCGCCATTTTGACGCTCCCCGTTGGAGGAGCTTTCCCGTTTTTTTCTTCAACGACAGATGCGTTGTCCAACTGCCTGACGTTAACCCAGGAAAATCTACCCGCTTTCGCTGACTGCTAGGGGGACTGTCTAGGTGGGTTTACGCGACCACGCCCCGACGAGAGCCACCCCAAAGGGAATGACTGTGTTCGATGCCGCAACCTCAGTTTGAAGTCTTTCCGGAAGCGTGCTGAAGTCACCCAGCTTTTCCGGGTAAAGGTTCAGCTGGAGCATTCGCGGCTGCAAACTGTAGAGAACGTCATAGATCCGTCGTGTGAAATCTGGACCATTCCCCAGCAGCATCTCCACCCGCATGGTTGGCATCGGCAGCCCAGCCTCCTGGAAGATCCGGTGGAGAGCGAGTCCTATCTCGGTGTTTGCACCCGAGCGGTGGAGGGTCTCCCGAATTAGAGAAGCACAGGCAGTCCAAAGGGGTAAATGCGGCGCAACCGCAAGAGCGGGTGCCCAAGAGGGCTCGTGGAAGGCAAGGACTCCGCCCGCACGAACCACCTAAGAGAGGGAGCGCAAGACGGCAACGGGATCAGGAAGAAATTCAAGAATGAAACGGCCCACCGCTGCGTCGAAAGGTTTGTCGCTGGCGATTTGGTTTACATCGGATTGCGTAAAGCTCACAGTGTCTAGGCCGGCCTCGGCAACACGAGACCTAGCCCTAGCGATCGAGTTCGGGTCGCGTTCGATGCCTACCACCTCTCCCGAACGACCAACCAAGCGGGCTGCCAGTATGGCAATGTCCCCCACGCCGGAGCCGAGATCCAGTACACGTTGACCTACACCAATGCCGGCTTCACGAAATAATCGTTCGGTGAGAGGAGCGAGCCGCCCAGCCTGTCGGATTAGGCGCTCATGTTCCGCGTCGGTGCTGCCCAGCGCGTAATCTCTAGTGGGGATGCTCGCCATCATCTTCGCGAGGGAATGCTACCATTTTCCACTTCTTCCGGCTTTGAAGCGCGGGGGCGGCACGCTCCTGGCCACTTCTTGTGATCATCCACCTGATTATTTCCCGGTAGCGCCCGTGATCCGACCGGAATGCACCGCGGTGCCGACCACAATCTGCAAGGAGTGGTAGCCCAGTGATAGGCAGAAGAGTTATGCTTACAGCGACCAAGAGCCGCGCGTGGATCCTCGTCTGCTGGCTTGATCGCGATCTTGGCAGGCGTTATTATCCCGGCGTTTCATACATATTTCTGGAGTCCTGTCGCGCTGCCTTTGTTTTCGCCCTCGTGACTGCCTCATGCTGTGTGAAAACATTTAGCCGGGGAAAATCCTTGGCCTAATCTTGTGAAAGGAGAATATGGATATGTCCTTGATGCCGGATCCAACCTTTTACCCCTCGCCGGGCATGGCGATGAAGGCCACGCCGGAACACATCGCTTACGTCTCTTTGCTCAACGTCGGCAAGAATGGGAAACGCGACGCCATGGGGGTTATCGATGTCGACCCGCATTCGCCCACTTACGGTCAGCTGGTCGGCCTAGTGGATTTTCCCGGCAACGATAATGAGTTACATCATTTCGGCTGGAACGCCTCGTCGTTACCTGATCGTTCCGGGTATCGCATCGTCCCGGATTCACATCCTGGATACGAAAGCGGGTCACAACCATCCCGAGATCGTGAAAGTGATCGAGCCAGAAGAGTTCACTGAGAAGACCGGCTACACATCGCCACATACCATTCATTGTGGCCCCGATGGCATTTATGGCAGCGCCCTCGGTTCGGCCAGTGGCAATGGTCCGGGCGGCATCTTCCTCATGGATGCGAATACGTTTGAGCTGAAAGGCCCATGGGAGAAGGAGCGCGGCCCCCAGAACCTGGCTTACGATTTCTGGTGGCACCTTGGGAACGACACAATGATCACCTCCGAATGGGGCACTCCGAATATGGTGAAGGGCGGTCTCAACCCGGAGTTGCTGCTTGCGGGAAAGTACGGACGCAAACTGCACATCTGGGACTTGGATAAGCATCGGCACCTGCAAGAACTTGATCTAGGAGCAGAGCAACAAATGGTGCTGGAGCTTCGGCCTGCCCACGATCCCAACAAGACCTTTGGCTTCGTGGGTGTCGTCGTCTCTCTGAAAGATCTTTCGTCCTCTATTTGGATGTGGTACCGCGAAGGTGGCGGGAAGAACAGTAAATGGGGAGTGCGCAAGGTGATCGAAATTTCTGCCGAGCCAGCCGATCCCGAAGATCTGCCACCCCTGCTGCAGGGCTTCAAGGCAGTGCCACCATTGATAACCGACATCAACCTCTCACTCGACGACCGCTTCCTTTTATGTTTCGTGCTGGGGGACAGGTGAGTTCATCCAGTATGACGTCTCCGATCCCGCCAGCCCGAAGAAGACCGGCTCGATCCACCTCGGCGGCATCGTGCGCCGGGCGGCTCACCCGAAGAAGCCCAAGGCGGCTCTCAACGGCGGTCCACAGATGGTTGAGATCAGCCGCGACAGCAAACGGGTTTACTTCACGAACTCGCTCTATTCCCCGTGGGACGAGCAGTTCTATCCCGACGGTGTGCGGAGTTGGATGGTGAAGATCGATGCAAACCCAAAGGGCGGAATCAAGCTCGATGAAAAGTTCTTTGTCGAGTTTGACGACTTGCGCGCACACCAGGTGCGGTTGGAAGGGGGCGACGCTTCGTCGGACTCCTATTGCTACTCGGACGCGCAATGACACATGCCGGGCTGACTTCGACGGTGTTGTGGCTGATGCTGCTCCTCGGCGCCTACCACGGACTCAATCCTGGAATGGGTTGGCTCTTTGCGGTGGCGCTGGGGATGCAGGAGAAAAAGGGCAGCGCAGTAGCAAGATCGCTCGTTCCCATTGCAGTCGGCCACGCGGCAGCCATCGGCAGCGTGGTGGTGGCCACCGCTTTTCTCGGCATGACGCTACCACTGGTCGTCATTCGCTACTTCGTCGCTGTGGTGCTGGTCGGTCTTGGAATCTTTTGCCTCGTGCGACATCAGCACCCGCGCTGGGTCCGTATGCAGGTAGGCTTTCGAGACTTGACCGTCTGGTCGTTCCTGATGGCCTCTGCCCACGGTGCCGGCGTGATGGTAGTGCCGGTGTTGCTGGGCAGCAACACTGTTGAAGCACAGGTCCGAATGGCGGGGCATAATGACATATCTCCGAGCACCAGTCCCGTAGCTGCGTTGCTCGCGACCGTTGTCCATACGGTTGCCTATCTTGCAGTCACAGGGCTGGTCGCTTGGGTAGTCTATCGAAAGCTGGGTCTCGCGCTTCTCCGTAAGGCGTGGTTGAACTTCGATTTGGTCTGGGCAGCGGCGCTCGTCGCCACGGGTCTTGTCACCCTCCTGATATAGCCTGTTGTGTCCTGTTCTGCTCATGTATCTGCGATCTGGACTCTATCACCGACGTCAGTTCACCCTTTAACCGGCAAGTGTAAGTGTGACAACCGAGATCTTCGCCCTTCATCAGACACAACAGAGGCGACGATTCTTGGTGGATCGTCGGCGATCCGGAAGTAATTGAGGACTCCCAAGTCCCTGCGAATCTGGGTCCGATTAGGGTCCAATAAGCTGGCCAAAGAGCCAGGAGTGTGAACGGTTTGAATGCCGACCCTGGACGAGCTAGGCGCCGGGCAGCAACGTCTGGGTTATAAGCGGCGAGCACCTGTCCGGAGGCCACGCCCACCACGACCGCAGCCCCCGAGCGCCCGCCCATAATTCGAGCCAACTCTGAGTTCAGGTCGGCTGCTTGAACCGTGTTTCCGATCACAAAAATCAAAGGTAAGAGACGGTAGAGCATCGGAAGAATTGTACAGATCAGTTCTCAATCGCGAGGTGGACGATTGGGCACGTACTGTAACGGCGCCAATTTTGAATCACCGATCGTGGCAGGACTTGGCGATGTGTAATATCGACTTGCGACGTTCTACGGCTGGCAGAGTCTAGCGCCGCATCCTCGGTCTGGGTAGTTATAGGTTGCTGTAGCGTCCGACAGAAAGACGACCCGGTAGTTGCGAAACATCGCGTCCCGTGCCGTGGCGTGGCAACAATTCTCTGTGGTCGTCCCCGATATGATGACGGTATCGATCCCCCACTCGCGCAGGATAATGTCAAGGTCAGTGCCAAAAAAGCCGCTGTAGCGATGCTTCTTGATGACATGCTCACCGGGTGCCGGCGCCAACTCAGGGTAGATGTCCACTCCCGGTGTGCCATCGACTAACGCCTTACGATTGGCGATCGGCGGATGCAGGTCATCGAATAGTCCCATATCGCATCCATCAGGCGGTGCACATGCGCCGTATAGATGACCTTGACCTGGGCATCGCGGCAGATATTCAGCGCCTCGGCCAGCTTGGGCACCATTGCACGTGCCTCCGGAGTTTCCATCGCAGCGCCCGAAGCCACGAAGTCGTTTTGCATATCGACCACAATCATGGCAGTCTTCTTCGCGTCAATCACGTCAACCTGCATGACTTGCCTCCGCGTATGGTTGAAATGTGGTAGCGACTCCGAATCCCACTCTACGCCGACTTCTTCAGCTTCTGCACGTTCGCTTTCAACGCCCGCCACTGCGGCAAGGCTCGTTCGTTCTTGAGTCGCCGCAATTGCGGTTCGAGGTCGAGGAGCGCGGTCGCGAGCCATCACTGCTTGTGATCGCGGTTGTTCCAGTGATCCACCTTGCGTGTGCACAGGAGGCGCCACCCGAATTTCAACTAACCCTAGCACTCACCCGTCCGCGCCGAATTCCAGATCGTGGGAGAGTAAACAGAACTAATACCGCCAGGCGCGCGAAAAACTCTGCTACTTAACGGACTGAGTCTGCGCTGCTTGTTTAAGTGGCAAACGAGACATCTTCACGGGCTGATGGTGAACGTAACGGCATTCGAGTCCTTGCCGGTACACCCCATCACGAAAATGCTTCCTGTGACACCCGAAACAGAGGTGTGTTCCCGCTCGGCGGATTGAACACCAATACAAGCACTGGCCCTGGCGTTGCAATATCGGCAGCCGTGATTGTAGCCGCCAACCGGTGACTGCTGAGGAAACTGGTATCCGAAAGGAACCATTCCATCTCACCAAGGAGTCTCGACGAAAATCGCTGCCACTAACTGTCAACAGGAACTGATTGCCACCTGCGGTTGTGCCGCTTGGCGAGATCGCGCTTACGAAAGGTCGCTGCCACAGACCCCACGCGATAGGCCGCTCAGCGCCAGCGCGATCGTAAGCAGAGACCAGAAAGATGATCTTGCGATAGCTGTATTCTAGAGCTTTTGGCGAAAAGCGCTTTTCACAAGTGCGCGTGATTCCACGTGACTCTCAACCTCCGAGTCAGCGGATTATGGAGTCCGAAACTCAACACCACGATTTGCATTTAACTTGCCTGTGGCTTCCACGTCGAGATCGGATATTGACACTTTGTGTGCTCGTTGTTCCGTGAGTACCCATAGTGTCTGGCCGACAATAGCATAGTTCTGGATTTCGCTCCGACGACCATCGCGAAAAACCAGAACCGTGGTGGTCGTCTTCTCTTCAACTGCCGGCCGAGGCTGCGGCGCTGTGTGCCGCGCCTCTTCGCGTGACCGTTCTTCTTCGCGCAACCGCGCAATCTCGTCCTTCAGCCGGTCGACCTCTCTGGCCAGATCTGTTTCTTGGTCCGACACGCTTGCTGAAGTTTGTTCAGCAACTTGGTGGTACGGGGAAGTCGCGTAGACCGGGTAAGGCAAGTACACAGGTTGCGCGAAGAAAAACCGATTGCGGAAGAAGAACTGCCGGCAGAAGAACGGGCCGAGAAACGGATCATTGAAACAAGCGTTTCTGAAAAAGATGTTGAAGCGCCGGTGGCGGCGGAACCCGACCGGCCCTATAAATCCTGACCGGCGTACAAACCGCGCTGGACTCATGACACCAAACCCGTTTGAGTGAGGCTGAGCGGGACGAACAGGCGAGCCAATGCTAATTCGGGCTGCGCCGCCTGGGCGCTGCATCGCGCGCCTCTGCCCCTCAAGGTGCAACGGGGAAACCGTAACCGCCAACAAAACCGCTGTGGCAAGCACCTGGTACATATTCCCTTACAACTCTTGCCACTCAAGCCTCTCCCGAAGCGCTCACTCGCCGCTTCGCTCTTTAATGAGCGTGAGCTCCTCTGCTATCAGAGTGGCTTATTAGAAAGATACTACTTAGATCGTTATCATGTGTCACGGAAACGTAAAACATTCCAGTCGTGGAAAGGTCAATATGCGGGCACTTGCAGCGTCTCTGACAAATCCTGTCTTGTCTCGCGCCGGCTGCGAGCGGGCGCATTCGACGATCTCGTCTCGACGCCACGCTTTCGCGGGACGCAACGTTCTTGTAAATCCTTTACCGGGTCGTGACACATCGGTTTTACATTACTAGGAAACTTCCTCCATAAGCGCTCGGGGCTTTGGTAAAGCTGTCGACGTTATAAACCCCGCAGGAGAAGCCCGCGAATCTCCGACAGCTCGACAATCATTCCGCCTTGATGGACAAGATCTTGATGGAAAAGATTCTGATCGTCGAGGATGATCAAGCTGTTCAGAAGGCACTGAAGCGCCTCTTCGAGTCCGCCGGATACAGCGTTGAGATCAGGGCCGATGGAAAGTCTGCGTTGGAAGTCTTACACACGACGACTCTGGCGGCCATCGTCCTCAACTTACGGTTGCCTGTCTTGTCAGGAAAAGACGTCTGTCTTCAGGTTAAACGGCAGCTATCTACATTGCCAATCATTATTCTCAGCGAGTCCGCGGATGTCGTGGCACAAGGTCTTGCTTCTGGAGTTGGGGGCTGACGATTATGTGACCAAGCCTTTCTCTCCCAGAGAGCTTCTGGCCCGTGTTCGGGCTGCAATCCGGGGCACACGCAAACCAACCCTCCACGACGAGGCGGATTTCGACGGGATTTGCGTGGACTTCACAACCATGGAGGTCACCCGCGAAGGTCAATCCATCGCCCTGACTGCGCAGGAATTCAAAATACTAAAGTTCTTCCTGCACAACGAAGGCCGGGACGTCTCGCGCGACGAACTCCTGAGGGAGGCGTTGGGCTACGGTGACTATCCGTCTACGCGAACGGTCGACAACCACATCCTGAAACTGAGACAAAAATTGGAACGAGATCCAGCGAATCCGATCCATTTCTGTACTGTGCACGGTGCGGGGTATAAGTTTGTGCGCTAGCGAGCGCGTGCGGACCTGCCTTCCGTGGATCGGCCATATTCCGTGGATCGGCCATATAATGGCTGGCAACCATGACACTCCCTGATACCGCCGCGGATCGAAATGCCTTTGCTCTGGCAGGGTTGCGAATCGCAGTCGGTTGCCTGTTTCTGATCTTTGGACAATACAAGGTCTTCGGCACGCAGTTCACGCTGCATGGCGGATTTCAGTGGTGGATCAACAGATTCCTGCAGGGCGGTGCGGCCTACCCGTTCATGGTTCCGGTGCTGCAACGGATCGTGCTGCCGCATGCGACCGCAATCGCGTTCCTCGTCGCCTACGGCGAGTTGGCGATTGGGCTGGCGCTTCTATTCGGGATCTGGGTGAGGACGGCCGGCGCCCTCGGACTGATCTACATGCTTTCCCTGCTGTTCTCTTCCAATTACCCGGGCGCTCACGTTCCCGTTTGGCAGTATTTCGGCGCTGCCCTGGATCATTCTGTACTCGGCCTCTGCTTTCTTACGTTCTTGGCCAGCCGCAGCGATGAAGTTCTTTCGGTGAAGAAGCACATTCAGCATGCTTATTGGAAATCCGGCGACCCTGGGCATGCAAGCATCTGATTCAAAGCGTGAAGCAAGTCGTGGCACTACTCGCGGCTTTTGTACTGCTGCTTGTCCGTGTCTTGGGGGCTGGTGTTCGAGCAGTTGAATTATTGGGATCATTTTCCCCGGCTGGCCGCGTATCTCAATGGCCGCTGGTTCCACCAGTGCGCTGGAAGGACTGTCCCCGCAGGACTTGGTGCGGTATTGTGCGCTGCATGTTGAGTGTCACGCTCACTGCCTCATTGCTGACAGTCAGATTAGGATCTTGCACCTTCGCGTCTTCGAATTGTCCTAGGATGCGCTGGCGGCCGATCAGACGTACTTGTCTCCAACGAGCGGAAACCTTAGTTTCCCTATCACTCGGCCTGTGCCGGGAAACCGCGACTCAGGCTCAATTTGAGCGTACACAGCGAAAGCCCACATTGTTTGTGCCTGTTTGGGGATCTCCTTTTCCTCGGGCACCGGGGCATGTAGCGCTCGCAATATTGATCGGTGCATAGGAACGATCCGCCTTTTTGTATGCGCTTCGGAACGCCAGGTTCCTGCGGATCGAAACTGTCGGTTGCTTGCGGGTTTATGGCGACGGCGTGGTTTTGCTGCAGCGCCGCATAGTAATCCGGCCGGTACCAGTCGGACACCCACTGACACGTTTCCTGATATGTCGTAGAGACCGAAATCGTTCGGCGGGAAGGAAGCTACTGGCGAGATTCCAGCGAAGCCGTCATCATCTTCTCCGAGACTTTGTTCCATGGCATGAATATGGCATGAGTGGTGAGCACGGGAATCGCAACAGCCCATACGACCAAGATCGGAACAATTCCTACGCGCCGCTCCTGACCTTGCAACACACAGGCAAGAAAGATTGCTAAGCGACACCGTAAGCGGTTAGCCTTTGAAGATGCTGCAACGTTTCGAGTACGTCTTCACGCGACACGCGCGCTAACCAAGCTGAGCTACACCCGTGTTTCACTACCGAGCTGATCCGCTACAGGGTACTGGGGTCTTTGCCGTGCTGGTCCTTTCCCGTCCGGTTGAAGCGTCTCACTGTCCTATCCGTGGACGGCTTGCTTAGGATTCGTGATCAAGCAGGGATGCAATAGCTGAATCTTCCCCTAGCTCCACAGCCGGTCCCAGGAACGCTCCTGATCCCATTGCGGCGTGGGATCGAAGTATCCCGTGCCTGGCGCCAGATGCTGCCGCACAACATCTTCGTTGAGGGTGACTCCCAGGCCTGGCCGTTCGGGCACTTCAATCCATCCATGATTGACGATCGGAGTTTTTACATATTCCTGCACCAATGACGACCACCACGGCACGTCAAGCGAATGGTTTTCGAGCGCAAGAAAATTCTGAGTGGCGGCGGCGCAGTGAACATTTGCCATGCAACTGACGGGGGTACCAGCAAAATGCATTGCCATCGGCAGCCCAAATTCTTCAGCCATGTCTCCGATCTTGTGCGTTTCGAGAATTCCTCCCGAGGTTGCAAGGTCGGGATGAATCTTACTCACCGCGTGCCGCTCACAAAGCACACGGAACGGTTCCTTCAGGTAAATGTCTTCGCCAGTTAAAATCGGGGTGGGACTTTCGTCGGAAATTTGTTTCAACAGGTCAGTGTAAGTCCAGGGAATTACGTCTTCGAGCCATGCCAGGCTGTATTTCTCAAATGCTTTGCCGAGACGAATGATCGATTTCACTCCGAGATGGCCGAGATGGTCCATAGCCAAAGGAATTTCCATGCCGACGGCATCGCGGACAGCGGCAACATACTGCTCGAGCATCGCAATTCCCTTGTCCGTCACTTCGGTTGCGATGAATGGATGCTCAAGCTGGCTTTCTTCCCACGGCGTCAGACCTGAAGGCTCAGTCACGGTACCAGGTGTATCTGAAACCATTTCAATGCCGAGGTCCATCTTGAGCCAGGTCAAGCCCATTCCTTCCTTTCGCTCCTTCATGCGTTGCGCATAGACCTTGGGATCTTTGGATTCCGTGGTGTCGGCGTAAATGCGGATCTTATCGCGAAACTTGCCGCCGCCCACCATCGCGTACACTGGTGCGTTGTACACCTTGCCGGCGATGTCCCACAACGCCATTTCGATGGCGCACACACCGCCGCCTTGTCGCGCGTGTCCGCCGAATTGCTTTATCTTGCGAAAAATTCTATCCAACTGCAGCGGATTTTCGCCAACGATGCGGCTCTTGAGGAACAAGGCGTAAGTTGGACTTGCACCGTCCCGGACTTCGCCGAGACCGTAAACACCCTGATTCGTATCAATGCGAATGATTGGACATGGACTCGGGCCGGGCTTGGCGATGATCGCAACACGCAGGTCTGTGATCTTCAGCGCTGACGGAGCCGAGTTCGCATTGACCGTTTTGGGGTACGCCTCGATCGGCTCTCCCATCAACAACCCGCTCCCCAATGCGAGGGCGGAGGTCTTCATGACTTCGCGGCGATCTAGACGGAGCTTGCTCATGACAATCTCTTTCTTCCAATTCTTCGGACAATCTTCGGTGCCATGATCTTCCTTATCACAGCCGGCCAAACTTCTTTACCGCTTCTTCGATCGATTTTAGTTTTTCGATGTAGGCATACATGGAATGTTCCTTGAAATCCATACCTGCGCCGCAACCAAAACTTCAGCGGCTTTCGAACGCGGTACCACAACAGAGAAGCCGCGCGATACCTGGATAAAGTCGATGGCCGTGAAGACGGCTTTAAACAAGATCACGATGGTTGTCGCACTCGCATGCCGGAGGCTGCCAAATATCTTGTGCATTCCGCTTTCCTCGAAATGATCCGCGGGCAATATTATCCGATCTAGCCGGCGGCGGCGATCTCCACTGGCCCAGCTATCAGTGTTCGTTCGGGATCTACCAGCAACCACCGGAAGTGACCGACCAGAATGCGCTCTGCGAAAGATATAGGGCACCGGCGCCTCCGGCAAGAATCATGTTGGCGAGGCGAACGTCGTGCGCTTGCGGGCCCAGGGCCACAAAGATTGCAGCCAGAGCCATGCTCACTGATGCTACTCCACAACGTCCGCGGCGCTGGCCATAGTGCATTGCTAAACGGTCGCTGATCCAGACTCCAAGTGGCGAACATACCGCCATGGCTATAAATGGAAGCGTCCCATAATACGAGCTGGACTTTAGATTCAAGCCACGCACGCGGCTGAGATAATTGAAGAACCAGGAAAAGAAAATGTACGCAACGTATCCGTAACAGAAATAACTGGCAGTGATTGCGAGCACGTTGCGGCTGCCGAGTATCCTTCGCCAGCGGGGAGGCCGGCCTATTTCGCCCTCATGTGCGGACGGCAGCCCGGACTGAATGCTTGCCGTTTCCTCAGCGCTGACCCAGGAATGCTGCTGCGGGAGATCCCGCGCGACTGCGAACCAGATCACTCCAGCGACCAGTCCGATCAATGCGCTGATCCAAAAGGACCATCTCCAGCCGTAGTTGAGAATGATATAGGTGATCAGGCGCGGGGTGATGCCTGCTCCAGCGCCTACGCCGGCAAAATCAATCCGGTGGCGATTCCGCGCTCGCGTGATGGAATCCAACTTGCGACCAATCTGTTGCTGGCCGGATTTACGACTCATTCTCGGACACCCAATAGAAAGCCCACCCCAGAAGAACAGACAGTACGCCGGCAAATTTTGTCGGCACGAAAGCCGTTAGAGGCGTGAACATCGCCCACCATATCGTCCCTAGTGCCAGAATCTTGCGCGGCGCAACCTTGTCGGCCAAACGCCCGCTAGGCGCTTGAAACAGAGCGTATCCCATTACCCATGCGCTGAATACCCAGCCGAATTGGACGTCGCTCAAGTCAAAGGCCTGCTCGATTGGCAGGACGGCGATTGAGATGTTCACGCGGTCGAGATACGAGATCGCGCTGATGAGAAACATCAAAAGCCAGCGGATTCGATCTTCGAAAATGCGCATAGCAAAATTCAAAACTAGGATTGTAGGCTCGTCGGACAGATTCTCATTTGACAAATGCTTGCTGATTTGAGAGTTTCGGTGACGCGAACTACAGGACTACCTGCGATGATCTATTCTCAATGGCCCCGGGGTGGCCCCCGACCCAGTATTGCCGCCGCCAGTCTCATTGGCATTGTCTTTCTTTTTGGTTCCGCTCAGGCACAACTCTTCACTATGCCAAAGCAGGATCTGGTTGATTACACGGCCAAGAATCCCTTTGATCGATTCCCTGACGGCCGACCCAAAGTTCCTGACGATCTCATCCAAAGGGCACGCGACCTGTCGTCAGAGGAGGTCTGGGCAGTATTGGAGTCCGAAGGATTCAAGAACCAGTACGCCGACGGATTTCACGTCCTTCATCCGGGCAAGACGATGGTGGGACGCGCGTTTACCGTCCAGTTCATGCCGCAGCGCTCTGACGTGGAAGATGTCGCCCAGACAAAGGCGAAGAGCCGAGGTCTCCTGAATCTTAGGAACCAGACAGCAATCGACATG
>WNGK01023221.1_pt1 | contig 12456 bp, 12 predicted proteins | sample 5400601 | NCBI WGS metagenome assembly WNGK01 (sample SAMN13153376, study PRJNA577476) | soil metagenome | isolation source: 60 cm soil or saprolite under Garry oak tree replicate 1 | place: USA:California | collected 2016-06-15 | reverse complement strand
GCCGTCTCCGAAGCTCGGGCAGTACAGGCCCGCGAAGCCCTCCTGCTCCAGACGCTGCGCGATCTCCAGCGTGGCCTTCCGCCGCCCCGGCACGGCGGCGAGGCTCACGGCGGGCTTGCCCGTCATGCCCACGGGACCGCGCCACCCCACCGGTTCCACGAGGTGGTCTCCGAGACGGGCTTGCGCCGGCTCGGGCCGTACTTCACCGCGGGATAGCCCAGGGGGATGCAGAAGTGAAACACCATCTCCTTGGGAATGCCGAAGAGCGCGCGGAAGCGATCCATCACCGTGGCGTGGAGCGTCGTGGGGAGGGAGCCGATGCCGAGCGCGTGGGCGGCAAGCATGAGGTTCTGGCAAGCGGGGATCACGGAGTTGGCCCCGCCGGGCGGCACCGTCAAGGCGAAGACGACGCAGGGGACCTCCTTCATGGCGTCGGCGAGCTCCATGGCCGCGTTGTAGTTCTTCTCCCCCGGCGGAATGTCCTGGGGGCCGCTCCACCCGTGATCGTCGCGGCGCTTGGCCCACCAGGCCTCGCGGTAGAGGGCGCCGAACTCGCGGATCCGCTCGCGATCGGTGACGACGAGGAAGCGCCCGGTCTGGTGATTACCGCCGTTGGGCGCCTTCACCGCCGCCTCGAGGAGGAGACGGAGGTCTTCGGTGGGGATCGAGTCCGGCCTGAGCTTCCTGATCGAGCGCTGAGTGAACATGGCCTCGCCGAGCGGCATCGTCAACCGGTCTGCATTCATGGAAGTCGTCCCTTCGTTGTCCGGGTGAGGTGAGACGGCAACGCGCGAGCACATCCGTCGCGTGCCGTCGTCGAAGATAGCCGCGAGCGCCCTTGTCCGCAACTGGGACGGGGCGCGGGGTGCTCAGGGGGACGCGAGGGCCTGGCGAACCGCCTGCTGGAGCTCGACGAGGTTGAAGGGCTTGCGCAGTAAGGGCAGGCCGGTTTCCTTGAGGAAGCGATGGAGCTCGGAGGATCCGACGCTCCCCGTCAAGAAGACGATCTTGGGCACGGGGTGGCCTTGCCCTTCGGTCAGCGCGCGATAGAGGCCGACGCCATCGAGGCGGGGCATGTGGAGATCGCTGAGGATCAGGTCGAAGTGGGCATGCCGGAGCTTCTCGAGGGCGGCCACGCCGTTCTCCGCGCTGTCGACGTCGTAGCCTTCCACGTGGAGCGTGTCTATGATGAGTCGAATGATAAGCGGATCATCGTCGACGACGAGGATTCGCGCTGGGGTACCCGGCGCGGGAATGGGCGCTTGGTTTCTGGGCATGGCGCATGTCTCGATCTGCTGGAGGAGCAAGGGGCGGGCCAGCTTTTCCGGGCCATGAAATCCGGCACTTACCGTGGATCGGAAATCGAGGTTCCCCTCAAATTGTCAGTGCCCACGCCGAAACGAGGAGATCAACGAATGTATCGCGAACCAATTGCGGCGCTGACCCTCGTGCTCGGCATCGTCGGGGCCCTCGCTCTCTCGGCCTGCGCCCACACGGATCCCAAGAGCCTGCGGGAGGATCACGAGGTCGAAGGCCGGATCGTGGATGTACGAGGCGAGCGCATGCGGCTGAACAACGGAATGGAGTTTCTGATTCCTCAGGACGTGGCGAGGTGGTCGCAGCTCGCGCTCGGATCCGTGGTCCGTGTCCACTACGAAGAGAGGGATGGTCAGAAGGTCGCCACCTCCATGTTCTTCACCGAGGGGGCGGAAGGCAGACACGGTTTGTAGCCGGGCTGGTTAAATGTCAGGCGCGGTGGCGGGCCTTGCTCACCTTTCCCCGGTCTCCGGCTTCCAGGGTCGTGTGATCAGCCGGGCCCCACGATGCCAGGTGACATAGGCCCAGGCCCACTCGAAGAGGACCAGGAATCTGTTGCGGAAGCCGATGAGAAACATGATGTGCACGAAGAGCCAGGCGAGCCACGCGATGAGCCCCGACAGCTTGACCGGGCCGACCACGGCGACGGCCGCCGCTCTCCCGATGGTCGCCATGGTCCCCTTGTCCCGGTAGCGGAAAGCCTTGGTCGGGAGGCCCGCGAGCCTCCGCAGCACATTCGCTGCCGTTGCGCGCCCCTCCTGGATGGCCACCGGAGCGAGGCCGGGCAGCGGCCGGCCCTCCTGCGTGAGCGCGCACATGTCGCCGATGGCGAAAGCCTCCGGGTGTCCGGGAATGGAAAGATCGGGGTCGACGAGGACGCGTCCGGAGCGATCCAGGGGCACTCCGAGGGAGCGGGCGAGGGGAGTGGCGGCCACGCCGGCCGCCCAGAGCACGGTGCGGGCCCGGATCTGCTCGCCGCCGATCCACACCGCGTCCGGGGTGATTCGAGTGACGACGGCGTGGGTGCGGACCTCGACTCCGATCTTCTGGAGGGCCCGCTCCGCTCGCTGAGAGAGCGTCTCGGGGAAGGCGCTCAGGACGCGCGGGCCGCCTTCGACCAGGATGATGCGCGCCTTGGTCGGATCGATGAGACGGAAGTCGCGAGCGATGGTCTCCCGGGAGATCTCCGCGAGCGCGCCCGCCAGCTCGACGCCCGTGGGGCCGCCGCCGATCACGACGAAGGAGAGCAGGGCCCCCTGCTCCGCGCCGTCCTCCTCGCGCTCGGCCGCCTCATAGGCCAGGAGCACGCGGCGCCGGATCTCCAGGGCATCCTCGAGTGTCTTGAGGCCGGGCGCGAGGGTCTCCCACTCGCCGTGGCCGAAGTAGGAGTGACTCGCCCCCGCGGCGAGGATGAGCGCGTCGTAGCTCATGTGGCCGCGGTCCAGATCGAGGCGCCGGGCGGCCAGGTCCACCTTCTCGACGTCGGCGAGGAGCACCGTGACGTTGGTCGCGCGGCGCAGGATCGACCGGAGCGGGGTGGCGATGTCGGCCGCGTTCAGCGCCGCGGTGGCGACCTGGTAGAGGAGCGGCTGGAAGAGGTGATGGTTGCGCCGGTCGAGTAGTGTCACCCGCACGGGACGGCCGGCCAGGGCCCGCGCGGCATGGAGCCCGCCAAAGCCGCCCCCCACGATCACCACGTGCGGATCCGTGGCCGCTCCCGGCATGCGGACATGGTGTGGGCCGGATGCTCGGGCTGTCAATCTCCGCGCACCGCGCGGCCTGCATGGTGTATCTAATGAGCACGTCATGGTCCTCCCGGAGCGCCGCGTCTATCGCCATGCGCTGCCCACACGGCTCGGCCACTGGCTGACCGCCCTCTGCCTCCTCGTCCTCGTGATGAGCGGATTGCAGATCTTCAACGCCCACCCGTCCCTCTACTGGGGTGAGCGGTCGGACCCCGACCGGGCGCTGCTCAGATTGAAGGCGGTGGAGACCCCGGAGGGCGAGACCCGTGGCATCACGGAGATCCTCGGTCGGGAGTTCGACACGACGGGACTGCTGGGAGCCTCGCGCCGTAGCGGGCCCGACCTCGAGGAGCGCGGGTTTCCATCGTGGGCAACCTTGCCGGGCGATCAGTGGCTGGCCATGGGACGGCGCTGGCATTTCTTCTTCGCCTGGATCTTCGTCCTGACCGGGCTCGGCTTCGGCCTCTGGGCCCTCGCGCGGGGGCACCTGACCGACGATCTCTGGCCCACGGGGACGGACCTGCGCGGCATCGCGCGATCGCTCCTCGATCATCTGCGCTTCCGCCATCCCACGGGAATGGCGGCGAGCCGCTACAACGTGCTCCAGAAGCTCTCGTATCTGGGCGTCATCTTCGGACTCGCGCCGCTCATCGTGGCCACGGGCCTCGCCATGTCGCCCGCGATGGACGCGATCGTCCCGTGGCTGCCCAGGCTCTTCGGAGGCCGCCAGTCGGCCCGCACGGTTCATTTCGTGGCGTGCTTCGCCTTCGTGGGCTTCGTCGCCGGGCATCTCTTCATGGTCGTGGTCACCGGGGTCTGGAACAATGTCCGCTCCATGGTCACGGGGTGGTACCGCGTCCGCTCCGCGGGAGGCGTCGATGACACCATCTAGGCGCCTCAGCCGGCGCCAGTTCGGGACCCGGGGACTCCAACTCCTCGGCGTCTCGCTCCTCACGGGCTGCGATGCTCTGAGTCAGAGCAGCTGGTTTGCGGGCGTGCTCGAGCGGGCGGAGGGGCTGACACGCGCGGTGCAGAGGGCGATCACGCCCCGCCTGGCCCTCGCCCGCGAGTTCGCCGAGGCGGACCGCTCGCGCGTCTTTCCCGGCAACGGAACGGTTGACCCGTCGGAGCCCGACTATCAAGCCCTGGCGGGCACGGGCTTCTCGGCCTACCGGCTCGAGATCGGCGGGCTCGTCGAGCGCCCGGCGAGCTTCTCGCTGGCCGACCTGAGGAGCCTGCCTTCGCGGACCCAGATCACGCGGCACGACTGCGTGGAGGGGTGGAGCGCCATCGCCAAGTGGAAGGGCGTGCGGCTGGCCGCGCTGCTGGAGCGGGTGGGCGTCAAGCCGGGGGCGCGCTACGTCGTTGTGCACTGCTTCGACCTTGCCTACGACATGAACGACCAGGCGCTACCCGTGACGAACGGCGCGCCGCTTCGCCTGCGCGTCGAGCGTCAGCTCGGCTACAAGGCCGCGAAGTACGTGCGCCGCGTCGAGCTCGTCGAGCGGCTCGATGGGATTGGCCAGGGCAAGGGCGGCTACTGGGAAGACCGCGGCTACGAGTGGTACGCGGGCATCTAGCGCGGCTCCCGAAACGTGCCGGCAGTGCGGCGGGAGGGGCAGGGGGCATCCCCCGCGGACCACGCTGACCCGCGACCCGCTGCTTCGTCTCGTAAGGGGCCACGAGACTCAGGTCTTCGCCTTCGACGGCGCGCAGAAGATACGGGTCCGCGGGGGATGCCCCCTGCCCCTCCCGCCGCCGCGTGGCAACGAAATCCCGAGTAACTTCCTGGATATGAAACTGGTCCGCGCGTAGCGGAGGGCGGGGCTTGGGGGGTACCCTCCCCGGACCCGTGTCTTCTGCGCGTTGCCGAAGCGGAAAGCCGGAGTCTCGTGGCTCGTTACGAGTGGCCGTGCGGGTCGCGGGTCAGCGTGGTGCGGGGAGGGTACCCTCCGCTAGGAGTAGGGCTACAAAGCTGCCGCGATGGCCTTGCCGAGGTCGGAGGTGGAGGCGTTGCCGCCGATGTCGGGGGTGCGGGGGGCGTCGGACCCGGACTCCAGCACATGCTCGATGGCCTTGACGATCGCCGCGCCTGCATCCTGCTCCCCGAGATGCTCGAGCATCATTGCGCCCGACCAGATCTGCCCGATGGGGTTGGCGATCGCCCGTCCCGAGATGTCCGGGGCCGAGCCGTGCACGGGCTCGAAGAGGGAGGGGAAGGCGCGCTCGGGGTTGATATTGCCCGAGGGGGCGATGCCGATGGTGCCGGCCGTGGCCGGCCCGAGGTCGGACAGGATGTCGCCGAAGAGGTTCGAGGCGACGATCACGTCGAAGCGCTGAGGGTTGAGCACCATCTGGATGGTCAGGCCGTCGATGTGGTACTGGGCGGTCTTCACCTGCGGATACTGCTTCCCCATGGCCGCGAAGCGCTCGTCCCAGTACGGCATGGTGATGGAGATGCCGTTGGACTTGGTCGCCGAGGTGACGTGCCGCCTGACCCGCTTGACCGCGAGCTCGAAGGCGAACCGCATGATCCGATCGACGCCTTTCCGCGTGAAGCACGACTGCTGTGTCACGAACTCGCGGTCGGTGCCCTCGAACATCCGGCCCCCCACCGAGGAGTACTCGCCTTCCGTGTTCTCGCGAATCACGTAGTAGTCGATGTCGCCCGGCTTGCGGCCGGCCAGGGGGCAGGGGATGCCGGACATCAGCTTCACGGGTCGGAGGTTGACGTACTGGTCGAAATCGCGGCGGAACTTGATGAGGGAGCTCCACAGCGAGACGTGGTCCGGCACCGCGGCGGGCCAGCCCGTGGCGCCGAAGTAGATGGCGTGGTGGCCGCCCACGAGATCCTTCCAGTTCTCCGGCATCCACTCGCCGCTCTTGACGAGGCGGTCGCAGTTCCAGTCGAAGTGGTCGAGGGTGAGGGTGAAGCCGAACTTCCGCGCGGCGGCGTCGAGAACGCGCACGCCTTCGGGCATGACTTCTTTTCCGATGCCGTCACCGGGAATGACCGCGATGCGATAGGTGCTCATGTGCGGGGAGCATAGCCGTCCGCGCGCGGCTTTGCAAGGCACGGGAGCCGACGATGAACGGCGGTCGGGCGATGGGAATGACGGCGGCGGGTGAGGACCCGGAGGATGCGGTCAAGGGAATGGCCGCGCCCCGCGTGGCGACGAGAGGCGCGGCCATCCTGGACCGGCACTGGCCTGGAGCGACTCCGGCTACAACGCTCAGGCCACGCGGCCCATGTGCTTCTTCATCTCGGCCATCTGGGTGCCCGCGCGCTCGAGGCGGCTCTCGTCCCACACCTTGCTGATCTTCGGGAAGATGGTGCCTTCCTCTTCCTGGATGTGGTGCTCGAGGGCGCCATGCACTTCCTTCACCTTGCCGAGCCAGGCGGAGTCTTCGGGCCGGAGCTGGCGGATGGCCTCGAGGAGGCCGCCCACCTTCTCCACCTCGGCCTGATGCTGCTGCCTCCACTGCGCGAGCCCCTTGTCCTTCGACGCGGCGTCGCGGGCGAGCGGCTCGTAGAGACAGGTGTCCTCGATCTCCTCGTGGAGCTTCAGCTCCGGCGCGAGCTCCTGCCAGAGCCCGCCCCGCTGCTGCGGTGCGGCCTGGAGAACCTTGTCGAAGGCGGCCTTGGCCTTCTGGTGCTCCTGCTTCAAGAACTGGATCGCGTTCACGAAATTGTCTCCTCTGATTGGTGTCGGTGACGGTGCCGCGGACTGCAAGAAACGGTGCCGGCCGACCGGGCGGACGACGTAAGGCGGCGACGTCTCCGTGGCGGAGAGCTCCGCGAGGCGGCGCTGGAGCTTCCGGATTCTCCGCTCCAGCTGAATCTGCTGGGCGAAGGCGCTGATCGAGGCGACCACGATGCCCACGAAAGCCGAGAGCAGGATGATGAGCGAGACGGGCAGCTCCACCGTGCGCCAGCTCAGGAAGTGCACCGCGACCAGGTCGGGGTTTTGCACTGCGAAGATCGCCGCCCCCACGCCAAGCATCGCGACCAGCAGGTACACGAAGACCATATAGTCCTCCCGCCAAGGGGTTAGCCAGCCCGTGCCCAGCGCCGAGTGCTGCATCGCATGTGCCAGCGGCGCGCGAGCGGACAGTCCGCGTTTTCTGGCTCGAAAAGCCTCGGACGCCGGAGAAAACGGGCACGAAACACAGGCGGTGGTCAGTCGGGTCTTCCTGGTCGGGCAGGAAGAAAGTACCAGTCCGGCCGTCGAGCTCGCTGGATGAGGTCCGCCGCCAGATGTCGGCCAAGTAGCGGTATAGTGCGGGGCAGCCGGCAGCCGGCGGAGTCACGTGTTATCCCAACACCCAGGGAGGCGACCGTGGACCTGCAACGCCCTGTGCCCCAACCCATCACCCCGGAGGCCAAACCCTACTGGGAAGGCGCCCGGGAAGGAAAGCTCATGCTGCCGAAATGCCAGGCGTGCGGGAAGGCTTTCTTCTACCCGCGCGTGATGTGCCCGTTCTGCTCCTCCCGGGACATCGCCTGGATCCAGGCGAGCGGCCGCGGCACGCTCTACTCGTTCGAGATCGCCCACCAGATCCTGAACAAGGCTTTCAAGGTGAAGCCGCCCGTCATCCTGGCCATGGTCGAGCTGGAGGAAGGCCCACGGCTCATGACCAACCTGGTCAACGTCGCGCCGGACCCGAAGGCGATCACGTGCGACATGCCCGTCGAGGTGGTCTTCGAGAAGCTCACGGACGAGATCAGCCTGCCCATGTTCCAGCCCGCGGGAGGCGCGCGATGATCGACCTCGCCCGGATGCGAGAGCTCGCCGGCTCCACCTGCATCGTCGGGGTCGACGAGAGCGACGAGCTCGGCACGCTGCCCCACAAGAGCCAGCTGAGCCTGCACGTGGAGGCCGTCCACAATGCCGTGCGGGACGCCGGCCTCAAGGTCTCCGACGTCGACGGCGTCTTCACGGCCGGCCAGCACTCGCCCGCCACCATCGCCGAGGCCGTGGGCGTGACCCCGCGCTACGTCGACGGCACCACCGTCGGCGGCTGCTCCTTCATCATCATGGTCGGCCACGCCATGGTCGCCCTCCACCACGGCCTCTGCGACGTGGCGGTGATCGCCCATGGCGAATCGGGGCGCTCCGGTGTGGGCGTGACCCCGCGGCGGGACACCGCGCTGCCCGGGCAGTTCGAGACGCCGTACGGCTTCGGGGGCGCCCCGACCATGTTCGGCCTCATCACCACGCGCCACATGCACGAGTACGGGACCACCCTGGAGCAATGGGCGCAGGTGGCGGTGTCCACGCGCAAGTGGGCCGCCCTCAATCCCAAGGCCAAGAACCGCGAGCCCATCACGGTGCAGGACGTGCTCGATTCCCGCCCGGTGGTCTGGCCCTTCAATGTCTTGAACATCTGCCTCGTCACCGACGCGGGAGGCGCCGTGGTCATGACGCGGGCCGACCGTGCGAGGGACTGCGCCAAGAAGCCCGTGTATGTCCGGGGCGCGGGCGAGGGGGTCGAGCACGTGATGCTGACCCAGATGCGCAGCCTGTCGACGAGCGAGGCCACGCGTCTCTCCGGGGAGAAGGCCTTCGCCATGGCCGGCGTCAAGCCCGGCGACTTCGATCACATCATGCTCTACGACGCCTTCACTTCAGGGCCCCCGATCATGCTGGAGTCGCTCGGTCTCTGCAAGCCGGGCGAAGGCGTGCATTTCTTCGAGGAAGGGCGATCCACGCCGGGCGGCAAGCTTCCCATCAACACCAATGGCGGCGGGCTCTCGTACACGCACTCGGGCATGTACGGGATCTTTCCCATCATCGAGTCCGTGCGGCAGCTTCGCGGGGAATGCGGGGCGCGCCAGGTGCCGAACGTCAAGCTGGGACTGGTCAACGGCATGGGCGGCATGCTCTCGGCGGCGGGCACCCTGGTCCTGTCCACCCAGTCGAAGTGACCCACCCATTCACATTCGACCCGAGGGAGGGAAATGGAACATGCATAACGGCGACGTGAGCGCGCGACTTCTCCGAATTCTCCTGACCGGCATCCTCGTGATGATGGGCGGGCTGGTCGGGTCCGCCACCGCGGACGAGACCTGCCAGTCGCCCTTCCTGCCCAAGGTCACGGGACAGGAGGACTACATCTACGTCTGGACGCTCGGCATCAAGGGCGTGGCCGATGGCAACGACAGCATCGTCACGGTGGACGCCAATCCCAAGTCGGCGAGCTACGGCAAGATCATCCACCGGGCGTCCGTGCCCGGCCGCCACGAGGCTCATCACGCGGGCTTCACGGACGACCGGCGCTTCCTGTGGGCGGGCGGCCTCGACACGAGCCAGATCTTCATCTTCGACGTGGGGTCGAACCCCGCCCAGCCCCGGCTCGTGAAGAGGATTTCCACGTTCGTCAAGGACACGGGCGGGCTCGTCGGTCCGCACACCTTCTACGCGCTCCCCGGGCGCATGCTCATCTCGGCCCTCTCCAATGCGCAGGACGGCTCGGGGCGCACGGGGCTGGCCGAGTACAGCAATGACGGCAAGTTCATCCGCACCATCTGGATGCCCAAGGAAGCGCCGTACGGCTACGACGTGCGGGTCAACGTCAATCTCAACCGGATGCTGACGTCGTCGTTCAGCGGCAAGAAGAACTACATGCGGCCCTTCGGCGACCTCGTCAAGGACGCGGAGGCCATGAAGCAGTTCGGGAGCTCCGTGATCGTGTGGGACTTCCATGCCCGGAAGCCTCTCCAGATCCTGAGCGTGCCGGGCGCCCCCCTCGAGCTGCGCTGGGCCCTCCTGCCCAACCATCACTACGCCTTCACCTCGACGGCGCTCACGGGGAAGCTGGTGCTCATCCACCAGCAGGAGGACGGGACCTGGGCGGCCAAGAACATCGCCGACATCGGCGACACCATTCCCGTGGACATCAGCATCGCCCCCGACGACAGCAAGGTCTACGTCAATACCTTCATGGACGGCACGCTCAAGGTGTACGACGTGTCGAACCCCTTCGAGGGCAAGCTCATCGAGACCGTGAAGCTCGGGGAGATGGCCAACATGGTGTCGTCGTCCTGGGACGGCACCCGCGTCTACGCGACCAACTCGCTGCTCTCGCAGTGGGACAAGCCGGGCGACTACTGGCTCAAGGCCTATGCCTGGGAGGGGGGCAAGCTCGTCCCGAAGTTCACCACCGACTTCAATCCCGCGGGCCGTGAGCGTGGAGGAGGAGTTCGTCAAGGGCGTCTTCTCGCCGGCCTTCACGCCGCCGGCCGCGGGGAGCTATGAGCTCCCCGCGGTCAAGCGCGTGCCGGGCGTGATCCTGAAGGATCTCACCGGGCGCTCCGCAAGCACACGCCGGGTGACGGCGGGCAAGGTCGCCGTCGTCAGCTTCATCTACACGGCCTGTCCGGAGCGGCTCGGCTGCCCCCTGGCTAGCCGCGCCCTCCAGGATCTCCAGGCCAAGCTCAAGGAGGAGGGCCTGGAACGGAACACCATGCTCCTCTCGATCAGCTTCGACCCGGAGCGCGACACGCCGGCCCAGCTCGCAAAGTACGCGCGCATCTACGGCGCCGATCCCAAGCTCTGGCGCTTCATGACCGCCCCGTCCGAGCGCGCCCTGGATCACGCGCTCGAGGGCTACGGGCAGGATCGGGCGCCCGTCTACGATGAACGGGGTCGGTTCACCGGCCGCTACCGTCACGTCCTCAAGGTGTTCCTCCTCGACCCCGCTGGATACATCCGGAACGTATACAGCGCGGGCTTTCTCGTTCCCGACCTCGTCCTCAATGACATCAAGACCGTTCTGGGCGAGGGAGCGCCGCGCGAGGTGGTCAAGCGCTAGGAGGATTCAGGGAGCGAGCGCGCGCCAGTGCGCCAGCCAGAGGCCGAGGGCGACGCAGGCAAGGCCGACGGCGGACACCCCGGAGATCGCTTCTCCCAGGAAGAGGGCGCCGAGCGCGGCGGCGGTGACGGGGCTGAGGGCGAGAAAGACCGTGACCTGGGTGGCGGGAGCGTGGCCGAGGGCCCACAGCCAGAGGTAGTAACCCACGGCGCTGCTCGAGCCGATGAAGACGATGGCGAGCCAGCCGCCCGACGTGAAGCGGGGCGGGGAAACGAAGAAGCCCTCCCCGGCGGCCAGGATGGCGAGAAAGCCTACCGAGGCGAGCATGGCGAAGGCGCTCACGGGCAGCGCCGGGTACTTGCGGAGATAGGGTCGGTAGAGGACGCTGCAGACGGCCCCGCTCGAGGCGCTCGCGAAGACGGCCAGCTCTCCTACCCACTCCTGCGCGCCCCCGCCTTGCAAGACCTTTTCCCCGAGGGCGAGGCCGACTCCCGCGATGGTAAGGAGCACGCCAAGGATCTTCGGCAGGGTCAGGCGCTCGTGGCCGAGGGCGACGGCGAGCACCATGGTCAGGAGGGGAAAGGTGGCGAAGATCAGCGCGGCCCGGGCCGAGGGGATGAAGCGCAGGCCGTAGTTCAACAGGGCGATCAGGATCCCGAACTGCGTGATTCCGAGGAGCGCGATGGGCAGGACGTCCCGTCGCGCGAAGCGCACGGGCCCTGCGGAGAGCCACACCACGGGCAGCAGGCAGCAGAACCCGATCACATAGCGCAGGAGAGCGAGCGAGGTCGGGCCCGTCTGGTCCACCACGAAACGCGTGGCGACCATGGCGGAGCCGACCTGGACGCCGGTGGCGGCCGCCGCGGCCGCGGCCAGAAAGCGGGCCATCAGGGCGTCAGGTCCCCTTCACAGCTTCAGATCCCACGTCTCGCCGACCAGATCGTGCCCGAAGCTCCGGTGGCGCTCCTGGCGGATGAGGCGAAAGCCCGCTTCCTTGTAGATGCGCCGCGCGGCCCGCAGCACGCTGTTGGTCCAGAGCGTGATCTTCCCGTAGCCGGTCTGTCCTGCGAAGCGCACGCACTCATCCACGAGGCGCGCGCCGATCCCGAGCCCGCGCGCCTTGGGCTCCACGAGCATGAGGCGGAGCTTGGCCACCGTGGCCGACTGCTTGACCACGAAGACGGAGCCGACGGGCTCGCCGTCCTTCTCGGCGATCCAGCACCGTTCCTTCCTGGGATCGTAGTGCTCGATGAACTTCTTCACGATGCCCGCCACGAGCGCCTCGAAGGTCTCGTCCCATCCGTACTCCTGGGCATACAGGGCGCCGTGCCGGCTCACCACCCAGCCCATGTCGCCGGGGCGATGGGGACGGAGCAGGTACGGCACTTTCTTCTCGGGCTGAGCGCCCAGCACGCCTTCGATGGCGTGCATGGAGTCGACGAGCCGAATCTGATCCCGGGCGCGCAGGGCGCGCAGCATGGACCCGATCTCCTCCCGCGAGCGCGTATTGAGAGGCGCGAAGGCGGCCTGACCGCGGGCCGTCAGGAAGAGATGGCTCTGCCGGCCATCCGCTTTGGAA
>WNGK01011617.1_pt1 | contig 12457 bp, 10 predicted proteins | sample 5400601 | NCBI WGS metagenome assembly WNGK01 (sample SAMN13153376, study PRJNA577476) | soil metagenome | isolation source: 60 cm soil or saprolite under Garry oak tree replicate 1 | place: USA:California | collected 2016-06-15 | reverse complement strand
TTGCGGCCACATAAGCGCCTTCTGAGCTGCGCTTGAGTACGACTCCTTTGAGGCCGCGGGCCAGCAGGTGTTCCGCGGATTCTTCCGTGCTGAGCCCTTCACCGGCATACAACGCAGCTTCGGACTCGTTGGGGGTGAACCAAGCCACCTGCGAAAAGACGACGCCTGGCAGAGGGGCTGCCGGTGCGGGATCGAGCATGACGGGCACGCCGGCGGAGGCGCACATCTCGATGGTGTGGAGCGTGGTTTCGAGGGGCAATTCCAGCTGGCAGAGAACGATTCCCGCGGATCGGATTAGGTTGTGGTGAGCGTCGATCGCGGCGGGATCGACTAATGCATTCGCGCCGGGCACAACGACGATGCTGTTCTGGCCGTCATCCGCTACCTGAATCTGTGCGACGCCAGACGGACCTGATACACGGGCCACCGCGGTGGTATTCACGCCTGCGGTCTGCAGGTTGCCGAGCAGCGCATTGCCGAACACATCTTGGCCGACCGCGCCGAGCATGGCGACGGGATGGCCGAGGCGTGCGACGGCGACAGCCTGGTTGGCGCCCTTGCCGCCGGGTGTGGTGTCGAAGCCCGTGCCGATGAGGGTTTCGCCGGCAAGCGCGATCCGCGGCGTGAGGGCGACGAGGTCCATGTTGATGCTGCCGACGATGACGATGGGCTTCTGGTTGGGCATTAGGGTCTCAATAAAGCGGCGCGAGGGCGATGGATCCAAGTCCGAGCAGGAAGAACAGGAACATGAAGAATAGCAGGAGCTTTGCGGAACGCGGAGCGCCGGCGAATTCCCGCCAGACGAAGACGCCCCAGCACGCCGAGATCATGGTTGCACCCTGACCGATGGAGTAGGAGACGGCCGGACCGATGCTGACGTGTGCCTGCGAGGCGACGAAATTGGAGACCGCGCCGCAGCACCAGATGAAGCCGCCGAGAATTCCGGCGATATGCCAGCGGAGTGGAGCGCGGCCATAGTCGGCGCCATCGACGGATGGCTTTCCGTCCAGCGGTTTCTTCATCAGCAGCCAGTTGGCGGGAATGGTGGAGAGTACGACGCCAATGGAGAAGAACAGTGCGACTGCATACGGGCTAGGGTGCGATAGGGCCATAGCGCCGGGAAAGATGACTCCAACGGCCACTTGCGGTCCATGCACCCACACCTGCAGGTGGTACTCCCCGCCGGCCATGGCATGGGCCACCAGGGGATAGAAGCTGCCCATGAGCAGGCCGGCGACCAGGGAAAGAACGATGCCGCGAGTAGTGGTTGCCTTAGCGCTGCTTTCGCGTTTGCGGTAGGCGGCAGCGTCAAGAATGATAGCGATGGTGACCAGCGCGACACCACCGAAGAGCAGCAGGGGATTGGCGGCGGGGTGAACGAAGTAGCTGGAGATGGTGCCGACGATGAGCGCGAGGCCGATGCCGACGGGGAAGGCTACGGCGAGGCCGGCAACGTCGATGGCGGCGACGAGGAGCAGGTTGGCGATGTTGAAGATGATGCCGCCGCAGATTGCGTATGCAATTGCATTGCCTGGCGTGTTCATCACTGCGGTCCAGAAAGGAGCGCCTGAGTCGCCCAACGAGCCGGCGGTGAGGCCCCACGCTACTGCGCCGAGAGCGAGGCCCATTACGTAGTCCCAATAAAAGAGCTGGAAACGGTAGCCTGGGCATAGCTTGAGCGTATTGGCCCACGATCCCCAGCGCGCCCCCGGTTCAGTTCAACGGAAAGACGAACGATAGCGCGTGGAGCACGAGGCGCGCAAGTAAGCGAGGCGAAGCGATACTCGTCAGGCGCCGGTGCTCCTTACGCCCTTTGCCGGACATGGATTTTCATCGAACAGAGGTTTCACGCAAAGAGGATCTCGTACTTGCGTTCACGGTCGGCAGCGAACGCGCGAAGATTTGTGGTTTCCCAGGTCTTAACCACCCCGTCGACGAAGACCTGTCGCCGGGGGCCCCGGGCAGCGAGACCTGGGGCACCCATGGTTCATAGGCGCGATTACAAAATCACCCAGTCACGGACCTAGAGCGGATTTAAGCGCAATGCAGAAAAGATGGTTACCGTGCGTTCCGGTTACCCTTTCGCGGCTTTCACTGCCTCCGTGAGCGCGGGAACTACTTCGAAGAGATCGCCGACGATGCCGTAGTCGGCGACTTCGAAGATGGGCGCATCGGGGTCCTTGTTGATGGCCACGATGCACTGCGAGCCCTTCATGCCGACCAGGTGCTGAATGGCTCCGGAGATGCCGACGGCGAGATAGAGCTTGGGCGAGACAGTCTGGCCGGAGCTGCCCACCTGCCGCTCCATCGGGAGCCAGCCGTTGTCGCAGATGGGACGCGATGCGGCTAACTCCGCACCGAGCGCGGTGGCGAGCTCCTGCACGACGGGCAGGTTGTTGGCTTCCTTGATGCCACGGCCCACGCTGACAATCAGCGGAGCGGAGCCAAGGTCAACGGTTTGCGCAGTGCCGCGGAAGGGTTCGCCCGGCTTGGTGCGAATCTGCCCAGCTTCGATGGTTGGAGTGAACGTGGTGATCTCAGCGTTGCTGCCGGCTTCGACGGCGTCGGCGCGAAAGGCTCCAGCCTGTACGGAGACGAAGCACGGCCCATCGCCCTGGTGGCGATAGTTGCCGGCCAAGCGGCCTTGCAGCAACTGGCGGGTGAACACCGGACCGTCGGCGATGGCGACTACATCGCTGATGAGCACCTCATTCATGCGGGCTGCGAGCGCCGGTGCAAAGTCGCGCACCTGGTAGGTGTGCGGGAAAACCACCACCTGCGGTGGGGCCTCCTTTTGGATCATCTGGTGGAGGGCAACAGTGTAGCCGTCGGAGGTGTAGCGCGCGAGTAATGGATGCTCAACGCGGATGACTTTGTTTACGGATCGCGTAGCGGCTTCGTTTGCGAGAGACTCGGTGGAGGCTCCGATTACAACGGCGCTTACAGGATTGCCTGATTGTGTGGCGAGGTGCTGGCCAGCCGCGAGCGCTTCCCAACTGATGCGGCTTACGCGGCCGTCGCGTTCTTCAAGAACTACATAAATGCCGCTCATAGGACGCGCACCTCGAACTTGAGTTTCTCTACCAGGGTTGCGGCGGCCTGCTTCGCGTTGCCTTCGATCATCTGCGTGGAGCGCTGCTTCTTGGGAAGCGCGATGCCCTCGAGCACCGCGACGGGAGCGGCGCCGGCGCCGAGTTCGGCCGCGGTGACGACGCGCATTTCTCTTGTCTTCGCTTTTTTGATGCCCATCAGTGTGGCGTAGCGGAGCTTGTTGCCGCCGGACTGGATAGTAAGGGCGGCGGGTGTGAGTAACTCGATCTCCTGGAACCAGCCCGCTTCTAGCTCGCGCTTCACCTTCAAGCCGGTGTCCGTTTTCTCGACATGGAGGATCAATGTGGCGTGCGGCACGCCGAGTAGCTCTGCGAGAATCACGCCCGTCTGACCGTAGCCGAGATCGTCTGACTGCAGCCCGGTGAGCACCAGGTCGGCGTTCTCGGTGCGAATAGCTTCCGCGATCAGGTGCGCCACGCCGAGAGCATCGCGCTGGTTGAGGTCGTTGCAGTCGATGTGAATGGCGCGATCGGCGCCCTTGGCAAGGGCTTCGCGTATGGTGGTGCCCACGCGCTCAGGGCCGGCGCTGACGACGATGACCTCACCTGAGTGCTTTTCTCTCAATTGAAGCGCTTCTTCGAGGGCGTACGCGTCGGACTCGTTCATGGCGTACTGAATGTCGGACTCTTCAATCCATTTGCCGGAGGAGTCGATGTGGACTTGCGCATCGCGCTCCGGGACTTGCTTGATGGCTACGATGATCTTCATCTGTGTTGAGGCTCCGTTCAGGTTAGGCGCTCTTCTCGGGCAATCCGCGCGCGACTAGTTGCGCGATGTCCAGCAGTTGGGGGGGCTGATCGCTGGCTGCCAGCGCATCGCGAAACATGGTATTGCAGAAGGGGCAGGCGGTGCCGATGGTGGTGGCGCCAGTGGCGACGAGTTCTTGTGCGCGCACATTGCTGACGCGCTCGCCCGTCTCTTCGCCGAGGAAGGCGAGGCCGCCGCCGGCGCCGCAACAGAAGCTGCGCTCGCGGTGGCGCGGGGCTTCGATGAGTGTGCCGGCGATCTGCACGAGCTGGCGCGGTTGGTCGTAGACGTTGCGGTAGCGGCCCAGATAGCAGGGGTCGTGGAATACGATTTTTTCGGGCACAGGGGCTAAAGCCCCGTTATTTTTATCGACGTTTTCGGCACGACTAAAGTCGTGCCCTGTTACGAAGCCCGCACCGTCGGCAGTTTCGTTCCCAGGTATCGAAGGCGAGACTTGGGCCACCGCAGAGTCAGCAATTCTTGGAAGACGGGCGGCGTACCTTGCCATGAACTCACTATGATGCTCGATCTCGGGCGGCGTGCCGTATGCTTTCCAGTCCTCCTGGATGGTGCGCACGCAGTGCGGGCAGATCGATACGATTTTCTTTACCTGGTTTTGCGCGAGCGCTTTCAGATTTTCTTCGGCGAGTTGCTGAAAGAGGAGATCGTTGCCCAGTCGCCGCACGGGATCGCCGGTGCATTTTTCTTTCTTGAGGACACCGTAGCTTGTGCCGAGGTAGTTCATTACGCGAGCGAAGGAGGCCACGATCTCGCGGCCCTTGGGGTCGTAGCCTCCCATGCAGCCCAGCCAGAGGCAATATTCCTGAGTCCCGTCGAAGATGGGCAGTTCAGTCTTCTGGATGAATTTGTCGCGTTCCAGCGTGCTGATGCCGAGCGCATTGCTGCCGCGCTCAAGCTGGTTGAAGAGCTTCGCGCCGTAGTCGTCTTCCCACGTGCCGGTGTTCACGGCGCCGCGGCGCAGACCCACCATGATGGGCAGGTGCTGGATGCCGACGGGGCATTGGAACTCGCACGCGCCGCACGTGGTGCACTGGAAGACGGCTTTTTGCGAGTTGTATTTGCCGAGCAGCAGCTCCTCCGATGTGGGGCCGAGGTCGTTCAGATAACCGCGCACGCCGAGGATGATTTCTTTGGGGTTTAGCTCCTTGCCGGTGTTGGTAGCGGGGCAGTGCTCGCTGCAGCGGCCGCACTCGACGCAGGAGTAAGCCTGCAGGCTGACGAGTTGGGTCAGATCCTTACCCGCGACAAGGCCAAAGTCTTCGTCGCCCACGAGCGGCGGAATCTGCGAGAAACCGCCGCGGGAGAGGAAGATGGTGGCGGGACTGAGCACCAGGTGCAAATGCTTGGTGTGAGGAATCAGGGGCAAAAAGACCAGCAGTGTGAGTGTGTGTATCCACCAGAGGACGCGCGCGGCAGGCGCGGCATCGGTGGTGAAGAAGGCGCCGAGATAGGTGACCATCAGCAGGAAAATGAGCGCTGCGATGATGCCGGACTCGTAGGAAACTTTGTTGCCCAGCCAGCGCGGGCGCACGAAGAAGCGGCGTGCGAAGAGGCCCACAATGCCGATGGCACAGGCAACGGCGAACGCGGCGGCGAGGTAGAAGTAGATGCGGCCGAACCATGTTGCCGGGTCGAAGAATCCGATGCCAAATCCGACGGCGGCGTGGTTCAGCGTGACCAGGGCAAAGGCGCAAAATCCCCAGAAGACGAAGGCATGCGCGAGGCCGGGAAGAGGCCGCTCGCGGATCACTTTTACCTGACAGATGACTTCGGTAAAGAAATCCCAAACGCGTCGTGCGACTGGCGAAAGCTGAAAATCGGGGTCTCTGCGGGAGTGCAGGATCTTGTGAAGTATGGGCCCGAAACGGCGCCAGAAGAGGGCTCCCGAAGCGAGTGCGAGGAGGAGAAAGAGAAGTTTCTCGACCAGGGAAAAGTGTTGCGGTTCAGCCAGCGTGGCGGAGAGGGAAATCATATTCGAACCCCCTCAAGATACACGATGGAGCGGACGGTCGTCGCGCGCCCGACTTGGGAGCGTATTGGAATTGAGCTGAGAGAGAAGCGGGCTGGTCGATCGTCCGGACAAAGGAAAAGGCCTGCCGGGTAACTTCTCCGGCAGGCCGAGTTGGTTGGTTTGTTAGTGAACGAAGCTACAGGTTAACGAAGCAACAGGCAAAACGGTCATTGTGGTGCGACCCGGCTGTAACCGAATCGCAGGAGGAAGAGAGCAAAAACACGGAAGACACCCAATGTATTCCGCGTCTTGGAGAGCCACATGTTTGAACCGGACTACTGTGCTTGAACCTGCGCGCGGCATGGATGCAAATCGTACACCGGAAAGTGCTTCTCCAGTTCCAGGACCCGTTCAAGTTCTTAGCGATTGCTTAAGAAGACTGTCTCATTGTCCCGGCGGCCTGTCAGTGATTTAGCTCACTCAACTGCACCGCCGGGTTGGGGCTAGCAGCGCACAATATTCGGCGACTCGATGCCTTTAGTCGCGTTGCGCGTATCGACTACGAGCTGCGCCTGTTCGACGATGCCGGAATAGTCGTAGCTGGTGTGGTCGGTGACGATGAGAACGGCGTCGTACTGTTCCAGGTTGTCGAGCGGCGTGTTGGTCATATTCAGGTCGTAGTGGCGTCCGCGGCCGACAGTGGGGAAGAACGGGTCGTTGTAGGAGACAATCGCGCCTTTTTCGCGCAGCAGCTCAATGATGGTGAGCGAGGGCGACTCGCGGAGGTCGTCGATATCGCGCTTGTAGGCGAGGCCGAGGACCAGGATCTTCGATCCCTTGATGGACTTGCAGCGCTCGTTGAGAGCAGAGGCGGTCTGTTCGATCACGAAGTAGGGCATGGCGGTGTTCACCTCGCCAGCCAGCTCGATAAACCGGGTGCGGAAGTCGTATTCCTTCGCCTTCCACGAGAGGTAGAACGGGTCGATGGGAATGCAGTGACCACCGAGGCCTGGGCCTGGATAGAAAGCCTGGAAACCGAATGGCTTGGTCCTGGCGGCGTCGATGACCTCGTGAATGTCGATGCCCATGCGCATGCAGAGCTGCTTGAGCTCATTGACCAGCGCAATGTTCACGCAGCGATAAATGTTCTCGAGCAGTTTGGTCATTTCGGCAGCTGCGGGACTGCTGACCGCGACCACGCGGCGAAAGATGGAGCCATACATGGCGGACGCCAGTTCAAAGGCCACATGGCCGCAACCGCCGACCACCTTGGGAATGTCGTGGCGCGCGACGGTGTCGTTGCCCGGGTCTTCGCGCTCTGGCGAGAAAGCCACGTGAACGCCGTGCTCATCGACGCCGCGAGCGATCTTCAGGCCCTTGGTGTTGTTCTTCTCGAGGATGGGCACGACTACATCGTCGGTGGTGCCTGGATAGGTGGTGCTCTCGAGCACGATGAGCTGGCCTTCGCGAATGTGCGGCGCGATGGAATTGACCGTTCCGGTCACGTAGCTCAGATCCGGCTCGTGGTACTCATTCAGCGGCGTGGGGACGCAGATGATGACGGCATCCATTGCCGCGATCTCTGAGTAGTCGGCCGTGGCGTGGAAGCCGGCCTTCTGGGCTTCCTGAATCGACTCGGGCGAGATGCGGACGATGTAGGATCCGCCGGAGTTCAACGTGCTGACTTTATCGGCGGCGATATCGAAGCCGGTGACGCGAAAGCGCTCGTTGCTGAACAGCAGCGCCAGGGGCAAGCCCACATAGCCCATGCCGACGATGCCGATGCGCGCTTCACGGGACTCGATGCGCTGCTTGAGATCTGCCAGCGTGCTGCTAGCTGTAAGGGTGGTCATGAGGAAAATTGTACGCCTGCGGGTGTTATGGGCAATGGCACCGTCGGGGTATCACGGGGAGAACGTCGCAGGAGATGTATCCTGAACATTGTGCCGCGGCTCGGCGCGAGGAGCAGGGAATGGCGAAGTATCTGGTAACGGGTGCGGCGGGATTCATCGGGCGGTCGATTGCGGCGGCGCTTCTGGCTCAGGGCGAGACGGTGCGCGGCATCGACAGCTTCATCACTGGCAAGCGCGAGAACCTGGCCGGCCTCGAAGAGATGGAATTTATCACCGGCAACCTTGCCGATGCCGCGGTGTGCGCGGCGGCCTGCGAGGGAGTGGAGATTGTCTTTCACGAAGCGGCGCTCGCCTCGGTTCCGCGCTCGGTAGCCGATCCCGTAGGCACCAACGTTAATTGTGTGGATGCCACTCTGAATGTGTTGGTGGCTGCCAGGGCCGCTGGCGTGCGGCGCGTGATTTACGCCGGCTCGTCGTCCGTTTACGGTGACACACCCGCCTTACCCAAGCATGAAGAGATGACGCCCAATCCGATCTCGCCCTACGCAGTCGCCAAACTGGCGGGCGAGTACTACATGCAGTCGTTCTGGCGCGTCTATGGGCTGGAGACTGTCGTTCTGCGCTACTTCAACGTCTTCGGGCCGTATCAGGATCCGACTTCGCATTACTCCGGCGTACTCGCCCTGTTCTGCCGCAAGATGCTGGCCGGCGAGCAGCCCACCATCTACGGCGATGGAAAACAGAGCCGCGACTTTACCTACATTGATAACGTGGTGCACGCCAATCTGCTGGCGGCATCCTCTCCGGCGGAGAGAGTGGCAGGACGTGTGATGAATGCGGCGACCGGCTCGCGCATTACGCTCAACGACACGTTCAGACTGCTCTGCGGCATAACAGGCTACCGCGGCGTCCCCGCCTATGCATCACCTCGCGCTGGAGATATCCGCGATTCGCTAGCCGACATCCGGCTTGCGGGGGAGCTGATGGGTTACGCGCCCCAGGTTGATTTCGAGGACGGGTTGCGGCAGACCGTCGCTTGGTATCGGCGAATGGAACATATGCAGCAGGTTACTTCCCAGAGTAGTGTGATGTAACTCACGAACAATCGGTCGGCTCGCGATGGACACTTCTGAGGAATCCTCGGCGGGTGTTTTGCGCGTTTTTGTGGGATCTCCTGCCGGACAGAATCTTGGTGGCGAGGTTTCCGTCCTTGGCCGACGCTCCTGCAATCGGGCACGCCTCAGTACGCCGCATCGAAGCGTCGGTGATCCCGCATCCCACGCGGGCGGACTCGGCCCTGAGCCTGAGGGCGGCGGCGCGCATTCTTGAGTCGCGGCCATGGCTGATTTTGTCGGTCATTCTCGGATCTCTGTTGATTTGTCTGGTTTATTGCCTTATGGCTCCTCCTCAATATGAAGCCAGGGCGCGGCTGGCGTTACGCACTACCCCGGCGACTACACTTCACATGGACGGGCAGGACGGGGCGTATTCCGGGTCGCTTGCGTCCGGGCAAACCCAACTCGAGACCCTCGCCAGCGTCTTGCGTAGCGACCAACTCGCGTGGCGCGTAATCCTCGACACGAAGCTCTACCGGGCCCCGGCATTCTTCGGCAGATTCCTCCTTCGCTTTCCGCAGTTTCGTCTCGACCAGCCGTCGCCCGAGGCTCAGGCATACCTGCTGGGCAGGTTTCAGGACCGCCTGCACATCCGCACGATTCCCCGAACCCTGCTGCTCGAGATCGACTTTCGATGCGGCGATCCGGCCCTCTCCGCCGATGTGGTAAACGCGCTGATCCACGCCTACGAGAGGCAGGAAGCGCAAGCTCGAGTCCAGGCCACCGGGCAGGCTGCCGGCTGGCTCCAGGATCAGCTTGGAGAGCTGAAGGCCAAAGCTGACCATGAGAACGATCGGCTGGCGACCTTCCAGAAGCAGCACGGGATCTTGATTGCGCCGGCGACATTGTCGAATGGCCAAGCCGGCGCGGTTCAGCATGTTTCCGCGCTGCTTGAAGTGGACGAATTGGGTCGCGCCCTGGCGGCAGCGAGTACCGATCGCATCCTGCGCGAAGCGGAGTACCGTGCCGCTTCCCAGGGCGATCCAGAACTCGTGCTGGCCTCGGAGGCTCGCACGCCCGGAGAGAGCGGCGACCTCTCGATCGCAACCTTCCGGCAGATTCATGCACGCCGGGGTGAGTTGGAGGAAGAACAGGCGCAATTGAGCCTCGAGCGCGGACCGAACTTCCCCCGGGTGGTGGAGATCCACGAGCAATCGCAGGATCTCGACCGCCAGTTGCAGGCAGCTGACGATAAGCTTCGCGAGCGATACAGGAAAGCCTGGCAGACCGCCTCGGATCGCGAGCAGATGCTGCGCAAGAGCCTGGACGAGCGCACCGTCGAGGCCCTGCAGGCAAACGAAGCCACAATCCAGTACGAGAGCATGCGCCGGGAAGCGGACGCCAGCCGAGAGCTCTATCTGCGCGTCCAGGGCAAGGCGGAGGAGGCGGGGCTGGCGGCCGGCGTGCCCAGCCCAGATTTCCGGATCGTGGATGCGGCACGGACTCCAGCCCGGCCGTCGTCGCCCAACCTGCTCCTTTATGTGGCCATAACCCTGTTCGTCTCGTCGTGGCTCGCGATTGGCATCGTTTTTGCGATGGAGTCACTGCGGTCGCCGATGAGCCGCGGGGTCTTGCTAGCCTTTGTGTGCGTGACGGCTGTGCTGGGGATACACGCGCAGGCTCCGACACCCAGCACCTCAGGCTTGCCCACGGGTGTCGCGCGCATTCCGCAGAGCATGCGCCCGCAGTGGGAAGCAGATCCGCCTCCGGCCCCGCCGGAGCGCCGGCCCTCGCCCTGAATCTTGCCGGCGCGATTCCCGCTCCCATCGAGCCGGGTGACCTGTTGGATGTGAGCGAGTTCCATACGCCCGAATTCCGTTCGACAGTGCGCGTGACGGCCGCGGGTACGGTCAGCCTTCCCATGGTGGGCGACGTCACTGTCCTGGGCATGGACGAGCCGCAGGCCGCGCATGCGATTGCCGTGGTGCTGATGGAGCGGGGAATGCTGCGGCATCCGCAGGTTGCCGTGCTAGTGATCTCGTCCGTGGGGCAGGATGTGAGCATTCTTGGCGAAGTGATGCGGCCGGGAGTCTATGCGTACGGCATGCACCATCGTCTGCTCGATCTGATCGCCGCCGCCGCGGGTACCAGCCCCGCCGCCGGAACGCTTGCCTACGTCTACCACCGCGACGACCCTGCAACAGTGCATATTGTGGTGCTCGATCGCAGCGGAGCAAGCTCTGACGCGCAGCACAATCCCGAACTGCAGCCGGGCGACACTGTGCAGATGAGCCGCACGGGGCTCGTTTACGTTGTGGGCGACGTGATCCGTCCGGGCGGGTTTGGGCTCGAGCCCGGCCAGCCCATGACTGTGCTGCAAGCTGTATCGCTGGCGTGGGGGCCGAGCCAGAATGCCGCTCTGAACAAGATGCTGCTGATTCGCGAACAGAAAGGCGGCGGCCGTACTGTCACCACACTCAATCTGAAGCGCATGCTACGCGGCCAGGATCCCGATGTGCCCATCGGCGAGCGGGACATTCTGTTTGTCCCTGACTCGGCTGTAAAGAATCTGTGGAACCGCACCATGGAGTCGGTCGTCCAGTCCACCGCCGGCGTCAGCATCTATGCGGGCCTTGTTTACTCGCAGAGGTTTTAAGCCATGCGCAGACTCTCCTGGGCGATGCTCCTCGTGTTTTCGTTCACCATCCCATGGGAGTATTCGCTCGATCTGGGCGCACCACTCGGCAACATTGCGAGGATCGCCGGCCTTGTCCTTCTGCTCGCCATCATCCCTGCGGCCCTGCAGGCCGGGCGAATTCGCGCTCCTGGCCTGATGCAGTGGCTGATTCTGGCTTTCTTTCTCTGGATTTGCTGTTCATACTTCTGGAGCATCGACACAGTATCGACACTGGAGCGCATGCGCGCCTACGCGCAGGTAATGATGACGGTTTGGCTGGTCTGGGAGTTGACCGAGAGCCCCGAAGATCTCCGCGACCTCATGCGCGCCTACGTCGCCGGGTCATGGGTGCTTGCCGCGCTCACCATTGTGAACTTCATATCGCCGGCAACTGCCGGCCAGGTGCGCTTTGCGGCCGAAGGGCAGGACCCCAACGACGTTGCGCGCTTTCTCGATCTGGGCTTTCCTATGGCGGCGCTCCTTTTGCATGCGGACCAACGACGGTGGGGAAAGGCGCTGGCTCTTGGCTATCTTCCGATTGGACTTGCTGGCGTGGTGCTGACCGCGTCGCGAGGTGGATTGCTGGTTGCATCGCTTGCGATTGTTGGTTGCGGACTCCTGCTGATTCGCACCCACCCGCGTACGATTGTTGGCGGACTTCTCGCGTCGCCGGCGCTGGCAGCCATCTTCTGGCTCACCGTGCCTCACGCCACAGTCGCCCGCATTGCCACCATTCCGGAGCAGCTCATGGGCGGCGACCTGAATCAACGGTTCAACATCTGGGCGGCCGGATGGCAGGCGTTCGTCCGCGCTCCGCTCTTTGGCTCCGGAGCTGGTTCCTTCGTTGCGGCCGCGGGGCTGGCGCGCATCGACACGGCGCATGACACTGCGCTGTCGGTCGCTGTGGACGGTGGGCTCGTGGCCCTGGCGCTTGCATTGGCCATCGTGGTCGCAGCTGCGCGCAATGTGTTTGTGACGCGAGGTCCGGCGCGGATTGCCCTGGCCACGGCGCTGATGGTGTGGATGGCGACCTCCCTGTCCG
>WNGK01033170.1_pt1 | contig 12459 bp, 9 predicted proteins | sample 5400601 | NCBI WGS metagenome assembly WNGK01 (sample SAMN13153376, study PRJNA577476) | soil metagenome | isolation source: 60 cm soil or saprolite under Garry oak tree replicate 1 | place: USA:California | collected 2016-06-15 | reverse complement strand
CGGGGGGAATGCGACCATCGATGGGCGCATGGTGCCCAACTGCATGTTCATCGATCCGCAGCTCGCCACCGTCGGCTTGAACGAGACCGAGGCGCAGAGGCGCGGCCTCGACTACCGCGTGGCGAAGCTGCCGATGACGGGCGTCGCGCGCGCGCTCGAGACGAGCGAGACGCGCGGCTTCATGAAGGCGATCGTGGACAAGAAAACCGAGCAGATCTTAGGCTGCACCATCCTGGGGATCGAAGGCGGCGAGATCATGTCGATGCTGCAGATCGCGATGATGGGCAAAGTCCCCTACCCCTTGATCAAAGAGGCGATCTTCGCGCACCCGACGCTCGCCGAGTCGCTCAACAATCTCTTCATGACGCTCGACCCGCGGTGAGTGGCTTGCGGCGTAGGTAGCATCCCGATACGACGGGGCTTCATCAGACGCCGCCTGCCCCGGTTGTTCGGCCCTTCTCGAGGCCTGAGGCAATCGCGGGCGCTTGTGTCCGTACTGCATCGAAGATCTCCCTTGCCAGTATCGGAAACGCAACGCTCTGAAACTCCGGGTCGTCCATGTAGCGCGTGACGATCTTGTCGTTGTCCGCCATGCGCTGTATGAGAAGGTCCTCGATGAGCTTGCGGATGCCGAGCTGGAATTTTTCAAGCGGATTGGCGAGCGCCGTCTGGATGATCTGCTCATTCTTGGTCGCCCGTTCCTTGATCTGCTGGAAGAACAGGCGATCTTCCTCGCTGAACTCCGTGCCAAAGCGATCGTTGAGTACGGAAATGATTTCGGAAAGCGGCACCTTCTCGTCCTTGGCCTTGCCCGTGCCGACGTCGGTCGGGCTGTACACGCCCTTCACGTCTCCCGCCTTGAGATCGATGGCACCAGAGTAGATCCGCTCCAGCCGGTAGTACTGCAACGCCACATCTTCGCCGACCTGGACGACGCTCGTATCACGGTCGAGCGGCAGGTGCGGCAGGAGAAACTTGCCGTAGCTGTAGAGCATTTCCAGATCGGAATCGGCGTAGGGAATGATCTGACTGAGGAAGGAATAGATCCTCACGTAGCCGCCAAGCTTTTCCCGGAATTCCCCGCGCTCGTCCTCGCTCTCGATCGCCTTGAACCGGTCCACCGCCGGCTGGAGATGGCGCTGCATGTGCGCGTGGTCGGCCGCGCTCTGCTGCTCCTCGGGCTTGTAGAAAATGCGCGCGAAGGCCTCCACCTCGCTCCAGTGATACACCTGAGCCTGGTCGAGCTCGTGCTTGAGGGACTCGAGCTTGACCGGATCGGACGCTTCTTCCAGGCCGGTGGAGTCGTAATACGGCTTGAACGCGCGGAAAATGTTCTCCGCGTCGTTGACGAAGTCGAGAACGAAGGGCGCGTCCTTTCCCGGAATCATGCGGTTGAGCCGCGACAAGTCTGCACCGCCTGCACGCCGTCGAGCCGCTTGTCCACGTACATCGTGTGCAGCAGCGGCTGATCGAACCCGGTCTGATACTTGTTGGCGACTAGGAGAAGCTGGTAATCCGGCGAATCGAAGCGCTCGGGCAGTAGCGCTTCGCCGATGGGCTTTTCGGTGACGACATCGAGATTCATTCCGGGCTCGGTGTATTCCAGCCCAGTCTCCGGATCGCGCACCATGCCGCTGAAGGCCACCAGCGGTCGGATGTCGGTATAGCCGTTCTCGGCGATGTAGCGGTCGAAAGCGAGCTTGTAGCGCACTGCGTGCAGCCGCGACGAAGTCACGACCATCGCCTTGGCCCGGCCGCCGAGCCGGTGCTTCACGCTGCGCCGGAAGTGCTCGACCATCACCTCGGTCTTCTGCTCGATGTTATGCGGGTGCAGGCTCATGAACTTGGCGAGCGCGCGCGCCGCCTTCTTCTTCGGCAGCTCGGGATCGTCCTCGGCCGCCTTGAGCAGGCGATAGTAGGTGGCGTAGGTCGTGTAATTCGTCAGCACGTCGAGGATGAAACCTTCCTCGATCGCCTGGCGCATGCTGTAGATGTGGAAGGCCTCGGGCTTGCCGCTCGCGCCCATCCGCCCGAAGAGCTCGATGGTCTTGCCTTTCGGCGTGGCGGTGAAGGCGAAAAAGCTGAGGTTCGATTGGCGCCCGCGCGATTGCATCACCTGGTTGAGGCGATCCTCCCAGTCCGCCTCGCCTTCCTCGGTCTCGTTCTCCGCCGCGCCGAGGATCGCCTTCAGCTCGCGCGCGCCTTCGCCGGTCTGACTGGAGTGCGCTTCGTCCACGATCACCGCGTACTTCCTCGCGGCGATCGCCGCTTCCCAGGCCTTCGCCTGCTGCTTCTGCTCTTCGGTCACCTTGTCCCGGCTTTCGGCTCCGGCAGCGTGCAGCAGCCCGCGCAGCACGAACGGGAACTTCTGCAGCGTGGTGATCACGATCTTCGTGCCGTCGATCAGCGCGGCCGCGAGCTGCTTCGAGTCCTCATCGATAGCCTTGACAACACCTTGGGCGTGCTCGATCTGGTAGATCGCGTCCTGTAACTGCCGGTCGAGCACCCGCCGGTCGGTGATGACGACGACGCAGTCGTAGGTCTTGCGGTCCTTCGCGTCGTGCAGGCTCGCAAGCCGGTGCGAAAGCCACGAGATGCTGTTGGTCTTGCCGCTGCCCGCGGAGTGCTGGATCAGGTAATTGCGGCCCGCGCCCTCGCGCTCGGCGCCCAACACGAGTTTGCGCACCGCGTCGAGCTGGTGGTAGCGCGGAAAGATCAGCGTCTCTCGCGTCATGCGCTGAGCGCCGCCCTTCCCATCGTTCACCTTTTCCTCGCGCGTTTCCAGGAACATGAAATGTCCGAGGACGTCGAGGAAGCTGTCGAAGGCGAGCACGTCTTCCCAGAAATACCCGGTGCGATAGCCGGAACGATGCTGCGGGTTGCCCGCCCCGCACTGCACCTCCCCCGGACGGCTGCCGCGGTTGAACGGCAGGAAGTGCGTTCCGGCCTTGCGCAGGCGCGTGGTCATGTGGATTTCGTCGGGGTCGGCGGCGAAGTGCACGGCCGCCCGCGTCTTGAACTTGAACAGCGGCGCCTGCGGATCGCGGTCTTCCTGATACTGTTTTCTCGCGTGGCGCCAGTTCTGCCCTGTCCCGGGATTCTTCAGCTCGCAGGTCGCGACCGGCAGGCCGTTCAGCGCAAACACCATGTCCACCGTGTCGTGCCTGCCGGGATGGCAGGGCACCTGCCGCGTCACCGTGAGGCGGTTCTTGCCGAAGAGCGCGAGCACGTCGTAGTTGAGGGCGTGCGCCGGCTTGAAATACGCGAGGCGGAACGTCTTGCCGTAGAACTTGAAGCCGTGTCGCAGGCAATGCAGCATTCCCTTGAGGTCCAGCTCCTTGACGAGCGCGTTGAGAAGCAGCTCCTGCAACCCCGTGCCGTGCAGCTTCTGCATTTCGGCCCAGAGCTTCGGCTGGGTCTCCTCGATGAACGCGAAAATGCGGGCGGGGAAGAGCGCGCGCGCCTCGTCCCATTCCGCAAGATCGCCCGACTGCCAGCGGGATTTCTCCCTCAGGATCGTCTCGACGTAGGTTTCGAACGCCTTTTCGTTGGTCTGAGGCACGTCAGGGCTTCCAGGTGAACTGCGCGCCGAGCTTTTCCAGCATCTCGAAGGTGTCGATGCAGGGAATCTCGAACGCATCGCATACGTCCGGAATCTTCACCTCCTTCTTCGATTCCGGCGCCGAAACCTCCTGGGTCACTATCGTCAGCCCATGCTCGCCCGCGTACGCGACGAGCCATCCGTCCGCCGCCGTCGCGAATTTCGCCAGCGCCTCGGGAAGATAGCGCTTCTGCTCTCCCGCCCAGGAGATGACTTTGCCGTAGCGATCTCCGACTCCCTTGGTGGTGGTCGATTCGAAGAAGGTGGCGGGGCACTTGCTCTTTACCCATTGCCGCAGTTCATCCTTGCCTTCCTCGACCTCTTTTCGCACCCGGTCGATGCTGGAAATGACGCCCTGCTTGTGGTGCCACGCCAGGCAGTCCCAGAACCCGGGGCAGACGCCGAACCGGTAGTAGCGGCGATGCGCCTCCATCAGCACGCTCGCGTCAACAAGATAGCGAACGCGCCGCGCCATGTCAGAAACTGATACCCAGTGCTTTGGCGTACTTGTCGAAGGTCGCCCCCTGCAACCCGGTGAGGCTGTAAGCCTCTCTGAAGAGTACACGGCCTTCCTTCGCCGCGAGCATCACCGCCCGGGCGAAGCGCTTGCCCAGGCGAACGTTCTGATTGTTGTAGAAATCGCCTCCGCCCTTGGCCCTGGCGGCCTGTCTGCGTTCGTCGTCTTGGTACGCCCGATAAAAATTGAAGAACGCGTCGCGGGCGATCAGATTCAGATCGAGCGCACGGCGCGCAGCGACGATGGGGCTGACCTTGAATTCTCGCGCAACCGCCTGGAAGGGCTCGGACTGTCGCCCCGCGCGCACCCAGAACTCCCGGAGCTCCGCGGCAGGCACGAGAAACTCCGCCGCCACGCTGTTGCAAAAGACTTCGCGCCGGTCGCCTTCGCTTTGCAAATCCGGAAGATCGAAGATCCCGCCCTCGCCGATCCACAGATGTGCAAGCTCGTGCGCGAGCGTGAACATCTGCGCCGAGCGCGCATCCGACCCGTTGATGAACACCAGCGGCGCGTAGTCGTCCGTGAGCACAAAGCCTCTGAACTCATTTGGATCCAGTTTCCGGTGCGTGTCGTTGCCCACGACACCATTAATCACGACTAGCACGCCCGCCGCTTCCGCGGCCTCCCGCAAGACGCTCAACGCCGCGGTCCATGTCCCGATTTGGCCCGCCCAGCCGTCGCTCATCCCAAGCTCTTGGCGAATGTTCTTGGCGACGCCTTCGATGTTGTCTGCGGGCTTAGCGGCGCCCATGAACGCCAGGCCCTCGTGACCCATTTCGATCAAGACCAGCGTCTCGAGCTGCTTGAGCGTCGGCTGCGCCGCTCCGGACTCCCATTGCCCGATCTTGGGCAGATAGCGTGCGAGCGCATCCAAGCTCCGTCCGGAGCGCTCGATCGCCCAGCGGATTAGCTCTCGATTGACGTTAATACTCTGTTCGGCCACGGGTTTCTAAGAAACGCTCGTAAGTTCCCGCCTATTATCGGCCGTCTCTCCGCGTACGTCGATTTTGCCGGTTACCGCCGCAGTGATCAGGGCCGTGCGGTACTCCCGCAGACGTTCGATGACGGTTTCGACCTTAGCGATCATTGCATCGATTTGCGCAGTCTCCCGGACAAGGTAATTTGCGATTGCTTGCTGTTCGGAAACCGGCGGTATGGGAACCTCAAAGCTATATAGATTGCTAACTGTAAGCTGATTAATCGTCGACGTCAGAAACGCGCCTGACTGATAGTCGAACAGCGGGGAATTGAACACGTAGAACAAAAAAGCGTTACTACGGCTGCGAAAGACGGTCATGAAAGTGCCGAAGGTGAGGCCCGCTGCATTCTCGTCGATCATCGCGTTCTTGCCGATCAGAGTGCGACTTCCACTCCGTGAGCAGATAAGGATGTCACCAACTTTGGTAATGAGGAAGACGATGCGCCTGTCTGAAACGTTCGATGCCCGAAGGAGGAGAATCCCTTCGCCTTCATCTACGACGTCTGCAGGTTCGAACGTCAGGCCAATGATGGCCTCGCCAACATACCGAAGCCGCTTTACCCGCCAATGCTCGGGTACCTCACCGAGCCAGTCGATGCCGGAAGGCTTGAGCTTGGGATGCGGATCGAGGCCCACAGCGCGCGCGGCGTCGGGCGGGAGGCCGCGGGTGACGGTTCGCGAGATGAGCGCGGCGCGCTTTTCCGTCAACCGTTCGATCAACTCCCGCTTCTTCGCTACCAGCGTGTCGATCTTCGCTGTTTCGCGGTCGAGGAAGTCAGCGATGGCACGTTGTTCATCTTCCGCAGGTAAAGGGATTGGCAGCGTCCCAACTTCGGAAGCGTTCACGGCGGGATAGCTGACGCCGACCGAGCGAGCGACGATTGCTTCGACCAAACCTGGCTCCTGAAGGGCATACGACATGAAGTCCGGTGACACCCAGCGCGGCCTGATGACGGCGAACCCTGTCGAAACGATCGTGTTGCTAGCGGGTTTGCGGATGGGCGCGATTGCTCGCAGGTAGGTTCGGACCGTAGAGACAATAGTGTCACCGTCTCGCACAACGCGACGCGCCCTGCTTGGCGCATCCTCGAACACCAATTCCTCGAACGCGACGATTCCCCGAACTGGGTCAACGCTACTGATGTCCACATAGGACATCTCAAAACCGGGATCTGTCGTCTCGGGCAGCGCCTCGTCGTTGATCGATGCGGAGTACTTGAGCCGCTTCACGTCCCAATGCGCCGGCACCTCACCGAGCCACGGCACGCCGGAGTCCTTCATAGCGGGATAGGGCTTGAGTCCGGCCAATCGCGGATGCTCTGTGTGCGCGACGATGTAGACGGGCGGCGGCGCTTCCCTCGCGACAGGCGGATTGAAGAGTGACGCCTGCTCTGCCGCGTGCGAACCAGCGTCGGCTCCAGCACCCTGTCTTCCTTCTGCCTCAACCGGAGCAATTGTCGCGACGCCTCGACCGGCAATTGCCTCGATTGGCCGGCCCAATAGCATGAAGTTCGGAATGGCCGGCGGCTCGACGAGCAGAAACGCATCGTGCCCACCCGACTTGACAGCCTCGCGCAGTTCCATCAGCAGACGGCCCAGCACGTTCATGCCGATGAGCGTGTGCTCATCGATCGGTTTCGCGCCCCAGAAATCGTCCTTGCGCGATTCCTCGACGATCGGGCGGTCACCAGTACGCAGCAGCAACTCGCTGAACGCTGACCAGTTCTGCACCAGCTTCACGCGCAAGCACCAACGCATCACCTTGACCCGCACCTGATCCCAATCAGCCCGGGAATCCTTGCGGTGCGGCTTGCTCTTCATCTTGGCCGTCATCGGGCTTGTTTGCCCGATGATCAGCCGCTGCACCTCCGGCAGATGCGGGAAGCGGCACGCTTGATAGAGCGCTTCGGAAGTCAGGATGCGCACGCCCTGAACATGCAGCGAATACCCACTTGCCATGTTCGATAGGCCACCGAACGACTCGTTCGTCTTGAGGAAGACGGCGCTGTTCGCGCGGTCGTACGTGCGGGTCTGCTCAGGGCTCACTTAACGCCGCCCTTCGTCAGGTCCTTGAAGAGTCGCTTGATCGCTGTTTGGCTGTTCGTCGTTCGGGGGAATAGTGGATACCACGGCTCACCAACCCAAAGCACCAAGGGCGCATTATTGGGACAGTTGCGAAAGGTGACGATAAGCGAACCGAAGCCAAGGGTTTCAAGAACCGAATTCCCCAACGGACGTTGGTACTTGTTCAGCTGTGGACACAACTTTCGTATCTGCACTCCCGCCTTTAGGAATTCCTGCTCAAGGAGTTGTCGACCCGCATCGCTTGAGAAAATTCCAACTCCACCGACTTGTCCTGCGGTGCGCAGGTGCGGTTTGTGGGTCATGGCCTTCACGTATTCATTTACTGCGTCGTCATCAGGGATGGTGACCGGCCGTAGTACGTCCGAGGAATTGGTGTTGATCTTTTGATCCTCGAGCTGAATTGCGCGCCACCATGTCACGGCAAGCTTCCTCCCTACGCTAGTGGCGACTTGGCTGATCTTTCCGTTTGCGTAATACTGCCCATTGCTATGGAGTGCGATGGATACGATGTGCAACGTCCTACTTTCCGGCGTCCCGTTTCTTATCCACGCTTCCAGATCGCGAAGCACGCGGTTTCCGGTGAAGATCGCATCGTCGAGATAGACATAGATGGTGCTGTCGTGGCCGCACTGCTCGATGTCGAACCCACACGTCTCTTGAAGTACTTCACTGAAAAGCGCCAGCATCTCGGCCTGACTGTTACCGCCTCCCTGAATGTCGAGGAACTCGACGCCGCGCCAGAAGGCGCACGGATCCTTGCCGACTAGCTTCTCGGTTCGGATCAGACCTCTCAGAAACGTTGTCACGCCCTCAAGAGAGAAGTAGGTGCGTTTGAGGACGCGATCCATCTCGCGCAGCATCGGCACCTGGACGGCTGGGTCGAACTGATTGATCCACCGATCGACATGCACCGGCGTCGGTGCAGCGATTTCGCCTGCGCGGTAGTCCGCGGTGGTTTGAGCAATCGACTCCAGCAGGGTTTGACGTTCCTTCACTTAACGCCCCCGGCGTTCTTCTGCAGCGGTTGCCGGCTCGCGGCGCGGTAGCGCTCCGGCGCATCCTTGACGAGTTCGATCTCGTACCGCCGGCGATCCAGGACTTCAAGGAAGCCCATGACGTGGTCATCGTCGACGACGACCTTCCCACTGACTTCGTGTATCTCGACACCTGTCGCGTTGCACAGCTCCTTAAGCTTGCGCTTGTCGATGTTCTTCGATTCTTTCTGCCCCCGGATCGAGGCCAGATAGCGCGCGGCGCGGGGATGTCTGGCTGCGTAAGCGGCGATCCCGTCGAAATCGACGAAACCGATGTCCTTCTGGATCAGCTTGATGTTCTGCGGGACGGCCTCGAGCACCGCCGATTGCAATTGGCCGACAAACTCAAAGCCGCTAGGCCGAAGGATGTGGACGTTGGCCTCATCGATGAGCAGGTCGAAGTCGGTGTCGAGCTTGAAGACCTTGTCTTCGATGATCTTCAGCGCATCGTTCGCCAGGCGGATGAGACGGTTCTTCAGCACGCCCTTGAACTGCGTGGCCCGGCGCAGCGCGGTGAGATGCCGGCCCTTCCTGTCGGTCAAGCGCGCGAAGTAACAGAAGACCGAACCTGGGTCGGCAAGCACGTTGGCGTTCGGAACGAGGTTGACGGCTTGATGCAGCGCCTTCAGGGGCGCGCTCAGCTCGTCGTCCAGGGGTAGATAGACGTATTCCTCACCCGCATGTTTCTCCGAGGGTTCATAGCGCGGCGGGTCGTCGCTCTCCTCTTGCATGCTGCTCCATGTGTCAGCCGCCATTTCTCGCAAGGCCGCCTGCACGCCTGCATCAACTGGCACGTAGACCCCGACGCCAAATTCCGTCAGCTTCACGTTCGTCAGGTCGAAATTGAGCTTCATTGGCGCGCCTCGAAGTAAACGGTGTCGCTGATCCGATAAGCGGTGATGCGGTCGCCCGCGGCGACAGACACGCGTGGAGTAATAAGGACGAAATTCAATCTTCCACTGAGCGCGCTCGCGTCAGCCACCGGAAAGAGGGTGAACACGCGGTACCCGAACAGCGCGAACAGAATGTTCATGTAGTGCAGGTTCAGGTGCCAGAACATGAATACTATAAAGCCCAGACCTGCCAGCGCCGCCGCGAGCGCCCGCCACGTCGCAAGGGTGTCTGCGTAGAAGGGAAGCAGCATCGCAAACAGGTATACGAGCAGATGCTCGCGGTTGTCCTCGACAATGCCTACGGCCAGTTCCCGCTTCTCCTGATTCACTTTCGCTATGCGAATTCGAAACCACAAAAAAGCATTCGGCACAGCGATCATCAGCGCGCAAAACGTCAGGAAATAGACGTCAGGCACAAGCGTAGTGCCGCGGATCCCCCACAGTATGAACAGCGGCGAGACGCTGCTGAGGACCATCAGCAGGCGTGCCAGCTTGAGGCCTTCGCCGTGCGCCATCGTAGTCACGGCGTTACCTCCTTGAGCAAAGCCAGAATTTCACCTTCGAGCATCTTGATGTCTGCCTCGATCTCCTCCAGCGCCCGCGGCGGCTCGTAGCGGTAGAAATGCCGGTTGAGCGGGATTTCGTAGCCGACCTTGGTCTTCGATTCGTCGATCCAGGCGTCGGGGACGTGCGGCAGGACTTCGCGCTTGAAGTAGGCGTCGATGCACTCCTTGAGCGGAACGCTCTCGGTGTCGCGCAGGTCCGGATCGGGTTCGGGGTTGCCTTTGGCGTCGAGGCAGATTTCGGCGGTTTCGTCGCGCTCGCCTAAGGCGTTCAGGATTGCTTTCAGCTCGGAGGCGCTCAGGCGCACGCCGCGCTTTTGATCGAGCGCCTTGAGGTCGGTAAGAAACGCGCTGCGGTCATTGTAGAGCTTCTCCTTGCTCTCCTTGGCGAAGGCGCGCAGCAGGTCACGGATCGCCTTCTGTCTGGCTTGCCCTTCGGCAATTTCTTCCCGGCGCACCGCTTCGCTTTTCTTGTTGCTGGTGGCGAGTCCGGCGAAGGCGGATTCCTGGTCCAGTCGCGCGATGCGTTCGGCGGTGGCCTGGAAGCTGAGCCGCAGGGGACGCTCTACGGTTATCTTGCGGAAGCCGAAGTCTTCGTTGTCGAAGACCTTGCTCACGACGAGCGTCTTTTCCTTGCCGTCGATCGTGAACTTGCGCGTCTCGCCGTCCCGGAAGTCGCCGTAGATGCGCGTGATGTCGCCGATCTGGTCGGGCTCGCCGTCGTCTTTGTCGCCGAGCTTGTTGCGCTTGTTGCCGAGGCTCTTCCTCATCTTCACGAAGAAGTGGCGCGCGTCGATGAGTTGGATCTTGCCCTTGCGCTGCTTTTCCTTCCGGTTGGTGAGCACCCAGACGTAGGTCGAGATACCGGTGTTGTAGAAGAGCTGGTCGGGCAGCGCGACGATCGCCTCCAGCCAGTCGTTCTCGATGATCCACTGCCTGATATTGCTCTCGCCGCTGCCGGCGTCGCCGGTGAAAAGCGGCGAGCCGTTGAACACGATGCCGATACGGCTGCCGCCGTCCTTCGGCGCCTGCATCTTCGAAAGCATGTGCTGGAGAAAGAGGAGCGACCCGTCGTTGATGCGCGGCAGTCCGGCGCCGAAGCGTCCGTCGTAGCCCAGGGTGCCGTGCTCCTTCTCGATGAAGCTCGCCTGCTGCTTCCACTCGACGCCGAACGGCGGATTTGCCAGCATGTAATCGAACGTGCGCTTCTTGCCTTTTTCGTCGCGGCCGAAAGCGTCCTTGGTGAAGGTATCGTCGAGAGCAATCTGGGCGTCCTCGCCCTTGATCAGCATATCCGACTGGCACACCGCCCAGGATTCGTCGTTCCAGTCCTGGCCGAAGAGGTGCGGATTCGCGTCGGCGTTGAGGTCGCGGATGTACTTCTCAGCGACCGAGAGCATGCCGCCCGTGCCGCATGCGGGATCGTAGATGGTCTTCACCACGTGGCTGCGCCGCAGGTCCTTTTCCGGGGAGAGCAGCAGGTTGACCATCAGCTTGATGACTTCGCGCGGCGTGAAGTGCTCCCCGGCCTCCTCGTTCGACTGCTCGGCGCCGATCCGGATCAGCTCCTCGAACACGTAGCCCATCTGCACGTTGTCCACGTGCTCCGACGACAGGTCGAGCCTCGCGAACTTCTTGATCACCTCGTAGAGCAGGTTCTTCTCGGCCATGCGCGCGATCTGCTGGTCGAACGCGAACCGCTCCATGATGCCGCGCACGTTCGGCGAGAACTTGCTGATGTAGCCGTTGAGATTGGGCGCAAGCTGATTCGGGTCGTCGAGCAACTTGGCAAAGTCCAGCTTGGAAAGGTTGTAGAACGGCCGCTTGGTAATCTTCTGCAGCAAACTGCGAACAACGTTCTCCGGTTTACTTCTGATCGCCGGGTACTCCTCCAGCACCTTGGCTTTTGTGGGTTCAAGTAGCGAATCGAACCGCCGCAATACCGTCAGCGGCAGAATTACCGTGCGATATTCGTTCCGCTTGTACGGACCCCGGAGCAGGTTGCAGATGCTCCAGATGAAGTTCGCGAGCTGAGAATGCGTTTCCGCGTTCATCCGTTACTCTTTTGGCTCGCCAGATTGTAGCTGTTTGCGGGCGAGACGCCGTATCTCCTACCGTGTACGCGGGCAATGACTCCGCGTCATTCGTGCGTTGAACGGCGGATTTGGCGAGGACGAAGACGAACCCGCTGGTGGGCTTGCGCGGGTCTTCGTAGCAGCTGTTGGCTTCGCGGATCTCGCCTTCTCGGCCGTCCACGATTGAGGTAAGGCTATGCGATACAGAGTCTTGAATCGGGCCCCAGCAAGGAAAGACCGGGCAGGGGACAAGCTGTGGCGCCGCGTGGGTATCGTCCTACTTCTTTGCCGCGCCCGCCGACTCCCTTTCCATCATCGGCTTCATCTCGCGCGCTTTTTTCTCGGCCGCCTTCTTCACGTCGCCCTTCTTCATGTTCTTTTTCTTCATTTCCCCGTGCATGGGCTCGTCCATCTTCATCGGTTTGCCCGGCGTCGTATCGGCGGCGAAGGCGAAGGACACGGTCGCGAGGCTCGCCGCGACGGCGATGGCTTCCAACGATTTCATCAGCTGCCGCTGAACCAGTTGTACCCCTGGTCCTCCCAGTATCCGCCCGGATACTGGTTGGTGACGACCATCGCCGTGATGTGCTTGGGGTTCTTGAAGCCGAGCTTGGTCGGCATGCGCAGCTTCATCGGGAACCCGTACTTGGGGGCCAGGATCTGGTCGGCGAAGCGCAAAGTGAGCAGCGTCTGCGGATGCAGCGCGGTCGCC
>WNGK01010065.1_pt1 | contig 12460 bp, 9 predicted proteins | sample 5400601 | NCBI WGS metagenome assembly WNGK01 (sample SAMN13153376, study PRJNA577476) | soil metagenome | isolation source: 60 cm soil or saprolite under Garry oak tree replicate 1 | place: USA:California | collected 2016-06-15 | reverse complement strand
CCTCCCTTGTCGGTCTCGGCGTTTGTTCGGCCCGCCAGAAGCTTCCCCAACGGCGACGCTGTTACGCCGCCGGCCCAAATCACGGTTTTTGCGGCGATGCGCTCGGTACGTTTGTTGACCTCGATGTCCAGCCCGTCTCTATCGATGTTCTTGACCATCGCGCCGCACTTGATCCGCACACCCAGCTTCGCGAGCGAGCGCTCCGCCTTACGCGCCAGGTCTTCTGTAAACGGCATGAGCACTCGAGGGGCTCCGTCCATCAGAATGATTTGTGCTTCTTCCGGGTGTATGGAACGAAAGTCGTTTTTCAGCGTTTGCCGGGCGATTTCGCCAATTGCTCCGGCTAACTCGACGCCGGTGGGGCCGGCACCCACGATCACGAAGGTGAGCCACGCTCGGCGTTGATCGGGATCGGGAATCCGCTCGGCGACTTCGAATGCGTAAAGGATTTTGTGCCGAACGCTGGTTGCCTCTTCGATGCTCTTGAGACTGGGCGCCCATTCGCGCCATTCCTCGTGTCCGTAGTAAGAGCTTTGAGAACCTGCCGCGACGATCAACGAATCGTAGGGAAGACTAGCGCCGTCAGCGAGCAACACGCGCTTGGAGACAGGATCAATATCCGTGACCGTGCCGAGTAGAACCCGCGTATTTTTTTGATGGCTCAACACGCTGCGAAGCGGGGACGCAATTTCTCCTGGAGAAAGCGATCCGGTCGCGACCTGATACAGGAGCGGCTGGAACAGATGATGATTACGGCGGTCGATCAAGGTGACATCTACTGAATCTGACTTCAGAGCTTGGGCGGCCCGAAGGCCCCCAAAACCTCCACCAACGACAATCACTTTGCACCGTTCACTCACAAATCACCTCTGACGGATTCGGGAGTCTTCCAATCCGTCCTCTGCTTGGAAAAAGCAATCTGTCTGCCAATTGCCTGCCATCTTTATGGCAGCGTGAATCGAATAGGTTGGAGCAAAAATTGAAGTGCGGCATCCGAAGCTGTCGGAGTTGTCGGAAGTGATGTCGGAACCTACGACACTGTTTCGCCTACCGCCACGATCTTTTGCGACATAAATCATCAGGCGACGCGCATCGCGTCTCTCGTGATTTTCGATTCCAGCTCCCAGCAGCAAAGATGGTGACACCGCGGGCATCGCCAGAACGTGTCGCCCTCATCGAAGATCAGCTCTTGACTACAACAGTCATTCGAATACAACCCCAACTCATGGACATCTTCAGAAGTTCTCATGTTGTTCTCCTTATAGTTTTCAAACCTACGTCTAATGCATTGCAACTCAGAACACTCGTCGTGCTTCGATACCTAACTTTTTCATCCGCGTAATCAGTGTCGTCCTCTTCAGCCCCATGCGCGCCGCCGCGCCATTCGGTCCCCCAACCTTCCCGTTGGTGTCTCTCAGGATCTGAATGATCGCGTTTTGTTCTTCAAACCTGGCTTCTGCCGGCCTGGCGGTTGGCGTTTCTATGGGAGCCATCAACGCGGTGGCTGAACTTGTCGACGGGTTATCGTCCTGCACCATTGCGCGATCTAAAAGCCTTCCGAGAATGCGCACCACTCGGTCCTGCTCCTCTGTAATGCTTATGGTTATGGAATCCGCTCTCCGGCTCGGGGGTTCCGGCGCCGAAACTTCAAGCCTCGTGCCGCGCGTCAGGATCACTGCGCGTTCGATCAGATTCTCCAGTTCGCGGATATTGCCCGGCCAGTGCCAACGGATCAGCTGTCGGAGCGAAGCTCCGGAGATGGTTTTGATTTCCTTACCCATCCTTCGGGCGTACTTCTCGGTAAAGTGCCGTACGAGGCAAGGAATGTCGTCGCGACGCTCCCGCAACGGCGGAATTCGGATGGGAAATACATTCAGCCGGTAGTAAAGATCGCTGCGAAACTTTTTATCGGCGATCATGCCGTTCAGGTCGCAGTTGGTCGCCGCGATCAAACGCACATCCACTCTTTTCGTCTGCGTACTTCCGAGCCGCTCGAATTCCCGTTCCTGCAACGCTCGCAGAAGTTTCGGCTGGAGCTCCAGCGGGATGTCGCCGACTTCATCTAAGAACAATGTGCCCTGGTCCGCCAATTCGAGCCGCCCTGCCTTGGTGGTGAGAGCACCGGTGAAAGCGCCACGCTCGTGGCCAAAGAGTTCGCTTTCCAGCAGGCCGCTGGGAATCGCCGCACAGTTGAGCTTCACCAGCCCGCGCTGCCGGCGGCGGCTGAGTTGATGAATGGCGCGTGCAACGAGTTCTTTTCCGGTCCCGGTTTCTCCCAGAAGAAGGACCGTCGAATCACTCGGCGCGACGGTTTCGACTAAATCCAGCACGTAGCGCAGGGCAGCGCTTTGTCCAACAATGCCCTCAAACGCCGGCTCACCGAACATTTCCTGATCCAGGTCCACATCCTCACTGCTGGAATGCACAGGCCTGGATTCGCTCTGATTCTCGGCGACAAAGGAAACATTGGTGACGCTCATGACGGATCCTCCGGAGATGAAATTCGATTTCGAAATCCGAAGGATAACTATGCCGTCTCAGAGCGATGAAAACATCACGGGATAGAATGGTTTTTTGCTACTACGCTCGCCGCATCAGGCGCTACCACCATCGTGGTAAGCACGGATTCCCCAACGCATTTAGATGTAAGTGGAGTGGAACCAGGTTAGAGGGAGACCCGGACTGTATATTTGCCGTGTTCGACCTTCCCGGGATTCTGCCGTGAGCGATCCTTTGAGCGCGTTTGAGCGCGTCGCAAACAGGCAAGGATTATTGCCAACCGCCGCCGAGAGCCTTGTAAAGCTGAACGACACTGTTGAGTTCGTTCAGCCGGATCTGAGAGAGCGCCAGCTCAGCCTGAAACAGGTCTCGATCGGAATCCAGCGCGTTTAAGAGCGTGTCCACTCCGCCGCGATACCGGATGTACGCCAGCCTGGTTCGATCCTGCAATGCCCCGACCAGAAGCTCCTGTTGTACCCGGCTTTCTCTTGCTCGTTGATGGGCGATGAGTGCGCTTGAGACTTCGGTAAATGCAGTTTGAATCGTCTTCTCGTACTGGATCAAGGCGGTGTTACGCAAAGCTTGCGACAGCTGCACATTTGACTTGAGGCGCCCGGCGGTAAAGATCGGCTGTGTCGCTTGCGGAGTGAAGTTCCAGACTCCGCTGGACCCACCGAACAGGTTCGAGAGTTGCGAGTCCTGACCGCCTAGAAATCCCGTCAAACTGATTTGAGGGAAATATGCGGCCTTGGCGACGCCGATCTGGGCATTCGCCGCGATCAGGATTTGCTCCGAAGCCCGAATGTCCGGCCGACGTTCCAGGAGGGCAGACGGCAAGCCGGCCGGTACGTCCGGAGGCATTTGTTGTTCCGTAAGACTCAGCCCTCGCGCGACGTCGCCCGGATTCCTGCCCAACAAAAGGCTGATCTGGTTCTCGGTTTGCTCAATCGCTTGCTGCAAGGCAGGAATGGTTTCAGCCGCCGTGTACACGAGTTGCTCTGCCTGTCGCAATTCAAGCAGGGTCGCGACGCCTCCTAATTGGCGGTTCCTGATGAGCTCCAGCGATTCCTGTCGCGTGGCCAGGGTGCGCTGCGAAATCTCGAGCTGGTAGTCCAGTTCTCTAAGGCTGAAGTAGGCAGCCGCCACTTCGCTCACCAGCGTCGTCATCACTGCCTTTCGATTTTCTTCGGCTGAAAGGAGATTGGCGCGAGCAGCCTCTGTCGACCGGCGCAACCGGCCCCAGATGTCTAGTTCGAACGAGAGCAAGCTCAAGGTGGCGGCTCCAAACGTTCGGTTTTGCGAAGGTACAAACGACGCCGGCAAGGGAGTTGCGCCATTGCGCGAGGCCCGAATGGTGGCGATGTCCGCGTTGGCGCCTAGGTTCGGGAACTGATTGGATCGCGTTAGGCCCAGCGCTGCGCTCGCCGCCTCGACCCGCGCGGCCGCGTCCCGCAAATCGTAGTTCTGCGCCAGAGCCTCGCGTTCGAGTGCCTGGAGCTTCTCGTCCTTGAAGACCTCCCACCATTTGACATCGCCTAGGGACTCTGAATTGTTCGCTGTTGTGGAAGGAGCCGCGCGAAAAGAGTCAGGCGCAGATATCGCAGCGCGATGATAGTTCGGTCCCATGGCGCAGCCGGCGAGGAAGCCCGCGGCAAGGAGTGGAAGGAATAATGATTTCCGCATGGATCAGTCTCCCTGGACCTGCGCAGGCGTTTGCGATGCAACCACCGAGGACGTTCGAGTTGCGCCCGACACCTTTTGAACCACGTAGTAGGTCGCCGGAATGAAAAAGATGCCGATGACGCTTGCCGCGAGCATTCCACCAATCACCGTAGTGCCCATGATCTGGCGTGCGACGGATCCCGCGCCGGATGCTGTCCATAGCGGCACGCTACCCAGAATGAAAGCAAAGGATGTCATTAGAATGGGCCGCAGCCGAAGTCTGGCCCCTTCGAGAGCCGCGTCGATGAGATTCTTGCCTTTCGCGAATTCCTCATTCGCGAACTCGACGATCAGAATCGCGTTCTTCGCCGCGAGCCCGATCAGCATGACCAGACCGATTTGCGAGTACACGTCGCTTTCGATTTGTACCTCATAAGGCGGCAGGAATGTTCCCAGCATGGCGCGGCGCAACCAGAGAACCGCGAACGCGCCAAACACAGCGATCGGAGTGCTCAACAAAACACAGAACGGCAGTGACCAGCTCTCATACAAGGCCGCAAGGATGAGAAACACGAACAGCAGGGAGAAGCCGAAGATGACGGACGGAGGTATGCCCTCTTGAGCCTTCTTCTCCTGAAACGACATCGCCAAGTAGTCGTAGCCCATTTCGCGCGGCATGGTTTGATCGAAGACCTCTTCGAGAGCCTTCATCGCCTGCGCGGAGCTATAGCCCGGCGCAGCGGCTCCGTTGAGTTGCGCCGATCGATACATGTTGTAGCGCATCGTGAACTCCGGACCTTGACGCGAGTGGAACGTCGTGATTGCGGAGAGCGGCACCATTTCTCCGTTCTTATTGCGCACATAGAACTGCCCGACGTTTTCCGCTCTGGTTCGGTATTCGCCTTCAGCTTCGACGTAGACCTGCCACTGCCGGCCAAACTGATTGAAGTAGTTCACAAACAGCCCGCCCATGAACGCCTGGATCGTTCGGTAGACGTCGCCGATCGGGACTCCCTGTTTGAGAACTTTGTCTTCGTCGACATCGACGAACTGCTGCGGCACGCTCGGCAGAAAGGTCGTGCTCAAGCCCGCGATCTCGGGTCGTTTGCGCGCAGCCTGGATGAAGGTGTTCAAATTCGCTGCCAAGAACGGCACGTCCTTACCCGCCCGGTCTTCGAGAACAAAAGTGAATCCGCCGGCCGTGCCGACTCCGGGAATCGCCGGAGGCGAGAAATCGAAAGCGATGCCTTCAGGAAGCTTGCTAAGTTCCCCGTTGAGACGTTGCTTGATTGTTTGAAACTGTTCCTCCCGCGTCTTTCGGTCACTCCATTCCTTCAGGGTTACGAAGAAGAACGCGTTGTAGGTGGTACGGACAAAACTGAGGAGACTGAATCCAACAACGGTGGTGGCGTGTTCAACGCCTGGAGTTTGAGCCAGAACCTTTTCGATTTTCCTCGCCACCTCGTCCGTGCGTTGCAAAGAAGACGCGTTGGGGAGCTGGAGATTGACGTAAAGGTATCCTTGATCTTCGTCAGGCAAGAAGCTCGAAGGCACCTTATTGCTAAAGAATCCTGCGGCTACACCGAAGGCTACCAGCATGATCAGCGCGACGGCGCTCTTGCGTAGAAGCGCACCCGACCAGCGGACATACCCTTCGGTGGCTCGTCCAAACGCGCGGTTAAACCAGTCGAAAAACTTTCTCAGAAGGCCCCGGCTTTCCTTCTTCGGCTTAAGGAGCAACGCAGCCAGCGCCGGGCTGAGCGTCAGAGCATTGAACGCCGAAAGAATCACAGAAATTGCAATTGTCACGGCAAATTGCTGGTAGAGCCTTCCGGTGATACCCGGAATGAAAGCTGTTGGCACGAACACGGCGGACAAAACCAGGGCGATTCCGATCACCGGGCCGGAGATCTCTTCCATCGCCCGGAATGCAGCGTCCTTTGGAGCAAGACCGTTCTCGATGTGACGTTCCACAGCCTCGACGACGACGATTGCATCGTCCACCACGAGCCCTATCGCCAGAACCAATCCAAACAGCGAAAGCGTGTTGATCGAAAAACCGAACAGCGGAAAAAATGCGAACGTGCCGACTAGTGAGACGGGGACGGCCAGCAGCGGAATCAAGGTGGCACGCCAGCCCTGCAAAAAGACGTAGACGACAAGAATCACCAACACGATTGCGATCAGCAGCGTTTCAATAATTTCGCGGATCCCTTCCGTGACCGAGCGCGTCGTGTCGAGCGCGACGGCGTAATCCATGCCTTCAGGGAAGCGCTTCTTGGCCTCCGCCATGAGTTTTTTCACACCTTCGGCGGCTTGAACGGCGTTAGAACCTGGTAATTGATACACCGCGATTATCGCGCTGGGTTTGCCGTTGAACCTGCCAACAATCGTATAATCTTGCGATCCCAGTTCCACGCGCGCCACATCCTTCAGCCGCACGATGCCGCCATCCGGCGCTTCGCGCACGACGATTTGCCCGAAATCTTCCGGCGACGTGCGCCTCCCGCGCGCGCGGACCGAATACGTGTATTCTTGACCCTTCGGCCCCGGCTCGCTGCCGACTTGACCCGCCGGATTCACGGTGTTTTGAGTTTGGATGGCGCTGACGATCTCGGGCACGGTGATGCCGAGCTTGGCCAGCTGATCGGGCTTGACCCAAAGCCGCATCGCATATTGACCGGCGCCAAATACCTGGACGCTGCCGATGCCAGGCACTCGCGTCAGTTGATCGTTAAGGTTGATGTAGGCGTAATTGGCAAGGAATTTGCCATCGAAGACGCCATCCGGCGAATTGAGGCTGAGCAGCATCAGCGGTGCGGTCAAAGTCTTCTGCACCGTTACGCCAAAGGCGTTCACTTCGGCGGGAAGCTGCGACGCGGCAAGCGTCGCACGCAGCTGGGACAGAATCAAATCGGTGTTGGGATCCGTGTTCACGTCGAAATCGACGATCATTCTCATCTCGCCTTTAGCGGTTGCGTTCAGCGAGTACATGTAGTTCATGTTGTCCACACCGCTCATTTGCTGCTCGATAGGCGTGGCAACGGATTGCTCGATGGTTTGTGCGTCTGCGCCTGTGTAAACGGCGGAGACCTGCACCTCGGGCGGAGCAATTTGGGGGAACAGAGCGATGGGCAATCCGGCGATGGTCACTGCGCCGGCAATGACCGTCAGGATTGCGATCACCATCGCCACTATGGGACGTCGGATGAAGAATCTGGACATGGCTACTTTCCCTCCGATTCCGCCGTCGCGGCATAGGGCGTGGGAATGACCGTCATTCCAGCGCCAACTTTTTGAACGCCTTCGGCGACAACGCGCTCGCCGGGCTTCAATCCCTCGTCAATGATCCACAGATTACCGACCCGATCGCTGGGCTTCACGTTGCGAATGCCGATCTTGTTATCGCCGTTGATGACGGCGACCTGATACGTGCCCTGCATTTCCGTTACAGCCCGCTGTGGGATAAGCAGCGCGCCTTCTTTGGTTCTGATGGAGGTGCGCACCCGGCCATACTGTCCGGGACGCAGAAAGTTGTCGGGGTTGGGGAAAAGGCCGGCGACGCGAATCGTGCCGGTGCCTGGACCGATTTCTCGATCCGCGAAATAGTAGGTCCCAATGCGGGGGTAAACGGTGCCATCCGCCAAGATGAGCTCCAGCCGCAGGCCCCTTCTCGCCGCGTCGAGCGTGGCGGGAGTCGAATAGCGCCGGTGAAAGTCGAGGTACTCCTGCTCGCTGGCGGTGAAATTAACTTTGATCGGATCCACTGTTGAAACCGTGGTCACCGGACCGCTCGCGGAGCTGACCAGGGCGCCCACTTGCTGCTGCGCCATACCGGCAAGGCCGTCAATCGGCGACGTGAGCCGGGTGAAGCTCAGGTTGAGCCGCGCCGTTTCCACAGTTGCGGTCACCGCCTGAACCGCGGCGTTGGCAGCTTGAATCTGAGCTCGAGCCGTTTCTATCTGCGCCTTCGCCGCCTGCACCTGGGCTCTGGCGGCCACGTTGTTCTGCGTCGCGTTGTCGAGATCCTGCTGGCTAATGGCCTGCTGCTTCGCCAGCGGCGTGTAGCGATCCACATCGAGCTGGGTCCTGACCTGATTTGCTTCAACTACGGCGAGTTGCGCCTCGGCCTGAGTGAGTTGCGCCTTTGCTTGGGCCACTTGCCCGTTGGCCTGCGTGAGTTGGCCCTCCCCCTGATCGAGGACCGCTTGAAACGGACGGGGATCAATCTCAAACAGCAACTGTCCCTTCTTGACGAAGGAACCTTCCGTGTAATCCTGTTTCAAAAGATAACCGGATACCTGAGCCTTGATGTCGGCATTGACGACTCCGTCGGTGGTGCCGATCCATTCGGTGTAGATCGGAACGTCCTTCTGCGCGACCTCGACCACCTCGACCGTCGTGGGATCGGGAGCCTTCGCTACCTGTGTGCTGCTTGAGCAACCAGCCGAAATGGAAACGGTCACGGCGATCAGACAGATCGTCATCCATACAGCGCATTGGTGCTTCAGGGCACGATGGTTGCGGATTACGTTTCCACTTTCGAGATCGTACCGAAGCATGTTTGCGGCAGATTGTCGCTCAGTCATTTGATTCCTCCTTTGTCGCAACCCCAAATTACGCCCGTACGGCAATTTCCCGCAACGTCCTCGAGCTGTTCGCCCACGCGCCATGGCTGAGCACAACATTCTTGATAGGCGCATGCGCCGCTTGACCCCGCACAAGAGAACCAGAAAAAGCACAGCACCAGAAACCGTAGCTCGAGACTTGTTTCTCGCGATTGCAATCCCGGAGCCACTTGTATTCGTTATAAGGACCAATGACTTCTATTACTGTGAAGGAATACTGTCGAAAGGTCGACAATTGTCGAACTCGTTCGACACTTCCATCCGCTGCAATAAAGAACTGCTCCAATCAAACTGTTGGAATGGTCCCACCATCGATGAATAACACGACGGAAACCAATTGAGGAGAGGCACGATGAAATTCAATTTGCAGCTGTTGGCGGCCATTTGTGCGACGCTGCTTGTTTTTGCGGTTGGCAAAGCGCAGGAGACCAATACAGGCCAACGTTTGACTCCGTCAGAAATCGATGCCCTGACATCTACCGGCGCGAGCGCGGGAACCTCCGGTGTAAACGGAATCCAGACTCGCGTTTTGAAAGGCGATCCGACGAAGTCCGGTTTATACACGATTCAATTGGCGGTTCCTGCAAACACCAAAATTGAGGCTCATACCCATCCCGATGACCGCGTAGCAACCGTGATCTCGGGAACGTGGAATATCGGGTACGGCTCCCGCTTCGACGAGAAGAAACTCAGGGCGCTCGCTCCCGGTAGTTTTTACACCGAGCCGCCCAACGTCGCCCACTTCGCGCGCACTGGAAATCAGAAGGTGGTCCTCCAGATCACCGGCTATGGACCGACCGGCACCAAATATACGGAGTCGCAATGAAAAACAGGCTCTTAATTCTCGCCACTGAGCCTTTACGGCGGGAGCCCGTGGTTACATGCTGAAAACCATGGGTCCCTCGGACTTACTCACCGTCATCCGCCAGGTTCACGCCGGGAAAAAGCACGTTCCTGCTGTCGTCGCAACTTGTCTCGCCGAGCATCTGGGTGACGAGGATCTCAGCAAACGGGAAACGGAAGTTCTTCAATATCTCGCCGGCGGAAACAGAAACCGTGACATCGCGGCACGCCTCTTCATATCCGAGGAGACGGTGAAGAATCACGTCAAGCACATTATGGAAAAGTTGGGCGCCACCGACCGCACGCAAGCAGTTGCGATCGCGGTGCGTCGCGGCTTCATGCAGCTTTGAAGATACAACTCACCTATCACAACTGGATAATTCCTCGCCGCACCGCGATTGCAACTGCCTGAGTACGATCGCTAGCGCCAAGTTTCTCCATGATGTGTTTGATGTGAACCTTGACAGTCTCTTCGGAGATGAAGAGTCGTTCTGCGATGTCGCGATTCCGGTTACCGCCCCCGACATGTTTCAGGACATCGATCTCTCGGTCGGTTAGAGCTTCGTCGCTGAGATGCTCGGCCAGGTGGGCTGCGATTTCCGTAGGAATCCGTTTTTTACCAGCGTGAACTTGCCGAATGACCTCGACGAGTTCCTTCGGCGGCATGTTCTTTAGCAAGTACGCGCGAGCTCCCGCCTGAAGGGCACGGTGGATTTCCACATCGCCTTCGAACGTGGACAGCATGATGATCCTCGCATCGGGCGCATCGGCGCGGATCGCCATTAACGAATCAACGCCGCTGATGTCGGGCAGTCTCAGATCCATGAGGGTTACGTCCGGCCGATGCTCCTTGAACTTCTGGATTGCCTCGGTCCCATTCGATGCTTCAGCAATGAGAACCATATCCGGCTGACTGTTGATGATTGCAGCGATGCCCTCCCGTAAAAGAGGATGATCGTCCACGCACAGGACGCGAATACGTGTTGGATCGCTCATACATTCCCAATGCTAGCAGGCCTGTACTGCAATCGCGAGTCACAACTGAATGATTCCCCGTCGCACTGCTATAGCTATCGCCTGCGTACGATCCTTGGCCTCGAGCTTCTCCATTATATGTTTGATGTGCACCTTGACCGTTTCCTCGGAAATGAACAGCCGTTCTGCGATATCGCGATTGCGGTTACCTCCCGCGACATGGCTGAGGACCTCGATCTCTCGGTCGGTCAAAGCCTCATCGCTGAGATGCTCGACAAGCTGCGTGACGATTTCGGTCGGGATTCGTTTCTTACCGGCATGAACATGCCGGATCGCATGCGCCAATTCGTGGGTGGGCATGCTTTTGATCAGATACCCGCAGGCACCTGCATCGAGAGCCTGCTGAATTTCGACGTCACCTTCAAATGTCGTCAGTATCATGATGCGGGCTGTGGGAAATTCTGTTCGAATCGCGGTCATCGCCTCGATGCCGCTCATATCGGGCAGTCTCAGGTCCATGAGAGTTACGTCTGGCCGATGCGTCCGAAACAGCCGGACAGCATCGTGGGCGTTAGCGGCGGCGGCCACCAGCACCATATCCGGCTGGCTACTGATGATTGCGCCAATCCCTTCGCGCATTAGAGGATGATCGTCGACGGTGAACACACGAATAGGACGCTGCTCGGTCATGCATCACGCTCGCTTTCGGTTTGCGGCTCGAATTGTTTCGCTCTTCGTGGATATAAACGGGAAATCCATCTTGGACGGCTATTTGGGGGCTGCGCCTCAAAAGCAATGTGAGCCGGTATGGACAATTCAATCTCCGTTCCGGCTGCGGGACGGCTCAAAATTCTGTACCTCGCATGGATCCGTTCAGCCCGCTCACGCATGCCAGACAAACCCCAATGTCCTTCGCGTCCCGATCGCAGGACCTGAGGTTCTATGCCACAGCCGTTGTCACGAACGAGAATCCGTAATTGCTTCGCTGCATACTCGAGCTCGACTTCGATCTTGCTGGCCCTGGAGTGCCGGAATGCATTGAGCAATGCCTCGCGGCCGATCCGGTACGCTTCGTCGCGGACCGCTGGGCGCAGTGGTCTGCGCCGCCCTTCAACGATGACACTGAAAGCGATTGGCACGGATATCGCGCTTTCCTCCGGGATTCGGGAGAATGCCAGTTCAAGGTCCATGGTACGACTACCCGATGAGCGCAGGCCGCGGAGGGCATTCCTGCCCTCATCGATGACCTCCGACATCACCTGAAGAACACGGCCAAGCAGCAGCTTCGCGGGAGAATCCGGAGGCACTTGCTCAACGGCCACCTGGAGTTGCATCGACGCGCTCAGGAAACCCTGCAAAAGGGTGTCATGCAGTTCCCGCGCAATCCGCGTGCGTTCCGAAAGGCGCTCTTCAAATCGTGTGTTGAGCTGTCCCAACACCTGGCGGAACCGATAGCGATAGGTCACCCAAATCATCAGACCGATCGTCAACGCGCAAGCCGTCCTGAACCACCATGTGCCCCACCACGGCGGCATGATCCGGATGTTTACCCCAGCGCCCTTCTCGTTCCATGCCCCGCGATTGATGCGGCCCTGCACCCGGAATACGTAGTTCCCTGGAGCCAGCGTCGTGTATCTTGCCGAGCGTTGGGTGGCGTCCACCTCATTCCACTCCGTTTCCAACCCGTCGAGCTTGTACCGATAGCGCGTCTCTAACGGATTGGCGTAGCTGAGTGCAGCGAACTCGAACGCAAAGGCCCGTTGTTGGTGCGACAGAGTGAGGGAATCCGTAAAGGAGATCGATTGCTTCAACGGAGATTCGCCGCCGATTGCTGCCGGTGTGTCGTTGAGCTG
>WNGK01015709.1_pt1 | contig 12462 bp, 9 predicted proteins | sample 5400601 | NCBI WGS metagenome assembly WNGK01 (sample SAMN13153376, study PRJNA577476) | soil metagenome | isolation source: 60 cm soil or saprolite under Garry oak tree replicate 1 | place: USA:California | collected 2016-06-15 | reverse complement strand
GCGGAGGCGGAGGTTTCGGCGGTTTTGGCGGGGGAGCGTCGGGAGGGGGCGGCGCGGGAGGAAGTTGGTAGAACCGAGGCGCAAATGGACAGAGAGAACGATCTCAGCGAACTTGTCGAGCTTCTGAAGGAAGCAGCGGGTAAAAACCTGAAGGCCGTGGTGTTGTACGGCTCTGCGGCCGATCACGACTTTCGCGAACACTCCGACCTCAATGTTCTATGCCTGCTCCATCGGCTGGAGGGCGCGGATTTGGAAAGCCTGCGAACGGTGGGATTGTGGTGGTGGCGCAAGGGCCATCCGCCGCCACTTCTTTTTACTTTCGAGGAGTTGCGGAATTCCGCCGACGTATTCGCGATCGAGCTCCTGGATATGAAAGCGCGCCATCGGATGCTGGAGGGCGCGGATTTCTTCGCCGAGCTGGAAGTGCCCATGGTTCAGCACAAATTGCAGGTCGAACGGGAGTTGCGCGTCAATGTGATTCGTTTACGGCAATCGTTTCTGCGCTGGCGAGGCCGGCGCTCGGAGCTTAGGGAGCTGCTGATTGCATCCGCTTCCTCGTTTGGTACGCTTTTTCGTCATGCGCTGATCGCCCTGGGCCAGGAAGCGCCAAACTCGGTTCGTGAGGGTGCCGATCGACTGGCGAGAGTACTGGCTTTGGATGCTGCGCCATTCCATCAGGTATGGGATCTGCGCGAGGGAAACAGCACGGGGGGCGAGCTGAACCTGGAAGGGGTATGGGCGTCGTATTTGCATTTGGTTACGAGCGTGGCGGAAGAGATCGATCGTCGCCTGGCCCGTTGAGGAGACCAAAGAGTCAGATGGACTTGTTGTTTTGCGTTGATCGAATATTCTGACGGATGAGGTTCGCTCATTCCCATTAGCGAAAAGGGGAGTGCATGAAAAGAGTATGGACGGCAGTGGTTTTGTTGGGCGTTACGGCCTTGGCAATTGGACTGATGTACGTTGGCCGGCGCAATCAGATGGTGGTAAAGAGCCAGGCGGTCGAAGCCCAGTGGCATCAAGTTGACGTCGATCTCCAGCGGCGCGCCGACTTGATTCCCAATCTGGTGGAGACAGTGAAGGGATATGCGGCACAGGAGCAGACGGTGTTCGGGGATATAGCCAAGGCGCGTTCCGCACTCCTCAGCGCGCAGACTCCCTCAGAGCGGATTGCGGCCAACACGCAGCTCGAGGGCTCGCTTGGGCGGCTCCTCGCAATTGTGGAGAACTACCCGCAGCTCAAGTCGAACGAGAATTTCCTGCGTTTGCAGGATGAGCTGGCGGGGACCGAGAACCGGATTGCGGTGGAACGCCGACGGTATAATCTGGCGGTGCAGGACTACAACACGTATATTGCTCTCTTCCCCAATAATGTTTTTGCCGGCTGGACTGGGTTTAAGCCGAACAATGCGTACTTTGCCGCCACAGAGGGTGGCAGAGAAGTCCCTAAAGTAGAATTTCCTGGACCCTCTGCAAAGTGAGGATATGGATAATTGGGTCGAGCTGATCTTATTGGAACTGCACGGCTTAAGTGAGGACTCCTTGACCCCACAGGAGCATTCAGCTAGGCTGACGTTCAGGTACCAATCGACTCGGAGGAGATATTGCCGCCACGGTTTGCTGCCGGATGGCAGCGGCCGCAAAGCCTATGAGACGTACGGTACAGATTGCCGGACAAGTAGAGAATCTTTTTGGCACTCTGGACGAGAATCTGAAACTCCTCGAGTCGGCGCTTCACGTAACAACTTTCTTCCATAATGATCGGCTGACGGTTGAGGGCGAACCCACACACGTGGACCGCGCCGTTCACATTCTCGATCAATACAATGACCTCGTGCGCGAGGGCCGGCGAATGGATAACGGCGCCGTGAAGGCCCTCCTCCGCGTAGCCGTGGAGGATCCCAAGACTAGCCTTCGTCACATCCTGGAGCCCGGCCAGCCAGCACGGCCGCGCTTCTTTGGCAAGAAATCCATTACCCCCAAGAGCGCCAATCAACGGCGCTACATGGAAGATATCGAACATCACGACATGGTTTTTGCCATCGGTCCGGGAGGCACAGGAAAGACCTATCTCGCCGTGGCCATGGCCGTATCCGCATTGTTAGCGAAGCAGGTGAACCGCATCATTCTGGCGCGGCCGGCAGTCGAAGCCGGTGAGCGCCTTGGTTTTCTCCCCGGCACTCTCCAGCAAAAGATCGATCCCTATATGCGGCCGTTGTACGACGCGCTTTATGACCTCTTGGATACCGATAAACTCGAAAGATATCTCGACAAAGGAATCATCGAGGTCGCGCCCCTGGCTTTCATGCGTGGGCGGACGCTCAACGATTCGTTCGTCATTCTGGATGAAGCTCAGAACACGACCAGCGAACAGATGAAGATGTTCCTTACGCGGCTGGGTTTCAACTCCAAGGCCGTAATTACCGGGGACATTACGCAAATTGACCTGCCTGCAGGCCGTCGTTCCGGTTTGATCGAAGCCATCGACGTGGTCGGAAAGATCGAAGGCATCGCATTCGTTTATTTCAACGAGCGCGATGTGGTGCGCCACAATCTGGTGCAGCAGATCATAAAGGCTTATGACGAGTTCGTGGCTGCGCCGTCGCGTTCCGCGTCGGGCGGCAACGGGCCCGGTAACAACCCCAATCCGGCAAATTCCGACGTAAACCGATAGCCTGGGTCGGCAGATATTATTTTAAATCGCCAACGCCGCATACCATTGGCTGTGGAGCCCCTGAGCAGGTTCTCCGAACGCGTGCAGCGCGAGCTTGGGTTCCCCGAAGAAAGTGTCACGATCTGTTTCGTGAGCGATCCAGCCATAGCGCGGATGAATCGTAAATTTAGAGATAAACCGGGACCAACCGACGTGCTCTCGTTTCCTGCTCGGCACGCCAGAAGGCGTCGGGCACGTTTTTCTCGGGGCGCGAGGGAAGCGAGCGCGGATCAGTACATAGGGGATATTGTGATTTCACCCGAAACGGCGCGGCGATATGCGCGGCGTGGCGCTCGCGGACTGGTCTCAGAACTGCGCGTACTGATCTTGCATGGAATGATTCACCTGGCCGGTTACGATCATGAAAATGACCATGGCCAAATGGTGCATTTAGAGCGGCGCCTGCGCCGCCGGCTGGGCCTGCGCTAATTATGTCCATCCTTGGTTATACGTTAGGCGTGATCGGCCTTTGCGTCATTCTGGCCGTATTTTCCTTCCTGGACCGCATTTACCGGCAATTGGGCCGCGTCGCTACCGGCACGCTGCGCGAACACGCCGAGGTATTTGAGTCCGAGATCGAGCCGCAATTCAAATTGGATCGGCGCCGCGCGAGCTCGGGATTCGCGATCCTGGCGCACCTCTCGCTCGTGGCCGTGGCCGTGGAGACGGCACGGGGCGTGCTTGTTTTTGTTCCCGCCGCGTGGCAGGCGGCAGTTCAGTTAATCGTCTATGTCACGGTGGAAGTGCTGCTTTGTATGCATTTCGTTCCGGAAATACTGATGGCGCGCACGAGCACGCGCTGGATCAAGCCCTTGGTTCCTGTATTGCGAGCGGCTTTGATCCTCATCTGGCCGCTGCGCGCGGCGCTGGATTTGGCCGTTTCCGTGGGGCGCATCTCGGAAGAAGAATTGCCGCCGGGAACGCAGGCGCAACAAGATGGGATCGAGGCTCTCGTGGAGGCGGCTCAGGAAGGCGGCATGCTCGCGGGAGACAGAGCTCAGCTGATCGAGCAGGTGGTTGAGTTCAGCGATAAGAGGGTGCTGGAAGTGATGACGCCGCGGCCGGACATCGTGGCGATTCCCGCAAACGCGACCATCGAGCAGATGAGAAGGTTATTGGTGGAGACGAAATTCTCCCGGCTGGTGGTTTACCAGCAAACGCTCGATGACGTTGTGGGCATCGCGCACGTGCAGGATTTGTTGCAGATTCCGGAGAGCGAGGCCAAGCATCGCACGGTCCGGGAATTGGCGAGGCCGGCCCTATTTGTACCGGAGACAAAGCTCGGTTCGGATTTGCTCAAAGAGATGCGCCGGCGCAATCAACACATGGCTATTGCCATCGATGAGCACGGGCTGGTGGCCGGGGTTGTCACGGTTGAAGATCTTGTGGAAGAGATTGTCGGCGAAATGGGCAAGGAAGACGATCATGTCGCGCCGGACATCGTGCGGGAGAGCGATGGAAGCGTGGTGCTGCGGGGTAGTGTCTCGGTGGGGAGGCTGCAAGAGCTATTCGGGATCGAGTTTGGGGATGAAGCGGATCAGGCGGCAACCACGGTAGCGGGGCTGCTCAATCAGATCGCGGGCCACGTCCCTCGTACCGGCGAGCAACTCAATTACGAGGGCCTGCATTTCGAAGTGGTCGAAGCGAACCAGCGAAAGGTCTTGCGCTTGCGCGTCCGGCCGCGGCTGTTGGCGGCGCCGGTATCCTAACTTTCTCAGCTAGTATCAGCTACTAACCAGGCGAGCCAACCCAAAGGCCGCGGCGGCTGCAATTCCTCCGGTCACTGCGGTTTGAAAGGCGCCTTTCCAGGGTGAGATCCCGGTAAAGCGGCTCTTCACGAATCCGAAGGCCGCCAGCGCCAGGATGGTGATGCCCACAGAGAACCATAGGGCAGAGATCACGCTGGCCAGCGACATGTACGGAGCAAGAGGGATCAAACCGCCGACGACATAAGAGAGGGCGATGGTGAGCGCGCTACGATTGGCTCGGCCCGGGTCCGTCGGCTGACGATGTAATATGGTGTGCGGCGTTACTTTATGAAGAGATCATTTCGTTCCGGTTTCATCGCGGTACTCGGGCGGCCAAACGCGGGGAAGTCTACATTCGTGGACGTCGCGGCCTCAAACCACGCGAAATCGCATTCTCGGAATCATAAACCGTCCGCACGCGCAGGTTGTGTTGATTGATACGCCGGGCATACATCGCGCCAGCACGGTCCTCGGACGGCAGATGATGGCAGAGGTGACTCAGGCACTGGAGGGCATTGACCTGGTGGCCGTGATGATCGATGCCAGCAGCGGATTGACAGCGGGAGATCGCCTCACCTTCGAGCACGCGAGACAATTCCGCGGGCCTGTGTTTCTTTTGTTGAACAAGATCGATCGCATCGCCAAGCCTGCGTTGCTACCGCTGATGGAGACGTGCTCCAAGGAATTTTCATTTACCGAAATGATTCCTGTCTCCGCGCTCACCGGCGACGGCGTCGAGCTTGCGCTCGAACGATTCATCGCCCATCTGCCCGAAGGCGAGCCGTATTTCCCGAAAGATCAAATCACCGACCAGCCGGAGCGCTTTCTGGCCGGCGAAATCATCCGTGAAAAAGTGATGACCAACACCAGGCAGGAAGTTCCCCACGCCGTGGCCGTGCGGGTGGGAGCCTTCGAGGAAGGCGAGAAATTGATCCGCATTCGCGCCACCATCTCCGTCGAGCGCGAAGGGCAAAAAGGAATCCTCATCGGGCGCGGAGGCGAAAGACTGAAGGCCATCGGCACGGTGGCGCGCCGGGAACTCGAAGAGATCCTCGGTGTGAAAATCTTTTTGGAACTTCGCGTAAAGGTGGAACTGGATTGGCGCCAGGATGAGCGCATGGTGCAGCAGTTGGATTGGCGACGCCAGCTCGAACGCCTCGGAGCGGCCGAATAAAACTACTCCTCAGCCGAAATTCCCAGTGACTTCATTTTGCGATAGAGATGGCTGCGCTCCAGGCCCAGAGCCACGGCCGTTCGCGTCCTATTCCATTGATTCTCGCTGAGCTTGCGCAGGATGAATTCGCGCTCGTAGGCGCTGCGCGCCTCGTGCAAAGTGGCATTGGGCCGCGAGGAGATGGCGGTGAGTCCGCGAAAGAGCTCCGGAGGCAGATGCAGCGGCTCGATCCGTGAATGAGGGCAGATAATCATGAGCCGCTCGATCAAATTGCGAAGTTCGCGGACGTTTCCGGGCCAACTGTATCGGGCGAGCACGGCCAAAGCTGCGTCGCTGATCTCCTTGGGTTTGCGGCCATAGGCAGCGGCGAATTCAGCGAGAAAATGGCGCGTCAAAATGGGTATGTCCTCAATGCGCTCGCGCAAAGCTGGAACCGTGAAGGGTATTACGTTCAAGCGATAAAAAAGGTCTTCCCGAAACAGACCCCGGGCAATTTGATCCTCGAGCTTTTTATTCGTTGCGGCGATCACGCGCACGTTTACGGCTGTCGGGTGATTGGATCCCACACGCTCGAGCCGCTGCTCTTCGAGGACTCGAAGTACCTTGGCCTGAGTACGCAAACTCATATCGCCGACTTCGTCCAGGAAGAGCGTGCCGTTATCCGCCTTCTGAAATTTGCCGACTTTGTCTTCACTGGCGCCGGTGAAGCTGCCCTTTACGTGACCGAATAGTTCAGACTCAATCAACTCCTCCGGGATCGCCGCACAATTGACCTCTACGAAGGGCTCCCGGCTGCGAAGGCTGACGGCATGCAGCGCATGGGCCACGAGTTCTTTGCCCGTGCCGCTTTCCCCGTAGATAAGGACACGTCCGTTCGTGGGGGCGGCGAGCGCGATCTGCTGGCGCAGGGCCTTCATCGGAACACTATCGCCGAGGACCTGATAGCGCTGGCCGAGTTCCTCGCGAAGGCGCCGATTTTCCACTTCCAGGCGCAGAAATTCGAGCGCCCTTTTCACCGACTGCATTGTTTTCTCGAGCGAGAGCGGCTTTTCGACGAAATCGAAGGCGCCCAGTTTCGTGGCCCGAACCGCTGTCTCGATATTGCCGTGTCCCGAGATCATGACCACCATCGGAAAATGCCCGTCGCGGCGCATGCGCTCGAGTGTTTCGATTCCGTCCATTTGCGGCAACCAGATATCGAGCAGCACCAAATCGATACGATCCTTCGCAAGACGCGCCAGGCACTCCTCGCCCGAGCTGACCGATTCGACTGCATAACCTTCTTCGGTCAGGATGGAGGAAAGAGAATCGCGTATTCCCGCTTCGTCGTCGACGATAAGAATGGACTGCGGCATAAAATGCTTAAGGGCTGGCGGGCCGAAGAAAGGGTTTGTCGATCATCCTCCACGAGCGAGAACTGCCTGCTGCTGTGATCTGTGGCAGGATGCTCCTATTGTGTGAGGTCATCGACTACCGCAAACATTGGGGCTCCAGCCCATTTTAGCTTTCCGCAGCAAGAGACAGGGGAGCAATATCAGCTGCAGGCAATTCGATCACAAATCGCGCTCCCGCGGGGGCATTGTCTTCAGCGCGGATTATCCCGTGATGCTCCGCGATCACGCGGCTGGCGATCGCCAAACCTAAGCCCGTACCGCGATCCTTGGTCGAGAAATGAGGCAGGAAGAGCTTGTCCTTATCTTCCGGTGAGATTCCAAAACCACTGTCCGCGACGATAATCTCGACGGAATCATGTCCGACGTGGAAGCGCGTACTCAAAAACAAATTTCGCTCCGCCGAACCTTCCATCGCCTCGGCCGCATTATCGATGAGGTTCACGATCACCCGCCGCAACATTTCGGAATCTGCCCTAACCTGCGGCACCCCGTCGGGCAGATTCGTGCGAATCTGCACATCGTCAAGCCGGCCTTTGAAGACGTCGAGTGCGCCGAGCACAATGGCATTGGGGTCTGTAGGTACGAGCCGCGCGACGGGAAAGCGCGCAAACCTTGAAAACTCGTTGACCAGCGCCTCCAGCGTCCCGACCTCCCGGCCGATAAGGGCGGCGCATTCACTGACCAGGCGCACCAGTTCCGGCGCGTCGCAATCCCCATTATGACGGCTGATAAAGCGCGAGAGGCGCTCAGCGGACAGCTGAATGGGTGTCAGCGGGTTCTTAATTTCGTGTGCGATGCGCTGCGCGACCTCCTGCCAGGCCGCAGCCTTTTGCGCCCGCAGCAGTTCGGTTAAGTCATCCACGACGACCAGATATCCAGCGCTGCTAGGCCGCGCGCCGAGGGGGCTCACGGTGACGGCCGCATGCACCACTCGTCCTTTCGGCCGGAACTCCATTTCCCTCGACGCAGTGCCCATCCTCAGTGAACGCCGGATCAATTGCTGCACATCGCGCGCCGCGTCCTTGCCGGCTAGCGCGATCAGTTCGGAAGCTTCGCGAGAGCTCTCTCCAAAGATCTCACGTGCGGCGCGATTCATGCGCGTGATGCGGGCGTTCAGATCGAGAGCCAGAACCCCGGTAGGAATATTCTCGAGAACGGTCTCGATGAGCGTGCGGCGGCTCTCGAGTTCCTGGACGGCCTGCTGCAGATTATGAGTGAATTCGTCGATCCGCCTGTGACTATCGGCGAGTTGCGCGGTCATTTTATTGAAGGAGCGGACCAGGGTTCCCAGTTCGTCCTGAGCTTTGACCTGCACCTGCGTATCCAGGTGTCCGGCAGCGATTTCACCGGTAGCTTTGGCCAGAGCCTCAATGGGGATCGTAACTTGCTTCGACAAGTACAGCGCCGACCACGTGGCGGCAAAAAGGAGCAGAACCGTGAAAAGAGAGAGAGTCAGGAGGATTTGCCGTTTGAACGTGCGTATCCGCTGATTTTCAACGGAATAGGCTACTGTTTGGACTTTGATGTTGTTATAACGAGTCAGAAAATCGGAAGGCAAACGCCGTGCAAGGTACAGGAAACCTGGGCCAAGCGGGGCGCGGGCGGCGATAAAAGAGCCGGACCGCGATACCCAGAACTCACCTCCATTCGGGAGCACGCTTTGGAATTTCAGCGTAGGGTCAAGCACTACAGGAAGAATCAAGGGATCGGCCAGGCGTACCGGCGCTCCGGAGGAATCAACAGCCCAGATCCCTTCCGCACCCTGGTTCGCAGCAAATCGGGCCGCGGGCTCCAGGGCCGACGCAAGGCTGTCGGAAGTTGCCGCGGAAACTGAGGCTCCCGCGCGGTCTGCCAGCGTTTGGAGCCGCGAATATTCCAAACGGCTGAATTCGCTAAGCAGGGCAAGCGCCTGGGAGTTGGCGTCCTCCAATTCCTGCGGAAACCAGCGGTTCAGCGTGCGGTTCATCAGCGCATAGCTGATGAAGAACAGGAATCCCAGCGGTAACAGCGACACGGCCATGGCGCCAAGAACCATCTTGGTTTTGAATCGGGACCCGAGTTGTTCGGCTCGGCGCTCGACCCATAGACGTACGAGCGCGCGGCCCAGAATGAGCCCAAAAACCAGGAGCGCCGCGACAATAAAGGTGTTCAGGGCATACAGGACGATCAGCTCATTCCACGCGTGCGGCTCAAATGGAACTCGGAGGGAACCAAGGGTGACGACAGCGGCAAGAAGAAGGGTGCAGAGGATGCCACCAACCGCCAGAAATAGCCGCGGATTGCGGGGGGAATCGCTCACCGTAAAGATCCTACTTCCACCGGACTTGCAAGAATTTTAGCCCGCGGGACGACCAGCTTGAAAAAAGCGCCCACCGAGCACACTGTGCAAGATATCTACCGCTGAGGATGCAAGTCAAGCGACGATTGTGTCCAAATTGCCACAGTGACCGTTGGCTGAGTTTCGGCTATTAGCGCTTTCAATACGATCAGAAAAACGCCCCTGCGAGCCTCGATTTCTTCTGCTACCTTCCAATTTGAGGCGTGCTCCGCCCCAGGGGCTCTTTGAATGTCTTCCCGGCTCGGCGAAATCCTGGTCAAAGAAAACCTGATTACTGCCGATCAGCTTAAGCAAGCTATGGCTCATCAGCGGCAGAACGGGGGCCGGCTGGGAACCGCGCTGATGAAATTGGGGTTTATCAGCGATGACGAAATCACCGAGGTCCTCTCCCGCCAATATGGGGTTCCCTCGATCAACTTGAAGTATTATGAAGTCGATCCGGCGGTCATAAAGCTGATTCCCCAGGATACTGCGGTGCGATACCAGATCATACCGCTCTCGCGTGTCGGCTCAACGCTCACCATCGCCATGATCGATCCCACCAACGTCTTCGCGATGGACGACATCAAGTTCATGACCGGCTTCAATGTCGAGCCGGTGGTCGCCTCGGAAACCTCCGTCAACGAGGCCATCGCCAAATTCTATGGTGAGGTGGCCAGCGGCGAAGAACTCTCCAAGGTCATGAAGGACCTCGGCGCCGCAGATAGCGGCGACGTGGAGCTTGCGGCAGAGGAACAAGAAATGGACTTGGCGGATCTGGAGAGAGCCGCCGAGGAAGCGCCCATCATCAAGCTGGTCAATCTGGTTCTCACCGACGCGGTAAAGCGGGGCGCCAGCGACATTCACTTTGAACCGTACGAGCGCGAATTGCGCGTGCGCTTCCGCGTCGACGGCGTTTTGCAGAGCGTGATGACGCCGCCGTTGAAATTGAAAGACGCCATCGCCAGTCGCATCAAGATCATGGCCAAGCTGGACATCAGCGAGAAGCGGCTTCCTCAAGACGGCCGCATCATGATCAAGTACCGCAAAGACGGCAGGATCAAGGAGCTCGACTTCCGCGTTTCCACCGTCCCCACGCTCTTCGGCGAAAAAATCGTCCTGCGCTTGCTGGATAAGGAAAATCTCCGGCTGGACATGACCAAACTGGGGTTTGAGCCCGAATCCCTGGCTAAGTTCGAGAAAGCGATCTTGCGGCCCTACGGCATGGTACTTGTCACAGGCCCAACGGGATCGGGCAAAACCAATACGCTTTATTCTTCGGTGGCCCGCCTGAACACGCCCGACACGAATATCATGACAGCGGAAGATCCGGTCGAGTTTCAGTTGGCTGGCATCAACCAGGTGCAGATGAAGGACCAGATCGGGCTGAATTTTGCTTCCGCCCTCCGCGCCTTCTTGCGCCAGGACCCCAACATCATTCTGGTCGGCGAAATCCGAGACTTCGAAACGGCTGAAATCGCGGTCAAGGCGGCCCTAACCGGCCATATGGTTTTGTCCACTCTCCATACGAACGACGCCCCCTCCACCATCAGCCGGCTAATGAATATGGGTATCGAGCCTTTTCTGGTAGCCACATCTGTAAATTTGATCTGCGCCCAAAGATTGGTGCGGCGAATTTGTCAGAATTGCAAGGAGCCCTTGGAAATTCCTGAGCAGACGCTGCTCGATGCCGGCTTCAGCCCGGAGGAAGCCAAAAAGACCACCGTTTACGAAGGGAAGGGTTGCGGCACCTGTAATAAGAATGGCTATAAGGGCCGCGTCGGACTCTACGAAGTGATGGAAGTCAATGATGAATTGCGGGAACTGATTCTCGTGGGCGCTTCCGCTTTGGAGCTGAAGAAGAAGGCTCTTGATGTCGGCATGATCACGCTGCGGCGCAGCGGTTTAATCAAAGCGGCCGCAGGTCTGACCAATCTGGAAGAAGTTCTGCGCGAAACCGTGCTGTGAGGAGAATGGTGTCATGCAAGGCATCACACTAAGCGAGCTCTTCAAGAAAATGATCGAGATGGGGGGCAGCGATCTGCATATATCCACGAATAGTCCGCCGAGGGTGCGTGTCCACGGCAAATTACGGCCACTGGATATGCCTCCTCTGACCGCTGCGGATACCAAGGCGCTCGCCTATAGCGTATTGACCGACGCCCAGAAACATCGCTTTGAAGAAAATCTGGAGCTGGACTTTTCGTTCGGCTTGAAGAATCTGGCCCGCTTCCGCGGCAATCTTTTTAATCAGCGCGGCGCGTGCGGTGCGGTATTTCGGACCATTCCTTGGGAAATCAAGAGTTTCGACACGCTCGGATTGCCTGCGGTGGTGAAGGGGTTGTGTGACAAGCCGCGCGGCTTGGTGCTGGTAACCGGTCCCACCGGGTCCGGCAAGTCGACGACCTTGGCGGCGATGCTCGACAAGATCAATAGCGAGCGCGAAGAGCACATGATCACGATTGAGGATCCCATCGAATTTCTGCACAACCATAAGAAATGCCTGGTCAACCAGCGCGAGGTGCATGCCGATACGCATTCCTTCGCCAATTCGTTGCGCGCGGCATTGCGCGAAGATCCAGACGTAGTGCTCATCGGAGAAATGCGCGACCTGGAAACCATTGAGTCGGCGTTGCGCATTGCCGAGACCGGCCATTTGACCTTCGCAACCCTGCACACCAACTCCGCGATCTCCACCATCACTCGAATCGTAGACGTGTTTCCGGCTCACCAGCAGGCGCAGATTCAGGCTCAATTATCCCTGGTTCTCGAAGGTGTCCTGTGCCAGGCGCTGCTGCCGCGGGCGGATGGGCGCGGCCGGATCATGGTCATGGAGATACTGATTCCGAATTCCGCGATTCGCAATCTGATTCGCGAAGACAAAATCCACCAGATCTACTCGGCGATGCAAACCGGTACGGGGCAGACGGGCATGCAGACCTTCAACCAGGGGCTGTCGAGCGCCTACGCGTCCAAGTTAATTACTCTGGAAACAGCGCTTTCTCGCTCGTCCAATCCCGACGAATTGCAAGATATGATCAACCGTGGCGTGGCCAGCCCGGCCGGCGCTGGCGCGCGTGCGCCCGTACCGGCGCGACGCTGACGTTTCAGTTGGG
>WNGK01016569.1_pt1 | contig 12466 bp, 13 predicted proteins | sample 5400601 | NCBI WGS metagenome assembly WNGK01 (sample SAMN13153376, study PRJNA577476) | soil metagenome | isolation source: 60 cm soil or saprolite under Garry oak tree replicate 1 | place: USA:California | collected 2016-06-15 | reverse complement strand
CCGTCACCTACCCCTATCGCGAACTCGCCGCGGCGCTGCGCGTCATCTCGACCAGTGAGGCGTATGCCTATCACGCGACGGACCTGGGCGAACTGCCACGCAAGTATGGCCGACAGCTCGAGCATCGCACCAAGGCCGGCGGGCTCTACTTCGCCAGCGAGTACATCCAGGCGCAGCGGGTACGCACCATGATCCAACAGGCGGTGGCCGCGCTCTTCCAGCACATCGATCTGCTGCTCTGCCCGACAATGCCGACGGAGCCGCCGACCTACGAGGCATCGCTGGCGGATACTTGGATGCGCCGGCCCGGCATCACCAGCCTGTTTAACCTGACTGGGCAGCCGGCCGTGGCCTTCCCTACGGGCTTCTCGACGCAGGCACTGCCGCTCTCCGCGCAGCTCGTCGGCCGGCCATTCGACGAGGCGACCGTGCTGCGCGCCGTCCACCTCTACCAGGGCGTGACGGACTGGCACAGGCGCCACCCAGCGCTGTAAGGAGGGGCTATGATCACTCGCCGCACGTTCACGACACTGCTTGCTGGCATGGCCGGCGTGGCCGCTGCACCCAGATTACTGTGGAGTCAAACTGCTATGCCCAAAACCGTCTTCTACACAAGCGTTGGGCCGGAGTTCACGCTCTTCGACATCGACATTGCCGACGCCGCACTGAGCAAGCGTGGCTCGGTCACGCTGCCGGCCAATATCCAGTACGCCTGGCCGCATCCATCGGCACGGTACTTCTACATCGTCTCGAGCAACGGCGGTCCCGGAGTGATTCCCGGCGACACGCATCTGGCCAGCGCCTTCCGGGTCGATCCCGGCTCCGGCACCTTGACCCCACACGGCGCGCCGCAAGCGCTGCCGTCGCGCCCGATCCATTGCTGCGTCGATGCGACCGGGGGGTATCTGCTGACCGCCTTCAACTTTCCAAGCGCGGTCACCGTGCACCGCATCAACCCGGATGGCACGCTCGGAGACCTGGTCAATCAGTCCGCGAAGCCGGACAGCGGTATCTTCGCGCACCAGATTCGCACGACCCCGTCTAACCAGAGCGCCATCCTCGTCACGCGCGGCAACAATGCCGGGGATGGCAAGCCGGAGGATCCCGGCGCGCTCAAAGTCTTCGGCTTCAACAACGGCGTGCTGACGAACCAGGCCTCGATCGCACCGGGCACCGGCCTCGGCTTTGGGCCACGGCACCTCGATTTTCCATCCGCAGCAGCCGTGGGCGTTCGTCTCGATCGAGCGCCAGAATCAACTGTATGTCTACAAATTACAGCCTGATAACTTCCTTGCGCCTGACCCCATGTTCATCAAGACGACGCTTGCCGATCCCAGCAACGTCCGCCCGGGGCAGGCCGCTGGCGCGATCCACGTCCATCCCACGGGGCGGTTCGTCTATGTGACCAACCGCAATTCCGGGGTCGTCGACTTCGCGGGCACGAAGGTCTCCAATGGCGGCGAGAACAACGTGGCCGTGTTCGCGACCGACCAGGCCACCGGGGAGCCAACGCTGATCCAACATAGCGACGCTCGCACGATCCATCTGCGCACATTTAGCATCGATCCCAGCGGGCGCCTGTTGGTCGCGGCGAGCATCCTGCCGCTGGCCGTGCGCGACGGCAACACTGTCACCACGCTCTCGGCCGGCCTGAGCGTGTATCGGATCGGCGGCGACGGCACGCTCGACTTTGTGCGCAAGTATGACGTCGACACCGGGAAGTTCATGCAGTTCTGGAGTGGCATGGTCACGCTAGCCTAGCTGCAGCCGATAGCGAGGTATCCATGAGTCTACAAGAATCTGTCCTGGAATCCGCACGATTTCGGACGTGGTTGCTGCATCCAAACGGCAAAGATGTCAACAGCGTGTGTGTGGGCTGGACGAAACATGCCTTTGCCAATCCGCTGGCGTATTGGGTGAGGAGTCTCTTGCCTGAGGCGCTTGCCGAACAGGTCAGTGGCGTCAATTGGCGATGGGGTCTCCTGATCGGGGACGGGAACTGCTTTCCTTTGCCTATGTGGGCGCGGTTCTTCGCGAAAGCGATCGAGGATCTGGATCCAGTCCCCACCGGCTTCCCGTCCATGATTGCTGCCGAAGATGCGTTGCGGCTGCTTGTCCTCTGTGAGGAGATGGCCATACGTGTCACGCTGCCTGGCCACGCACCAGAACAACACCCTGAGTGTTGTAGTGTCTGTTGTACGTACGGCACGCGCCTGCCAGAGGACGAGCATGTCACCTGTGCTCCCACCGACACGTGCGGACTCTGGAAACCTGCGATGGAGCAGGTGCATATTGCTATAGAACCACGTCGTCCGTGATCTTGTTGGTCACAGCGCTGCAGGGGTCTGCACCTCTCTACGAGCAGGTCCACCTAAGCGGCAGCTTTCGGCTTCGCGGCAGGAGCGCTCTGCGATGCCTTGCTGCTCTTGGGCTCTGACGAGGATGACTCTGCCCTCTTGTCCTGCGGTAACGCCGCGTGTGGCGCACTGCTAGTGGGCATTTTCGGCTTCCCGCCTTTCAGGATCGTGCCGAGGTGCTCGCGCTGTTGGGCCATAAACAAAGTCAGGGCCTCGAGGGTATCCTCGGCAATGTTGAGCTCAGCCGCGTGCAGAAAGGCGTAAAGCCGCTCGGCGATGTCGAGCATTTTGTCATGCGCCTCTGCCTCTTTCCTGGTGTTAAAGATCATATCTTCTTTTCCATCAGATACGACAACATATTTCACGATAACGGCCATGTCGTACTCTCTCCGATCAGCGCAGTATACGTTGCGCTCGTTGGGCTGAGCCCGTGGTGTGCCTGATGCCGACGCCACGGCCCTCGCCATCCCCCTACCATGCAAGTTCCAATGCGGTCGTCAGAAAGTGCGTCAACGGTGCAAATGTCCGACAGGTCTCGATAAAGACGTGCAGAAAATCGGGCGTACAGGCTTGTTCCTCAGTGAAGTGGGCGAGCGCAATATAGTCCTTGCGCTTCAGGTCTGCCAGGAGCGGGTGCTCCGGGTCGTACCCGCTCGGGTGGCGCTTGAGCGCGTCACCACCAAGGGAGCCAGTGGCGCGGAAGGCCTTGGACGAAATGACGTGCTGCCAGCGCTGTGGCTGCGCCACGATGGCGTCGCGAATCTTGGTGAGTGCGTGCCTGTCAGGATGCCATACACCGCTGGCGACAAACACGCTCCCAGGCTCGAGGTGCAGGTAAAAACCAGGGGCATGGGCATCGCGGCCAGCTTCGTGGCGAAAATGTGCCCCAGCGTTGGTCTTGTAGGGACGTTTGTCTTGTGCGAAGCGCACATCACGATGGATGCGAAACAGCGAGCGACCATTGGGGCGAGCGTCGGCGATGAAGCGCGGACTGATCTGCCACAGGTGTGGCCCAACGTCACCGATGAAGCGCAGCATGGGATCGCGCACAGCCCTCTCATAGCGCTGTCTGTGGGCTTGAAACCACGCGCGGTTGTTGTTGCTGCGCAATGCTTCAAGGAAGGCAAACAAGGCGGCGTCAAAGTGGGACTGTATAGTCATGAGTGACTCTCTATGCCTCTGCTCCTTCCCTCTCCCGGGGCCGAGAGGGGCTGCGGTGTCGCCTCACTGGGCGCTGTTCATGAGGGACACTATATCTAAACAGATGTGCAGGTGTCAAGGATATCTTACACCTGGATTGAGGCGGCGTTTGGCAAAGCGATAGCCCTGCTGGCGGTGCTGGCGTCGTCACTCTTCAGGAATCAGCCCCATGGACTGTAAAATCTCCCGACACGTCTCTGAGCAGCTCAGCAGCCCAACATGCTCGGCCCATCCCTCGGGGAGGGGTTCCCCGCGTCGCACCTGGGCGTGCCGACTACACTGCGCACAAAGAATAGTCACCAGCGGCGCGTGTTCTGTCATGGCAACACTCCTTCGCTTGCCCGACTTCGTAGGCTGTATAGACAGCCGTCAAGGATAGCAGATCAACAGCTCCAAAACATCTTCCGACAGGGTATGCAAACCACATCTTGACAGCGTCAGAGAGTCATTTTAAGATGCGCAAAAGCATGGGGTTGCTTTATTCCCGTGCCAGCCCTTCGCCAGAGACGGCGAGGGAGTGCCAGAGGGCTCAGTGGGAGATAAGGCAATATGATCCCCCCCCAATTTGCGTATTTTGCTCCTACCACGTTGCATGAAGCGCTGACCCTGCTGCGCCACTATGGCTCTGAGGCGAAACTCCTCTCTGGGGGGCAAAGCCTTATCCCGCTTATGAAACTCAGATTGGCCACACCAGCGTATCTTATCGACATCAACCGCATCCCAGGCTTAGATCATCTCCATGAACGCCATGGCTTTTTGCGTATAGGGGCGCTGACCCGCGAGGCCGACCTCGAGCATTCCGAACTCGTGCGTACGCAATATCCTATTGTGCGCGATACCGCTCGGGTCATTGGCGACCCGCTCGTACGCAATCTTGCCACCATTGGTGGGAACCTGGCCCATGCTGATCCGGCCAACGACCACCCGGCGACCCTCCTCGCCCTGGACGCTGAAATCGTGGCTACCGGCCTGGAGGGCGAGCGCACCATTCCAGTCGCTGAATTCTTTGCCGATTTCTTCACCACCGCGCTCCGTCCTGATGAAATTCTGACAGAAATTCGTATCCCTGCCCCACAGGCCGGCAGCGGCGGAGCGTATATCAAATTGGAACGCAAGGTCGGCGACTTCGCTATCGTTGGCGTGGCGGCGCAGGTGACCATCGATACTACGGGCATCTGTGCACGCGCCGGGATTGGTCTGACAAATGTTGGTCCCACACCACTGAAGGCGCACCAGGCAGAGACCTTTCTCCAGGGCAAGCGCCTGCACCAGGACAGCATCACGCAGGCGGCGCAACTTGCGGTTGAGGCGGCCCGGCCCGAAGCAGACCTGCGTGGCTCGATCGCCTACAAGCGCGATATGGTACGGGTGCTGACGGCCAGAGCGCTCACCCGCGCTCTGGAGCGTGCCGGTGGGCACGTGGCCCAGGCAGGAGGGAGGTGATCATGGCCACACATAACATTCGGGTTACCGTCAATGGCATGGCCCCTGCGTGATGTCCTGCGCTTGACTGGCACGCACATCGGCTGCGATACCACCCACTGCGGGGCGTGCACGGTGCTCTTAGATGGCAAACCGATCAAATCCTGCACGCTCTTCGCTGTCCAGGCCGATGGGCGCGACGTGTTGACGGTGGAAGGCCTGGAGCAGCATGGGCAACTACATCCCATCCAGGAAGGGTTCTGGCAGGAGCACGGCCTGCAGTGTGGCTTCTGCACACCGGGGATGCTCATGACCGGCTATGCGCTCTTGCAGCACAACGCTGCCCCGACCGAAGAGGAGATCCGCTGGGCCATCTCCGGCAATCTGTGCCGGTGCACGGGGTATGTCAACATTGTCAAAGCGGTGCAGTATGCGGCGAACAAAATACGGCAAGGAGAGACTTCATGACGCTCAGAACATCACCCGAAGTCGGCGGCATGGGGCACGCCGTGAAGCGCAAGGAAGACCCGCGTTTTATCCGGGGACAGGGCACGTACGTGGATGACATCGAGCTGCCGGGCATGCTGTATCTCGATATCGTTCGCAGCCCTTATGCGCATGCCACCATCAAGAACATTGATGCCGCCAAGGCGCTGGCCATACCTGGCGTCCTGGACGTCATCACCGGTGCCACCCTCGCCAAGTATAACCTGCACTGGATGCCGACCCTGATGTCTGACATGCAGATGGTCCTGCCGGTCGAGAAAGTAATGTATCAAGCCCAGGAAGTGGCGGCGGTGCTGGCCACGGACCGCTACATCGCGGCGGACGGGGTCACGGCGGTCGAGGTTGCCTACGAGCCACTCCCCGTGGTCGTTGATCCCTTCAAGGCCCTCGAACCTGGAGCGCCGGTGCTGCGTACCGATAAGCCGGGCAAGACGGATAACCGTATCTTCCACTGGGAAGTCGGTGACAAGGCCGCTACCGACCGAGCTTTCCGAGATGCTGAGGTGACGGTGAAGGAGGACGTGTATATTCCCCGCATCCATGTCTCCTCCATCGAGACCTGTGGGTGTGTGGCCAAGTTTGACCGTGTCTCTGGCCAGTTGACGGTGTGGATGACCACCCAGGCACCGCACGCCATTCGCACGGTCTTCGCGCTCGTGGCCGGACATGTGGGCCTGGCCGAACACAAGATCCGCATCATCTCCCCTGACATCGGCGGAGGGTTCGGCGGCAAAGTGCCAGTCTACCCTGGGTATGTCATCGCAGTGGCGGCGGCGGTGCTGACGGGGAAACCGATCAAGTGGATCGAGGACCGCATGGAGAATCTGCAGGCCGACTCCTTCGCTCGTGACTATCACATCACCGCTGAGCTGGCGGCGCAACGGGACGGCACACTCACCGCACTGCGCATTAAAACGCTCGCCGATCACGGCTATACCGATGCGGCGGCCAATCCCTCCAAATTCCCCGCCGGTCTGTTCCACATTTGTACCGGCTCCTATGACTTTCGCGCCGCGCATGTCGAAGTCGACGGGGTCTATACCAATAAGCCGCCAGGCGGCATTGCCTACCGCTGCTCCTTCCGGGTGACCGAGGCCGTGCATACTATTGAGCGCATGGTGGATATCATGGCGCACGAGCTGCAGATGGATCCGGCCGAGTTCCGCAAAAAGAATTTTATCGCGCCCGAGCGCTTTCCCTACACCTCAGCCCTCGGCTGGGAATACGACAGCGGCAACTATGGTGGCGCCCTCGATCTCGCTATGCACAAGATCGGCTACGCCGAACTGCGCCGCGAGCAGGCCGAAAAGCGGCAACGGGGCGAGCTGATGGGCATAGGGATTTCGAGCTTCACGGAGATCGTCGGGGCCGGTCCGTCCAAGCACTTCGATATCCTGGGCATCAAGATGTTCGATAGTTGCGAGATCCGCGTCCATCCCACGGGCAAGGTCATTGCGCGCTTCGGCACGAAATCGCAAGGGCAGGGGCACGAGACGACCTATGCCCAGATCCTCGCCGAGGAGTTGGGGATCCCGGTGGCTGATATTCAAGTCGAAGAAGGTGACACCGACACGGCCCCATATGGTCTCGGCACGTACGCCAGCCGCAGCACCCCGACCGCGGGGGCGGCGGCGGCCATTGCCTCCCGGAAGATTCGGGACAAGGCGCGGAAAATCGCAGCGCATCTCCTCGAAGCGAGCGAGGAGGACCTGGAGTGGGAGCCTGGGAAGTTCTTTGTTAAAGGCTCTCCAGAGCGCGCGAAGACCATCCAGGAGATCACCTTTGCGGCGTACACCAATCATCCTGCGGGGATGGAGGCCGGCCTCGAGGCGGTGTCCTACTATGATCCGCCCAACCTGACCTTCCCGTTCGGCAGCTATATCTGCGTCGTCGATATCGATACGGGCACGGGTGAAGTGAAAATTCGCCGCTTCGTGGCGGTTGATGACTGTGGCAACATTATCAACCCCATGATCGTCGAGGGGCAGGTGCATGGCGGCCTCACCATGGGCCTGGCCCCCGCCTTGTTCGAAGAGATCTCGTATGATGAGCAGGGGAACATCCAGCAGGGGAGTTTCATGGACTACCTGTTACCGACCGCCATGGAGACGCCAAACTGGGAGACGGACAAGACGTGTACTCCCTCGCCCCATCATCCTCTTGGCGCCAAAGGGATCGGGGAGTCGGCGACGGTAGGAGCCCCCGCGGCGATTGCGAATGCCGTGGTTGATGCCCTATGGCACCTCGGCGTGCGCCACATTGACATTCCCATCACGCCGGAAAAGGTCTGGCAATGCCTGCGCGCCAATGGCGTGACAGAATAGTGGTTAGTGGTGAGTGGCTAGTGGTCAGTACAGACCAGTTTTCCACTAATCACTAATCACTGACCACTAACCACTGAGGTTGAAATATGTGGGATACGTTCTTCGAGCAAGCCAGCCGGTGGCGCGCTGCGGGGGAGCCCTTCGCTCTGGCCACGGTGGTCGCGTGCCAGCGACCGACCGCTGCCTATCCCGGAGCTAAGGCCCTCATTAGAGCCGATGGCACGCTCACAGGTTGGGTGGGAGGGAGTTGTGCGCAACCCACGGTGATTCAAGAAGCCCTCAAGGCCCTGGCGGACGGCACATCGCGGTTACTACGCATCAGCCCTGAATTCCAGCACAGTGCTGTGCCCCAGGAGGGCGTCTATGACTTTGTCATGACGTGCGCCAGCCAGGGAGCGCTGGAAATCTTCGTCGAGCCGTTTCTGCCTCGGCCTGAACTGCTCGTCATCGGTGAGACGCCGGTCGCCCAGGCTCTGGCACGATTTGGAGCCCTGTTGGATTTCAGCGTCTGCGTCAGTGATCCCGCCGCAACCAGGGAGCGTTTTCCCGATGCTGACACCCTTAATGCGGACCTGGAGGCAGTCCGTACCAGGATAAGCCCGCGGAGCTATGTGGTGGTAGCGACACAGGGTGCGTACGATGAAGAGGCGCTCGCGGCCGTCATCGATACCAGTGCCTGTTATTTTGGACTGGTCGCCAGTGGCAAAAGAGCCGCCACGATCTTCCAGTATTTACGTGACAAGGGCGTCCAGCCAGAGTTGCTGCAGCGCGTCAAGTGCCCTGCTGGACTGCAGCTTGGCGCCGTCACACCCCCTGAAATTGCTTTCAGTATCATGGGTGAGATCCTCGAGCTGCGGCGCCGTAACCAGGCCGTTGACGGCGCCCGTGCCGCTGTCCCTGCTGCCGACCCGGGCGCGGCGGTTGTGGACCCCGTGTGTGGGATGACCGTCCAAGCTGCTGGGGCGAGATATACGTCCGCATACGACGGGAAGACTTTTCTCTTTTGCGGCATTGGCTGCAAAGAGCGTTTTGATCGCGAGCCAGAACGTTATTCTGTCCCCTCTCCCGCCGGGAGAGGGTGAGGGGCTTTTCCCATGAAAAAATTTATCTCTGGACTCATACTCGCTGCTGGCACCTCCAGCCGCATGGGCCAACCGAAGCAGTTACTGCCTTTTCGAGGCACGATCCTCCTCGACTGGGTCATGGCACAGGCTGAGTCTGCCAGCGCGCTCGATGAGGTGATTGTGGTCCTGGGCCGTGCCGCGGATGAGATCCGGCCCCGGCTGCGCAACACGCGTGCCAGGGTCATCATCAATCCGGTCTTCACCGAGGGGTGCTCTGGCTCCTACAAAGCCGGTATGGCCACTATTGACCCACGCGCTGCAGCCGTGATGGTACTCCTTGGTGATCAGCCCGGGGTAGACAGCGCGGTGATCGACCAGGTAGCGGAGGACTGGAGGACACAGGGTGGCCGCATTGCCCTGACCTCGTATCGTGGTCGTCGGGGCCATCCGATGGTCTTTGCATGTGAACTCTTTGACCAGTTGCGTCAACTCAGCGGTGATAAGGCCGCCTGGAAGATCCTGGACGCGCATCCTGACTGGGTGCGTGACGTGGCAGTGGAGCATGCCTTCCCTGAGGACGTAGATACCCGGCAGGACTATGAGACACTGCTGCGCCAGGCTACGCCTTTGGGATAAATCTCATGCACGAATTTTTCCAGCAGCTCGAACAGCTTCGCTCCGTGCATCAGCGTGTCTCCCTTGCCACCCTGGTCAATACCATAGGCACGTCCCCGCGCAAGGAGGGGGCAAAAATGTGGGTCGGAGAGGGAGGGGAAATCTTTGGTGCAGTGACCATCGGTGGTTGCGTAGATGCGTACGTCATCGAGCAAGCTGAGACCGTTTTGTCCACCCAGGTGCCGTGCCTCATCGAGCTGCCTCTCCGGGATGAGGATGCCTGGGAACTCGGGCTATCGTGTGCTGGGACAATTGAAGTATTCATCGAACCACTCAGTGCTGAGCACTCCCAACTCTTTGACCTGTACACCGCCCTGCAGTCGCACCTCGACAGCGGTGCTTCAGGCGCACTGATGACTTGCCTGGACGGCACGACAATAGGGGCGAAGTTGCTGCTTCTGGACAATGGCCATACTCTCGGTTCGCTTGGCGACGCCATGCTGGATCAGGCAGTCTGTACGGCGGTGCTACCCGACCTGGCGCAGGGGCTCTCGCGTACCCTGTCCTTTGCACTCCCACACACGACAGCGCGGGTCTTTGTGGAGGTCTATATACCGCCGGCCACGCTCATCATCGTCGGGGCCAGCCATATGGCAATGGTGCTGGTGCAACTCGCTCGGCCCATCGGTTTCCATACGGTCGTGGTGGATAGCCGGCCGCGCTTTGCGACACTGGAGCGTTTCCCCGCGACGGATACCCTCCTGGTGGGGATTCCTTCGGAGATCGTCAAAACCTTGCCCCTGTCTTCCTCCACCGCGGTGATTCTCGTGGCGCATGACTACAAATATGATCTGCCCATCCTCCGTCATGTCCTGTCGAGTTCGGTGGGGTACATCGGTGTTTTAGGGAGTCGTCGCCGGGGCGAGGGCCTGCTGAAATTTTTGCGCGAAGACGGTGTGCCTGAAGAAGCGCTGCGGCGTATCCGTGTGCCGATTGGTCTAGACCTCGGGGGACGGAGTGCGCCCGAGATTGCCCTGGCGATTCTCGCTGAAGTGGTGGCGACCCGCTACGGCGGCAGTCATCTACCGCTGAGTCAGCAGCGGCAGGACAGAGGGTAGAGGTGTCCCGCCATGACGCTGCATTACAGTGAGACCATTTTCGAGCATTTTCGCCATCCGCGTAATTATGGTGCCCTGCCAGCGCCCGAAGTGGCATACGAAGCCGTCAACGCCCTGTGTGGAGACCGCCTCCGGATGGAACTGAACGTCAGTGCGGATCAGACGATCACGGCGGTGCGGTTTCGCGGGGATAGCTGTATCATCAGCCGCGCTGCAGCTTCCATCCTGACCGAGTTGATCCAGGGACAAACGCTCCAAGAGGTCAGCACACTCCCTCAAGATATGTTACTCACAGCGCTGCACACGACTATTCGGCCAGCCCGGATGCAATGCGCCCTGCTGCCTCTTCACATCCTCCAGGCCGGCCTTGCTCTCTATCTCCGTTCATACTCGTGAGTGATCCCAGGGATGTTCCTCGACAGCATGCGTGCGCAAGGAGAGATTACCATGACAACAGGTGGAGGTGACGGCGCGATCGACGTCGGTGGTCCGGATGTACGGGAAGCTGGCAGAGGCTACCTGGCTGCAAGCTGGGACTTGGAGGCGGATGTGGTGGTCATTGGCGCTGGCGCCACGGGGTTGCCGGCCGCCATTGCGGCCATTGATGCGGGGGCGTCCGTGCTCGTGGTCGAAGCGAACTACGATATCGGTGGGCATGCGATCTTGAGCGGCGGCAACATCCCGCTTGGCGGCGGCACGAGCGCGCAGCGCAAATACGGCATTATGGATTCGCCGGACCTCGTCTTTGCCGATCTGACCGACTGGTCCATCGTGCAACCCAACGGCTGGCCTGATTACCGCTACAATGACCGAGCCATCATGCGGGCATTCGCTGATCATTGCGCCGCCACGTATGAATTCCTCGTAGCTAATGGCGTCAAGTTCAAAGAGATACCACCGGACAATGCTGGCGCGCACAGCACGGGTAACTCAGCGCCGCGCGAAAATCATGCGTTCTGGACCGAGGGCACCGGGCTGGGGAGTCCAAGCGGCAGAGGCGGAGCGGGTCTGGTGCGGCCGCTGGAGGCCAGCGCACGGGCTAAGGGCGTCAAATTTCTCATGCATTACAAAATGACAAGTCTCATCAGGACTGCGTCCACTGCTGCCAGCCCCGGCAGGGTTGTCGGCCTTACCGCTCAGTATACTCCACGGCTTCTGCCCGGCGCGACGACGCCGTTACAGAGCTACCGCTCTGACGGCAACATTGACAGTACCAAGTCGCATGTGAACATTCGCGCGGCCAAAGCTGTCATCCTCGCCACCGGTGGCAGCACCAGCAACGTCAACTTCCGGCGCATGTTCGATCCGCGCTTGACGGAGGTCTACCAGGTAGCTGGCGAGCCCTATACGTTCCAGGACGCCAGTGGCGAGCTGGCCGCCACGGCGATTGGCGCCTCGCTGTGGGGCCTCGGGAATCAGATTCTGGAAAATGGCGATGGCATCAGAACGCAACGCGCCCTGGGGGCGCGGTACAACTATTTCGTCTGGGATGTGTGCAGCCCCATCTTCCCACTCGTGCGTGCCACAGGTCTTGAAGTCAAGAACTGGCACAACCTCATCCTGGTGAATCAACTGGGGCAGCGCTTTTACGACGAGACCAGGGGCGATTACCCCAATGGCAATCGCTACAACGAGATCACCCCTTATACGTCCGGGGATTATCGCAATAATGCCCACATCGATTACGATCCAACCGCCTATAATTTCTTTAATGCCGCCGTGGCGATGAATGCGGCGTCGGGGCCACCCGACTACGCGGCGGGCCCGATCTGGGCCATCTTCGATGCCGAGGCAGTGGCCCGGGAGCAGTGGCACGTCACCCCGCCGTACGTGGATCCGGACGGCTATTGCTTCAGCGC
>WNGK01037266.1_pt1 | contig 12467 bp, 11 predicted proteins | sample 5400601 | NCBI WGS metagenome assembly WNGK01 (sample SAMN13153376, study PRJNA577476) | soil metagenome | isolation source: 60 cm soil or saprolite under Garry oak tree replicate 1 | place: USA:California | collected 2016-06-15 | reverse complement strand
CGCGACGGTGAACTGAATCTGTCACACGCATCAACGAAACAGAAAGTTGCACAGGATGTTTTGGATGAGCTGGAGAAAGCTTCAGATGCCGCAGTAATTGAAACGGGCGTTCACAAATTCATCGAATGGCTTCGCTCCGGAAAAGTGGAGATCAAGGCGCATCCCTCAGAGAACCTGCACGCCAAGGTTTACATCATGACGTTCTTTGAAGGCGATCGCGACAAAGGCCGTGTCATCACCGGCTCAAGTAATCTCACTCAGTCAGGGCTTCTCGATAACCTCGAATTCAACGTGGAGCTTAAGACACGCGCTGACTACGAATTTGCGCTGGCGAAATTTAACGAGCTCTGGGCCGTTGCTGTTGATCTTCGTAAACCTTACGAAGATACGGTCGTTAATCGCTCGCCGTTCGCCCACTTCACTCCGTACGAGCTCTATCTGAAATTCCTTTACGAATATTTCCGCGATGAACTAAATCCGCCGGCAGAACTTGACGACATTCGCCTGCCAGACGGCTTTAAGCGTTTGCAGTATCAGGAGGAAGCTGTCCTGAGCGCGCGTAAAATCCTCGACGAATACGGCGGCGTGTTTCTTGCCGACGTGGTTGGACTCGGTAAAACCTACATGGCTGCTCTCCTAGCACAGCAGCTCGATGGACGCTCGCTTGTTGTTGCTCCTCCGCACTTGTTGGACCCGGACAATCCGGGCTCGTGGCGGAATGTGTTCGGCGATTTTCGCGTACCTCATACTGATTTCGAATCGATAGGAAAACTGGAAGATCTGCTCAACCGCGACGTCACGCGATACAAGAACGTCTTCATCGATGAGTCACATCGTTTTCGAACTGAGGCGACGCAGAGCTATGAAATGCTCGCACAGATTTGCCGCGGTAAACGCGTGATCCTGGTTTCTGCAACTCCGCTCAATAACACACCGCGGGATATGTTGAGCCAGATCAAGCTATTTCAGAACGGGAAGAACAGCACGATCCCGAACGTGCGAAATCTCGAGGCATTCTTTGCTCGCCTCGATGCAAATCTGAAAGGTTTAGACCGGCAGCGCGACCGGGAACAATTCTTCGCGACGGTTCAAGCGAATGCCAAGGCAACGCGCGAACAAATCCTCAAGTTCCTGATGATCCGGCGAACACGAACTGAGATCGCCAAATACTATGGTGATGATCTTAGGGAGCAGGACTTGAAGTTTCCGGATGTGGCGAATCCGGAGCCGCTTTTCTACAAATTCAACAAGAGAGAGAACGAAATCTTTAACGAGACCATCCAGCTGATTGGGCAGATTTCATATGCGCGTTATCAGCCGCTCGTTTACTACGAGGGCAGGCAAGTTGAACAACAGCTTCAGGGGCAGCGCAACCTTGCGAAATTCATGAAGATTCTGTTGGTGAAGCGTCTCGAGAGCAGCTTTCGCGCGTTTCGTCTAACCGTCGCGCGCTTCATTCGAAGTTACGAGCGTGTGATCACCGAATTTCAGAAGGGGCACGTTTACATCAGCAAGAAGCACATCAACAAAGTCTTCGATCTTCTAGAGTCTGATGATGACGAAGGTATCGAGCGGCTGTTGGAAACAGAAAAGGCTGAGCGTCTCGATGCGAGCGATTTCGATCCCAATTTCATTAAGCTGTTACGCGCTGATTTGCGAATCCTGCGTGAGATCGAAGATATTTGGGATGGTGTTCGCCGCGATCCAAAGTGGCTCTCGTTTCGCGACGTGCTGAAATCAACAAAACTGCGCTCGCGGAAGTTGATCATTTTTACCGAATCGAAAGAAACTGCGGAATATCTTTACGAGAAGATCACAAAGGAGGTTGAGAAGGATGTTCTCCTTTTCAGTGGCAGCTCTGATCAATCGGTCCGAAGGCAGGTCCTTTCGAATTTTGATGCGAAGGCATTTCATCCTAGTGATGAATTCCGGATTCTGATCGCCACTGAGGTTCTGTCCGAGGGTGTAAACCTGCATCGGTCAAACATCGTCTTTAACTACGATATTCCGTGGAACCCGACGCGTCTGATTCAGCGTGTCGGCCGAGTCAACCGAGTAGACACGAAATTCGATACGATTCACACGTATAACTTCTTTCCCAGCGAACGAAGCGAAGATCCATGCATTCATTGAAATGCTCGGCGCCGATGCGCGGCTGCTTACCGAAGGGGAAGAGATCAAATCGCACGATCTCTTTGCTAAACTCACATCGAAGAAAACCATAACCGGTGAAGACGAAGAAGAGGAGAGCGAGCTCGAATATTTGACCGAAATCCGCCATGTCCGTGACAGCGATCCGGAGCTTTTCTCGCGCATCAAGCGATTGCCGAAGAAAGCGCGCTCCACACGAACGGTAAGGACCGATGAATCACCGGCCCCCGCGCTAGTCACGTACTTCCGGCAAGGCAAACTCGACAAATTTTTCCGGTCTGAGCCCAACAAATCGGATGCTGAAGAGGTCGATTTTTTCCAAACGGCGAAGATCCTAAAGCCGGCGGATAATTCAGAAAGGCGTCAGGACATTCCAGCTGAGTTCTATCCGCTACTTGATAAGAGCAAGCACGCCTTTTCAGCGATCACCGGCGCCGAACATGAAGATGCTCCGGTCGGTCGCGGCGGCGGGCAGAACGATGCCTACATCCTGAAGCGACTAAAAGCGAAAGAGGTCGCCCGCTACCATGGCTACACTGAAGATGACGAGCTCTTTATCAGACAGGTTAGGCAACTTCTGACCGACGGCGCTTTGCCGCGACCAACAACAAAGAAGGTTGCCGAGGCGCTGAAAAAAGAGCTCGATCCGCTCAAGGTTCTCGGGATCCTGCGGCGCGATATCTCAAAGTTGTTTTTCCAACCGGCTGTCGCGCAGGAGAGCGCGTACATGTTCAATCCGCGTGAGGTGATTCTTTCTTCATACTTGGTTAGCTCGACATGAATAAGGAACAAGCGCGGAATCTTGTCCGCCAAACCTTCACGCACGCGTTCGATAAGGCGCGTTTTCGGCAGTTCGTCTTGGAATTGCTTAACGCGATTCGAACGGCTGGGCACCTACACATCTCCTGACGACGAGAAGCTCGACGTTCTCATCGTCCACCTAACGAAGGAGTCGAAACTCGCGCACGCACGAACGGCGATCCGCAATTTCGTAGCTGATCATTTGAAACAGCGCGATGGTAAAGATGCCGCGCTTGTTGCGTTCGTTTCTTCTACGGAGAAGCAATGGCGTTTTTCGTATGTTAAAATGGAATACGCCACTGTTGAGAAAGACTTGGGAAAATTGGCGTTGAAACGAAACTAACACCGGCGCGCCGCTTCTCCTACATAGTTGGCGAGGGTGAGAGTTGTCATACGGCGCAGACGCGTTTCCTCGATTTACTTCAGGATACCGAGACGGCCCCTACTCTTGGCCAAGTCGAAGAAGCCTTCAGCGTTGAAGCTGTCACAAAGGAGTTCTTCATTAAGTATCGGGCGCTGTTCGAAGAGATCGATAGTGCGCTTCAAAAGCTTGCCAGGAAAGATTCGGCGATCGCGAAAGAGTTCGACAAGGGGAACGTTCGCACCGCGGACTTTGCCAAGAAGCTCATGGGGCAAATTGTTTTCTTGTACTTTATTCAGAAGAAAGGATGGCTCGGGGTTGAGAAGGGGAAGGATTGGGGGACGGGCCCGCACGATTTTTTGCGTCGTTTGGCAGAAGCCGAGTACGGCAAATATGAGAATTTCTTCAACGATATTCTGGAGCCATTGTTCTATGACACGCTGGCAACCGATCGCGGGCACGAAGCTTGGTGCAAGCGATTCAACTGCCGAATTCCATTCCTGAACGGTGGCTTGTTTGAGCCACTTAATGACTACAACTGGCGCAAGACCGATATCACGCTGCCAAATCGCCTCTTCACCAACAACGAGCGATTCGATGACTTCAGCAAAGGCACAGGTCTGCTCGACATGTTCGATCGTTACAACTTCACCGTGAATGAGGCCGAGCCACTGGAAAAAGAAGTGGCTATCGATCCGGAGATGCTCGGGAAGGTTTTTGAAAACTTGATCGAAGAAAACCTGCGCAAAGGGCTCGGTTCCTACTACACGCCGCGCGAGATCGTTCATTACATGTGTCAGGAGAGTCTGATTAATTACCTCGACACTGCGTTGAACTCCGCGTCGGAGCCGATCGGAAGAGAGAAGCACAAGCAGGCTGAATTCGGTGATGAGAAAGCTGAGCAGACCCTGCTCACGGCCTCAACGCGCAACGAGATCGTGCCGCGCGCCGACATCGAAACGTTCGTTCATCTCGGCGACCAGATCTCGCATTACGAATCGGTCGAAACCCGCTACGCCATTAAGATGCCGAAGAGCATCGAGAAACATGCGCGCGTGATCGATGAAAAGCTTGCCGACATCGCCATCTGCGATCCTGCCGTTGGTTCGGGCGCATTTCCGGTTGGAGTGATGAGCGAGATTGTCCGCGCTCGTTGCGCGCTCACACCATATTTCAACGATCCGCACGAACGGTCGCCTTACTTCTTCAAGCGCGACGCGATCCAGAACTGCCTTTACGGCGTGGACATCGATCCCGGCGCGGTCGAAATCGCCAAGCTTCGCCTCTGGCTCTCACTGGTCGTAGACGAAGAGGATGTAAAGCAGATCAAGCCGCTGCCAAACCTAGATTATAAAATCGTGACCGGTAATTCGCTCGTTAGCTTCCCATTCAAGTCGCAACGGCTCTCGGAAATTGAAAAGCTCAAGACGCGCTTTTTCGAAGAAACCGACCATCATCGAAAGGCGAAACTAAAACAAGAAATCGATCAGAAGCTGGTCGACTGTTTTGCATCGTCGAGGAAAGTTCTTGGTTACGAGGTCAACTTCGATTTCGAGATTTATTTCTCGGAAGTATTTCATCGGAAGAGCGGCTTCGATGTGGTGATCGCGAATCCCCCTTACGTCTCCAAAAACGCGCTGCAAAAGCAGAGTGCAGAACTATTGAAGTTACTGCGCGCGAGTTACGAGACTGCCAAAGGCAGAGATTTTGACCTGTTCGGATGTTTTATCGAAAAAGGAATTACTATTCTGCGGCCCAAGGGAACGCTCACCTTCATTGTGGCATCGGGTTGGTACACCGGGCCCGGCTTCGGAGCTTTGAGACGGTTCGTCGCGCGCAAGACTGATCCACGGGTCTTCATCAATCTTCCGTATGACATGTTCAGCGCCGCTTGGGTGGACACAACAATACTCATCCTCACTCGCAGGACGCTCCCGACCAATTGGCCAAGGGAAATTTCTTGCCGCGTTCGGCTACGAAATTTTGACAAGCGTGAAAAGATTACAGGAAGAAAAGATTTCGAGCGACAGTTTGAGGTAGTCGATATCACGGACTGGTTCACGTCGGATTCAGACCTCTTCCTCACGCGATCGACTCCGCGAATCATAGGGCTGATAAGGCGAATCGAAGCAAACTGCCGGCCTCTCGGCGAACTCGCGGACGTCCAGCGTGGCGTCACGCCTTTCGAATTGACGGAAAAACCTGTTAATCGTCACTCCAAACGTGCCTTCGCAGGAACGGTCAGGCGATACGTGCTCGACCCAGGCGCGACCCGTTTCATCCGGTTCGATGGAACGCTTGCTGAACCCAAGCCGGAGCGATACTTCATCGGGCCACGAATCTTACTCCGCGAATTGATCAGTCGACAATTCCGGCTACAGGCTACCTTCAGCGATGAAGACTTTATTACAAACAAATCGATGCAAACCGTGCTCTCACTGTCCGACGGACCGTCACTGAAATATTTACTGGGCTGCATCAATAGCACCCTAATTTCGTGGCTCTTTCTCCAACGCTCCAACGTCGGTCATCGTGACGATTTCCCAAAGATCGTTTTGAAGGAAACGCGTGCACTTCCAATTCCGGATGGAACAAAGGATCACCAACTGAAGATCGTTCGTCTAGTTGACCGCATCTTGGCGGCCAAGCAGCAGGACGGAGAGGCAAATACAAGCCAACTGGAGGAGAACATAGACGAGTTGGTGTATCCGCTCTACGGCCTAACGCCTGAAGAAATTGAAATCGTCGAAGGCGCAAAAGGATGACCGAACTCGTTGCCGATATCCTTGCCTCAGCAGCAACGTCTTTGGCTGAAGAGCAGCCTACTCTTTCTAAGTTTACAAGCGAGACGAATGAGTATGAACCGAATCTGTCGTTTCATTACGCGAATATTTTGCGCCGCTTTCTGTTTTGGTTGGATTGTGACTTCGACGTTAGCAAACCGAACCTCGGAAACAGGCGTCCAGACATCATCTTTCACAAACGCGGCATCCATGCCCTCAATTTTCTAGTAGTTGAAGTTAAACGTAGCGAACGCGACGCGGAGGAGGATATCGAAAAGATCAAAGGTTTTTGGTTTAGCAAGCGGCTCTCGTATCGTTTTGGAGTGAGCATTGTCCTCGGCGGAAATGGCTCGTTTACCGTGCGGTTATTGGAAAGGAAGTCTAAAAAACAAGAGACACGAACGAACAACAAGGATTTTGACAGGCTCCGCAGCCCAAAGGCCTCTGAATCGGGAGTGGCGCTGATGAAGCTGGGTAACCGCATCGCTGCAGTGAAGCAGCAAAACGCCGGAGCGGACGTCAGCGAATTAAAGCGGAAGATGGACCGGTTAGTGTATGCCCTCTACTCTCGGACGCCGGAGGAAATTCAAATTGCCGAAGAAGCAACCGCCAAGGCTGTGGAAGCATAAAGAGTCACGAGAAAATGACTGCCGGAGGAGAGACATTTGTTCGAGTCGATGATTACGTCCTAATCAAGGCAATCGGACAAGCGCGACAGCAATTGATTTTTGTCGCACCAGGCGTGCGCAAGCAAGTCGCCGAGGCTCTCGCCAAGGCGATGGACGTCATTCCGGTCGATAGGATTCACCTGATCATCGACGTCGACGCGGAAGTCTGCCGGCTCGGCTACGGCGATATGCTTGGTCTAGAAACGCTGCAGCGCGCGACCAGTTCACACAAGACAACGTTGAATCATCATCCGGGAATTCGCATCGGTCTCCTCATCGCGGACGATATCACCATCATTTACAGTCCCACGCCTCTGCTGATTGAAGCCGGCTCAGATCAGCCGGACAAGCCGAACGCAATCATGCTGAAGCAAGAACTGCCAAAGTCTTTAGCCGACGCGTGTGCGATTGGTGAGGAACGGCACGCTACCCTCGAAATAGGGAAAGATGCGGCCGACACAGCGAAAATATCAGAAGTCAAACGCGACCTCGAAGAACGCCCACCAAAAAAGTTCAACGTGGCGAGGGTTGAGCGTGTTTTTAATTCGCTCCTGCATTACGTCGAGTTTCGCATTGAAGATTACAAGCTAACAACGCGATCAATGCTGCTTAAGCCACACCTGTTCGGCGTCAAGAATGAGGATATTGTCCGTCGGCTGACGCCGAAGTTTAAGCTGTTCGCTGAGACCGATTCACTGATTGTCGAAATTCCAGCGATCGATGCTGACGGCAACCCCGATGAAAAAAAACCAAAAGAAAAGTTTGGGCCGCTGAGCGTAGATCGGGAACGAGAGCGGATTAAGAAGAAGTTTATTATTGAAGCCGGCGAATTCGGCTTGCTCATTTTGCGGCGCAATGTTCCAGATTTCGAGAAAGAAATCACTGTCCTCCGCGCCAAGCTCGAAGCTTTTCGCGACGCGGTCCAAACCGAGCTCAAAAAGCGAACTGTGATCCGCCTGATCATTGGCGATCACGTTTTCTGCAAAAGGACCCGACCGACGAAGACATAAAACGGCTGTTCGAAGAGGACGTGCGCAGCGAGGTGGACCGCGTGAAAACTGAGTTCTCGCCAAAAATTTTTACTGCTTACAAGGATGTGACCTACGGGACATTCAAGGACAAAAAATTTCGCGCGTTAATGGAGGAACATTTTGGTAACGAGGCTATAGACCGTATTTTTTCAGAGCACGATGCTGCACCGGAGGACCAGACGGAATGAAGCCGCAAGAATCGCAGAGAGCATTGTGCGCATGAGCGTGGATACGAAGCTTCGTCAGCTCCTATTTGAACTGGGCATGCCGCCGACATCGGGCCCAGATACACCAATCTTCATCTTTTCGTGTGCGGAACTTAAGCACATCTGGATAGCATTACAGCGCCGTAGGTGGGCTGTCGCAGATATCGTTTCTGAACAGCTAAAGGCACGAATTACCAAGGCACGTCAAATACCTCTTGGAGCATCCGGGCTTTTTTATTGTTCGGACGCGGAGTGTTTTACCGTCCCGTTTCGTATTCAGTCTCGGCCGGAGTTTCGTGACGTGTCTGACGTTTGGCCCGGCGTTTGGCACTTCCCATTTCAGATCGAGCCGCTCGGCGATTTAAGCAAACGAATCCCGTTAGCGAACGCAAAGGCGACATGGCGGACGCTTGAAGGCGCAACCAACGTTACAAAGAGAATCAATATTTCTGGTAGCATGGCATTCGTTCCCTCGTGGTTGTACAAGGAGGACTGGGACATGATTCTCGAGCAGCTGGCAAGCACGCCTAACGCCGCCTGACGCGTATATCCGATTAGTTGGAAGATTGAGTTGGGACGGAAGTAAATTAGGTCGCGTCTAAACTCCGAAAGTTTTCGGGGGGAGAGCACTTAACATTTCCGGCCATCACGAAGTTCGCCGAGCGCTTTTGATCTTTCTCTCGCGAACAGCATCCGCTAATTGAGAAGGTGTGGCGTTGCTGGGCGAAAGTCTTGCTGAAGAGTGGTTGAACCGGGATGGATTCTTCACAATTCGCGGCGTGAAGCATGGCGTCGATGAAATGGATTTGCTGGCCATCAAACCGCAGGACGATGGACGCGTAATTGACTGGCATGTCGAAGTCCAAATCAGTTTCCGGCCGATTGGTTTTATTGCGAAGCTTCCAAAAACCGCTTCCGGAAGTCGCCTCTCTGCGCGGAAACGTACGGTTGAAGAGATAGAGGCGTGCGCCCGCACATGGGTTCAGGGAAAATTCCGCGCGGAACCCAAAGCTCGCGTGCGTGAGCAACTGTGGCCCGGCGTGAGTTGGGAATTTCATCTCGTCCACGCTGTCGTTCGTGAACCGCGCGAACTAGAAGTCTTCGCCAGCGAGGGAATAATTCTGCATGCGTTCCACGAAATCCTGTCGACGTTGGCGAAGAGGAAGACCCATTCGTTCTCAGGTTCTGCTGGCGGCGATCTCGCCGAAATCGTTAGTTACTACAGGTCATTTGATAAGCCGTGAGATCCTTCCACTTGAAAATCGCTGGCCACGAAGAAGGGCCATACGCAGAAGCGCAGATCGGGCAGATGTTCGCGGATGGGCGTATTGATCGAAACACACCATGTAAACCTGCCGGCAGTGGTGACTGGAAATCGGTCGATGATTATCTGCCGATGTTGAAATACGGGACGCAGCTGCCAGCACCCAGTCAGGTCCCCAACATGCCTCCCAAACCACCGCCGATACCTTCGCTGTTGGCGCAACGAGTTTCAGTCGTCGATCTCGATATTCCATTCTGGTCACTTCTAGGAATCATGTTCAAATGGATGGCAGCAGCGTTCGTTGTGTTTTGCTGCTTCCTGCCGGCGATCATCCTCGTTTGGCTGATTATCATGGGTGTATTCGCCGGGCTAATTAATGGCGCGATGTCGAGTTTGCATCATCCGTGAAGGCCGAAAGGTCGGATCGCGTCCAAACATTCGACATTCGAATGAGCCGTCGTCAGCGACTGGCAAAGCTGCGATGGTCACTCCAGCCATATTCGCGCCCGCTTGGTCGACTCGTCCACTACGCGCGTGATTTCATGCATCGTAAGCCGCTTACGATAGACGCATAGCCGGTCGCTTGCTTCCAGAGTTCAGGTCAAGATCGACAATCAGTGATCAAGTCTTGGCCAGATCCTCCGCGGCCGGAACCATAAGCCTCGGTTTGAGGCGACGGACTCAGAATTTGCGGCTGACACAGCCGCCTCTACAGCCCGCTAGCTTCGACATAAAGCCCAACCGCAAGGCATCATGGGTGTATATACACTCATGATGGCTGGAACAGGGGTTCGAAAAGCCGACGCAGAGACCGCGGCCAGGACGCTACTTTTTCTCCACAAGCGACAGGTACGCTTCGTAACCTTCACCTTTCATTCGTTCGGTTGGAATGAAATGGAAGGCAGCCGAGTTGACGGAGTAACATTGTCCGGTGGGCGACTTCGCGTCAGGAAAGAGATGGCCAAGGTGGGCGTTACTTCGTTTGGCGCGCACTTCGGTGCGTTGCATATCGTGCGAAGTGTCCACGTTCTCGACGAGGAGATCTTTCGAGATCGGTTTGCTAAATGTGGGCATGCCGATGCCGCTATCGTATTTGTCGAGCGAAGTGAAGAGTGGTTCGCCGGTAATGACATCGACGTAGATGCCGGTGCGCTGGTTCTCCCAGAACTCATTTTGAAAAGGGGTTTGCGTGCCACCGTTCCGCACTACGAAATATTCCTCCGCCTTTAATCGGCGTTTCAAGACGGCGTCGCTCGGGACGGGCCGGTTCGGATCGAAACCTGTCGTCTCCTTTTTCTCTTTCTGCGCGAGAAAGAAGAAGTAGAGCCCACCGGCGATGAGCACGATCGCGATGCCGACACCGATGTACGTGCTGAGGGCCGATCTTTCCTCGCTGGTAATTCGGCCCCCGTACATCTGATCGCGATCAACGTTATTAAATCAGAGATTGGCCACGTCCGTCACGTTTTTTCAACAGAGGGAGGCCTGATTTGCGGTCAAGTCTCAATTCCCTGAGATGGCGCCTAGTCGCTTGTGGCAACATTCCGATCGGCTACGCTTGGTTGCGATGTCTCGGTACGTTTTGGATCACCATCTGGAAGGCGAGAAAAAGCGGCTCGCCTTGATGTCGCAATTACTTGATCCGATGCACCGGCAACACATTGAGTCGCTCGGACTCATCGATCCGCGGACACGCGACCCGGAGCGCTCGAGCTGGATGGGCTAGAACGCTTCCGTTGAACAAAGTGTCTTCGCAGCACGAGTCAAAACCACTCGCCTACGAAATTTCTGAATCTGGATTGTGATGATCGTGACGTAACCAAAACCTTCTTGACACTGCGACCAGCGCCAGTTGGAATGATCTCCATGAAATCCCCGACTTATTTCCGGATCAGAGCCGTCGCAGCGACTGCCGTTTTTGCTCTCTCGCTGGCCACGGCTACCGCAGCGACGACGAACGTCATCTTTAGCTTTGAAGAGGATGAGGGCGAATATGCCGACACCGATTTGGAGACGGACAGCGCTGGTAACATTTACGGAACGACGGTGCTCGGCGGGGATTTTGGAAGCGGCACAGTTTTTAAGCTCAGTGCCACACCTACTGGCTGGGTGCACACGGTCCTCTATAGCTTTACGAGTGGCGCCGATGGAGGTGAGCCCTACAAAGGAGTTACACTCGATCGCGAAGGCAACCTGTACGGCACGGCAGTTACGGGCGGGTCAGGTAGCTGTGAAGGCGGCTGCGGCGTGGTTTACAAGCTAACGAACTCCGGGGGAACTTGGACCCAGACAGTGATTCATGCTTTCACCGGCGGAGAGGATGGTTCTGGCCCCGGCGCAAGGGTGACAGTGGATCCGAGCGGCAACGTCTATGGGATGACGCCGACCGGTGGCGCGTACGGCTTGGGCACCATTTACAAAATCCATCAGGAACATAGTGGAGCTTGGACTCTCAAGGTCATTCATGCTTTTACGGGCGGCGCGGACGGAGCCACAGGCTCAGCTGGAAGAATGATTCTGCGCCATGGCCACCTCTATGGCGCGGCTACCGCCGGCGGCGCTTATGGAAGCGGAGTTGTTTTCGAGCTCACGCCGAGGGGAGTTGGAGAGTGGGATTTCAGAACGATTTATTCCTTCAGGGGCCAACCGGACGGGAGTTTTCCTTATGGCGCGCTGCTGTTTGATGCTTCGGGTAATATCTACGGAACCACTTATTACGGCGGGGCTAACAGTATCGGCGCTGTTTATGAGCTATTTCCTCGGCCTATCGGCGAATGGAACGAGAGCGTACTCTATAGCTTCCAAGAGGGAACCGACGGCAATAGCCCTATCGGCAATCTTGTTTCTGACAGGGCTGGTAATCTCTATGGGACTACGAGTGAGGGTGGTTTGGGCAGTGGCACCATCTTTAAGCTAAGTCCCGTTGGCGGTGGTCAGTGGACCGAGACTGTAGTTCATCCCTTCGAGGGCCCCCCAGATGGCGCGTTTGCCTATAACGGGATGGTCGTCGATCGGTTCGGAAACTTTTATGGCGCCTCCGTTCATGGGGGCGATGACAACGACGGATCCGTCTATAAGTTCACGCCCTGAGGGCGCAGAAGGCCGTTCAGCATCGGCGATGGCGCTTTTTGCATCCACGCGCCTGAGTCTGCTACTTGCGGATACTACCAGAGTGGCGGTTTAGGTCTCGTTCTACCGTTCG
>WNGK01013267.1_pt1 | contig 12467 bp, 9 predicted proteins | sample 5400601 | NCBI WGS metagenome assembly WNGK01 (sample SAMN13153376, study PRJNA577476) | soil metagenome | isolation source: 60 cm soil or saprolite under Garry oak tree replicate 1 | place: USA:California | collected 2016-06-15 | reverse complement strand
GGGAGACGCTCCAGATCTACAAGCATCCCTTTCGCATTTCGGGGATCTTCCAGCACGGCAAGGGCGGGCGCAAACTCGTCTCGATTACCACGCTGGGCGAACTGACCGGGTCGGACGGCAAGGCTTCAGCCTTTTACCTGAAGGCCGACAACCCGGATAATTTGAACGCCATCACGCATGAGATTCTTTCGACGCCGGGCCTGCAGAACTACCAGGTGATGACCATGGATGAGTGGTTGTCACTGATGACGCCGGATCGCATTCCGGCTTTGAACACGGCTATCGATGTGGTGATCGGGATTGCAGTGGTGATTGGATTCCTGGTGATTTTCCAATCGATGTACACGTCGGTGCTGGAGCGCACGCGGGAGATCGGAATTCTCAAGTCGATGGGCGCATCCAAGGTAACGATCGTAGGGGTGGTGTTGCGGGAGACGGCGGTCATGGCGGTGGTTGGGGTGATTTTGGGTGTATCGCTCTCGTTCGCCGTGAAAAGCCTTTTGGGGCAGAAGTTCCCTACGCTCTACCTGGACATGAGCACGGCGCTGGTTGCCAAGGGGGCCGCGATTGCCCTGGCAGGATCGGTGCTGGGCGCGCTCTATCCGGCGTGGATGGCGGCCCGCAAGGATCCGATTGACTACGGGGCCCATCCTTCGCTATGACACCTGGGACTCAAGGAAGCAACAGTGCAACTGTCGCCGTAGAACCGGGGTTTACACCGGGGGAGGCTGTGTTGCCCAACTCGCTCAAGCGCTGGGGTACTTTGTTGTGGGTCGCGGTGATCGTCGCGTTTGCCGCGGCGCACCTTCTGCATCTGCGCGCCGATTTCCCCAACAACTCGCCCTGGTACAGCGACTGGGCCAAGTACACGGACGAGGGCTGGTACGGGAACGCGGCGATCCGCGCGCACCTGTTTGGACACTGGTACATGCCGGGGGACTTCAACCCGGCACCGGCGGTGCCGGTGTGGCCCCTCCTCGAGTGGGTGCTGTTCAGCGTGACTGGTGTGAGCGTGGTGGCGGCGCGCGCGATGGCGGTGGGATTCTTCTTTGCGGACCTGGGGCTGGCGTACTTGTTGGTTCGGACGCGGACACCACGGTGGGCGGCGCTGCTGGCGGTGACGCTGGCGGTGACGAGCCCGTTCCTCTACTCGTTTAGCAGGCTTGCGATTCTGGAGCCGATGCTGATGGCGTTTCTCCTCGCGGCGTTGAACCTCGCCGTCAGATTGCCAAGTTCGAAGCGTCCCGTGCTGGTGTCGATCGGGATCGGGCTGCTGTTTACTCTTATGCTGCTGACCAAGACCTCGGCGGCATTTCTGCTGCCGGCATTGGGCTGGGCGATGGTGGCTTCGCTGCGGAACGCGGGTATTGTGCGCTGGCGCTGCACGGCCGCTGCAGCGCTGGCGTCGGCCGTGAGCTTCGCGGGGTGGATGGTGCTGGTGATGCGCGCGGGGCTGCTGCGCGATTACAACTATTTGTTTTTTATTAACAAGTACATCAAGCCGCACGAGTGGTACTGGCCGGTGATGAGCTTCTGGTGGTCGCTGCATGGAGTGTTGTGGGCGGACCGGATTCTGCTGCCGCTGGCGGGGATCGTGGTGGCGGCGGTGGTGATGGCCTGGCGAACGGATTGGAGCCGCGGGCTGCGGAATGATCCCGTGTTTGGAGCGTGCTTCCTGGCGGCGGCGGGCTACATCCTGTTCATGACTTACCAGAACCATCCTCAGCCGCGGTATTACACGGTGGTGGCGCTGTTCTCGATACTGGTGCTGGCCATGGGGGTGGAGGCGCTGGTTAGGGCGGCGCGCGTTCCTTCGGGGGCGAAACAGCTTGCGGAAACAGGGCTGTTCGGCTGGTGGAGGTCCCCGCAGGGGCTAAAGCCCACCTTTATTTCGGGCAATTTCGGCACGACTGAAGTCGTGCCCTGTTACAAAGCGGACCATTGTGGCACGACTCAAGTGGTTGCGGAAAAACTCGGGATTTTGGGTGAATTTGAGGGTAAGTATCCCTCCGCGGCTAAAGCCGACATTGATTCTGCGGGCGTTATGCGGGGGTTGAAACCCCCGCCTCCCTCCGAATCGAGTTTTTCTGCAGCCTGTAAAGCCCAACGAATATCTTCGCCCTTGGACGGCACGGCTAAAGCCGTGCCCTTTCAAAACACGGGTTCTCCCTCAGGGGCTAAAGCCCGCGCGGAATCCGCGGACAAATTGCAGGGGATAAATCCCCGGCCTACCAATTTTCCCCCACCTGCCTCCGAATCGAGTTTTTTCGCGACGAGTAAAGTCCGCGAGGATTCTGCCGCGGTTATGCCGGGGACAAATCCCCGGCACAACCGGGCGAGTTCCTCGAAGGCTTGGGGGCTGTTGCCGGCGGCGGCTTTGCTGGGGGCGGCGGTGGTTGCCGCGGTGCTGAATGGGGTGTGGACGTTCGAGTATGCGGCGCATCCGCAGTACACGTTTGTGCAGGCGGCGCGGCAGTTGACGCGCTACATCGACCAGCACCCCAATGGGAACCGGATGCTGGTGTCGATCAGCGGCGACGAGATCACGATGATGACGCACCTGCCCACGCTGTGCGATGACTTCGGCACACAGGACCTGGTGACGAAACTGGCGACGTATGAGCCGGGCTGGTGGGCGACGTGGAACGATATCGATCCGGGCACGCTCGAGGACTTGCACATTCACCATTCGCTGGAGCAGGTGGCGAGTTTTCATGCGCTGGATGATCCGGAGCGCAATGTGCTGGTGTTGTTCAAACTGCATCCGCTGCCGGGGGGAGTGGCGCGGGAGGTCGAAGGAACCAATTTGCAAGTGCCGCTGGCGGGGGATCGGATTGAGATACCGGTGGAGTAGTATTCGCGCAGCGGTTCCGCGATTATTTCCGAATACCGGTGATCTTGCAGGCGGTCGCTTTTCCACGGACCAAGTCAATCACACCAGCTCCACACTTTCGCTTTAAGACAAATAGCCTCCCAGGACCAGGCTGCAGACCCTGGGTCGCCTTGCAAGGAGAAAGCGTGAATCCTATCAATGGGGTGAAAGTTGCAACGGTATCCGAAGTGGCTGATCCATTGGCCATTGGCCGAGTTTTGGTCCGTCAATCGGATACTGTGTCCGAAACGCAAGTGTGGGCGCGGGTTGTCGGTTCGCTGCGAGGCTCGGTGGCACAACTGGGAATTTCGGACGAGGTGCTGGTGGCGTTCGCGGGGGGCGACCCACGTAGTCCAGTGGTGATAGGAAGATTGTGGCAAGGCGATTCAGCTCCGCCAACGCAAGCGGGTACGAATACCGTGCATCGCCCGTTGCGTCCACCTTTCGTCCGAGTCCTGCGGCCCCGCTGAAAAGCGCTTCGCTCAAGATGACAAGTGGGTGGTGGAGTGAGTCTCCTAACTGAGACTGGTTGAGGTTTGTGGTTTCCCAGGTCTCAGAAGCGAGACCTGGGGCACCCCTTGTCTGTGGTCAGGATAGAAAAGTAAGAACAACCGCAGATCCTTCGACTGCCCTCCACCCCAGCGACAAAGACCCGTCGCCGGGCACCCGGCTGCGCTCCGCTCAGGAAGACAACTTCGGGTTTGGATTTGCTGGTGCAGCCCTTCTGTAACTCACGGAGAGGAATGGTAGGATTGCGCATCTCCGGAAGCTAGTTCAGGCGAGTTGAGAACATGTCGAGTGCTTTGATCTCCACGGTAATGACCTGCGCTGCTTTGGCTTCGGCAATTGCCTGCGACGATGTATGAAGGGCCTCTATTGATCAGGGGAGAAGTGCATGAGGACGGTAAGGGGCTGGTTTCGACGGCCGTTCGGAATTCTGCGGTAAACTATCTCACCGATGTGTTGTGATCGGCTTGGCAGTTCTGGCGGCATTCCCTGCCGGCGCCACTAACAAATGGTTACGCGCTGGCCAATGCCGTCGATGCCTGCTTGCCGATAGCGCGCGAATCTTTGCCGGGGAAAAAAGGGCTCTATGACCTTTGAACACCGAGGTGGTGCACGCATTCCCGGGCCGTTGGGTTCAGGCATCTACTCCGGAGGTGGCTCGTCACCACAGCCCGGGGCACGGCTGCCTGGACCCATAGGGAACCAGCTGTGGGACAAGGATAAGCTCACTCCCACCTCGCAGACTACGTTGACGAAGGCAGTCAAGAGGACGGTGATGCCGCCGCCCACCAACGATCATGACAGCAAAGATGTGCACGTGGTTACCTGGCCTCTTTTCAACGGCAAAGTCCCGGTTTTAGAAGAGGTGAAGCAAGCTCCCGGAATCGCGAATTGCCCGGTGGCCTCGATCCTCGCAGCGCTCGCCTTCACGCCAACGGGCCGCACGCTTCTCCAGGGCATGGTGAGCGAAACGGCAGCCACGGTAGTGACCGATGTCTCCGGTCTGCCAAGAGATACTTTGAGCAACCCGCCGCCGAATAACAGCCTCACTTCCGCCAGATTCTTCACCGTTAAAATTCCCGAGGGCCCATTCGAAGTAAGTGACGTTCTGTACACCGATGATCATGATTCCGGCTGGTCACCGTTGTACCTGCGGGATCCAGCGGCACGGTCAATATGGGCGAGCATCATTGAAAAGGCGCTTGCGGTCCGGCTCAAGAGCTATGAAAATTTCGATGCCGGAGATCTGACGGCTAACGAATTCTGGCAAATGATCACCGGCGCCGCCCCGGGTGGATTCCCGATCGTAGGCGACACGCCGCTGGCCAAAATCACCGATGCGGCCATGGCCGCTACCCGAGTGCCTTCTATCGCGGCCTCCAAGCCGGATTCTAAGGACGTCAAGTTCGTCGCCGAGTTCCATGGCTTCGCGATGATGGGCCTTGAGGGCTCAAAGGTTAAGCTCTTTGACCCAGCCAAGGCCAAGACAATCCTCCTCTCCCCAACCGACTTCCGTCACGACTTCCAGGCGATTCTCTTCCGCAGATAAGCGCTCGTTCGGAACCGATCCTTCGACTGCGCTGCGCTTCGCTCAGGATGAGGGATCCGGGGGGGAACGAACTTCGCTCAAAGCAGGTCCTTCGGCTCCGCTGAAAAGCGCTTCGCTCAGGATGACAAATTTTAAGAGGAGCGTGGCTTGAAGATGCGGCGGATGGCGACGATTACGGCTGTCGGGAGTGCGAAGAGCAGCGCATAGCCCAGCGCGTTGCCTGCGGTTTCGATCAGCATGATGAGTGCGGTTCGCATGAGTCTTGTTTCGGTGATGCCGAGGGCGGAACTGGGCGCGAGCATTTGGATTACGGCGGAGGAGTTGTGGCGGAAGACGCCGCTTAGCTCGTCGACCAGGGTGATGGCACAGCCGGTGATTGCGCCGATGAGGGCGGCGAAGAGGATGGGGTGGGATCGCCAGATTCGCTTGTTGGTGCTGTGCATCGGGTTATTTTAACGGGGTTGGTGGATGAGAGATCGCCTGGGAGGTTCGTGGTATCCCAGGTCTGAAAATCAAGACCTGGGGCACCCTCTGTTCTTGCTGAGGGGAGAGAGAACAAAGGCAAGAACAACCGCAGATCCTTCGACTGCGCTCCCACCCCAGCGACAAAGACCCGTCGCCGGGGACCCCGGCTGCGCTCCGCTCAAGGAAAACAGCGCTTGCGGGGATGGCGGCGTGGCCTCCCACCCTCTAAGCGCAAATAGCGCGCTTAGGATGGGGCGCCCCGGGTTCGCGGCTAGAAGGGCATGCGCAGGGTGCCGATGAAGGCGTGGTTGTAGCTGTTGTAGTGGGTGGCGGCGATTTGGAAGCCGGCGCCGGCTACGAAGGCGACGCGCTTGTGGATGGGGAAGCGGCCGATGACGAGGCCAGGGGTGATAAAGGTCTGCTTCTTGCCGTCGTGGGAGCCGCCCTCGTAGAGGGTGGAGTTGATTTCGACTTCAGGCCAGAGCTTCTTGAGGACGTGGGCCTGAAGCGCGGTGTTGGAGAGGATGGTGCGGCCGAGTTCGTGGACGCTGTTCACGGGGAATGTGCCGCCGAGGGTGGATTGGACGTCGAAGAGGCCCCAGCCCTTGCCGCCGGCGAGTGTGGGCGTGACGATGGCGCTGATGGATCCGTTCTTGTGGTCGCCGGTGGGGATGCTGCCGCCGAGGAAGGCGGTGACGATGCTGCTGCCTTCCTTCTCAGGGCGGGCGAACAGGCGGTACTTCAGGACGAAGGAGGCGTCACCCCAGCCGTCGATGGTTTTGGGGTTCTGATGGACGAGGTACGGCGGCAGATTGATGAGCAACTCGGTGCGGCGGGTGGGGATGAGTTCGAGGCCCTTGGCGCCGTCGAGGTTGGTGACGTTGCCGGTGGGGGTGACCTGGTGGAAGACGTCGAAGCGGAACTCCTGCTCGAGGCGCGGGGTGACGGTGGCGACGGGCGTGACCCAATGGGGCTGCTGGGCTTGCGTGGCGGAGACGCGGGCGAGCCAGGATTGAGGCCCGGATTGGGCAGGTAGGGCGGAGGCGAGGACGAAGAGGGCGGGAAGAGTCAGGGCGGGGAAGCGCAAGGTTCTCTCCGGAACAATACGAATTAGAGCGATTTTATCATTATGAATGCGAATAATTGAATGGTTCTCTTCGAATCTAGTTTGTTGCGCGAGAAAGCCGAACCGTTGGGGTTCGAGGTATCCCAGGTCTCAAAATCGAAACCTGGGGCACCCCGCTTTGTTGGCCCGGAGGCAGAGATCCTGACCACTGATCACTGGCCACTGCCTTTACGGCTTGCCGATCATGACTTCTGTGGCCTTGATGAGGGCGAGGGCGGGTTCGCCGGGTTTGAGGGCGAGTTCGCGGACGGCGTCGGCGGTGATGATGGCGGTGATTCGCTGGCTGCCGACCGCAAGCACGACCTTGGCGAGCAGGCCTTCGATCACGACTTCGACGACGGTGCCGGCGAGCTGGTTGCGGCCGCTGATGCGCGCGGTGCCGGGGTGGGCAGCGGTGGGGGGCATGAACTCATCCAGAGCATCCAGGGGGATGCGATGGTGGCCGCCGGGGGTCTTGACGGTGCGGATGCGGCCGGCGAGGATCCAGTGCTTGAGCGCGGGATAGCTGATGCCGAGTCGGGCAGCGGCTTGTCGTGGTGTGAGCAGTGCGGAGTCCATGTGGAGGTGAAAGAGCCTCACGGTGTACTGTACACGGCTGCAACGCGGTTGCCCGTAAGTGTTAAGCACCCTGTGATTGCAATCACTCGACAGGGTCGGGTGCGGATGTTACATTTCGCTTGGCTTTTTCCCCGGTATGAGTGAGGTCGCCTGTTTCGGGGTCGTTTTACTCAATACGGCTTCAAACCTTAATTTGGGAGGACATGTGACAGCACAGGGTTGGGTGTACTTTTTTCTGGCGGTGAGCGTACTTTCGCTTCTGGTTGCATTCTTTTTTGCACGCCAGGTCATCGGTTCGGACACGGGAACGGCGGATATGCAGAAGATCGCCGGGGCCATCAAAGAAGGCGCTGAGGCATTCCTCAAACGGCGGTACAGGACCGCGGCGGCCGTCCTCGGCATGGGCCTGCTGCTTCCCGCATTCGCCCCCACGTTCGCTTTCGCCCAGCCGGAACACGCAGGCGGCGGAGGCGAAGCCAACCTGGTACTGCCGGATTTGTCGACCGTGAATTTTCTGGGCATGAACGGGCATGCCCTTTTGATGATCGGATTGTTATTCTGCGTCGGCGGCCTGCTGTTCGGCCTGGCGATCTATGTGCAGTTGAAGAACCTGCCGGTTCATCGCTCGATGCGCGAGATTTCCGAACTGATCTATGAGACGTGCAAGACCTATCTGGTGACGCAGGGCAAGTTCATTCTTCTGCTGTGGGTTTTTATCGCGGTAATTATCTCGCTGTACTTCGGCTATCTGGCGCCGGTGCCGGGAAAATCGATTGCGGTTACGTTGCCGATCATTCTGTTGTTTTCGCTGGTCGGCATCGCGGGCAGCTACGGGGTGGCGTGGTTCGGAATTCGCGTCAACACATTTGCGAACTCACGGACGGCATTCGCAGGCTTGCGCGGCAAACCGTATCCACTCTTTGCGATTCCGCTGAAGGCCGGCATGAGCATCGGCATGTTGCTGATCTCGGTCGAACTGTTGATCATGCTGTTTATTCTCTTGTTCATTCCGCGCGATTATGCGGGGCCATGCTTCATTGGCTTCGCGATTGGCGAAAGCCTGGGCGCCGCGGCCTTGCGTATTGCCGGCGGCATTTTCACCAAGATCGCCGACATTGGCTCCGACCTCATGAAGATCGTATTCAAGATCAAGGAAGACGATGCGCGCAACCCGGGTGTCATCGCAGACTGTACGGGTGACAACGCTGGCGACTCCGTGGGCCCGAGCGCCGATGGCTTCGAAACCTACGGCGTCACCGGCGTGGCCTTGATCACATTCATTTTGCTGGCCGTGAAGGATCCGACGACGCAAGCGCAACTGCTGGTATGGATCTTCGTGATGCGCGTGGCCATGCTGCTTTCGAGCGCGGGTGCATACTTTCTCAATGGCGCAATAGCTCGCGCGAAATACGCGAACTCCGACGAAATGGACTTTGAGGCGCCGTTGACCTCGCTGGTATGGATCACGTCGATCCTTTCCATCGTCCTGACCTACATCGTCACGTACGCGATGATCCCCACTCTCGGTGACGGAACGCTGTGGTGGAAGCTGGCTTCCATCATCTCGTGCGGAACCCTGGCGGAACCTTGGCGGGCGCGGTCATACCCGAATTGGTCAAGGTTTTCACCTCAACGAAATCGAGCCACGTGAAAGAAGTCGTCAAATCGGCGCAGGAAGGCGGAGCTTCCCTGGGCATCTTGTCGGGATTCGTGGCGGGCAATATGTCGGGCTACTGGCTGGGATTCAGCATGGTCGCGCTCATGGGAATGGGCTATTACTTCAGTACGGGCGCGTCCATGGCGGACCTGATGCTCGCTCCGGCCGTCTTCGCGTTTGGCCTCGTCGCCTTCGGGTTCCTTGGCATGGGTCCAGTCACGATTGCCGTGGATTCCTACGGGCCGGTTACCGACAATGCTCAATCCGTCTATGAGTTGTCGCTGATTGAAAATGTTCCCGGCATCGAAGGTGAGTTGAAGAAGGACTTCAACTTCAACGTGAGGTTCGAACGCGCAAAACACCTGCTGGAAGCCAATGATGGAGCGGGCAATACATTCAAGGCCACGGCAAAGCCGGTGCTGATCGGCACGGCCGTGGTGGGCGCAACGACCATGACGTTCTCGATCATCATGGCCCTGACCCACGGACTGACCATTCACGTGGAGAACCTCTCTTTGCTGCACGCGCCATTCATGCTCGGGTTGATCTCCGGTGGGGCGATCATCTACTGGTTCACAGGCGCTTCCACGCAGGCGGTCACCACCGGCGCTTACCGCGCGGTCGAGTTCATCAAGGCGAACATCAAACTGGATAGCGCGGAGAAGGCATCGGTCAGTGACAGTAAGAAGGTGGTAGAGATCTGCACGAAGTACGCGCAGAAGGGAATGTTCAACATCTTTCTCGCCGTCTTCTTCTCTACGCTTGCGTTCGCATTCATCGAGCCGTTCTTATTTGTCGGCTATCTGTTTTCGATTGCGATCTTCGGCCTTTACCAGGCGATCTTCATGGCCAATGCCGGCGCCGCATGGGACAACGCGAAGAAGGTCGTAGAGGTCGACATGAAACAGAAAGGGACACCTCTGCACGACGCAACCGTGATCGGAGACACCGTCGGCGATCCGTTTAAGGACACCTCGTCGGTGGCAATGAACCCGATTATCAAGTTCACGACGTTGTTCGGATTACTTGCTGTCGAGCTTGCCGTGACGCTCAGTTCGAACAATCCGCTGCTTACGCATGTACTGGCTGTCGCATTCTTCCTGGTGTCGGTGTTCTTCGTTCGGAAATCGTTCTATGGGATGAGGATTGAGTCCAAGGAAAGCAACTGATTCCTGTCTTGTCAATCGAAGAAAGCGCCGCCTGCAAATGGGCGGCGTTTTCTTTGCGCAAGAGGGTGGCAACCCACTCCATCAAGCAGCTTTGCATGGTGACGTTCGTGGTGGCGCCGCTTTTTTGTAGGAAGCGGTTAAAACGCACTTCCAACCCGGGTTATTGGCGCTGGGCCATCTTCGCTAACGCGAGGATAGCCACTATATTTCAAGTTTCGTGGCGTTGCTGGAGAAAATAGATAGAATCCCTGGGCGCGGCGATTACTAAAGCTGGGTGGACCTTCGTTACGACTGTCTGCTTGCTCGTCTTGCAATTGCGGCATTGCAACAGCCAAAGATTCACGTTAAGCTGCAATTCATCCTGCATCTCCCACAGGAAACTTTCTCAGCTCTCTCGATCGAGAACTCTGCGACCGCGTGTCGTGAGAACGCCTCATCACATGCTCGCTGACAGTGTCCTTGCGCAGGTATGCGAACGACGATCCTCTCAGACGGGGTCTCGATTTTTCGAAAACAGAACTACAACTGGAGGTTCAAATGGAACGTACTACGCTCTTTTGTCTGCGGGTGTTTGTGCTTGCGGCTCTTGGAACGACCGCTATTAATCCCACGGCCACTTCGGCTCAAACGTCGTCGACCTGTTCGACGCCGAAGTCGTTTGCTTTTACGCCGGTCGTTTCGCAAGTCGTAGTTGGGACCGAGTACAGTTGGCAGGTGACCGCAGTCGATGGTTCATCGTCGAAGCTCTCCTGCTATAAGGGTAGTACGGCCGTTCTTACGATCTCAGACGCCAAGGCGCTGCACGAGGATAACCAAGACAAGATCACGTTCAAAGATGGAGTTGCAACGCTGCCAGTAACCTTCATGTCTCCCGGGGTTCAGACCATCACCGTCACGGATTCCGATGCGGTAGGAACGCTCAACGTGACGGTTGTTACCTCGTCTGCTGCAGCTTTGGCTGGTTGTGGGAGCTGCTATGCGAGTATCGGCGCAGGGGCCGAGATAACGGGGTCGAGTTTTGGAGACTATAACAATTCGGCTAATGTCTTGCAGTCCACTCACCTTGGAAATGGAAGCCCGCAGTTCGCAATCGGTGTTGCTTACAAGCTCCCGATCAAAGGACCCCTCCACAAGAAGCTGAACTGTTCTCCCGCAGACTTTTTCAATCCCTCGTCTGAGGCAAAGGCTGCGTATTGCTTTCCGCTGAAGGCATTTGTGAGCATGAAGTTTACGCCGGATGCGAGTCAGGCCTTCAATGGATTCACCTATGGCGTTTCGCACTCGGTGCACAAGAATCTGGATATTCTTTTCGGAATCTCCTATTCGGCATTTAACGAGATATCCCCAGGGTTCCGCGCAGCAGCTGTCTACACTGTCCAAACCCAGCAAGCGGCGGGGAATACAAGCTACGCCAAATGGAGTGTGGATGCACTGACAAAGAACGCTCCAACGGCATATGACGGATTTCCTACTCAGCTGATAAAGCCGGATGGAACCTTCGGAGCGCAGATTTATGCAGGCAATCCGCTGGTCAATCACTTCCACTCGGGCTTCTTGATCGGTGTCGCGGTGCCCCTCTCCTTCAGGTCAGCTCTGTCCGGTGGGAACTAGGAATCGCGAAGTGCGAGCCTAACGTCATCTTCTGGCAGCCGTCCTCGTCGAAGTTGGCGGGGTCGAGCCAGGATTCGAAGGCGGCTTTGCGGACGGGCCATTCGTGGTCCAGCATGCTGAACCAGGCGGTGTCGCGGTTGCGGTTCTTGATCACCATGTGCTGGCGGAAGATGCCTTCGAAGGTGAAGCCCAGGCGCTGGGCGGCGCGGCGGCTGGGCAGGTTTTCGGCGTTGCACTTCCACTCGTATCGGCGGTAGCCGAGGTCGAAGACATGGCGCGCCATCAGGAACATGGCTTCCGTGGCCGCCGTGGTGCGTTGGAGGACAGGGGAGAGCATGATGTTGCCGACTTCGATCACGCCGTTCGCGGGGTCCATGCGCATGAAGCTGGCGTAGCCTGCGGACGTTCCGGTGGTCGCGGGGATGATGGCGAAGAAGATGCGATCTTTGGCTGACTGCTTTTCGGCGATGTCGCGGGTGAGGTCGGCCTGCGAGGCGTAGGGGCCGTCGAAGAGAAACTGCCAGACCTCATCGTGGTCCCGTACGGCGTTCCAGATGTCCGCTGCGTGTCGTTCGGCGTCGAGAGGCTCGAGAAGGACAGTGCGGCCCTGCATTGGCGTGCGAACAGGCAGCGGGACGGGTTTCCAGATGAGTGTGGGCGATTCCGATTGCGGCATGAGACCACGGTAACAGTCGTCCGGCTTTGCCGACGCGCGGGGGATGAAATGCCTGTCCGATCGGCTTTTGTGGCTTCCCACCCTTTCGCCAATAACCACCCCAGCGACGCACCCAGAGGGTACCCGCTGTCGCTGGGGACCCCGGTGAGGCGAAAAGATGGGGCACGGAGCCCTTGTGGTGGATCTGACCTCCCCTTGGGCTCCGCCCGTGGTTGCATGCTCGAACAGATCAGGCCAATTGCGTCAGGCCAACTGCCAGGGGGCGCGGTAGGGGCGC